>Ga0182021_10008540_pt1 | contig 12123 bp, 10 predicted proteins | sample 612E3MmetaG_FD_120493 | JGI IMG/M metagenome (GOLD analysis project Ga0182021, IMG submission 120493) | Permafrost microbial communities from Stordalen Mire, Sweden - 612E3M metaG (Illumina Assembly) | ecosystem: Environmental > Terrestrial > Soil > Wetlands > Permafrost | place: Sweden...
CTCCTCGCAATGACAAATATTATTTTTGCTAATAGCTAATTGCTAACCGCTAACTACTGTGCTTCTCCTTAAATCCCTTCATCATCCATTTACGCGCTAAGATTAAAAATACCGGCGACATAATTGCAATGAATCCGTATATGAGCCACATGAATTCCGTATTCATCGGCACAGATGGTGTTTGTTCAGGTGAAGGACAATAATGCATCAAGAACCAGCCGGAGTAAAGACTTGTTACAACTTTTGTAAGGAACCACGGAAATTGTCCGATGCCCATGTAAATGCCTGTCATGTTCTTCGGTGCAATTTCTGCAACCCATTGCAAAAATCTCGGCTGCCACATCGCTTCACCGATCGTCATAATAATTATGTAAGCGATCAAAGTATTTAAGTTCGGTCCTAGCGCAAGTATAAAAGTTGGAGAAGCCATTACAAAAGTTCCGATGATCATCATTGTGTACGCATTCTTTTTCGATGTAAGCGCAGCGATCATTGGTGTTAGAATAAAGATCAAGATTGGATTAAGGTTAACAAAGAATTCAAAATTGTCTTTTACAAATCCGGCAAACGCCCTGCTTGTATATTGCGGTATTGTCAGCCAATTGTGAGCGAACAAAGTCTGTACAGGTATCAAAGCAAAAATGAAAAACAAAAAGCGTTTATCTTTTAACGGAAAATTCTTTAAGTAGAATTTCAGTTTTTCTTTTGCCGTCATTTTAGCAAGTTCATCTTCATCTTCTTTCTGATTTAAATTCTTTTCCTTGGAAGCTATCTCAATAGCTTTTGCAACTGCTTTCTTAGTCATAATAAAATAGACGACTGCAATTCCGGCAACCGTAAGTCCAACATAAACCCAGAACACACCTAGTATGCTTGTAGCTCTTCTAATCGGAGGAGAAATTAATCCGGGTAAAAATCCTCCGAGGTTCATCAAAGCATATAACATTGCGTAACCCATTGCGGCGGTATTTTCATTTGTAAATTTTTTAACTGCCGCGTAAGCCGCCGGCTGGTACATTCCATAACCGATCACAACGCCAAGTATTCCAAGCATAGAGTAGATGTGAGCAGAACCCCAAAGTCCCGTAGCGCCAAGATGCGGCGCGGTTGATAAAAGTATTCTTCCAAAAAACATGAAAGAGAGCGAATACAATAGAGCTTTACGAACGCCTACAATATCAACCGTAGCGCCGAGGAACAACATGCTCAATGTAATTCCCGCTGTAAGAACGCCAACCATATTTCCCGCGCGGATGTCGTCGAGTTTTATGTAATTGTTAAAATAAATTGCAAGAAGTCCTACAACACCAAAGTAAGTAAGACCTTCCAGGATGTAAGATATATTCAAACCGAGTAATGCACGTGAAGTATGCGCAAGATCTATGAACGGTTGTGTAACTTCCCAAATGATATTTGAGAAAGTATTTTTTTCATCACGTTCAACTTCTTTCCTGCCATAAATAAAAAGAACAATTACCACAGCAACAGGCGGGACAAGAAGTGCTGATACAAACATACCAACTGCGTTAAATCCTTTTTTAATTGCCAGACGGGTTGACCCGAGCAGAATAACAAAGTAAGTTATTAATGTCAGACCGATTATAGAGACTAATAAATCCATAATTCACCATTAGTTTAGGTTATAAAATATTTACCTCTGGAATAATTTCAATTCCGAATTTTTCAAAGACCGCTTTCTGAATTTCTTGTGAGAACATTTTGATCTGCTCTCCCGTTGCACTACCCATATTAATTATTACCAATGCCTGCTGATTATAAGTAGCAACATTTCCAATCCTCTTTCCTCTGAATCCGCATTTTTCAATTAGAAAAGCAGCGGGTATTTTGTATTTATTATTATCTAACTTGAAAAAAACTGTTTCTTCGAAATCTCTTTTCAATTCTAAAAATTTTTCTTCGTTGACTTCCGGATTCTTAAAGAAACTTCCCGCATTACCGAAACGCTGAGGATCAGGGAGTTTACTCATTCTAATTTTGTTAATTGTCTCACGTACTCTTCTGATCGTTAGTTTTTCTTTGTTTGCTTTTCCCAAATAGTCATTCAAGGAACGGTAATTAAGATTGAACAGTTTTTCTTTCTGCAATCTCAAAACGACTTTGGTGATTATGAACTTCCCTTTCAATTCCTTTTTGAAAATACTGTCTCGGTAATCGAACTTGCATTCATTCCTTTTATAAATCTTTTTTTCTCCCGACACTAAATCAATTCCCTCAAGAGATACGAACACATCTTTTATCTCTACGCCGTAAGCTCCAATGTTTTGGATCGGTGCGGCTCCAACAGTTCCGGGGATGAGCGAAAGATTTTCGACTCCGTAATATTTATTCTCTACACAATAAGAAACCACGTCATTCCAAACTTCTCCGGCTAATGATTCTATGACCGCATACTTTTCATTTTCTTCAACCAAGCGTATTCCCTTTTCAACATAATGGATTACCAACCCGTCATAATTTTTAGTGAATAAGATATTACTTCCGCCGCCGAGAATAAGTTTTTCCATACTTCCGAAGCGTTTGGATTGCAATACTTCCAATATCTCTTTTTCGGATTCAACAGAAGTGAAATAATTCGCTTTTACATCAACACCGAATGTGTTGAGTGGTTTTAAGGATTTGTTTTCTTGAATTTTTAACATGCTATAAATTAAATGTTGATTCCATTTTCTTCCAGTTAATTCTTTCTATCTTATTCCCGTCTGATCTAAACATAATAGCGCCGGATTTATCAGTTCTTGCAATGCTAATTTTATTTTGATCGAACCGTTCAATAATATCTTTATGGGGATGATGAAACTTATTCATAACTCCGGCGCTTATGACCGCGTAATTAGGTTTAACATATTCCAAAAATTCTTCGCTTGTACTTGATCTGCTTCCGTGATGCCCGGCTTTTAAAACATCCGACCTTAAAAATGTTTTATAATTATCAACGTATTCGCTTTCAACTTTTGTACTTGCATCACCGGTAAACAAAAAAGAATTATTTCCATACACCAACTTAAGCATTCCGCTCTGATCATTCGAACTCATAGATTCAAAATAATGGTTTGTTGTATCATTCAAAACATAAATACGGCTTTTACCAATCGGTATAATCTCTTTCGAATAATATTTGAAAGGGATTCCATTCGTTCTTAAATAATTTTCCAGATCAATATCTTTCTGAGAATTCGGATCGAGTTTTGGTTTGTAAATCTGTTTTACTCGTTGTTTACCTATGATCGATAAAAATCCCTTGTAATGGTCGGAATCAACGTGAGAAATAAATCCGTAGTCAATCATATCAATACCCAACTTATCCATTAAAGGTAAGATCACACGCTCACCGTTATCAAAATATTGTGTCGCTTCGCCCGCATCTATCAATGCTGTTTTACCATTCGGGAATTTTATCAGTGTCGCATCTCCCTGTCCGATATCTATCTGTATCACAGAAAGAGAATTTTTCGGCATCAATTCATAATTATCTAAACGGATGAACAAAATCCACAGCACTACAGATAAAGTTACTCCAACTATCTTTGCAGTTCTGTTTGTAAATTTTTTAAGTATGAAAAATATTAGAACTAAGATCAGGTAAAATAATATAGCATCGTAAAAACTGAACTGATTAATTAAAATGTACGAGTATTTGTCTCCTCCCATTAAACGGACGAAGAAGTACATCACATACGTCAGCAGTTCATTAGCAGAAGCAAAGACAGAACCGAACCAGCTAAAAATAGCACCCACAAACAATGTGAAGATTCCCAAAGCAACTATTGCACCCGAAACCGGAATAACGACTAAGTTAGCGAGTAAAGAAGAAACCGAAAGACGGTGAAAATAAGTCAGAGTAAACGGAAGCGTTCCAATTTGCGCAGATAAAGAAGTGACACTAAATGCTAAAAACCAATTAAGCCACTTTATTTTTATGTGCATGTTATCAAGTGCGCGCTTCATTGTCGGGTAGATTGAGATCAGCGATAATATTGCCGAGAAAGATAGTTGAAAACTTGGATTGAATAATTCATTCGGACTGATCAGCAAAATTATAAAAGCTGAAAGAGATAAAGCATTGAGACTGTTGTATTCTCTTCCCATTGCCGGTGCGGCTAATAAAGCAACTGCCATTACTGTTGATCTGAACACCGGCGCATCTGCACCGGTTATGATTAGATATAACAATAGACCGATCAAGGTTAAAGTGTAACGGGTAAAAATATTGAATCTATTGAAGACGACTAAGAAGATTAGAACTATGTAGCCAACGTGTAAACCTGAAACGGATAAAACATGCACAACTCCGGAATTAATAAATTCATTTTTGATAACATAATCAATCGAGCCTTGATCAGCTAGTAGTAATCCGCGAAGTAAACTGGCTGTAGTCTTGTTATGCAGCGATATGATTTGCTCATCTAACCTTTTTCTGATTTGGTGAATTGTGTTTTTGTAAACTGAAATTTCTTTCGATATAAATTTTACGTCGTCGGTTTTATAGATGTTTGCTATTGCAACAATTCCTTTTCCATTGAGATATTTTTCATAATCAAATTCGTCCGGATTTCTTTCATTCCTCGGTTTTATGATATTACCAACAATTTGTATGCTGTTCCCAATTTCCAGTTGATCATATAGTTTCGATGTTTTTTTATCTTCATCATAAACTGAGCAAAGTATTTTATATATGCTTTGATATTTCTGTTCTTTTGTAGTTACCGTATCGGCAGATAAATATAGAATTATTCTGCCTTCTTTTTTAAGTTCAATATTCTCAACTTTACCGCTGATTACAGTCTTAGTATATTTTTCTAATTGAAACGGATATTGAACCTTCGGCGGTGAAACAATTAAATAGTAAAGCGACCCGCAAAAAACAATTGCTATAATGATTGGTACTATTTTTAACTGTTCAGCATAAGTTGACTTTAGAAAATGAAACATTACCGAGATGGATAAGGCAGACGAAAAGAAAATTAAAAGTGAAATTAATGGAATGGATAAAATAGATTGGAAGATTATTCCAATTATAAAAAGAATTACAAATTTTATGAGTGGATAATTACTCAATCATACATCTCCATAATTGCCGGTTTGATATCGTAAAGCTTCTTGATCTTCTTAGATAATAATTCTGCATTCTTTCCGGCTGTAATTCCTATTGCCGGATTCAGAGTGTGCATCTTAATAGAAAGATCCTCAAAGTTACCATGATCGGAACAGACTACAAGCGTCATATTTTTTTTTAGATTCGTAATCATATGAAAAAGAAAACGATCCAGAATTCCCGTTGTATATTCAATCCATTCACTTTCTCTTCCGTGTCCAAGATGATCTGTGTGAAATATTTCGAATAATGTAAAATGATTTTCCGAACTAAGCCGTATTAATCTATTGGCGGCGGTTTTTGCATTTATAATCTTCAATTTATAATTCATCTTTTCTACGAAATGACGGTTATTAATATCTGCCGCCAAAGCTTTCCCTTTATGAATGTCGCTTATATTATTCAATCTCATTCCATTCATAATACAGCTTAATGTAGTTACGCTTAATCTTCTTCTTCCGGAATTCACGTAATCAAAAAATACTTTTGGATAAGCGTTAGCAAAATAAACTTTCTTTCTTCTTTGCTTGAATGAACGAAAAATATTTTTTTCTTTTATAATAGGAAGAAGTGTTGAGTAAGGATAAGGTCCGAAATGTTTTCCGATAAGTTTTGGTGCGTTAATACCGCAGAAGATTGATGTCTGTCCGGTTCCACTAAGCGGAATATCCGGAACACCCATAGAAGCATCAACCGGGAAAAGAAAAGCGTTTTCACCTTTTAATTTTTGTTTATCAAGATGAGGGATCTCGCCGAAGATTTCTGAAAATGTTTTGAAGCCATACTTAAAGAAAGGATTGTATTCGTAATCTTTCTTTCCTATTCCAACACCATCTATAAATATCATTATAGTTGAGTTCAAACAAATACCTCATTCACCATATATTGAATGTTTGTAAGTAATTGTCATCCCGAACTTGTTTCGGGATCTAATTCTCGATGCTGAAACAAGTTCAGCATGACGAAGATGAATTTATCCTTTTGATTCTACTAAAATTGTAACCGGTCCATCATTAAATATTTTTACCATCATCATCGCTCCAAACACACCGGATTTAACTTTATCATTTCCAAGATTACTTTTCATTCGTGCAATAAATTTTTCATACATTGATTCTGCAACATCGGGACGCGCGGCATTTGTAAAACTTGGGCGGTTCCCTTTTCTTGTATCTCCGTATAAAGTGAATTGAGAAATGACTAAAACTTCCCCGTTAATATCTTTTAGTGAAAGATTCATTTTTTCATTTTCATCTTCGAAGATCCGCAAGTTGGAACATTTATCGGCAACAAAATTCAGATCATCTTCAGTATCTCCCTCTTTTACACCAAGAAGTATTACCATTCCCTTTTTTATTTCAGCATAATATTCCGGATACTTGATCGAAACCGATCCTTCCGATACCCTTTGGACCAATGCTCTCATTTCAATTCTCCAACAACTACTCTATCGATTTGCTGATAATCTTTTACAAAATAAATATTTATGAAATCATTCTTCTCAATTATATCTGCTATAAACCTTGCTTGATCTTTGCCGACTTCTAAAAAGATCTTACCATTACTCTTCAATAATAATTTTGCTCTTTCCGCAATCGTTCTGTAGAAATCTAATCCGTCATTCGAATCCGTAACAGCTACCAACGGCTCGTAATTTGTAATTTCTTTTTGAAGATTTGGATATTCCTCTTTACTGACATAAGGAGGATTTGAAATTACTATATCAAATTGAAAATCGCTGATATAATTTTTTACATCGGCAGTAATGAAATGAATTTTTTGTTCAACTCCATTAGCTGCGGCATTCTCCCGAGCTATAGATAATGCTTTCTCAGAAATATCAATAGCGGTTATTTCTACATCGTGCAAATTCTTTGCAAGAGCAATAGGAATATTTCCGCTTCCGGTGCCGATATCTAATATTTTCAATCCCGTTTTATCTTTACAGAACTTTATAACCTCTTCAACTAATATTTCAGTTTCGGGTCTAGGGATTAAAACATCAGGAGTAACCTTAAATGCTAAACCATAAAACTCAACATTACCGGTAATGTATTGGAGCGGTTCAAACTTTCCCCGTCGGGCGATCCATTCACGGTAAGTATCAACTTCATTTTCTTTTAACGGTTGATCGAACTTAAGATAAAGATCCAACCGTTTACATTTTAAAATTTCAGAGAGGAGTAATTCGGCATTTAAGCGAGAAGATTCTATCCCTTTCTTTTCAAGAAAGTCTGTAGAAAGCTGCAATGATTCTAACACAGTCAAATTTAATTTCCATAATTGAATTTATCTAATAGCATACCGCTGAAAGCAGTAAGCTTATTCGAAAGATAAAAAACTCCAGACTTGTTTACCCGATATTTAGAACCCCAAGTTTTATAAATTTTATTTTAGATAAACCATTTTAATAGATTTGATAAAATGGAATGAGGAATTAACAGCTTCAATTTTACATATATATATTCCCGAAGCGACTTTATTTGCATTCCAGTTCAAATTATAATTCCCGGCAGCTTTTTCTTCATTTGCTAAATTTGCAACCAACTGACCAAGAGAATTATATATTGTAATTTTAACATGGGCAGATTGCGGAATGGAATAATTTATTGTTGTTACCGGGTTAAATGGATTGGGATAATTTTGGTTAAGAAAGTATGCACTCGGTACTTTGTTATCTTCTTGAACAGAAACAACAGCATCGGTTAATTGTACTAGTTCAATTCCGTTTCCTATTCCTAAATTTCTTGTATATTTTTTATCTGTTGCATTATTCCAGTGTTCGTGAACGCCAAGACTTTTTAATCTTGTTCCTGAAGGAGCGTACACAGTTCCGGAAGGCGGATTATCTGCCAATGCAGCTTCATGAAGATAATTATCAATATTGCCATACGAATAAGTGAAATTATTATTCAATGCTTCTTCGGTTCTATAAAAATCAACTCCAACAGATTCAAGCGCTACCGGATCTTGAGAAACGAGTATCGTTGAAGTCCAGTTATTATTAAATGGAGCCATTTGCCATTTGCTGTTGGTAGAAACAGGAGCTTGTTCATTTTCAACTGCATAAAGTCCATCTACTAAAAAAAGAATTGTTTTTCCACCTAAATCTTTGTGTCCCATAAGATCTACTAGCGTATTGTATGAGCCCATTTTTCTTTTCTCAAAAGCAACTCCCCAGGTAAGTGAGGCTGGAACATAATGAACTGCATAATAAGCATGAATACCAGCAGCGTGAGGTGCCCATATATATGGCTTACCATCATCTGCGTCTACACTTAAACTTCCAACATGGTTCTTTGCGCAAAGAGAAACACCTGCAAATCTATGACCTTTCATGTAAGCCATATTAATCATATACGTAGCTTGTGTAACTGCTGTTGCAAGATAAGCTGGATTTCCACCTTTTGCTGATCCATTATGGGGATCGGATTCTGTTTCTAAAGTTAGTTTTTGTGCCCAATGAATTTGAGTTGTATCTCTAACATATAGTTCTCTTCCTGGTCCAGCCAAAAAACCCATAATATGCATACCAGCGAACTCAGTTTTCAATTTATTATAAATTGGAGTTGGCAAATATCGAATTAGATCGTATATCGTAATATCTGAAGGTTGAACACCAGCCTTGCTTACTAACTGTTTTATCAGAGCGTAAACCATCTGTGGTGAACTAATCGGGCAGTCATTAGACATATTACCAGAGCCGTCAGAACTCCAATTAAGATTAAGCTTGATAATTATTTTTTCACCTTCTGTATATCCTATAGAGCCTCTGCTATGTGTAGAATTATAGTACTTAAATATTGCATCCCAAGCTTCGGATTCGCTAGATTTTCCTGTCAGAGCAAGAATAGATTTTGAAAGCATCGAGCTAACTGAATCTTGAATCGTATTTTGTTCACTCCACCAGGCAGTGCTTTTGTTTCCATTCCAACGTGTGGCGCCAGGATTATAAGCCCATACAACTCTTCCCGGGAAAATACCCTTCGCAATACCGATTGGATGGTTGGCAGAATCCGTTGGTACAAACACGGAATCAATTGAAAGTTTTGAATTCGCTTTATAATCATTATCTGATTTCAAAGTAGATATTGATCCAATTGCGAAGGCAGCAATTATAAATAGAATTGCATAACCGAATTTCGAATTTTGGAAATGTATTTTTGCTTTCTTAAATGAAAAAACCGCAGCTGCTAAACCGCCGAGATATATAATAAATCCACTTGCAATTGGAGCGGCAACTTTCATACATGGATATTGTGCACGGCTTGGTTTTGGTAATACCCGTATAATAATCCAAACAATTGCGGCAATACTGATAATTGGAAATAACAAGCGGTATAATCCGTTTAGTTTTTTAAATCCTCTAAACTTTCCTGTCTTTGGACAAAACGAAGCAAATTTTTCTAAGAAAGATTTCATAATGATTTTCCAAAATTTAAAGTACCATTTTTTAATTAATCAGTACTGTAAATTAATCACACTTTTAAGAACAACCAACTATGAAAAACAAATCTCAAACTACTCAGTTAGACGGTATTGAAGAAGCGGTCGTTGTTGAGACACGCGTTACATTGCTAAATGCACAGATTATGTATATACAAGCTTTGTACGATTATCAGGTTTCTTACATTAGATTGTAAAAACAACCGGAGTGCTCAAATAAAATGTATTAAATCACACCTCTCCCCAGTTAACTAAAAGAATTAACGATCCCAAGACATTTCTAACTTCGTCAGTTCTTAAATAATACTCGCAGTTGTAATAAGTTATTTCAAGAATTAAGGAACGTACATTTTTTCCCCGAGCAGTTACATGGGATAAATATTATAAAATATTTGCTGTAGTGTTAAAATTGGTAGACATGTTATACTCAAAATCCAGTGGATTTAAACCTTGTACCGCTTCGAGTCGGATCTTCTTTACAAAGAAGAAACTCAATCAGATTAAAATTGAGTTTAGAATTTTAAGTAATCCCTATTTTTATTTTAGTACCCTCTTCTCAAAACTTTTTCTACATCTGCTTTGATCATAAGTCTAACTAGTTCTGGAAATTTAGTTTGGGCTTGCCATCCCAACTCATTTTTTGCTTTTTCAGCATTACCAATTAATAGGTCTACTTCCGTAGGTCTATAATAATTCGGATTTACAACAACAACTGTATCACCGATTTTTAAGCTTTTTGAAAAAGTATATCTTCTTTCGGTTGTATCCAATTTAATTAATTCTTCGGTTTTGGAAAGGCTTATCCCTTTAATTAATCCTTTTTCATTTTGAAGACTACCCTTCCATTCAAGTGAAATTCCCACTTCATTAAAGGATGATTCTATAAATTCTCGAACTGTATGAGATTCTCCGGTTGCAAGCACAAAATCATCAGCTTTTTTATAATTTAATATTTTCCACATACCTTCACAGTATTCAGGTGCATAACCCCAATCCCGTTTTGTATCTAAATTACCAATTGATACATATTTATCAAGACCGGTAATAATTCTCGAGACTGCTCGGGTAATTTTTCGAGTAACAAATGTTTCGCCTCTTCTTGGAGATTCATGATTAAATAAAATTCCGTTTGATGCAAAAATATTATAAGCTTCTCTGTAATTAACAATTATCCAGTATCCGTATAATTTCGCTACTCCATATGGAGAGCGGGGGTAAAATGGAGTTTTTTCAGATTGCGGTATTTCTTGAACTTTACCGAATAATTCACTCGTAGAAGCTTGATAGAATTTTACTTTTCTTAAGCCAACTTCTCTTATTGCATCTAAGAATCTTAATGTACCTAGAGCATCAACTTGTGCAGTGTAATCCGGCAATTCAAAAGATACTTTAACGTGGCTTTGTGCGGCTAAATTATAAATCTCATCCGGTGCAATTTTTTCCAGTAGACGGTTTAAGCTACTTGTATCAACTAGGTCGCCATAATGTAAAAAAAGTTTTTTGTCTAATATTTCAGGATTATTATAAAGATGATCAATTCTACTAGTATTAAAAGAGCTGCTTCTTCTAATAATTCCGTGAACTTCATAACCTTTATCAAGCAAGATCTCAGTTAAGTAACTTCCATCCTGACCGGTGATTCCTGTTATTATAACTTTAGGCATAACTTATCGTTTAATTATATTTGAATAATTTTCGACAAACCAATTATATGTTTTTGTAATACCTTCTTCAAGAGATGTTTTGTGATACCAACCTAGCTGATGAATTCTGGTTACATCCAATAACTTTCTGGGTGTCCCATCAGGTTTGGATGTGTCATAAGTAATTTCTCCTTCATAACTTATAATTTTTTGAATTGTCTTTGCCAGATCAGCAATTGATAAATCTTCTCCGGTCCCGATATTTATATGTGTTAAATTATTATCATAAAGATCTGATGCATTTATTTTATTTATTAAAAAGTAAACTGCATCAGCTAAGTCTTCGACAAACAAAAATTCGCGAAATGGTTTTCCAGTTCCCCATAATTCAACTTTCTTCTTATTATTTAATTTTGCTTCATAAAATTTTCGTATTAGTGCCGGTAAAACGTGTGAAGTATTCAAATTAAAGTTGTCATTTGGTCCATACAAGTTTGTGGGCATAACTGAAAAAAAGTTACAGCCGTATTGTTTATAATAATTCTCACAAAGTTTTATTCCAGCTATTTTAGCAATAGCATAAGGTTCATTAGTGTATTCTAAATAATGAGAAAGAAGGTACTCTTCTTTTAACGGTTGAAGTGCAAGTTTTGGATAAATACAACTGCTGCCAAGAAATATTAATTTTTCTACCGCAGTTGTATAAGCTGAATGAATTATGTTTGTTTCTATCATTAAATTATCATATAGAAATTCTGCACGGTACTTATTATTTGCATATATACCTCCCACTTTCGCAGCTGCAATAATTACAAATTCAGGTTTCTCCTTTTCAAAAAATTTATTTACTTCATCTTGTTTCCTTAGATCCAGATCATTCATTGACCTTATAACTATATTTGTACAACTCTCACTTTGAAA
>Ga0182021_10008541_pt1 | contig 12123 bp, 11 predicted proteins | sample 612E3MmetaG_FD_120493 | JGI IMG/M metagenome (GOLD analysis project Ga0182021, IMG submission 120493) | Permafrost microbial communities from Stordalen Mire, Sweden - 612E3M metaG (Illumina Assembly) | ecosystem: Environmental > Terrestrial > Soil > Wetlands > Permafrost | place: Sweden...
CCCGGCACGTAAACGACGAGCTGCAGCGCGTCGGCTTGCTCCCGGCAGTCGTAATTCGGCGCGCGGAAGTCAACGGGCACTGACCCGCTGGCGCGGTGGCGACTCGTGGATTGGACTGGGAGGTTGATCGTGTGCATGGGAGGGAAAGGCAGGAGCTTCCTGGAGGCTGGTGGCCGCCGGGCTCTCTTTTCGGATTGGCGTTAAACGTGACCGCTAGGCGGAGGTTTTGGCCAGAGAGCCCGTGTCGGTATGCTGTTGGTTCCAGCGAGAGACGACCGGACACATCCCAGCGCGACAATACGTCGCCGTGGCCTTCGTAATCGAAGTGCCGGCGATGTCGCGAAGAGCGTGTGAGGACCGGATCATGGTTGGAACGGTGACGGAACATGCATACTGCAGGCGGCGTGCCAAGCGCGATCTTGATTTTTCAGGTTACTTTTGGGTGACGCTAGGAGTTTGTCGGACTTTGGCTCAAAGTGCGGAGTTCACTCGAAGTTTCCGCCGCAATGCAAGGCGCTCCGCCCGACAAACTCCTTAATCCGCCGCGCAGCGGCGGCAAATCGAAGGAAAGTTCTGGTTTGGCAGCGCGGAGCGCTGCTTAAGGAGCCTGTCGAGGCAGATCCCCGCCAGCCAAAGGAAATTTCCTGAAGAAGATATGGATTCATTGGCAAGTCCGACAGGCTCCTATTCCGGCGTCGCCAACGCGGCTGAGGTCCGCCATCAAGCCAGGAGTTCTCAACCGCTTTTCCACCATGCCTGCCACCGATACCGCCACCACGCTGGCCGAATTAAAGAGCCGCATCGCTGCCTTTGCCCGCGAACGGGATTGGGAGCAGTTTCACGCGCCGAAAAATCTCAGCATGGCGCTGGCGGCCGAGGCGGCGGAGTTGATGGAGCATTTTCTCTGGTCCACGCCCGAGCAGTCGCAAGCCGTCGTGCGCGATCCGGCCAAACGCGGCAAAATAGAGGAAGAATTGGCGGACGTGGTGATCTACGCGTTGGAATTTGCCAACGTGACCGGCATCGATCTGGCCGCCGCCATCGAGGCGAAGATGGCGGCCAACGCACGGAAGTATCCCGTCGAAAAAGCCCGCGGCCGCGCGGAGAAATACGACGAACTGTAGAAATCCGCTTTGCGGCTTCCGATGAAGTGCTCGGGTGGGGCAGGCGGGCGCGAACCGTGGCAAGCGATTGAGCTCGGAGTTGGAAACTGTTTCACCTGTAGCGGCGGTCTATGACCGCCGAAACAACTCTGTGGGCCAGGTCGGCGACCTGGCCTACAACGGCGGTCATAGACCGCCGCTACAGCATGCCGTTTAAGCTCCGCGGGATTCCGCGGAATCAGGATATCCAGCCTCCTGACGTCGGCTGCTACGTTCGATCGGAGCGCTCTGCCTCAATGATGGCCACCGCACGCGCAACCCCCACCGCCGCAGCAGCCGCCCGCGGACCGGCGCGGCGCCGCGCGCTGCGTGATCACGCCGATGCCTCCCGCGATCACGCGCCGCACGGGCGCGCCGGTTTCGGGGTGTCGCGTGAGCGCCGCATCCATCATCGATTGCTTGATCTCGAAGCGGAGCGCCTTTTGCCGGGGTTTTTGCGGGATGGTTTCGTAAACGTAGGTGGGCATCGGAGAGGGAAAGTGAGGGTGAAAGTGAAAGGGAAAGGGAAGGGGAGATTGAGATCGGTCGGGAAGAAAGCAAGACGGTCGTCGCAAGCTAACGCTCGGTTTCTCCGGCCCCTTTCACCTTAACTTTCACTTTCACTTTCACTTTCACTTCAGAAGGTATCGCCCTTCCAGCCCCACATGCCGCGGGCGACGTCGATGAACTTCACGTAGACGCGCTCCTTGCGGATGCCGAGGTGTTCCTCGATCAAGGCGCAGAGCGCCTGGCATAGCTCCTTGGTGCGGCGGGCGGGCAGACCGATGCTCTTGAGCTCGAGAAACGCCACCGGATCGTCGCCCCCGCCGAACAGCATCGGGGTGTCGGGCTGCAGGGCGATCATCACGAATTCCTCGGGTTTATCGAGTTCCTTGGCCACGAGCGCGGAGGCATCCTGGAGGATGGTGCGCTCGGCTTTTTTCGTCAGGGGGAGGTTGGTCTGAATTTTGAGATAAGGCATGGATCGACGGGGTTGAGGATGGCCGGTGAGAGCGCAGTTGCGCGCTCCGTTGGAAGCTGCCGCAATTCTGTCCCGAAACCGTCCCACTGCAATAGCGATTATGAAGACCGCCCAAGCTGTCCGCTCCTACTACGTGCTGCCTTGCTGCCTGCTCCTGCTCAACCTGTGCGTGGGAGTCGTCAGCTACAAGGCCCAGATCATCGCCGATCCGCTGGAACACACGGCGGCCATCATGGGCATGGTGCTCTTTGGCGGCTCGCTCGTGGCCTTTGTCGTTGCGCCTGCCATCGAGGTGATGGTGCAGGCGTTGCGCGCGGGCAGCCGGCGTGGCGCGGGCACGCTCGGAGAGATTCTCTTTCTCGCCCTGCTTGGCGTGGGGGTGTTCTGGCTCTACTACCAGTTCTACATCGTCGGTCCCGAGGCGATCCTGCCGGCGGCGTGGCACAATCCGCATCTTGCCCGCTAGGGCACCGCCGGGCGACCGGGACGATTGACGATCCGGGTTTGACCGCGGATGCCGGCCGTCGGCCGCGAAAGAATCGCCGTCGGCATGAACCTGCAAAGCCTCCCAGAATACGGTGACTGATCTGGTGGAGCGGCTTGACCTCAAGACGCTCGGAGTCCCGTGGTAGGTTGGGCTTTACGCCCGACATGCAGAAAAACCGTCGGGGATGAACCCCGACCTACCGTCAAATCGCGTCTTATTGCAGGAGGAAGCGGCGAAAATAGAGGAGAGAAATCAGTCTTCCTCAGTTCACTCTGTTTGCTCCTGTAAAAAAGTTTGAAGGATTGATTGTGGTGTCACGCCCTGCGCACGCAGCGTGCACAGGCTGAGCGCATCGTGGCGCTTGGCGAGGCGGATGCCCGCCGCGTCGGTCAGGAGCGGGCAGTGGTAGAAAACCGGCGTGGCCAGTCCGAGGGCGCGGTAAAGCAGAAGCTGCCGGAATGTCGATTTGATCAGATCGGCGCCGCGCACGACCTCAGTGATGCCCATCGCGGCGTCGTCCACCACGCAGGCGAGCTGGTAGCTCGGTGTGTCGTCCTTGCGCCAGACGACGAAGTCGCCGAAATCGCGTCCGCTCGTGGCGCGCTGCTCGCCGTAATGGCCGTCGGCGAAGACCAGCTCCTCGCCATCGGGTAGCCGCAGGCGCCAGTTGACGGAGATTTTGCCGCCCAACGGCGGCAACGGAGCGGCGCGGGGTGGACGGAATTCCTTCGGGTAAACCGGTTCGTCGTCATCTCCTCCTTCGTGGGGCGCCCCGGCGGCTTCGATCACGTCGCGCCGTGAGCGCGGGCAGGGGAAAATCCATCCGGCCGCGTGCAGCCGCGCCAGGGCGGCGCGGTACAGCAGCGTGCGCTCACTCTGGCGGTAGGGAGCGTGCGGCCCGCCAACATCGGGGCCCTCCGTCCAGTGCAGGCCGAGCCAGCGCAAGTCCTCCAGCATCGCCGCCGCGAATTCCGGCCGGCACCGGGCGCGGTCGAGATCCTCGTCGCGTAGCACGAGCGTGCCATCGGCCGCCTGCGCCCGCTGCGCCGCGATCCAGAAGGTGCGCGCATGGCCAAGGTGCAGGTAACCGGTCGGCGAGGGCGCGAGCCGGCCGCGATAGGCTGATGAGTTTGTAACCACTAATAGGCGCTAATTTTCGCTAATTCTGAAGCAGGCCAAAATATTTAGCGTGAATTAGCGAGAATTAGCGGTTCAAAAATCACCATGCCCAAACTCCTTTGCGTTTACTGCTCCTCCAGCGACCGGCTGGACGCGAAATATTTTGCCGCCGCCGAGACGTTCGGCCGGGCGATGACTGCACGTGGTTGGGGGCTCGTCTATGGCGGCGGCAAGACCGGCTTGATGGGCGCCGTGGCGTGCGCCGTGAAGCGCGATGGCGGTCGCGTGATCGGCGTGATCCCCGAGTTCATGAAGGCGAAGGAGCTCGCCTACGAGGGCGCCGACGAGCTCGTCACCGTGCTGACGATGCGCGAGCGCAAGACGATCATGGAGACGCGCGCCGACGGTTTCGTGGCGCTGCCCGGCGGGTGGGGCACGCTCGAGGAAATGATGGAGATCATCACGCTCCGGTCGCTCGACGTGCTGCGCAAACCCTGCGTGTTTTTCAACCAGGACGGGTTCTATGACGACCTATTGCGTTTCTTCGAAAAGATGGTGCGAGAACAATTCACCAAACCGAGCCACCGCGAACTCTACGCCACGGCCGCGACCGTGGACGAAGTCTTCGCGCAGCTCGACAATTTCCGTCCGTCGGCCGCGGAGTCGAAATGGTTTGTGACCCGCTGACGATGAATGCGGCCGCGATGATCTCTGGGCCGGGTGTAGGGCGGGGTCGCCGAACCCCGCCGGATCGATGGCAAAGGGCGGGGTTTGGCGACCCCGCCCCATATCGGAACGACGGAGCTCCCTGATGCACCGCGCCGCCGTCCTCACCCTGCTCCGCGTCCATGCGGCCCTGCCGCTCGACCCGCATGAGTCCGCGATGACGGCGGAGATCATCCGCTTCGTGGAGGCACATCCCGACTGTTTTCTGCGCTCGTGCCTGACCGGCCACCTCACGGGCTCGGCGTGGATTGTCGATCCGGCCCGCACGCGGACGCTGCTCACGCACCATCGCAAACTCGGCAAGTGGCTCCAACTCGGCGGTCACGCCGACGGCGAGACGGACCTGCGCGATGTGGCGATGCGCGAGGCCCGGGAAGAAAGCGGACTCACGCGGCTGCGGCCGGTGACGGCCGCGCCGTTCGATGTCGACCGGCACGAGATTCCCGAGCGCAAGGGGGTGCCGGCGCACTGGCATCTCGATCTACGATTCCTCGTCGAGGGCGATCCGGCGGAGCCGCTGGTCGTGAGCGACGAATCGCACGATCTGGCCTGGGTGGAACTGACGCGCGTCGCCGCGCTCAATTCCGAGGAATCCTTGCTACGGATGGTACGGAAGACCCTAGGAGCCTGTCGGGCTTGCTAATGAAACCATATCTTCTTCGGGAAATTTCATTGGGATGGCTGGGACCTGCCTCGACAGGCTCCTTAAACAGCGCTCTGCGCTGCGAAAACCGGATTTCTCCTTCGATTTGCCGCGGCCTCGCGGCGGTTTAAGGAGTTTGTCGGGCGGGGCGGTTTGCATCGCGACGGAAACTACGAGCCAGCTCCGCCCTTTGAGTCAAAGTCTGACAAACTCCTAGGGCGATGACGGGGAGTTCGCCGTCAGGAATTGCGTCGGGCCGCCGCCAGCGCGGCGCTGGATTTCGACTCGCTCATTTCAGTTCGGGCCAGTGCGATGGTGTCGAGCTCGCACAGGCGATGAACGACGAGCCGGACTTCTTCCACGTCGGTGTTTGCGGTGCCGAGTGCCTGCTGCAGGTCATTCTTACGGTGCAAGAGCCGGGCATATTCCGCCCGTTCGTCGGCAGTGAGGTGGCGGTGGTCCTGAGTGTGGATGCTAAACATGGGGTGGCACGGCGTGGCGGAGGAGGCAAGTCACGTCATTAGCGGGGCGCCCGCCATTGTGAAGAGGAAAATTTTCCCCCGAAACATGAATTCCTGGATTGACCGGAGGACGGGAGTCCGATTGCCGGGCACCCTCCGGCGGTTTCGGGTGGGCGAGATATTCAATTGAGTTTTCGCCGCGGAGGTTCGCCCAAGCAATGATCCAAGACATTCTGATCCCATGAAATCGCACTAAGTCCAGGCGGGATTCTGGAGCGGGGGTCTAGAGCATTTTCGATAAGACTACAGCCGGAGTTGATCTCGGTAACCGTCTCGGACTCCGCCGCGTAACCGGCAGCGGCTATGATCGGAAAGTAGCCGCGACGGTTACGGCGCGGGAGATGCGTGGCAAATTCCTGCGGCTATAGTTCAATTTAAACCGCTCTATGACCGCCGCTACAGGTGAGCCAGCTTTCAACTTCGGGCTCACGCTTCTTTTTTTCCGCCCGTTGCCCCCGTCGGCAACTTTAGCAGCCTGGAGGCGAAGTCCGACCGGCTGCTCGGCCGATCGCGGAGCTACTGCCAGAGCATCACGACGTCTTCCTGGCGCACCCAACCAGTCTGGCCATTGTCGAACGAGAGTCGCACCCAGCCGAGGAAAGATTTGTCGACCACCGCCAGCGCGCCGGCGGCGAGCGGCGTGGTCTTCTGCGTGGTGTCGACCTCGGTGGGGATCGAGCGCAGCGCGCTGTGCCGCCAGGCGAGCGCCGCGCGCGCATCGGCGGCGGGACCGTAGGCGTGCAGACTGACCGCGGCCGCCGTGATCAGAAGCAACGCCAGCACGAGAAGGCTCCAGGCGGTGGGTTTCAACCAGCGCGCGCGCCGGCCGTAGCCGACCAGCAGCCAAAGGCCAAACGCGACGGCGACGAGCAAGCCGGCGGCGACGAGCACGAGCTGCCATTCGGGCGGCGAGGCGAGCCGCGCCAGATCCTGCACCGGGCCGGATTGGGCGAACACCGCGAGCACGGCGGGCGTGTAGCCGGCCTTGTCGCAGCCGAGGGCGAAATCGCGCAGGATCAAAGGATCGTTCGGGTATTGGACGAAGGCCGCCGTCCATTGCGCGGCGGCCTCGGCCGGCCGCTCCTGTTGGATGAGCGCGAGCCCGAGGTTGTGCCGCGCCCGCCAGTCGGTGGGGTTTTTGGCGACAGCCGCCAGCCAGGCTTTTTCGGCCGCAGCGAAATCGCCCTGGCGGTAGTCAGCGAGCGGATCGGCGCGCAGCGCCGGCAGCGCCAGCCCGAGCAGCATGGCGGCGCACAAAAACGGCAGCAGGTTGCGCGGCAAAAACAGGGCCGCGGGCGAAAACGATTTGACCGGCTTGGCTTCGAGCGCCAGCTCGGCCCGCGCGCTCCAATCGGCCGGCAGCGCACCTCGGGCGCTGTAGAGCGCGCGATCGGCCTCCCGCCAGAGCGTTACCCAAGCCTCGGCTTGGGCAGAATTTCGGGTTTCGAGTTTCGAGTTTCGAGTTTGCCCGAGCAGCGCGAGGGGCGACGGAGCGGCGTGGGCGATCTCCCAGAGCACGGCGGTGTCGCGCTGCCACGCGAGCAGAAGCTCACGGATGCGAGGGGAGGAAGGGGAGTCCGGCGTTTGCGCGGAGAGCGCCTCGATGGTCGCCCGCAGGCGGCGGCGCGCCTCGCGCCGCGGTTTTGCCGGATCGGTGGCCCACGCCCGCTGCAGCGCCAGGAACAACCAGAACGCCAGGGGACAACCGACGGCGGACAAAAGGCACAGAGCCAGCAGCGAGCGGAGCGAGCAGGGCGTCAGCGCGCTCGTGGCGCCCGGCAACGGATCGCCGGGCAGCGCCGCCGGCGGACCGGGGGGCGGGGAAGGCGGAGAGCGGAGAGCGGAAAGCGGAGAGGTTGGAGCCTCGGCGCTCGGTGCCGGCTTCTCGTTGGCCGCCGGCGGTGCGCTGGTGTCGGTAACGGTGATCGTTACTTTTTCGGTTGTGAGCGTTTTGTAGGTACCGCTCTTCGGGTCGAAATAGGTGAAGGCGACGGGTCCGAGTGCGTAGCGGCCGGTGCGCGTGGGCATGAGCACGACGTCCTCGCTCAGTGTGACATCGAAGAGCTTGCCCTCAGCGACGGTGCGCTTGGCCTGCGGCTGGACCACCTGGAAGTCCTTCGACACGTCGCGCGGGGGGAGACCGGGGATGTCCGGCCAGTTGCCGGTGCCGCTGAGCACGAGCGTCCACGTGATGGGTTCGCCCACATTGGCGCGGTCCGGCACGACTTTCGATTCGAGCTTGAATTGGCCGACCGCACCGTGGAATGCCGCCGGCGCCGGCTGGGGCAGAGCGCGCACGGTGAGCTCGGGCCGATCGCTCGTGATCGAGTACTGCTGCAACACCGGGCTCTGAAACAACCCGAAGCCGGAGTAACCCGTGGCGAGATTCAGGAGCTGCGTGGCCGGCTGCAGCTTCACCGGGCCGGGCGTGGTGGCGTAGGCGCGGGTGTGGTAGATGATGGACAAAGTCGGCTCGCCGTTGACCGATTTTTCGAGGGATTCGGGTTTCGACCAGTCCTCGATCGCAAGCGGCGCCGGCGTCCAATCAGGGGCCGCCGATCCGAGCGATTGGTAGTAACGCCGCGCGGCCGAGAGCGTGTAGGTCAGAGGAAACACCTCACCCACCCAGACGGTCGGGCCCGGCAGGGTGAAGCGCGAATTGGCCACGGCCTCGAGATTGACATTGGACTGTCCGACGGTGGCGGTACCGGGTTCGAAACGGGCCGCGGGTACGCGGATGCGGCCCTTGTCGGTTTCCACGTCGAACGCCGGGATTTCCACGCTCTGTTGGCGGTCCAGTCGGGCCGCGAAGGTGAAGAGCAGGCTTTTCGACACGCTGAAATTGACCATCGAGATACTTTGCGAGCGTCCACGCACCTCGAGCGTAAGGCCGGGCACGCGGGGCGGCGCGGGCGTGTCCTTCGGCTCGCAATCTTGGCAAACGAGGGTCAGCTCGCTCACCTGGCCCACGGCGAGCGTGCCCCCGGAAGGTTCCCAATGGATGGATTGCGCGCGCAACGCCGAGGGCAGCGCGAGCAGGCCGACCAGGCCGATGTCGGCGAATTTGACGATTTCCCCGTAGCCACGAGCATGAGCGAGTGGAATTCTGCGCCTCCACTCGCTCACGCTCGTGGCTACAGTCCGAATCGGCTTCGGAAATGGCATGAACGGAAAGAGGAAGAGTCGGGTAGTCATGCGGCGGTTCACCAATCTTTGCCCTTCTTGGCGGGCGTGGGCTTTTTCTCACCTTCCATGATCTGGAAGAGACGGGCGGGCGAATCCTTGTCCTTCAACTGTTCGAGCTTTTGCAGCGGCAACGCGAGGGCGGGATCGAGGTTTTCGGGCGGTTCCTTTTTCTCTGTGCCGCCCACTTTCTGCGTCTCGCTGGAGGGCGGAGGCTCATTCGGCTTGGATTCTTTTTGCTGATCGCCCAAGGCGGACTCTGGCGGCTTCCGATCTTCGTTTTTCGGCTCCTGCTTTGGGGCGTCGGACGATTGGGGCGGCGGTGACTTTTGATCGCTGCCGGATTGATCCTGCGATTGCTGTTGTTGCTGTTGCGGTTGCTGATTCTGATCGGATTGGTTTTTCTGTGGTTGTTTTTGTTGCTGCTGTTGCTGCGGGTCGGGTTTCTGCAGCAGCGCTTCGAGATCCCGCCGCAGCTGCGCCCAGTCGGCGGCTTTGGCGTCGAGCTTTTCGCCGGCCGACACGGCGGCAAGGCCGTCGCGCACCGGACCTTCGGTCACCGGCTGTTTCGCTTCCTGTTGGCGCTGGCCCCAGGTGATGGTCTGGCGGGCGAGCTCGGCCCAGTCGTTCGCGGCATAGTTTGGCTGCGCGGCGAGGCGCTGGACCGTCTTGGCCAGTGGCGCGGCGTAAACGTCGGTGTCCTCCGCGGCAACAGCGGAGAGCGGAAAGCGGAGAGCGGAAAGAACCACCAACACCGCGACAGCGGTTGTCAGTATCTTTCCGCTTTCCGCTTTCCGGTTTCCGCTTTCAGACGCGAGCGCCAGCGAGCGCGGCCGGGGGCGCACCGGAAACTCGCGCCAGAAACTCAGCAGGAGGCACAACACCGCCGGGGCGAGCACCCATTGGAAACGGTCGATATAGCTGGCCGCGCGCTTTTCGACGAACGCGCCCTTGCGCCCGGCTTCCACGGTCTGTTGGAGCACGGCGGCCAGGTCGACCCATCGGCTCGCATCGCGATAGGTGCCGCCGGTCTCGTTGGCCAGTTGCTCCAGGGTGCTGCTTTCGAGTCTGGAAAGCACCACGGCGCCGCGCTCGTCCTTCACCAGGCCGCCGGCCCCGTCGGGAATCATGGCCCCGGCCGCAGTGCCCACTCCGAGCCCGATTACGCGGATGCCTTTTGCCTTCAGTTCGGGGATCAGCGATTTCCAGTCATCGTCGGTGGCCTCACCATCGCTCAAGATGATGAGAAACCGGTCCGCGCTGTTGGTCGAGGCGAACGCGTCGATCGAAGTCCGGAGCAACGCGGCATAATTGGTGCCGCCCTCGGGCAGGTAATCGGGCCCGAGCATCGGAAGAAATTCGCGCAGAATTTCGTAGTCGGCACTGAGCGGGCTTTGGAGAAAGGCCGTGCCGGAAAACACCAGGAGCCCCACGCGCTCGCCCTCGAGCCGTTCGAGCAGGGCCTGGATGAGCAGCTTCGAGCGATCGAGGCGCGAGGGCTTTACGTCCTGGGCCTGCATCGAGCGAGACAGATCGAGCGCGAGGAGGATTTCCCGCGACTGGTCGAACACCTGCTCCTCCACGCGACCCCACTGCGGCCGGGCCAGCGCGACGATGGCCAGCGCGAGCCCCACATGCAGCCAGACGTGCACACGAGTTCGGGATGCGGTCGCCACGGTCCGGGGGTCGAGGATCACCTGCCGGGCGCCGGCCTCGCCGTGCAGGATCTTCGCGCGGGCCGCGGACTGGCCAACCCGGCGGTGCCAAACCAGCTCCCAGGCCAGCAGCGCGACGGGCAGCGCGAGGAGCCAGAGAAGATGTGCCCAGGCGAAAATCATCGAATTGCGGATTGCGGATTGCGAATTGCGAATTGTGGCGGATGGGAAACGGGTGGCATGGAAGCTGAAACCTTTCCGCTTTCCGCTTTCCGCCTTCCGCTTTTCAGTACGGTGGCCAGCGCGCCGGCGAGCAGCAGCACGGCGCCGGGCCCGGCGAACCACATGAAGAGTTCGGTCGTCACCAGGTAGCTCTTGGCTTGAAATTCGATTTTTTGCGCCTGATCGATGGCCGCGAATGCGCCCTCGATCGTCCGCACGTCGTCGGCGCGGAAGAAGCGGCCGCCGGTCTTGTCGGCGATGGCGATCAAGGCGCCTTCATCGAGGTCGGACAGCTGGCGATTATAAAGCTTGGTTCCGTCAGCGCGCATGCCCACGGGCACGAGCACATAGCCATCCTTGCCCGCGCCGATGGTGTAAATCGGGATGGCGCGAGCCCGGGCCAGGTCGGCCGCCTGATCGGGCAAGAGGGTGCCGCGGTTGTTGGCGCCGTCGGTGAGCAACACGATGAATGCTCCCTGGCGTTTGCCCTCGACCTCGCGTTTGGCCTGCTCGAGCCGGGTGAGGGCCACGCCAAGCCCGTCGCCGATAGCCGTGCCGTCCTCGATCAGGCCGATATTCAGCCGGTCAACCTGGCGGGCCAGCCACACGTGATCGAAGGTGAGCGGTGCCAGCGTATACGCCCGCCCGGCAAATACCACCACGCCGATGCGGTCGTTGGGCCGGTCGTTGATGAAGGCCTGGATGACGGGCTTGATCGCCTGCCAGCGGTTGAGGCGTTCGCCACCTTTTTCGTAATCCTCGGCGAGCATCGAGCCGGAGAGGTCGATCGTAAGCACGATGTCGTAACCTTGCGTGCGCACCTCGCGCTTGTCCTCCACGCGCTGGGGTCGGGCGAGGGCACCGATCGCCAGCGCGAGGCCCACGACGATCAGCCCCGCCGGCCAGCGCGCGGCCGCCGCCAGCGACGGGCGGTGCCAGGCCGCCGCAAACGGCACCACGAGCACGCTCACGCGCTGCCGTTGCCGCAGCCACATGACGAGCGCGATCGCCAGCAGCGCGAACAGCCAGAGGGGATCGCGGAGCACGAAGTTACCCATGGCGGGGAGTGAAATTCCAAACTCCAAACGCCAAATCCCAAAAAACAGCGAAAGACCGAAAGCCGGGTTGGCGGCAATCAGATTCCGGTGTGAGGGAATTCTTTTGGCGTTTGAGCATTGGCGTTTGAGTTTTGGCGCATCATCGCGCCATCCGGGCGTGGAAAAATTTCACCAGCGCATCGAGGCGATTTTCGCCGGTGCCCACGACGAGCTTGCTGAGCGGATCAGGGAAAAGCGTGCGCCACGCCGCCTCGCGCTGTTCGCGCCAAACGGCATGCGCGGCCCGCTCGGCGGCCGAGCCCTCGAGCGTAACGAGGCGGCGGGCGGTGGGATCGTAGGCGGCGAACGTGTCGCCCCGGGGCAGTTCGCGCTCCCACGGATCGTC
>Ga0182021_10008542_pt1 | contig 12123 bp, 8 predicted proteins | sample 612E3MmetaG_FD_120493 | JGI IMG/M metagenome (GOLD analysis project Ga0182021, IMG submission 120493) | Permafrost microbial communities from Stordalen Mire, Sweden - 612E3M metaG (Illumina Assembly) | ecosystem: Environmental > Terrestrial > Soil > Wetlands > Permafrost | place: Sweden...
AACCGCGGTGTGTCCGTCGTTGGGCGTGGCTCCGGCAAATCGTCGCCATCCCACAAAGCTGCGCGCCCAGTATCGCTGCCGATTCGCTGGCGAGGCAACGAACTCGCCGTACGTCATCGGAACGACTCGTCGTTTGCCGTCCGGTCCCCTGTAATCGGGGATGCCCGACTCCGTGGACAAGCCAGCGCCGGTCAGGATAGTGACCTGCCCTGCTCGCAAGAGCTCCACGAGCCCCTCGTATGCCGCCTGGTCCCGTGCCGTCATCAGCGCAGTCTCCACGTCAACCAGTATGCGACGCGTCTGCCACAGCCGAGAAAGGCTCGCAACGTCTTGAGAGGACAACCACTGGCGGATCACACAATCAACCAGTAGTTGGGCAAGCGATAACTCAACGTTATAAACTTACATGCATGATTGATGCAGCGGGGCTGCGCGTGATGCGCGCCATTGCCGACGAGGGTAGCTTCACCTTGGCCGCCCTGTCGCTGGGCTACTCCCAACCAGCCATCTCCCAAATGGTGCGCCGGCTCGAGCAGCGCACCGGAACGGTGCTGGTCGAACGAGTGGGGCGCAACGTGCGTCTGACCGAGGCCGGCCAGGTGCTGGCGCGACATGCGGTAGGAGTGCTGGCGGCGCTCGATGCGGCCGAGGAAGAAGTCGCCGCGATCGCCGGACTGCGTGCCGGACGGGTCAGGTTGATGGCTTTCCCGTCGTCCTCGGCGACTTTGGTCCCCCGCGCACTAGCCCTTGTGAAGGAACGTTTTCCCGAGATCAAGGTGAGCTTCAGCGAAGCCGAGCCCCCAGAGTCTCTGGCGGCGCTACGTGCCGGCGAGTGCGACCTTGCAGTGGCCTTTGCCTACGAGGGCACCGACCTCGGACGCGGAGAGGAGGACCTCGACATGTTCGTCATCCATAAGCTTCTTGACGACGAGGTCCGACTCGCGCTACCCAAGAACCACCCGATGGCCACCGCCGAAGTGGGTGACCTGTCCCGGCTCAGCGACGAGTCGTGGATTGCGGGCTGCCCGCGCTGTCGGGGCCACCTCCTGCAGTTGTGCCACAAGTCGGGGTTTATGCCGAACGTGTCCTTCGAGACCGAGGACTACGTCGCCGTGCTAGGTCTGGTCGCAGAGGGGTTGGGCGTAGCGCTGATCCCCGACCTTATTCTGCGTAGCGCCAATCATCCCGACGTCGTCACCTTGCCGATCTCGCCGGCCTCGCGCCGGGAGGTCCATGTGGTCACCACCGCGGACCTGCAACGGGTTCCCGCAGTCAAAGCCACGCTGGACGCACTGTGTGAGGCGGCCACCGCCACGCCCCGTGTCTTCGCTCGCGGCTGAGCCCAGCTGCTTCGGCAGTGCTCGCTCGGTTAGTCACTCTTGCAGCCGGTAGCGTTAGGGCGCAGGGTACTTATGTCGGCGAGGCGCGGTCGGCCGACATATGGCCTGGCTTCTCGAGGCGACCCCGACCGTTCCGCCAGCTTCGAGCATAGGGCATGTTCACGTATCCATCCGTGAGGGAGGTCCTGTTTTAGCAAGACATGTTCAGCCCGTTAAACTCAGCATCCTGAACCGGGCGCGGGCTATGAGGTTCTCGGCATTCCGCTTGGGAACAGACATACCAGCACAAATCGGCCGAAATATTGCCGTCAGTTCAGTCGTCTTTGAGCCCAAGCGCGAATGTTGCCATGGTGGCGGATAATGACAAGCAAGGCGATGCAGATCCCCCACACCCTGCCGGCGGCAACGGGATCAGGAAGCGGCGCCAACCCGGCATACAGAGCGAGTAGTCCCGCAGCCGCGAGCGAGGAGCCAGCCACCCACCGGGTGCGCCACAGCAACAGTCCGAACACCACGAGCATGCCTAGGGCAAACCACGGGAATACCGCAAGTATGGCGCCCAACGAAGTCGCGACTCCCTTGCCACCGCGCCCCCGCAGGAACGGTGAAAGAACGTGCCCGAGAACGGTTGCCAGGCCAACTACATACGCCGTGAGGCGATCAAAGAGCAACAACGCCAGGAACGTCGGCACAAATCCCTTGAGAACGTCGAGCAGGCCGACAACGACCCCCCATCGCAATCCCAGAACGCGACTCACGTTCGTCGCACCCGGGTTCCCCGAGCCTTGTCGAAGATCCGCATGGCGAGTCCTAGCGATGATGGTCGCTGGGCTGATCGATCCCACGAAGAATCCGAGCACAGCCGCCATCCCGACGACGATCCAGGATTCGGACACGTTCAGACCCGGCCGCGTTCCGGTCGAGGCGAGACTGCCACCGCGATGGTTCCCGGGCCGACGTGTGCGCCCACCACAGCTCCGAGCTCAACCAGAATCACCGTTGTCGAAGACGGGACCTTAGTCCGCAACCGGTCCACCAGATCGCTGGCCCGGGTCTTCGAGTCAAGATGGTGGACCGCGATGTCGACGCCTGAATGCCCGGCAGCCTCGACCGCCCGAAGAGCAAGTTCCTCCAGCCTGCTCAATGCTCGAGCCGCCGTCCGCACCTTCTCGATTGGATTGATGCGGCCATCGGCTAGCGCCAACAACGGCTTGATGGCCAGGGCCGAGCCGAGCAGCGCAGAAGCCGCTCCGATCCGACCACCGCGACGAAGATGTTCCAGATTATCGACGTAGAAGATCACCGTCGCCGCGCGTGCCCGCGCACTCGCAATTCCCGCAACGGTCTTGGCATCGAGTCCCTGCCGCGCAGCCACAGCTGCCGACAGTGCTGCGTATCCCATTGCCATACCTACTGAACGGGAGTCGACTACCTCGACGGGGATCGGCGACTGGCTGGCCGCAAGCATTGCCGATCCAACAGTCCCTGACATGTCGGAGGAGATGTGCACAGACACAACAGCGTCGGCGCCCAGGGTTGCCGACGCTTCGTAAGCATCCAGAAAGGCCTGAGGCGACGGGCGTGATGTGCTCACCGTGGTGAACTTACGCAGCGCAGCAGCCAACGCAGTGGTAGTGAAGTCGACACCTTCGCTGTATTCCTGCCCGCCCAGGACCACGTGCAACGGCACCACGCTGATGCGATGACTCGCTATGAGCTCCTCGGGCAGGGAAGCCGTGGAGTCGGTGACGATCGCAACGCTCACACGGGCAGGCTATCGCTGCAGACCCAGGCGCCTTGTCACCGGCACCGTCGACGGGCGCTCGGTCTAGGTCAAGGGCCGTTCATCAGTTGGCAACGATGTTGACCAAGTTCGGCGCACGCACAATGACCTTACGAACGACCTTGGCTTGGAGCGCAGCCTTGATCTTGTCACCGGACAGGGCCAGGGCCTGCAAGTCGTCCTCACTAATGTCAACAGCTACCTGCAGGCGCTCGCGCACCTTGCCTTGGACCTGGACCACGCACGTCACCATGTCGTCCACCAGCAGAGAGGGGTCAGGATGCGGGAAGTCCACATATGTCAGCGACTCGCCATGACCCAGTTTGGCCCACAGTTCCTCGGCAATGTGTGGTGCCACTGGAGCGGTCATGACGATCAACGCCTCGGCAGCCTCGCGCGGAACGTTGGGTAGCTTGGTTAATGCATTGTTGAACTCGATGAGACGCGCGATGGCCGTGTTGAAACGCAGACCGTCATAGTCGGTTCGCAGCGCATCAATAGTCTTGTGCAAGAGACGCTTCGTGGCTTCGTCCGGGGCATCCTCGGTGACCAGCAGCTCGCCGCTCACCTCGTCGACAACGTTGCGCCACAGCCGTTGCAGGAATCGCTGAGCCCCGACGACGGCTCGAGTCTCCCACGGACGCGACAGGTCCAGCGGGCCCATCGACATCTCGTAGACCCTGAACGTGTCAGCGCCGTAACTCGCGAATATCTCGTCCGGCGTCACAACGTTCTTCAGGGACTTGCCCATCTTCCCGTACTCACGGCTGACCGGCTCCCCATTCCAGGTGTAGGAGATCTCACCGCTAGGCGTGGCGGATTCGATGACCTCTGCCGCAGGCACGGTCTGGCCCCGAGTGTCCCGGAAGAATTGGGCCTGAATGTAGCCCTGGTTGAACAGCTTGCGGAAGGGTTCCTCGCTGCTGACGTAACCCAGGTCGAACAGCACCTTGTGCCAGAAGCGGGAGTACAGCAGGTGCAGCACCGCATGCTCGACACCACCGACATACAGATCAGCGCCGCCGGGATCGACGGAGCCGACCGGGGCCCCCGCCACGGCCTCGGCTTGCCTGCCCATCCAGTACTTCTCCACATCAGGGTCAACCAGGACGTCGTCGTTGGCGGGGTCCAGGTAACGCAGCTCGTACCAACAGGAGCCGGCCCAGTTGGGCATCGTGTTGGTCTCGCGGCGGTAGGACTTGATCCCGTCGCCCAGGTCCAGCTCGACGTTGACCCATGCCTGTGCCCGGGCCAGCGGCGGCGCCGGGTTGGACTCAGCGTCCTGCGGGTCAAACGTTGCCGGTGAGTAGTCTGCAACCTCTGGCAGAAGCACGGGCAGCATGGACTCCGGCAGGGCAATCACGTTGCCGTCCTCGTCGTACACGATGGGGAACGGTTCGCCCCAGTAGCGCTGCCGAGAGAACAGCCAGTCGCGCAGTTTGTAGGTCACCGTCTCCTCGCCTAGGCCCTTGTCCCCCAGCCAGTCGATGATCTTGGTCTTGGCCTCAGTGACCCGCAGGCCATTGAGGGAGATCTCGTCATTGGCGGAGTTGATTGCCAGACCGTCCCCAACAAACGCCTCGTCCAGTGGGTGACCTTCGGTGGGCTGAACGGTGCGGATGATCGGCAGGTCGAACTTGGTCGCGAACTCGTAGTCGCGCACATCCTGCCCCGGCACTGCCATGATCGCACCGGTGCCGTACCCCATCAGAACGTAGTCGGCCACGAATACCGGAATGGATCGCCCGTCAACGGGATTGGTCGCGAAAGCGCCGGTGAATACACCGGTCTTGTCCTTGCCTTCGGACTGCCGCTCGACGTCGCTCTTACGCGATGCGGTCAGGCGGTATCCCGCAACGGCCTCCCGTGGCGTCATGGTCTCGCGTCCGGCGGGAACCCACGCCTCACGCGTTCCCTCGGGCCACTTGTCAACGGGGACAATGGAATCCACCAGTGGATGCTCGGGAGCCAGCACCATAAAGGTGGCACCGAACAGCGTGTCCGGGCGAGTCGTGAATACGTCGATCGCAACCGTCGTCTCGCCCTCTGCCACAGATGCCATGAAAGACACCTTGGCGCCGGACGAACGGCCGATCCAGTTGCGCTGCATCAGTTTGACCGGCTCGGGCCAGTCCAGCCGGTCTAGGTCGTCAACCAGCCGGTCCGAGTACTTGGTGATGCGCATCATCCACTGGGACAGGTTTCGTTTGAAGACCGGGAAGTTGCCACGCTCAGATCGCCCGTCGGTGGTGACCTCCTCATTGGCCAGAACCGTACCCAGCCCCGGACACCAGTTGACTGGTGCCTCGCTGATGTAGGCCAACCGGTGCTCGTCGATCTCCTTGCGCTGCGCTGCAGCATCCAGCAACTCCCACGGCATGCCGGAAATAGTCTTCCGCTCTCCCGACTCGAGCGCCAAGAGCAGCTCGCTGATCGGCCGGGCCTTTCCTCGCCCGCCTTCTGCCGACTGGTCGTACCAGCTGTTGAAGATCTGCACGAAAATCCACTGAGTCCACCGGTAGAACTCCGGGTCCATGGTGGCGATCGCGCGACGGTCGTCATGGCCCAGGCCGAGGCGGCGCAGTTGACGCCGCATGTTGACCATGTTCTCTTCGGTGGTCTTGCGGGGGTGCTGTCCTGTCTGGACGGCATACTGCTCGGCCGGAAGCCCAAAAGCGTCGTAGCCCAAGGTGTGTAATACGTTCTTACCCGTCATCCGCTGGAATCGCGAAAAGACGTCCGTCGCGATGAAGCCTAGGGGATGCCCGACGTGTAGTCCGGCGCCGGAGGGATAGGGGAACATGTCCAGAACGAAGAGCTTCTCGCGCCCTGCTACGCCCTCAGGATCAGCCCAGGGGCCGGCCGGGTTCGGTGCGTGGAATGTGCCCTCGCTCTGCCAACGGTCTTGCCACGACAGCTCAATGCGCTCGGCCATCTCGGCCGTATATCGATATGGAGTGTCGTTCATCATCGCGTCCTCTGGTTGTCGTCCTGCGAGTGCATACTCCTGGGTGCCCCTGACTGGCACAAAAGAAAACCCCTCGCACAGGAGGGGATTGCCGCGTTGAGGTCCGGTCGGGCCAACGCGGCTAACTAAGGAGCAGCGAGCTTCGCATAAGGGACACGTTAGCGCAGGCCGCAACTCTGAAGCCGATCACCATCAGCACGTGGACGAGGTACCGAGTCGCGGTCCGCCGCCCTCTGGCGGAGGCGGCGGACCGCGAAAGGCCGCCGCCCAGATGGGTGACGACCTTTCGATACCGAAAACTGCGATCCCTACAGGGAGGCAATCTTCTTGGCCATGGACGACTTCTTGTTCGCCGCGTTGTTCTTGTGGATGACGCCCTTGCTCACGGCCTTGTCGAGCTTGGTCGATGCAACCTTGAGCGCATCGGCAGCAGCAGAGGCGTCGCCAGACTCGGCCGCAGTCTTGAACTTGCGGATCCAGGTGCGGAGCTCGCTCTTGACTGCCTTGTTGCGTTCGGTGGCCAGAGCGTTCGTCTTGATGCGCTTGAGCTGGGACTTGATGTTTGCCACGTGGAATCTTTCTCACATTCGAGTAGGTCGATGATGCTCTGTCATGAGGGCGACAGAAGCGGACTCGGGACCGGGCGTGGGGATACCCCTGGGTGAGCCGCTCTGGGCGGAACTGCATGCGCACACGACCTGAGCGCGCACGCGACGGTCAAATCTAGCAGCGAACAGTGCAGCCCACCAAACCGCAGGGTCCCTAGCTGCTCGAAGTCACCAACGCCTTGCCACTCGCAGCCCTGTGTCAGCGGATGTTGCGGGCTCGGCTAATCGTCAGGATTGCGCGCTCCACAGCATAAACCGGGTCACGGCCCCCGCCTTTGACCTCGAAATCCGCCGCGGCAACGGCTTGGATCGCCCGTCCGACGCCCTCGGGATCCCAACCGTTGAGCTTCCTGCGTGCCTGGTCGACCTGCCACGGCGCCATGGCGAGGGTTTTGGCTAGCTGCGCGGAGGGTCCGCGACCTGCACTGGCGACCTTCACCATCTGACGCAGCTGCATCGCCAACACAGCGACGATCGGCACCGGGCTGTCACCGGCCGAGATAGCGTGACGCAGCAGACGCAACGCCTCACCCGCGTTGCCGGCAATTGCGGCGTCTGCGACCTTGAAACCGGTCGTCTCGACCTTGCCGCCCTGGTAGGTCTCGACCAGCGCCTCGTCGACCAGGCCCCGCGTGTCGACGACCAGCTGCGTGCAGGCTGCAGTCAGCTCCCGCAGGTCCTTGCCGACCGCCTCTACCAATGCCCGAACCGCACCGGGGGTGGCCTTGCGGCCCTGTCGGCGGAACTCATTAGCGACGAACTGCGCCTTGTCGCCCTCTGACTTGATCAGCGGGGCGTCGATGACCCGGGCCCCGGCTTTCTTCAAGGTTTCCAAGACCTTCTTGCCGCGGGTGCCGCTCTTATGTGCCACGATCAGCGTGATCTCGTCGGCGGGCGCTGCCAGGTAGGCCAGCACATCAGCCTGCAACTCATCGGGGGCCTCGTCGAAATTGAAGACCACAATTGCCTTGGTCCCGCCGAACAACGAGGGAGACGCATGCATGGTGAGCGTTCCGCTCTCGTATCCCTCGGAATAGAGCTTTATTACCTCAAGATCGGGGTCGCTGGCGCGCAGTGCCTCTAGGGTGGCGTCGAGCGCCCGCTCGGCGAGCACGCTCTCCGGACCCGAGATCAGCACGTATGGCGGCACACCGGCTGTAGGTGCGTGAATGGTCACGGGGCCAAGACTGTCATGGCACCGCGACAGAATCCTGTCGAGTTCAGAACGACATCTTCGGTGAGTCCGACAGTTCGAGACCGAAGAGGTTGAGCCGGGCACCTATCACGTCTTGCTCAAGCTCGAGGTGATCAGCAAGCTCATCGAGGGTCAGCCCCAGCTCGACGCCCTCGCGCAGTTCGTCGTCCTGCTCGGAGGTCCAGGCATGTCCCTGGGTGATGGCGGTGCGCACAGATCCGGCTACCGGCGGGTTACCGGCCACGGGCCGATCGTCCGCCGGCCGGTCATCCTCGTCCTCGCCCCCTGACGGGATGGCGTCAAGCGCCCCGGTCATTCCGCGCAGCGCCGGCTCGTGAACTGGCAGGGGCTCGGCCGCGGTTTCATCCAGACGCCGAAGCGCAGCCAGGACCATCGCCTTGTCGATCGTCGGCCAGAACGGTGGCAGGGACTTCTGTAGGAACCCCGCGTAACGCGCGGTCACCATTCGCGAGTCAAGGATGGCCACGATGCCGCGGTCATCGCCGCGACGCACCAACCTGCCTGCACCTTGAGCGAGCCGCAACGCCGCATGGGTGGCCGAGACCGCCATGAAGCCATTACCTCCCATCCGGGCGATGGCCTGCGAACGCGCTGAGGACAACGGATCGTCCGGACGTGGGAAGGGGATTCGGTCGATGATGACCAACTGACAGGAGGAACCCGGGACGTCGACGCCCTGCCATAGAGACAACGTCCCGAACAGGCAGGTCGTGGCGTCGCGGGCAAACTGTCGCACCAGTGTGGAGGTCTGGTCCTCGCCCTGACAGATGAACTCGATGCTGCCGTTGTCCTTGCCGAAACGCTCGCGCATCGCCTCGGTGGCGGCAACGGCCGCCCGCATCGACGAGAACAGCCCCAGCGTCCGACCACCTGCGGCCCGCACCAGCTCCTCGATCTCGTCCAATGTCTCGGGAGCCATGCCGTCACGCCCCGGTGCTGGCAGGTGTCTTGCGACATAAGCGATCGCCTGCTTGGGGTAGTCGAACGGGCTGCCGACGTCGAGGCCACGCCAAGTCGGCGCGCCGTCACCGCGCAGCCCCAGGGTCCCGGCGACCGCATCGAAGGTGCCGCCAAGCTCGAGGGTGGCCGATGTCATGACGACTGTACGATCGACAAACACCTTGTCGCGCATCAACATCGCCACACTCATCGGCGCGACCTTCAACAGGGAGCCACGACGCGGGTCCTTGCTCACCCAGGCGACGTCGAGCTCGCGCTCCTGCAGGATTCGTGCGGCGTTCTCGAAGATCTCGTCGATCGCCGCACGAGCAACCTGGCGGGCGCCGTCGTTGTCCTCGGGCGATGCAGGCTTCAGTTCGGTCTGTACCCCACGCGCAGAGTCCCGCACCCGTGCCAAGGCCAGGGACAGGGCCTCAGGTATGCCGTTCAGTCGCCCCTCGGGCAGCTCGTCGACAATAGCGGCGAGGAACTCGGAGGCATCGGTGACCTGATCGGTGCCCGCTAGACGTCCGGCACGCTTGGCGGCTCCGGCGATCATCGGCACTGTCAGCTCATCTGTAATGGTTGAGGTGACCCTGTCGACCAGGTCATGCCCCTCGTCGACAATCAGCAGATCGTGTTCAGGCAGCATCTGTCGACCCTCGAAGGAGTCGATCGCCATGAAGGCGTGGTTAGTCACCACGACATCGACGTCCTTGGCGCCCGAGCGTGCCTGCTCCACGAAACACTCGGTGACCATTGGGCATTTCTGGCCGAGGCACTCATGGGCCGCGACCGACACCTGACGCCAAGCCCTCTCGGAGACTCCCGGCAGGAGTTCATCGCGGTCGCCGGACTGGGTTGAGTCGGCCCATGAGCGCAGTCGAACCACCTCGGCCCCCAGCCACGAGACGTTGGCGTCCACCGCGCCCACCGACAGAAGGCTGCCCTCGTCATCAGCAGGGAAGCCGCCGAACATCTTGTGCCGGCAGAGGTAGTTGCGGCGACCCTTGACCAGGGCCCAGGTGGGCTGGCGACCGAGGATTGGGGCAATCGCCTTGGCCAGCCGCGGCATATCACTATCGACGATCTGAGCCTGCAGGGTCAATGTCGCGGTGGCAACGACGCTGGGCCGGCCGGTGTCGAAAGCGTGCACCACAGCGGGAATGAGATAGGCCAGCGACTTGCCTGTTCCCGTGCCGGCCTGAACCAGGAGGTGCTCGCGCTTGGCGATGGCATCGGCCACCGCGTGCACCATCTGGACCTGTCCGGGTCGCTGAACACCACCGATACCCTGCACTGCCGCGTCCAGGAGTGCGTCGAGGTCATGGGCTTTCGGAGGCATTGCCTCAGGTTATGCCCGCACAGCTTCAGTCCGCATATGCCGCGAGCTCGTCGACCAGGGTCTGGTTGATCTTGGCCTCTAGCCTGGTGCCGTGCTCGGTGTGCTCGCTGGTGAGGATCTCAGCCTCGCGGTGCAGTCTGTTGACCAGATCGCCCCGGTCATAAGGCAACAGCACGGTCACCGCGATATCCGGCCGGGGCAGCTCATCGGCGATGATGTCGCGAAGCTCGTCCAGCCCCTCGCCCGTGCGGGCCGAGACGACAATCGAGTGCTTTTCGCCACGCCGAAGCCGGTCCAGCACCTCGGGGTCTGCGGCGTCGGCCTTGTTGACGACGATGACTTCCCTGATCTGGTCACCGCCAACCTCGGCCAGAACGGCGCGCACGGCAGAGATCTGACCCTCAGGGTCGGGGTGGGACCCGTCTACGACGTGAAGCAGCAGGTCCGCGTCACCGACCTCCTCAAGAGTCGAACGAAACGCCTCGACGAGCTGTGTCGGCAGCGCGCGGACGAAGCCAACGGTGTCCGAAAGGGTGAAAGGTCGTCCATCCGCGGTCTCCGCTCTGCGGACAGTCGGGTCGAGGGTGGCAAACAACTGGTTGTCAACAAGGGCCCCGGCACCGGTGAGCCGGTTCAGCAGGGACGACTTGCCGGCGTTGGTATAGCCCGCAATGGCGACGCTGGCGACGCCTCTTGTCTTGCGACTGTGACGCTTGGTGTCCCGCGTCGTCTTCATGGCCTTGATCTCGCGCTTGAGCTTGGCGATCCTGCTGTTGATCCGACGCCGGTCGAGCTCGATCTTGGTCTCACCAGGGCCACGTGAGCCCATCCCTTGGCCGCCGGCCGCCTGACCACCGGCCTGACGGGACATCGACTCACCCCAACCACGCAGACGCGGCAGGAGGTACTGAAGCTGGGCCAGCTCAACCTGAGCCTTGCCTTCACGGCTCTTGGCATGCTGGGCGAAGATATCGAGAATCAGGGCTGTCCGGTCGATGACCTTGACCTTGACGACGTCCTCGAGCGCCCGTCGCTGTCCGGGGCTGAGCTCACCGTCACAAACCACAGTGTCAGCGCCCTCGGCGATAACGACATCCCGTAGCTCTATCGCCTTGCCAGACCCAAGGAAAGTGCTTGTGTCGGGCTTCTGACGACGCTGGATCAGTCCGGCGAGCACAGTCGAGCCAGCAGTCTCAGCCAGGGCGGCCAGCTCACGGATCGAGTTGTCGGCGTCTTCGACGGTGCCTTCGGTCCATACGCCACAGAGGACCACACGCTCGAGGCGCAGTTGGCGATACTCCAGCTCGGTGATGTCCTCGAGCTCGGTAGAGAGACCGGCGACCCTGCGCATGGCCGCGCGTTCCTCACGGTCAAGCTGAACGCCATCGGCGTCGGCGCCAAAGTCCGATTGATTGCGGTGCCAGTTGTCGTCGTCGCCAAGTGCTGAGGCTTTGAAGTCAAACAGATCAGGTCGTTGAGTCATATCTCCTTTAGGATCGCACCTTTATAGCCCGCCGTGCGAACTGATTGTTCCGGTTCGTAACACGACCGCTCCCTGTTCGACCGTCGTGCGGTCAGCGAAGTGTTCCGGGCTGGCCTCAGTGCGAAGCTGGAATCGAGTCGCACACGAGATTGGGTCTGCTGGGCGCGCCCTTGATTCCTCCCAGAACCCTCAGCGTGGTCGGCGCCACGAGGGCCTCATGGCTGAACTGGCCACTATTGGGAGGATTCGCAGCGTCAACCGAAGTCCTTGAGAGGGCAACGCCACAAGGTGGCCGAGCCCGATGCCTCGTCAGCGTGGTGAATCCCCTGCCGCCGACGAGGGGCGCCGCTGGTCGCCTCGCCGATCGGCCCTTGGAAAGGGTCCATTGTTGGTCACACCTGGCGAGCACAACTACTTTTGGGCCAGCCGATACCGTCTCAG
>Ga0182021_10008543_pt1 | contig 12122 bp, 7 predicted proteins | sample 612E3MmetaG_FD_120493 | JGI IMG/M metagenome (GOLD analysis project Ga0182021, IMG submission 120493) | Permafrost microbial communities from Stordalen Mire, Sweden - 612E3M metaG (Illumina Assembly) | ecosystem: Environmental > Terrestrial > Soil > Wetlands > Permafrost | place: Sweden...
CGCGTCTGCGGCCTCGCACCCGGACCGGTGGATCTGCCGGAGGATCCGCACCGCGCAGCGGCGCTGCGCGCGGCCGAGCGCGCCGCGCTCAAGCGGCTGGTCAAGCCCGCCGAAGTCGGGCAAGCCGTGCGCTTCTGCATCGAGAACGACTACCTGAACGGCGCCAACGTGACCCTCGACGGCGGGCTGCCGCCGGTGTGGGCCGGCGTACTCGAGAGTTAGCGCCGCCGCGCGCAGCGGCTACGCCTCGCGCGGCCCCTTCTGCTTCTTGGTCGACTGGTCGATGAGCTCCCGGGCTTTGAGAGCCAGCCAGAACTCCATGCGGTCCTGCGACGAGCCCAGGTCGCGAGTCGTGATCTCCTCAACACGCTTCATGCGGTAGCGCAGCGTGTGGCGATGCACATACAGCCGCTCGGCCGCCTCGCCCCAGTGGCCGTTGGCCTCCAGGAAGCAGGCCAGGCTCTTGACCAGATCGCTCGAGTTCTGCTCGTCGTACTCGTGCAGCTTGCCGAGCACACTGTCGTAGAACACCTGCAACGAGAGCGTGTCCTGCAGGCCGAGCAGCAGACCATATGAGCCCAGGTCGCCGAAGCTGGCGATAAGGCCGTCGCCGCCCTTGAGCTTGCGGATCCTGATCGCGTAGCTTGCCTCGTAGTAGCTCTGCCGCAAGTCGACCAGCGACTTGTGCGGACGTCCCAGGCCGATGGAAACTGAGATCTCGGGCAGCATCTGGGCGACCGACGCCTGTAGCTCCTCGGCAAGCACGAGCGTCTCGGCCTCACCGCCCTTGCCGGGTCGCACCAGGACGACCACGGAATCGCTGCGCGACGCCGAGATGAAGAGCGCCTCCCGCTTGGCCAGGAACTCGTCCACGGCCCAGTGAAGGCGCTCCTTGACGTCCTGCACGGCGGTCTCGTCGCGATCGGCCACGGCGCCCGGCAAGCGCTTCACGTCGTCTATGTCGACGAGCATGATCAGATGCTCGGCCTCGGGGTCGAGCCCGAAGAAGGCCAAGCGACGGGCGATCTCCTCCTCGTAGAGATCGCTGGCGATGAGCTCGTCGAAGAAGTCTCCGGCCAGCCGCTTCTCGGTCTCGGCCACCGCTTTCTTCTTCACCAGCTCGAGCGCCGTGACGGTCACCACGTGGTGCAAGATGATGCGGTCGTAGTCGGAGAAGTCGCCACTGTCTTTGACGACGGCCAGGAAGGCGCCGATGCGGTGCGAGGCGACCACGGGGAACACCTGCACGCTCGAGCTCGCCCCCTCCAGCCCGATGGCGAAGTTCTGCCGCGTGGCACGGCGATCGGAGATCTGGCGCCACAGGTCGGCGATCAGCTCGCTGTGCACTTTGCGCCGGTAAGCGGTCTCGCAGAGCACGAGGCCGTGAAAGTCGAAGAGTACGGCCGAGCAGCCGACCAGGGCGGAGAGCGTCGCCAGGATCGCCTCGAGCCCTTTCTCCTCGAGAACGATGGTCGTGAGCTTCTCGTGCACGGCCAGGCTGCGCTGCAGAAGCGAGTACTGCTCGTTGACTATCTTTGACGACACCGCCTCGGTGATGGCGATGAACGGCACGTTGTAGGGCACCTCGAAGACCGGGAAGTTGTACTGCTCGGCGACCTTGATGATGGCCTCGGGCACCTTCTCGAGGCTGAACCCGGTGCCGATGCCCAGGCCCGACAAGTTGTGGTCGATGAGTCGCTTGAGGAACGCGACCTGCTTGTCGTGGGCGCCGCCCATGCCATAGCCCGTGGTGAGCAGCAGCTCCCCGCCCTTGAGCCACTTGGTCGGGTCGGGGACCTCGGCGATGTGCACCCAACGCACCGGGTTGCTCGTCGACTTGCTGCCGGCCAGCAATTTGAGACTCAGGTCGGGGATCTCGAGAATATCCTGAACCGTGATCATCGCTTTGGGACCACCTCTGGCAGACCCGTGCGGCCTGCCGGCTCGTCCGCTGCCGCCGACTAGTCGTTGGAAAAGTGAGGGCCGGGCGCCGCTTGGCGCCCGGCCCTCACTGGTGCTACATCCTCTTGACGACCTCGCCCATGAGGTCCTTCTCAGCCATGCCGCGCTCGACGTCGGTGATGAGCGAGCAGCTGTCGTCCCAGAAAGCCACCTTGACCTTCTGGTCCTGGTGCCATTCTTCACGCTCGGTGTGGAAGAGGTTCTGGTACAGCACCTGTGCCAGGTGCTTGCCCTCGATCTCGACGATGAACTGTGTGACGGAGCCGATGTACACGACGGCCTTGACGGTCGCGTCGTACACATTCTGGCGGTCGGCGAGGTCTGCGGCCTGCGCCACGGGCAGGATCGAGAGCTTCTCGGGACGGACCACGATGCCGACCTTGTCGCCGGCCTTCACGTCCTGACCGCGCACGAGCACCTTCACGCCGAGGCCCTTGTCGGTCTTGCACTCAGCTATGTCGCCGGTGCGGCTGACCACATCGGAGAGGTAGATGTTGGACACACCGATGAAGTTGGCCACGAACGCCGACTCCGGGTTCTCATAGATGTCGGCGGGCTTGCCGACCTGCTCCACCAGGCCCTGGCTCATCACGGCCAGACGGTCGCTCATCGTGAGCGCCTCTTCCTGGTCGTGGGTCACGTAGATGAAGGTGATGCCGACGTCGCTCTGCAGCTTCTTGAGCTCCAGCTGCATGGCCTTGCGCAGCTTGGCGTCCAGAGCTCCGAGGGGCTCGTCGAGCAAGAGCACCGTGGGGCGATTGACGAGAGCACGAGCCAGGGCGACGCGCTGCTGCTGGCCACCGGAGAGCTGGCTCGGCTTGCGCTCCTTCATCGGCCCCATCTCGACCATCTCGAGCGCTTCGCCGACGCGCGTGACGATCTCGTTCTTCTCGACCCGCTTGCGCTTGAGGCCGAAGGCCACGTTCTCCCACACCGAGAGGTGCGGGAAGAGAGCGTAGTTCTGGAACACGGTGTTGACGTTGCGCCTGTAGGGCGGCACACCCGCGACCGGCGTGTTGGAGAGATAGATCTCGCCCTCCGTGGGCTGCTCGAAACCGGCCACCATGCGCAGCGTGGTGGTCTTGCCGCACCCGGACGGTCCCAGAAGGGAGAAGAACTCGCCCTTGCGGATCATCAGCTGCATGTCCTTGACGGCCTCGAAGTCACCGAACCTCTTGGTGACGTGCTCCAGCTCGATGTCGTACTCCTGCTCGCGAGCCAGCTTGGAGGCCGTCTCCGTACGCGTCGCGACGACTGCCGCCATCTCTTGTTCTTGTTGACTCATTCTCTCCCTGCCCTTTCCCGAATCGTGGGTCTCAGTGGCCGGCGCATCTGCGCGCGGCATGGCTACTCTACTAGATGTCCAAGTGCAAGGCGAGATTGTCCGCAGACGCCGGCGGCGTGCGCTTGTCCATGCGGGCAGGCTGCCTTCGCTGAGCACCAGCGGCTCACGGGAACGTGCCCGCGCTGCCGCGGCGACGCGAAGGCGGCCGCGCAGGAGCGACTGAGCGGATTGTCCAATGCGGAAGAGAGGGGGTGGCGGGCTCGTACGAGCCCGCCACCCCCTCAGGATGGTCGTGCGCCGTGTGGCCGGAGCGTTACTCTTCGAGGGCGCGGCCGCGGCGCTTGTACAGCCAGGCACCGAGGCCGATCACGACCAGCGCAGCGATCGCGCCGACCACGATCCACACGGCCGACGAGCCGCCGGACGAGCTTTGACTGCCGGCGACCGGATGCACGGAGAGGTAGGTGTCGATGTTCTCGCTATTGAGGATCACACCGCCCTTGCCGTTGAGGACCGGGACCCAGCCTGTCCAGTGGCGGCTGTCGTAGATCTGCAGGTCCTCGGGGTAGTCGAGACACACCTGCGGCGTCTCGGTGTAGAAGAGCTTCTGCATGTCGCGGATCATGCCCACGCGCGTCTGCGGATCACGCTCCACGTTCTGCTCGGCCCACAGTGCGTCGTACTGCTTGTTGGACCAGTTGCAGTCGTTGTAGCCCCAGTAGATCTGCGGCGTCGTGAACGACGACAAGGTGTCGCCGGGGTCGTTGTAGCCGCTGTAGTCCCAGATGTACATGTCGTAGTCGGGAGAGTAGGTCTTGAACGAGAAGTTGCTGCCGCCCCCGACGACCGAGAACTCGGCGTTGTTCATGGCGCCGTCGCTCATGATGCTGATGACGGTCTTGATGCCGATCTTCTTGAACTCCGCCGAGAGGAGCTTGGCCGTCGTGACCGTCGCCTGGTTGGCCTGGCGGGCCCACAGACGCAGCGAGATGGGCTTGCCGTCTTTGCCTTCGCGCACGCCGTCGCCGTTAGTGTCGCGGTAGCCCGCCGCGTCGAGCAGCTGGTTGGCCTTGGCGATGTCGAAGCCGTAGGCGATGTCGGGCGTCGGTGTGTAGTGGTAGTCGAGCGGCGGCTGCCAGATGCCGGGGGGCATGATGGTCGACCCCGGCACAGCGAGTCCGGAGTACGTCTGCTGACAGATGAGCGGCTTGTCTATGGCCCAGTTGAGCGCCTGCCTGAACTTGACGTCTCTGAGCGCCGGGTTGCCCTTGGAGGCGGGACCGTTCCAGCAGTTGAACGACAGGTAGTCCCAGGTGCGGAAGTACCACGCCACCGCCGTCCAGCCCTCGCTGTTGTGCTTGAGGGCGTTGAAGGTGGCCGTAGGCGGGCTGTCGATCACCTGCAGCTTGCCGGCCTTCAGGTCCGAGACCATCGTGTCGGCGTTCTGGTAGGTGGCAAAGATGATCTCGTCCACCTTGGGCTTGCCGCGCCAGTAGTTGGGGTTGGCCTCCATCGTGGTGAACTTGCCCGGCTGCCAGGCAACGGTCTGGAAGGGTCCCGTGCCGATGATGGGCATCTTCATGTTGAAGGCGTCGGCGTTCTTCGGGTTCTGGCCGGCGAACTGGTCCGCACGCAGGATGGGGATCCAGAGGCGACCGATGTTCGCCTTGTACTTGTCGCAAATGAACTCGACCGTGTACGGGTCGACCACCTTGACGTGCTTGATGCCCTTCACGTAGCTGAGCATGTTGCCCATCTGGTTGTCGATGATGTAGTTGTAGGTCCACGCCACGTCCCGGGCACTGAAGGGCTTGCCGTCCTGCCACTGCACGTCTTTGCGCAGCCTTACCGTCCACGACCAGGTGCCATCCGCGTTCTGCTTCCAGTCGTTGAGCTTCTCGTCGGCCGCCGCGAGCTCCGGCTTGGGGTTGAAGTCGGTGTCGTAGCCCACCAGCATGTCGTAGTTGAGGTGCCAGATCTCGTAGTCGGCGTTGGCGTAGCCCACGAACGGGTTCAGGTTCTCCGGGTCCTGGGTCCAGCCGACATGCAGGACGATCTTGCCGGCGGTCGCGCTCGGCGACGCGCTGCTCGCCAGTGCTCCTCTGAGCCCATACGCCAGCCCGCCGAGCGCCACCAGCGCGAGCAGCGCGACCACCGGCCACATGCGATTGATCGATCGAGCGTCAGTCCCCATGGTCTCCTCCCCGGTAGTGCGACCAGCTCTCTGCACACAGCCCATTGTCGCAGGCCACGTGGCGTACGCACAGGCCCGATTCTTCGGCAAACTTCGGCTGGCGTGGTAGCCGCGCCGCCTAGGCGCGCGGATGCTTGAGCACGCGCCCCGGCAGAGCGCCGGTGTGCTCACCGCCATCGATCACCGGCGTGCCGTTGACCAGCACGTAGTCGATGCCCTCAGGGTAGGCGTGGGGGATGTTGACGAAGGGGAAGCTGTGCGGGAACAGGTTGGTGGCCCGGTCGCGCACTCGTTCGAGGTCGAAGACGGTTATGTCGGCGCGCAGGCCCGGACGCAGCACGCCACGGTCGTGCAGGCCGAAGCGCTGCGCCGGGAAGGACGTCATCTTGCGGATCGCCTCCTCGATCGTAAGTACCGGCTGGTCGTGCACGTAGCGCTCCAGCACGCCCGGGTATTCGCCGTAGCTGCAGGGCCAGTACGAGGCGGGATCGTCGAGCTCGCCGGCAGGCGGCATCACGAGCCCGTCGGAGGCGATCATCACCAACGGATGCTGGAGCAGCCGGCGGATGTTCGACTCCTCGATGTAGTCGAAGATGCCCACCACCTGGTCGTCCTCCTCGACGATCAGGTCGAGGAAGGTGTCGAAGCCGTCGCTGCCGCGCTGCGCGGCGATGTCGGCCACGGAGCGGCCGCGCAGTTCCGGATGGCGTGGCGCGTACAGAATGACGATGCGGTCGAAGCGGTGATGTCTGAGCAACCCGGTGTAGCCGGGACCGGGCAGCACATCCTCCTCGACGGCGCGCCGCAGACTGGGGCGCTCGCCTGCGTTGCGCAGCAGCGTCATGAGCGCCTCGTGGTCGAGCGCCAGCACCGGCTGAGGCAGCGCGCGCGATAAGCGCGGCGCCAAGTCGGTGTGCACGTCGTTGTCCACGGTCACATCGAGGCCGCGCGTGCGGGCTTCCTCGACCATCGCCAGGGTCACCGAGGCGTCGACGGTGGCGCCGTACTTGGGCGCATTGTGCGACACCTGTACCGGCACGCCCGCGGCGCGGCCCACCTCGATCGCTTCGGCGACGGCCGCGCAGATGGTCTCGCGCTCGCCGCGGATGTGCGATGTGTAGATGCCGTGGTAGCGCGCCACGACCCTGGCCAGCTCGACGATCTCGGCCGTCGAAGCGTAGCAGCCCGGTGGGTAGACGAGCCCAGTCGACATGCCGTGGGCGCCGGCCGCCATACTCTTGTCCAGCAGGCGCACCATCTTGGCCATCTCGGCGGCGGAGGGCTCGCGCGCCGCGAAGCCCATCGCCGCCAGGCGCAGGGCGCCGTGACCGACCAGCGGCACGATGTTGATGGCCGTGCCGGCCCGCTCGATGGCCCGCAGGTACTGAGCGAAGCTGCGCCACTCCCAGGCGACGCCGGTGACGTCCCAGTAGTGCGCAAAGTCTTGCAGCAGGTCGTCGCGGTGAGCCGCCTCGACCGGCGCCGCCGATATGCCGCAGTTGCCGGTGACGTGAGTGGTCACGCCCTGACGGACGACGGAGTCGGCCTGCGGGTACTGGATGATGGAGACGTCCGAGTGCGTGTGCGGATCCACGAAGCCGGGCGTCACGTAGAGCCCGCCGGCGTCGATGACGCGCCGCCCCGTCAGCGTAGCGGGAGGCGCGATCGCGGCGATGGTGCTGCCGCGCACGCCGACATCCGCACAGAACCATGGGTCGCCGCAGCCGTCAACGACGCGCCCGCCGGAAAGGACTATGTCGAGCTCGCCGCCGGTCACCCTGGTCTCACCTCTCGCGCACCGTCAGAGCGCGAACGTCTGATAGGAGGCCGCACACGCAGGCCCTGCCGCCGCGTGCAGCCGGCCGGCCGTGACGTCGAACAGCATGCTTGCCACAGTCATGTCGCGCTCCATGACCGGCAGGCTGGTGTCTGCATGGCCGCAGATGGAGACGCCCTCGGGCGCATGGTCGCTAAGGACGGCGCCGGCGAGGCCGAGCGGCTCCACAGCGGAGGCGACGCCCGCGGCTGCCAGCTGCTCGGCACGCGCCAGCCGGGCCTGGCTGCCGGCGCTCACCTGCTTCTCCCAGACGCGCATCTGCGGCGCGACGAAGTGATTGGTGCGCGCCAGCCAGGCGTCGCCGACCGTCAAGGCGTCGGCAGTGCCGGAGGTCTCGACGCTCCACAAACGGCCGCCGGCGTCAGCCAACAAGCCGCTCGAGCCGATGCCCCGCGCCGGCAGGCAAAGGCGGGCACGTGCCTCTTCGAGGGTGCCCGCCTCCAGCGCCCAGCGGCAGACGAACACATTCGGGACGCCGATACGCTCATCGGTGGCCGACAGCGAGTTCTGGGCACAGGCGACGCCGAAGGAGTTGATGCCGTTCACGGGCAGATAGGGCACCGACGTGACGGCCAGCACGCGGGCTCCGCCGGATGCCGCGATGTCGAGCACCACGTTCTTGTCGAGATCGGCGGCGATCCAATCCTCGTTGTGGCCCAGGACGGTGTCGGTGCCGTTGGCCACGGCCACCGACGTGCACGACTCGCCGACCCACAGCTCCTCGCCGCAGTTGAGCACGAGCAGCTCCGCCAGCTCGACGCCGGCTCCTTCCGCCATGCCCGCAAGCTCCTCGACGCACTGCGGCAGGTGCCTGCGAGCGACCTCCAGACGCGGCGCCGTCAGCAGTTCGGCCTCCGCGAACGCCACACCCGACCACGCCACGAAGTGCTCGGCGTAGAACGCGATGGCCGCGACGATGCTCTCGCGCATCTCCTCGCCCACCTGGCGACCTATCTCGCGGTAGCTGCCCGAGACGCGCAGGTAGGGCAGCGGAGCGGCGGCGGTGATCTGCTCCTCCATCGCCACGCCTACAGCTCGAACACCTGGTAGGGGTTGTCGCAGGGTGTCCCGGCGCAGGCGTAGAGACGGCCCTCGTCGAGGTCGCAGACCATGCTGGCCACGGTCACGGAGCGCTCGGCCACGGGGCGACTCTCGTCCGCGTGGCCGCAGATGCTGTCGGGTCGGCTGCTGTGGTCGCGCAGCACGCTCGTGACCAGCGCCAAGGGATCGTCGCCGCGGGCCACGCCCTCGGCAAGAAGAGACTCGGCCACGGCCAACCGGGTGCGAGACTCCTGCTCGCTGTAGCCCTCATAGGCGGCCATGTCGGGTGAGACGTAGTGGTTGGTGTGGGCCAGCCAATCGCGGCTCTCGATGAGAGCGTGCGCGCCGGCAGAGGTCTCCACGTTGAGGATGCGCCCCTCGGCGTCGCCCAAGGTGTGGTTGGAGCCTCGGGCGCGCGCCGTCATGGTCGCCCGGGCGCACGCCTCATCGACGCTGCCGGCCTCCAGGACCCAGCGGCGGACGAACGCGTTAGGCACGCCGGCGCGATTGTCGTTCGAGTAGACCGAGTTGCCCACGTAGCCGACACGGTGCGAGTTCATGCCCAAGATGGGCAAGTAGGGCACGCCGGCGATCGTGAGCATGCGCGTGCCGTCGGGCGTGGTCATGTCGAAGAGCACGTTCTTGTCCACATCGACCACGTACCAGTCCATGTTGTGACCCACGAGATGACGTTCGGCCGTCATGACGGCGACGGCCGTGCAGGCCGGCGCTGCACCTGTGGCCGGACCGCCCTGTGGCGAGTCGCCGGCGTCCGTGGCGCAGGTGAACTCCTCGGCGCAGTTCGGCACGAGCAGCTTCACGAAAGGCAGATCGGCGCCCTCCGCCATGCCCTCGAGCTCTTCCACGTACTGCGGCAGCCAGCGACGGGCGTGTGGGAGATACTCCAGTGCCTGGCGTTCGGCCTCGTCGAACGGGATGCCGGCCATGCCGACGAAATGCTCCTCGTAGAAGGCTACGGCCGCAGCGATGAGCGGGCGGGCCGCCTCACCGACGGCGCGCCCGATCTCGCGATAGGTGCCTTTGGCCTGAACGTATAGAAACGGGACCGCCATCTGCATCCGCCTTCCGCGTGTGTGTGCCTTCAGTGTGACATAGCTTCTGCGCCGCCGCCCGTTGCCCGCATCAGCCCGCCAGCACGCGGCGCGGGTCCGGCCATTCGCCCAGACCCACATGCCGCGCGGCTTGGTCGATGAGGCGGCAGAGCTCGGTCAGCATGTGGTCCGGCAAGCCTACCGGCTCACGCGCAAGCAGCTCCTCCACCTTCTCGTGAGCCAGGTCCACCACGCCACTGCGTCCGGACGCCACCCAGTCCTCAAGCCCGCCACGATAGCTCACCTGCGGCACCACGAACTCGCTGCGGATGTAGCGCCGCGTGTGCTTGGTGCCCAGGAAGCCATGCCCGCCCAAGACGCCCTCGACCATCGCCTCGATGTCGAGGGCGTCCTCGTCCCACGGTCGCTGGCTGAGCGCATAGAACGCGTAGTTGAGCACCTCGTCATCGACGACCAGGGCCTCGAGGCAGCTCGCGACACCGGTCTGCAGGTCGCCGATGCCCGAGAGCAGACGAGGGCGAGCGGCCAGCCCGACCAGGGCGTTGAAGGCGTGCTCGTAGCCGAACTGCGCGTCGACGACCTTGCTGTCGGTCGCCGGGCCGTAGCAGTCGCAGGCCATGCCGTAGCGGCGCGCCAGGAGCGTCGCCGCCACGGAGGCGACCCCGGTCTCCGGTGCCCCGGAGGCGAGAACGCCGGTCCGCGGGTCGACGGCGCTGAGCCGGGGGCCGTAGTAGACCGGCGTGCCCGGCGAGACGACTTGCGCCAACACCAGGCCGGCGAGCACCTCGGCGTTCTGCTGCGCGAGCGCCGCCGAGATGGCGCCGGGACTCGTCGTGGCCACCGCCGGACACGGCAGGATCTCGATCACCACGCCGCCCCGACGCACGGCGTCGATCAGGGCATCGGTGACCTCGCGGCCGAGCGTGAGCGGACTCACGGGCGAGAACGCCAGATCGACCGGATAGCGGCCGTCGTGGCCGTCGGCGCCGGTGACGACCTGTGCCATCTCCCTCAGATACGTGCCCTGGAAGGCATGCGAGATGCCCGGGCCGCCGAGGGTCTTGTCGCTCTCCCTCGCCAGGATGAGATACGAGTACAGCGGCTCCAGAAGGTCGGGCACGTCCTGCGGCTGCACGAGCGGCGTGATCTCGTGCTGGTTGGTCAGGTGGTGCATCACTCGCGCGAAGCGCACTTGGTCACGCACCGTGGCCCGCCGGCATGCGCCGCTGCGCGCGTCGCTCACGTCACCGGCGCCACCCATGTTGTGGACATACGTCTGGCCCGGGTCGCCGTCCAGGTCGAGCGAGCGTTGCGGGTCACGCGCGGCCAACGTGTAACGGCGGGCGTTGGCGGCCACCGCCTGCTCGACCGCGCCCGCCGGCATCAGCACGCGGCCCTGCGGGCCGGCCGTGCAGCCCGCCGCAAGCAGCAGCTCGCGGGCCGCCGGCGATTCGACGCGTGCGCCTACGCGCGCCAGGAGCGCCAGCGAGGCGCCATGCATGGCCTCGATGGCCTCTTCCGGCCACAGGCTCAGGGCCGCCTCGACCACGCGCGGGGCTGCCTCATTTGGCAGTGGACGATTCACTCGACCTCGGCCCGGCCGGCACGGCGGCGCAGCACCACGACGACCACCACGGCCAGCACCACGACCACCGCGATGACCCACGTCCACCAGAGCGGCCCGCCGCTGCTGGCAGCGCCGCCCATCTTCGGCTTGAGGTCGATGTACGTAGTGCGCATGTAGTTCTGGAACGGGGCGCCGTTCGACTTGGGCACGTAGTCGTAGCCCGTCCACCTGTCCGTACGGAATGCCTGCAGGTTCATGTTGTACCAAAGGATCGAGTAGGGCGAGTCGCGATAGAGGATCGCCTGCATCTGGTCGACGATCCCCTGGCGCTTGCTCATGTCCGTCGGGTTCTGGATGTCCACGGCCGACGCCTGCTCGTTGTAGAGCTTGTCGTACTCGGGATTGGAGTAGCAGCAGTCGCTCCAGTTGAGGATCTGCTTGGTCGTGAAGCAGGAGAGCATGAAGCCGGGGTCGATGTCGCCGCCCCAGCCCCACACGTACAGGTCCATGTTGGCGTTGTCGTACACGGCGTCACCAAACGAACCCTCAGTCTGCAGCTGGATGCGCGTCGCGATGCCCACGTCCTTGAGGTACGAAGCGATGATCTTGCAGGCCGTCCCGTATTCCGGATACTCGGTGAGCGAAGCCAGCCGGAAGTCGAGCTTGTGCCCCTTGGCGTCCTCGCGCACCCCGTCGCCGTCGCGGTCGATGTAGCCGGCGTCGTCGAGGATCTGCTTGGCCTTCTCGGGATCGTAGCCGTACTGCTGGTCCGCCGGCACGTTCCAGTGCCAATATGCCTGCACCGGCGAGAGCAGCGACGTGCCCACGTCGGCCATGCCGGCCATCGCCGACTGCACGATCCTGTTCTTGTCGATGGCCCAGTTGATGGCCTGGCGGATACGCACATCCAGCAGGAGCGGGTTGCCCTTCGACTTGGGACTGTCGTAGCAGTTGAAGCCGAGCTCGTTGAACCCGATGGCCGGCGTCGCCACTGCAGTCGTGCCGGGCTCGTTCTTGAGCCGCGAGACATAGCTGGCCGGTATCGCCAGGATGGCGTCGAGGCGCCCGGCTTTGTAGTCCTGCAGCATGCTGTCGACGTTGGTGGTGATCTCGAACAGAATCTCGTCAACTGCCGGCTCCTGGTCGGCGCCGAAGCCCTGCCC
>Ga0182021_10008544_pt1 | contig 12122 bp, 9 predicted proteins | sample 612E3MmetaG_FD_120493 | JGI IMG/M metagenome (GOLD analysis project Ga0182021, IMG submission 120493) | Permafrost microbial communities from Stordalen Mire, Sweden - 612E3M metaG (Illumina Assembly) | ecosystem: Environmental > Terrestrial > Soil > Wetlands > Permafrost | place: Sweden...
CCCTCTCGCAGGCGCCAGCGAGGAACAGCTTGAGCAGCAGGCTTTGCCCGGGAACGAAAGAGACGCGCGCGGTTTGTGCGACGAGATCGGTGAGGCCGTACAGGCCGGTCGCGGTGACGGTGAAGGTCTCGTTCTTCGCGCCCAGGGGCACCAGTTCGAGCTGAGCGAGCGCCGCGCTGGGGTCACTGCCGGCGGTGAGGGGGAAATTCTTTGAACCGGTGCCGGCCACGTCGATGCGGATGCTGTTCATCTCGGCCGGAACCGGAAGGTCGCCCCACACGGCGACGACGATCTTGGTGTTGTCCTTGCCCTTGCAGGCCGGCACCAGCGTGCTGGCGAGGGCAAGCAAGAGCACCGTGCGGCGCATGGCTATTTCACCCCCAGGCAGGCCATGCTGGCGCCGCCGCAGGGATCCTGGGAACGGGTGGCGAAGTAGATGGCGGTGACCGCGCCACCGACCACGACCACGGCCGCGCTGGTCCAGAACCACCAGGCTTTGTAGAAGGGACTTCCTGCTTCGGTGGAATCGCTGGGCGCGCGGCTTTCCGTAAGATCAATGCCGGCGGGCTGCTTCGAGGCTTCGCCCGACGCCGGGACAATTGGCGGGACCAAGGCTGTGGCTGGAAGCGCCGGGGCAGGCTCGTCGGCCTTGGGCGGCGGGACTGGCGCCACCGCCGGCGGCGGGGTCACCCTCGGCGCCTCGGCTGCTGCAGGTGGCGCCGCCACTGGCTCTGCTAGCGCTGGCGCCGCCGCTGGCTCTGCTGGCGCGGGCGGCACGCTGGCCGCGGCGTTCTGCGCGCGGAGTTTCTCCATCTCGTCGATCCAGCGATCCACGACAGCCTTGTCGTCGGGCGCGATGTCCTTCCTGCGGCCCAGGTAGCGGCGCAGGTTGGACAGCGCGGGTTCGGGCTTGCCCAGATAGTAGAAGCACGCGCCCAGGTTGCGCTCGAAGATCTCCATGTCGGGGTAATCGACGCTGAGCCTGGCGAAGATCTGTGCCGCCTCTTCGTACTGGCCCTGCTTGAAAAGTCGGGTTGCCTCCTTGGCGTCGGCCTTGCCTTTCTGGTCCAGTCCAGCAGCCAGGGCGGTCCTCTCAAGCTGAGACAGATTCGCACCAACGACGGAAAACGATGTGATGACCAGAAACAGAACTATTCGACGCGCCATATGTCCTGGCTCTCCTCGCTGGGTTTCTTGGTCGGCTGCCGTTTCTTGTTCCGCCGGATCACGCCATCGGGAAGATCCCCAGCCCGCTTTGGCTCTCGCGCCCGCTGGGAATTTTCGGCCTTGGGTTCAGACAACGCCGGCGGCAATTCGGGCTTGGTTTGCTGCCCGCTGGGCGCGACCGCGGCTGGCGGTTCCGCCTGGGGCAAAGGTGCCGGCGCAACCGGAACCGGCGGCGCCGGAGCAACCGGCGGTGGGCTGGCAACGACCGGTTGTGGGGCCGGTCCTGGACGGAACAGCAAGAATGCGCCCAGCAGCAGGACCAGAACAGCACCAATGGCCAAGATCCATTTCGGCCACGATCGTGGGACAGCGAGCGTGTCGTCCAGCTCACCCGCGCTCTGCGTGAACGTGGTTGGCTTGGAAGGCGCAACGTCGGGCAATCGCGCGGTTCGCGCAGCGTCGGGCAATTGCGCGATCCGAGCAGGGAGCTGTGGGCGCCCGACGACAGCCGACACAGCCGTGGCACTGGCGGCCTCCAGCGCAGCCGCAAACTCGTTCACGCTCGCGAAGCGGTCACTCTTGTTCTTGGCCAGCGCGCGCAGGAGCACGTCCTCGACCCGGGTCGGAAGGCCTGCCACCTTCGGCACCAGCGCGGCCGGCGCCTCGTGCACGACTTGAAAGAGGATGGACGGGACATTCTCGCCGACAAAGGGACCTTCGCCCAACAGGCATTCCCAGGCGATTACGGCCAGGGCCCACTGGTCGGTGCGTTCGTCGATGTCTTCGACGTGGCCTTTGGCCTGCTCGGGCGACATATAGTTTGGCGTGCCCATGACCGAAGACGTCCGTGTGATCTTGGTGGAGGCTGAACGCACCTTGCTGATGCCGAAATCGAGTACCTTGACGAAGTCGGTTTCGCCCGCAGCCGCGAGCAGGTAGATGTTGCCGGGCTTGAGGTCGCGGTGAACGATGGCCTTGGCGTGGGTGGCGGCCAGGGCCGATGCAACCTGCTTGATGATGTGGGCCACCTCCGCGATGGGCAAGCGGCCAGCGCGGCGCAAACGACGTTCGAGATCCTCGCCCTCGAGAAACTCCATGGCCAGAAAAGGCTCGCCGGTCGGCGTGGTGCTGAAGTCGAGAACTTTCACGATGTGCGGGTGGCCGAGCCCGCTCGTGACCATGGCCTCGCGATGAAAACGCGCCATGGCTTCGGAATCCGCGGCCAAGTCGCGCGCCATCACCTTGACCGCCACGCGCGCGCCCAGGCGCAGGTGCGTCGCCTCGTACACCACGCCCATGCCTCCCTCGCCAACCAGTCTCTCGATGCGATACGCGCCCTCGAGCACGGTCCCAATCAAGGCTTGCGCCGATTGCCCGCCTGGACTCACTGCGAGGCTCCTTGGTCGGCCAGGGCGCGGGCAGAAAACGGCCGTGCCTCAGCGACTGGGACGGCGGACCTTCCCCTGGATAACATTTGGCGTCGAGAGTATAGCCCGGTGCCTGACTATTGAATACGTCTCTGCCGCTGCGGTCGCGACCGTCCCTGTTTTCGAAGAGGATTGGCCGATGGATCTCCGACCGTGACGCCAGTCGTCCTCGACCGTCGTGCTCTAGCTGTCCGACCGACAAGGGCTGCGGTGGTCGCGTTGAACACGAACCTCGAACCACAAGCTACAGACTGGTCCTGGCGCAACGGACCCCGAAGCCTTCGTAGGAGAACGACGGTACGTGCACGCTGCGCCCGACCGACCGGAGGGAGTCCGAGTCGCTGCCGATGAAGTCGCCGCCTCGGATCACCCGGCCGTTTTGGTCGCCGGTCAGGGTCCACTCGTCCACGTTTCCGGCTAGGTCGGCGTGACCCCATTTGCCGTTTCCCGCGGGCTTCGAGCCCACCACTAGCAGGTCGGTCAGTTCGAGGACGGGATCTCCATCACCCATGGCGTTGTAGCTCGCTTTGCTGTAATCGACGCCGCTCCCCCACGGGTACTCCCGCTGCTCGCTTCCTCCTGATGCAACGTAATTCCACTCGGACTCGGTCGGCAGCCTGCCACCGTCCCACACACAGAAGGCGAACGCCGTGTACCAATCGAGGCAGTTCTGCGGCCGGCTTTCATTGCCCCCCGCAATGTCGGTCCAGGTCTGAAGATCAGATAGACACTTCATCCTAGCCTTCAGCGCGGCCGTGTCTGCGGGAAGTCTGGTGTTCCAGTTCGAATCCCAGCCAGAGCCATTGATCAGCGGATGGGCGCCCGCACCCGACGCGGGCGGACTCAGCTGCGTTCCTACGCCTGCCTCCACGAACTGTCGGAACCGGCCCACCGTGATCTCGTACGTGTCGAGGTAGAAGTCAGCCACGGTCGCCGGGCGGCTCATGTCCGTGTAGGTGACACCATCGTAGCCCTCATAGAATGTTCCTCCAGAAACCGCCAGGCTCGCGCAACAGTCCCCATTCCCCGACGGCCCGCAGGTCGCGGCAAGGCCTGGGCATCTCAGCGCGGCGCACACGCCGCTGCTGTTGCAATTGCCCGAGGCGCATTCGCCAGGGGCGGCGCAGCCCTGGCCATTCTTCTTCTTGCACGCACCCGCAGCGTCGCAGGTGTCGTTGCCCATGCAACTCAGGCCGCTCGTGTCGTCGGTGCTGGAAACCGTGATGCTGCACGTGCCATCCCCGCCGCAATTCCGGCAAACCGGACAGCTCGACTGCTTACAACACACTCCGTCCAGACAGGCCAGTCCCGTTTCACATTCCGCACTCGCGGTACAATCGGCCCCGGCCGCCTTGTTGACGGCGCCGGCGTTTCTGGCGCAACGAGCCCCGAAGTCGATGTCGTGGCGCACGGGATTGGATCCGCCGCGGGCGTCAGACACGAGGCCAGAGGCGTCGCTTCTAAAGCTGCCGCCCCGCAACATCCGTTCGGAGACGACCGAGATATTAGCGCAATTGTTGCATTGATATGGGTAGGTTGGATTTGGGTATGCCGCGTGCCCGTCGAGCGTCCACTCCTCCACGTTCCCGGCCAGATCAGCGTGACCCCAGCGGCCATTTCCCGCGGGCTTTGAGCCCACCACGATGAAATCCGCCATCGAGCACCCAGCTACGCCATCACCCATGCACTTTTGTGTTGAGTCTGGGTAGTAGCTCGCCTTGCTGGGATCTGGTGCCGCGCTCCCCCACGGGTACTTCCGCTGCTCGTCTCCTCCCGCAGCCGCGTAGCCCCACTCGGCCTCGGTCGCCAGCCGTGCCCCATCCCACTCACAGAAGGCAAACGCCGTGTACCAGTCGAGGCAGTTCAGCGGCCGGCTCTCGTTGCTTCCTGCGGTGTCGGTCCAAGTACAATAGGTCGGAGAGCCTTTCAGCGCGGCGTTCAGCGCGTCCATGTCCTTAGCCAGAGACGCGTTCCACGCCGAGTCCCAGCCCGAGCCCTCAATCCGTAAATTGGCACCCGCGCCAGACACGGGCGGGCTGGCCTGCGTTCCCTTGCCAGCATCCACAAACTGCCGGAAGCGGCCCACCGTGATCTCGTACTTGTCGAGGTAGAAGTCAGCCACGGTCGCCGGAAAACTGTTTGGCGGATAGGTCGAAACGAGGTCCGTCCGGTAGAAATTCCCGCCCGGGACCAGCAAATCCGTGCAGCAGCTCTCGTTCCCCGACGGCCCGCAGGTTGCGGGAAGGCCGACACAGCTTGGTCGCGATCCGTTGACCGCCGAAACACCACCGCTACCGCTGGTCCCACCGCTCGCTGCGGTTCCGCCGGTTGTCCTGGTCCCGCCCGTAGTCGGGACGCCACCCGCTCCGGCTCCGGCCGTGCTGCCGCCGGTACCTGTCATCCCGCCCGTGGCCATCGTGCCGCCCGTTCCTCCGCTCCCGCCAACCGGAACATCAGGCGGCGTATCGGCGCCTGGCGTGTCCCCCGTCACGGTTCGAGCATCGGCGGCTGCCGTGCCTCCATCAGTCCCGATCGCGCCACCCGTACCCGAGAATGCGTCTGCACCACCCGCTCCTCCCGTCGCAGAAAATGCGTCCTTGCCGCCTGCCGCGTCCATCGCGAAATCCGGCGGACGGTCGGTGGCGACATCCACAGCCGCGTCCATCGCCATGACGGGCGCCTGCGCATCAGGAATAATGCCGGTGTCGCGTTTGTTGCTGTTGCGATTGCAGCCAGCGCAAAGCAACAGCCCGAAAGACAGGAGAGCGACTGCAAGACCGAAACGGGAAAGGGCCATCATTGGAAGCTCACCATCGAACGCTGGCGTCACCTTCTATCACCACGCGACCAATGTGCGCGCCTATCGCCCGTAGCCGTGGTCCCGTTGGCGAGGGCGTGACCGCAGGTCGCCCCTACGATTGCCCGCTGGGTTCCGCGGCCATGGCGGCGATGGCGTCGCGCACGCGCTCGATGAGCGCGGGCCGGTCGTCGATGGTGAGGCCGCTGGTGGAAATGGGGGGGCCGATGGTGACGAACACCTCGCCGCTCTTCACGCGCAGGCTGCCCCTTGGCATCAGCGCGCGGGTGCCACGCAGGGCGATGGGCACGATGGGAACCCCTGCCTCCATGGCCAGGTGGAATCCGCCCTTCTTGAAGGGTCCCAACTGCCCGTCGCGTGTGCGCGTGCCTTCGGGGAAGATCACTACCGAGTCGCCGCCCCGGATGCGCCGGCCGGCCTCGTCGATGCTTCGTCGAGCCGCCGCCGCATTCTGCCGGTCGATGAAAATGAAGCGGCCCGCCCACATTACCCAGCCAAGAAACGGAATGCGCGCCAGCTCCTTCTTGGCGATCATGCGCACCCGGCGCGGAATCCCCAGGAGGAGAGCCCATATGTCAATCGTCGAGGCATGGTTGGCCATGAACACGTAGGGCTGCTGGGGGTCGAGGTTGGCCCGGTTGTCCACGGTGATGCGCACACCTGCGAAACGGGTCACCCACCCTGACCACCAGCGCGTCAGATCGAGCACCCAGTCGCCGCTGGGGTCGCGCAGGCGCATCAGCAGCCCCATCAGGCTACCGAACAAGGTCACGATCGCCACTTGGGGAATCGTGAGTAAGGATCGCAAAAAGCGCACGACCGCATGGTATCCTCGGTTGGTGGATTTCCGGAAGACCTACTACGTCCTTCCGAACCTTTTCACGCTGTCCTGCGTTCTGAGCGGATTTGCGTCGCTGGCCCTGTCTGCCTCGGGCGACAGTGAGGCGAACCTCTACCTGGCAGCCCTGGCCATCTGTTTCGGCCTGCTTTTCGACACATTCGACGGTCGGGTGGCGCGCCTGACCAAAACCCAGACCGATCTCGGCCGCGACCTCGACTCGCTGGCCGACGTCATCACCTTCGGGGCTGCCCCGGCGCTCATGATGTACAAGTGGGGGCTCAACCACTTCGGCTTGCTGGGCATCTTCATGGCCGGGATCTACGTGTGCGCCGGGGCGATGCGGCTCGCCCGCTTCAATGTCCTTTCCCGGCGCGACCAGGCCGCCGGCAAGGTCAAGCCCGGCAAGTACATGCTTGGCCTCCCCATTCCGGCCGCCGCCAGCGTGTTGGTCTTCATGGTCATCGTCAGCCACAACGCGGGCTCGTACCAGCTGGTCAGCGAGGGCTCGACGGCGCTGATTGTGCTCGTGCTCTCGACCCTTATGGTGTCGCGCGTACGTTTTCGCTCGTTCAAGGAGTTGCGCCTCAACCTCAAGACTGTCGGGATTCTCCTGCTGGTGGTCGGCGCGTGCGCGGCCATCGTCATGGCCGGCCTGGAGAAGGCGTTCATCTTCTTGTTTCTCGTGCTCTCCTACGTTGTGCTGGGCTTGGCGGAAGAAGTGATCTTCTTTCGCCGGCGGCGCGCCCAGGAACGCAGCGAGCTCCAGACCCCGGCACCCGAGTCTCCGCCGGCGCAGGAGGAGGAAGTCCTGCGTGAGCTGGGCGCTTTCGACGGAGAGGACGAGGAGTCCGAGCCCGTCAAGGATCCGCTGACCGGCCCTCGCCACGCCTGAGCGTCTCTTCAGAGATCAACCCTGCTTCGCAGGCTTGGCCGGGCCCTTGCCCGCTACTGCCGACTTGCCACCGTCGTCCACCTCGACGAACACGCCGTACAAGATTCCGATGAGGGGGCCCAGTAATGACGGCACCGACACCAGTGCCTGCCCGTCGGCGAGACCCAGAGGTGCCAGGAGCTGCGCCGGCGCCTTCATTCCCCCGAACACCTTCCCGGCAACCCAGAAGAGGCCCATGCACACCGCCAGCCCAACGACACCCTTCACGATGGATGTCCAAATGGTTTCCTGCCGCCACGGTGGCTTGCCGCATACGATCCCCACCAGAAAACCCACGGCGCCGTACACGAGCCACGCCGTGGCGCCCGCGCCGAAGCCGACACGCGAAGCTGCAAACCCCACGACGCCCCCTACGATGCCGCCCTTCACGAGGCCAAGCAGAACACGCACCATGGCCCCAGTATACTCAGTTCTTGGCGACGGCGGGCGGCAAGACGCGCAGGGCCGCCAAGCGGGGGCGAATGGCCTCCAGAAAGGCCGCCCGGTTGGCCACCGGTGGCTCGCGCGAGATGGTGAGCTTGCTGGGATCGATGAACACCCCGGCCCGCGTGACGCTGAAGTGCAAGTGCGGGCCGGTGGACAGCCCGGTGGTCCCAACGTAGCCAATGACCTCTTTCTGCTGAACTTGCTTGCCTGGCTTCAGCCCCTTTGCGAAACGGGACAGGTGGTAGTAGCGCGTCTGCAGCCCGCTGCCGTGGTTGATCACCACCGTGTTGCCCGAGCCGGGCTTCATACCGACTTCGACTGTCTTGCCACCTGCCGTCGCCCATACCGGTGTTCCGACGGGCGCCGCGTAGTCGATGCCCAGGTGGGCTTTCATGCGGTGCAGGATGGGGTGAAAGCGGTGCCGGTCAAACTTCGAGCTGATGCGCACGAAGCGCAGAGGGGTCTTGAGCATGCTCTTGGCCAGAGCCTGGCCCTTCTCGTCGTAGTAGCGCCCTCGCCCGCGCTGTCCGGAAGGATTCCAGTAGAAACCCCGAAATGTGCCCGCCTTGCCGCCGTACTCCGCCGCAAGCAGACTACCGTACTTGTAGAACTGCCCGCCCAAGTACTGCTTCTCCACCACCACCTTCCAGTGATCCCCAGGGTGCGTGTCGATGTAGAAGTTGATGTCCCAGGCAAACAAGTCGACCAGCAAGCTCGCCAACGCTCCCGACTCACCGGCCTTGGACACCGATTCGTAAAGCGACGAATCAATCGTCCCCGAGACCTCGGCAGCCTTCACCACGAGCGGCTTTTCCTCCTTGCGCGCCTGCCACATGCCATCGGGTTTCTGGCCAACCACGTAGCGCAAGACCTGAGTCGGGGCGTACTCGAAGGAAATGGCTGCCCCCTCGTCATCCCGAATCACAGTGTAGTGCTCGCCGGCACGAATCAGCTTGGGGTCGACCAGCTTGGAGAGAGCCCGCATCACTGAGCCCGCCGCTGATCCGAAGCTCTCCTTTGCCAGGACGGTGCTGAGCGTATCCGAGGGCCCGATCTCGCCTTCCATAATGTGTCCGTCGCTGTCTCCGGTGACAGCGCGCAACGTGGATGCCGGAGAACCCGGCCGATCCGATCCGGCAGCCGTGGTCTGTGCCCCGGTGCCCGCGTGGTCTTTGCCTTTCCACGATGCGCCGAGAAGCGACCGTGGAATCGACTCGTTGGCCAGCTCCTTCCGGCTTTCGCCCAGGGTTTGCGTCGTAGACACGGGTTGCATCAGCTTGCGCACCGCCGTGTCGGCGCGAAAGAAGAAGAAGTACACGTTGACCCCAGTGAGGACGACAAGCAGCGTCCCCAGGCTCAGGGAACTGCGGACATGCGACGACCGCCGCTTTCTTCGTCTGGGAACTAACGGACGAGCCACCCTATGAAACGACCACACCGACGGCAAAACGTCAACTTTGTAGTGGGAACCCTGACAGGGTTCCCATGCCCACCCGCGATGGTACGCGGCGAGCAAGGCTCGCCGGCTCCCCACGCGCCCTAACCTCTGGCACGCCTCAGCATCTCGTCGGCGTGGGCGGAGGCCTCGGGCGAGGGGCTGGCGCCGCCCAACATACGGGCGATCTCGATGCCGCGCTCGGCGCCGGTCAGGACTGCCACGCGGATCGTGGTGCGCCCCTTGCTGGATTCCTTGGTCACCTTGATGTGGTGATCCGCGAAAGCCGCGATCTGCGGGAGATGAGTCACTACCAGGACTTGGCGATGGGCCGCAGTGGACTTGAGCTTGCGGCCAATCACCTCCGCCGTGCCGCCGCCCACACCGGCATCGACCTCGTCAAAGACGTAGGTCAGGGCTTCATCCTCCTTGGCCAAGGCTTGCTTGACCGCCAGCATCACGCGCGACAACTCGCCACCCGAAGCAATGCGGTCGAGCGGCCGCGGCTCCTCGCCCCGGTTCGGCGCGAAGAGAAAACGCACCCGGTCTTTGCCGCGCGGACCAGGCTCGTCGCGATCCTCAACCACTATGGGCACCCGCGCCCCCGCCAAGCCCAGGTCGTGCAAAGTCTCGTCCATGCGCCGGCCCAGGACACGCGCGGCCTTGCGCCGCTGCTCCGAGATCTGCTCGCACAGAGCCGTCATATGCTGCGTCGTCGCCTCCACCGCGGCCCTGCGCGCCGCCAACCCCTCCTCGAAAGAACCCAGCGCGGCGAGTTCCTGTCGGATCGCCTCGCGCCGCTCGATGGCAGCTGCGACAGACCCGCCGTGCTTGCGAATCAGGCGACCGATGAGAAACAGGCGCTCCTCTATTTCGGTCAGCCGTTCCGGGTCGAAGCGAATGCTGCCGGCATAGCGGCCCAGCTCGCCGGCCGAATCCTCCACCTGCGCCTGGGCCGAACGAAGAGTCTCCACCACGGGCACAAGGGCCGGATCGAGCTGCGCCAAGGCCGCGATCTCGCGCGCCACGCCTGCGATCCGCCCCGAGACAGCGTCGTCGGAGGAGTACAGGACTTCCTCGCCGCGCGTGCAAGCAGCCAGGAATTTTTCCGCGCCCTTGGTACGTTCGCGTTCGGCCCGCAAGGCCTCATCCTCGCCTGGCTGCATTTCCGCTTGCTCGAGTTCGGAAAGTTGGAAGCGCAGAAGATCCTCGCGCTCGGCGCGCACCCGCGCATCAGCGTCGAATCGGTCGAGTTCGGCGCGCGCCTCGTGGAGCGCCTGGTACGCCCCGCGCACCTCGGCCAGCGTCGAACCGTTGCTGGCAAAAGCGTCCAGGATCGCGAGCTGGCTGTCGGCATCCGTGAGCAAGTGCTGGTCGTGCTGCGAGGTGATGTCGACGAGTTTGCCTACGCTGGATGCCAGATCCGACGCGCTGGCCAGGCTGCCGCCCAGGTGGATGCGACCCCGGCCCGACCGCGCGACCGCGCGCCTGACCACGAGCCCGTCCTCCACCGCCCGGCCCTCGGCCAACAAGCGCTCGCGCACCTCCCACCCGGCAGGCAGATCGAACACGGCCTCCACCTTCGCCTCTTCGCAACCCGCACGAACCATCTCGGCACTGGCGCGGCCCCCGCGCAGCAGCCCCAACGCCTCGACTAGGATGCTCTTCCCCGCACCGGTTTCACCGGTGATTACGGTCAAGCCCGGTCCCAGAGGAATCTCGACCTCGTCTATCAGAGCGAAACCGGAAACGCGCAGAAGGTTCAGCATGACTAGAGTTTCGGCAAGTGGGCAGTGGCGGTTGCGTGTCTCATGCCTTGCGTTCTCCCCAGGACAGTTTCTGGCGCAAGATGCCGAAGAAGGAACTGCGCGGCCGGAATACGCGCAAAGGCCGCGTCGCCTTGCGCACCTCGACCACGTCATCAGGCTCCACTTCTCGGCTCCACAGGCCGTCCACGGTCAAAATGGCGTGGTCGGATGACACGTTGGTGACCGATAGCGCCCTATCGGCGCGAACCACCAAGGGACGGTTGGTCAGCGTGTGAGGGCAGATCGGAGTCAAGACAATGGCCTCGAGATCGGGAGTCAGGATGGGACCACCGGCTGACAGGTTGTAGGCCGTGGACCCCGTGGGCGTTGAGAGAATCAGCCCGTCGGCCTTGTAGGTCGCGATGGTGTCTCCATCGAGAGACGCGGCCAGGTCCATCAAGCGAGCCATATCCCTCTGCGTGATGACCGCCTCGTTGAGCGCGCTATGGCTCTCGGATCGCCCGCCACCGCTTCGCAGGGTCACGTGCAGCCGCATCCTCTCCTCGACACCCAGGCGGCCTTCCACGGCATCGACGAGCGCGACCCCGGCCTCGGACGTGGCGTAGGGCGTGAGAAAACCAAGGCTGCCCAGATTCAGGCCAAGCAAAGGGACATCGTGATCCCCGACCAAGTCTGCGCCGTGCAAAAATGTTCCATCGCCACCCAGCGCAACCAAGATGTCCGAGTCCCTGGCCACCTCGGCGCCGGGGCCACTTGGGAAGCCAGGCGGAGGGACTTCGCCGTAGTCGTCAACGAAAACGGCATCGATCCCGAGGCCGCGCAGTCCACCCGCCAGCGAGGTGGCCAAGACCAAGCCCTCGGGGTTGCCGCCCCTGACGAGAAAACCAATACGCATTGCGCGGATTATTGCACGAACGCGAACCAACCGTTGCCGCTCGCGCGGGGAGCCGCACGATCATGACCGCTTTGGCTCAGGCGAGCTTTGCCCGCCTGAGCCAAAGCGCCAGGGTTGGATGGTCTGCCGCGGCGTCCATTTTTCGCTCCACCGTCCCGTTTCTCGGGCGAGCGTAGCCCAGCCTTGCTGGGCGGAGCGAGGGGGGACCGGGGGCTTGTGAGCGAGAGCGAACCAAGCCCCCGCAAGATGCCAGGGTTTGGGAACCCTCCCAGGGTTCCCATGTTCGCGTTGGCGAAGGCGAGCTTTGCCCGCCTGAGCCAGAAGCGCGGGAGGGTTTGGGAACCCTCTCAGGGTTCCCATGTTCGCGTTGGCGAAGGCGAGCTTTGCCCGCC
>Ga0182021_10008545_pt1 | contig 12121 bp, 8 predicted proteins | sample 612E3MmetaG_FD_120493 | JGI IMG/M metagenome (GOLD analysis project Ga0182021, IMG submission 120493) | Permafrost microbial communities from Stordalen Mire, Sweden - 612E3M metaG (Illumina Assembly) | ecosystem: Environmental > Terrestrial > Soil > Wetlands > Permafrost | place: Sweden...
CGGTGCTCTGCCCTGGTATGTGATCATTGGGCCGCCAGGAGCCGGCAAGACCACGGCGCTGCGAAGCTCGGGCTTGCCATTCCCTCATGCCAAGGGGGGACGAGTGCGTGGCGTGGGCGGGACGCGCAATTGCGACTGGTGGCTGACCAACGACGCCGTCATCTTGGATACGGCCGGCCGCTGGGCCACGCAGGAAGACGACCGAGAAGAATGGCTGGCGTTTCTTGACTTGCTTCACCGGACGCGGCCGCGCAAGCCAGTGAACGGCATTCTGGTCGCAGTGAGCCTATCCGATCTGCAGGGCGAGGCGGATGAGATTGCGGCCTTGAGCAAGGCCCTACGCGAGCGAGTCGACGAGGTGATGGGGCGACTGGAAATGGTGCTGCCCGTGTACCTGCTGGTCACCAAGTGCGACCTTGTCCCGGGATTCGTGGAGATGTTCAGCGATTTGCGCGACAAGGAGCGCGGCCAGATCTGGGGCTTCACCCTGCCGCTCTTGGCCACCGCGGATGAGCGGCTCGATATGTTCGGCGAGCATCTGGACGAGTTGTGCGATGTCATCGAGCAGAAGGCCGCGGTGCGGATGTGCGACGAACGGCGGGTGGAGGCTCGCTTCTCCATCTTCGAGTTTCCGCCACAGCTCGCAACTCTCCAGCAGCCCCTGACCGATCTGGTGACCGATCTCTTCGCGGAGAACGTGTACCAAGACGCCCCCATCATGCGTGGGGTTTACTTCACCAGTGGCACGCAGGAGGGCCGTCCCATCGACCGGCTCATGAAGTCGATGGCTGAGGCCTTCGGCGTCTCGGCGCGAGCAGCGGCCGTGGCGGTGACCAAGCCCAAGAGCTACTTTCTGCGCGACCTATTCACCGAGGTGGTTTTCCCCGATAAGGACGTCGCCGTCAGGAGTGCTCGGGTTCTGGTGCGACAGCGAATCAGACGCCTGGCGCTGACCGTTTGCGCGCTGGCGGGAGCGGCCGGGTTCCTCTTCCTGCCGGTCCGGTCGTACAGCACGAATCGAGATTTCATCCACGATGCACGCCGCTTCGTCGACAAGCTGGCGGCCGGGCGGCAGGGCCAGGAGGCCCCCCTTTTGCCCTCGGCCGGGACGCTGGAATCCGTCGATGCCATGGCCAAGACCCTGGAAACCGACGGCGATGGCTCTGTTCTTTTTCCCCGTTCTGCCGTCAACCAGAGTCTACGAACAACCATCGAGCGCCTGGTCGTGCGGCCAATTCTGCGCGCGGATGTGGCCAAGGTCGCTAGGCTCGCACCCGCGGAGTTGACGGACGCCCTGGTGCTGCACCTGCTGCTCACCGAACCCAAGCAACCCGACGAGCCCACGCCCCGCACCGCGCGCTGGGCGGAGGCGGCCAAGCGCGCTGGGCAGGAAGCGGCGGCCTGCTGGGAGAGCCTGACCGGGCCGATGGCGGCCTCGCGGGCTCCGCGCGTTGTGGAGAGCCTGGTGCGCTTCTACGCGGCGGGAATTCAGGATCCCGCCGATCTCATCGACCGGGAGCGGAAGTTTGTGAGCGCAGCCCGCACCACGCTCATCGGGGCCGGCGAGGATCCACTGGCCGAGCTGATCAACGACCCGGCCATGCCGCGCGACTTGAAGTTGGTCGACGTGCTGGGAGGCGCGGTGATGTTCTTCCAGGTCGAGGAAGGACAGAAGCGGCCAGGAGCTGCGGTGCGCGGCGCCTTCACGCCGGCCGGCTACCGCGTGGTCAAGCAGCGACTGGAGCAGTTGCAGAAGGCCGAGGATGTGGAAGAGGATGCGTGGATCCTCGGCAAAGAACGCAAGGCCAAGGATGCGAAGGCCATCGCGCGGATCAAGACGGAATACTTCGCTCAGTATCTGGGTGCCTGGAAGACGTTCCTGTTGACCTTGGCCGTGCGCGAGCCCGCCACGTTGGAGCAGGCCCGCACGCTCTGCAAGAGGCTCGCGCTCGAGAAGCCCTTCGAAACCATCTGGCACAACCTGGGTGAGAATCTGAGTCTCAAAGACGAATCGCTGGCGGGCAAGGCCCTTGGCATGCTCAAGGGCACGGCGGACAAGGCGGGTGCTCCGGCTGGCAGCAGCGACATCTTGGAGAACCAGGATCCTGGGGCGAAGCAGGTGGCGGCGGAGTTCGATGCTCTGCTGCGCTTTGGATCGGTGAAGCCCAGCGGTTTCGATCAATACAACCAGATCTTGGGGGAGATCGCGTCGGCCATGGGCGACCAGGGCACGCCGGATCCGAAAGCATTCCAGGGGGTGCTGAGGGCCCAGCGAGCCAACCTGTCCGCCTTGATGGCCCGCTATAACGACCGGGGCTGGGAGCAGGGCTTGCTGGAACGTATCTTGATGCCGCCCTTGCGTGGGGCAGAGGTGGCCATCGTGGGAGCGAGCGCGGAGTTGGCCAATCGCAAGTGGTGCGAAACCGTGGTGGTGGCCTACGACGATCTGCTGGCGGGAAAGTTCCCCTTTGCCACCGGCAAGGCGACCGGCGAGGCCCGGCTGGCCGACGTGGAGAAGTTCTTCCAGCCGGCTACGGGTGTTCTCTGGCAGTACTTCACCGATGCGCTGCAGGCCGACATCGAGCGGGTGGGCTCCATCTTCCGGGTCAAGGAAGGGGCCTCGGTCAGATACAAAGACGATTTTCTCAAGTTCTGGTCGCGCGCGCAGGACATGTCGAGCCGGCTTTTCGCCAAAGATCCGGGAAAACTCGGAATGCCCGTGGAGGTTCGCATTCGGCCGTCGGCGCAGTATTCGAAGATCGTCCTCGACAGTGGCACCACGAAGGTCGTGGGCTTCAATGCGGTAGAACGCTGGGATGAGATCCTGTGGCCATCCCGGCGCGCGCTCGTGCGCCTGTATGTGAAATCCGACGAAGTGGAATCTCTCGGCCTGCGCGAGGATAGCGACTGGGCCCTGTTTCACCTGCTGGGCCAAGGCGTAAGCGCCAGCCGAAACGGGGATGTGCTCTCTCTCTCGTTCGCGCCCACGCTTGGCCAGGGAAGGGTGCAGATCGACTTCAAGCCCGATGTGCTGCGCGACCTGTTCGCGCGCTTCGTGCTTCCACGTAGCATCACCCCCGGGGCTGCCGCGTGTCACAAGTAGTGCCTGCTGGGCTCGCTGCAGTGGGACTTTTTGGGAAAATTCCCGCCGAGCGCGACTTTGTCCGAGTCAACGCTGGTACGTTCTTGCGGGCCGGCCTCGACCGTTGGTTTCAGGAAGGGATCGAGCACCTGCAGCGCGAGCGTACCCACCTACCCGCGGAACCGGCGCATTTTCTGCTGTCTCCAGCCGCAGGCGCGCCGGCGTTCGTCGGGACTCTTGCGCCCGGCGAGGACGCCCTCGGACGCGCCTTCCCCGTGGTCATTTTCGCGGCGCTGGATTCGCATCTCGTGAGTGAAGGCTTTCCCCTTCTTCCGATGTGGCTCGCAAGCTTTTGCGAGGCGAGTGCTCGATTGGCTACAGCCGCGCAGGCGCTTGCTGCTGCTCAATTGGTGGCCGAGATTGAGACTCTGGCATCCGGGTTTCGGCCGGCCGTCCAGGCGGCGGACATCAACACGCACTTGGCCCGGTCGAGCTGCTCTGACCTTCGAGCAGCCGTGGGCGGGTCGCCCGAGGCGGCGGCCTACGCACTCACCACGCTGATCGCGGCGTGTTCTCAAGCGAGAACGCCTGGCTCGCCCGCTCGCGTTCTGGTGCTTGATTGCCCGGCTCCCACCGACGAGCTACGCGCCTTCTGGCTGGAACTCGTGGGTCGGCATCTGGGCGCCAAGGTTCAGATGCCGCAGTCACTGTGGACGCGAGACAGTGGACGGCTGCTCGTCGCGCTCGGTCCGGCCCCGAGCCTGATGCTTGCGTACCTGGCCGACCCCGATCACAAGGGAACCCGCCGCTGGCCGCTGCGAACCTTGAGCCAGACCGCGCGCACGGGCGCAACGGAGAAGCTCTCGCCTTCCCAACGTCAGGTGCTGGCGGCTCAGGACGTGTCGTTGGCCGACGTCTTGCTTGTGTTCTCCGATGCCTAGACTTGTTTACCGCATACCGTCAATTCGGAAGTCTTGACAGACTCGTTGCGTTGGAGGCTAATTGGCTTCTCTGCAGGAACCCGCATGGCCCTCACCCTGAAAGACATTGAGTCTCTGCTCCAGCCTATGGCTGGCGAGAATCCCTGCGGGGCTGACCTCGAGTACGATCCAGCATTCTTGGATCTGGAGCGCTTGGTCAAAGGCAAGGCTGAGCAACAGATAGGGACGACGGTCGTGGCGGCAGAAGAACCTGATTGGCCCGCCGTAGCCAGCGCGGCCGCCACGCTTCTGCTCAAAACCAAGGATCTCCGGATCGCCTTTAACTTGACTCGGGCTTGTCTCCACACTGACGGGTTCGCGGGTCTGCGCGATGGGCTGGCTGTGCTGCGCGGGCTGGTCGAGCGCTACTGGGATGGGTGCTATCCCCGGCTGGATCCCGATGAGGGAAACGACCCAACGTTCCGGATCAATGTCCTCATGGGGCTGTGCGATCCAGCGGCGGTCATGGATTGGTTCCGCATGGTCCCCTTGGTGGCGACTCGCTCTTTTGGCCGATTCAGTATGCGGGATCTTGCCGTGGCGTCGGGCGAGCTGCCGGCCCAGGGAGGCGTCGAGCCGCCCCAGAGTTCGGCGATTGATGGGGCCTTTGCCGAATGCCCGGTCGCGGATCTACAAGCAACTGCACAGACTCTGCGCGAGGCCCTCGATCACCTGGCCGCGCTTGAGACGTCCGTCGGTGCCCGCGTGGGTGTGGCACAAGCGCCAAGTTTCTCGAAGTTGTCCGGACTGGTTAGCCAGGCCCACAAGATCCTAGTGGCTCGTCTGGACCGGCGCGGCGTGACGGCTGCACCGCTGCCCGGTGTTTCACCCGGCGATGCGACTGTTGCTGATGCGGGGCCGCAGGCGCAGACTCCGGTGCCAGGGGTGATCACCTCCCGGGAAGACGTGGTTCGGCTTCTCGACCGCATGTGCGAGTACTACGAGCGGAGCGAACCATCGAGCCCCATTCCGCTCTTGCTGAGAAGATGCAAGCGGTTGGTCTCGGCGAATTTCTTGGACATCGTCCGTGACGTGGCGTCGAACGCCGTTGACCAAGTGGAGACATTGTGCGGCCCGCAAAAATAGACAGTAGCGCGATGATCGCTAGAGATCTGGCGGTTCCGACAAATTTGATGTAGGTGGATATAATGAGCAACAGCGGACAGAAGTTCATAGCGCGGAATCGTGCCCCACGCGTCCAGATCGAATACGACGTGGAGCTCTACGGTTCGGAGAAGAAGGTCCAACTTCCCTTCGTGATGGGGGTGATGTCTGATCTCTCCGGCAATCCCAAGGAGCCGCTGGCTCCGGTTGCCGATCGGAAGTATGTCGAGTTTTCGGTCGACAACTTCGACGATCGTCTCAAGGCGATTCAGCCGCGTGTGACATGCCAGGTGCCGAATACCTTGACAGGCGAGGGAAACATGGGCATGGAGCTCACCTTTGAAAGCATGGATGACTTCTCTCCTGAGGCCATTGCGCGCAAGGTGGGGCCGCTCAACGAGCTTCTGCAGGCTCGACGGCAGCTCTCCAACCTGGTCACGTATATGGATGGGCGGACTGGGGCCGAGGACCTGATTGCAAACGCCTTGCGCGATCCGGCCTTGCTGCAGGCGCTCGCGTCGGCGCCCAAAGCCGAAGATAGCAAGCCCGACACGGGAAAGGACAAGTGAGGTTCTTTCATGGCTGATGCGAAACAAGAAACACAGGCCGAGGCCGGCGCAACAACCGCGCAGGTCTCCGAATTCGACGTTCTGATCAACAAGCAATTCAAGCCGCAGACCGACACCGCCAAACGAGAGGTGGAGAACGCTGTGCGGACACTCGCGCAGCAGGCCCTGGCCAGCAGCCAGCTGATTTCCAGCGACGTGGTCGAGTCCATCCAGGCGATGATCGCCCAGATCGACAAGAAGATGAGCGAGCAGATAAACCAGATCATGCATCACCCTGATTTCCAGAAACTGGAAAGCGCATGGCGTGGTCTGCACTATCTCGTCTCGAACAGCGAGACCGACGACCAGCTTAAGATACGGGTGCTCAACGTCTCCAAGAAGGAATTGCACAAGACCCTCAAGCGCTACAAGGGCGCGGCTTGGGACCAAAGTCCGATCTTCAAGAAACTTTACGAAGAGGAGTATGGAACCCTGGGTGGAGAACCTTTCGGGTGTCTGGTGGGCGACTACTACTTCGATCATGGCCCCCAGGACGTTGAGTTGTTGGGCGAGATGGCCAAGATTTCCGCTGCCGCCCATGCCCCCTTCCTGACGGCGGCGGCGCCAACCGTCTTTCAGATGGAGTCTTGGCAAGAGCTGAGCAACCCACGCGACCTGACCAAGATCTTCCAGATTCCCGAGTATGCCGGGTGGCGATCGCTGCGCGAATCCGAAGACGCCCGCTTCATCGGACTCTGCATGCCGCGCTTCCTTGCCCGGCGTCCGTACGGCGCCAAGACCAACCCGGTTGAGGCGTTCGACTTCGAGGAAGACGCCAATGGGCCAGACGTAAACAAGTACACTTGGGCGAATTCCGCCTACGCCATGGCGGTAAACATAAACCGCTCGTACAAGACTTACGGCTGGTGCTCGCGCATTCGTGGAATCGAATCGGGCGGTTCCGTGGAGGGCTTGCCCACTCACACCTTCCCCACCGATGACGGCGGGGTTGACATGCGCTGCCCAACCGAGATCGCCATCAGCGACCGGCGCGAAGCCGAGCTGGCCAAGAACGGCTTCATGCCTCTGGTGTACAAGAAGAACACCGACTTTGCTGCATTCATTGGGGCGCAATCCCTACAGAAGGCGGCAGAGTACGAAGACCCCGACGCCACGGCCAACGCTGCCTTGGCCGCGCGCCTGCCCTATCTGTTCGCTACCTGCCGCTTTGCCCACTACTTGAAGTGCATCGTTCGCGACAAGATAGGATCGTTCAAAGAGCACGCCGACATGCAGACGTGGCTGCAGAATTGGATCATGCAATATGTGGACGGCGACCCCGCGCATTCCCCCGAGTCGGTGAAGGCGCGCAAGCCGCTCGCCGCTGCCGAGGTGATCGTAGAGCCAGTCGAGGGCAATCCCGGATACTACTCTTCCAAGTTCTTCCTTCGTCCGCACTACCAGCTTGAAGGGCTCACCGTGTCATTGCGACTGGTGTCAAAGCTTCCGTCAGCCAAGGGGGGCTAGTTCCCTCCGCAACCAACAACCATTGGCAACATAAACATCTAGGAAGGAGTCAGGAGTATGGCGCACACGATTACGCTGAAGGTTGGCACAATAACGGGCGATTCGAAGGGGGTCGATCCGGATCCGAGCAAGAAACTGTCGGCGGCCAAGACCCACGTGAATGAAATCGATTGTTTTTCATGGCACTGGGGCATCAGCCAAACGTCCAAGTCCACCGCAGGCGGAGGGATGAGCACGGCCGACGTGCAAGATCTGACCGTTACCAAGTGGGTTGATTCGGCGACGCCGAACCTGCTCTCTAACTGCTTCACCGCCCTCAAACAGCTAACGGGCGACAAGTACCAAGGCGTGGACATTGGCGCTGTTCTGACCCTGTTCAAGAATGTGAACGGAAAGCCCCTGGAGTTCATGGTCATAAAGTTGCTGGGCAGCGTGATTGTGTCGTCCGTCAGCACTGGCGATGCTGGGGAAAACGACATGTACACCGAGACCGTAACCCTCAACTTCACAAAGTCCGTGGTGGTGTACACGAAGGACGACGGCAAGTCGTCGGAAACGCCAATCAATATTGCATAGCCTTGGTCGGTTCTTGGGCGCCGCGCCATGGCTGAGCTGACGCCGAAGGAGAGACTTCAGCCCTCTCTGCTCGATCGACTCACTGATGACGATCCCGAACGGGCGACAGAGTCACGGGAAGCGCGGGTTCTGTCGCCCGCTCGTTTGAGAGAGTGTGTGCGCCGAGACTTGGCTTGGCTCTTCAACACGACGCGCATGGAGGCACTGCAAGACCTTGACGAGTTTCCCCTGGTCGCGCACTCGGTGCTGAACTACGGCGTGCCCGATCTTGCTGGTCGAACCGCTTCCAGTTTGGCCACCGCTGAATTGGAGCAGATGATCCGTCAGGCCATTATCGACTTCGAGCCTCGATTGGATCGCAACTCGGTGAGCGTGCGGCTTGTCCTGGACAAGGACAGGATGGGTCACAATGCCCTGACTTTTGACGTGGAGGCGGAGCTGTGGGCTCAGCCGCTGCCGCTTCACTTGTTCTTGCGAACCGCAGTTGATCTGGAGGCTGGCAAGGTCGAGGTGACCGACCAAGGTGGCAAGGGGAGATCCTGATGGACCCCCGGCTGCTGGGCTACTACAACCGCGAACTGCAGTATCTGCGAGAGATGGGTGGGGAGTTTGCGCGCGAGTTTCCCAAAATCGCGGGCCGTCTTGGCCTGGAGTCGCTGGAGTGTTCTGACCCATACGTGGAGCGTCTGCTCGAGTCGTTCGCTTTTCTGACCGCGCGGGTCCAGCTCAAGCTCGACGCCGAGTTTCCACGCTTCAGCCAGCACCTTCTTGAGATCGTCTACCCTCATTACCTTGCGCCCACGCCATCGATGGCCGTGCTGGAGATGCAACCCAATCTCTCTGAGGGCGCGCTGGCCGACGGGTTTCACATCGCGCGTGGGTCGGTCTTGCGTGCCCTCAGCGGCCGGCCTGCTGAGACCGCCTGCGAGTATCACACGGCTCACGATGTGACCCTATGGCCGCTGGAGCTGGTGGGCGCCGAGTACACGTCTTTCTTGGCGGATCTGGGCTCCCTTAGGCTTCCCAGGAAGGGCAAGGCCGCCCTGCGGCTGCGGCTGCGCGTCGCAGGCGGGTTGACCATGGACCGCCTGGCGATTGGAAATTTGCCGGTCTTTATCCGCGGCGGCGACGAAATAGCCATGCGCCTCTACGAGTTGCTCATGTCCCACTCCGTGGCGCTGGTTGCCGGCCTGGCAGGCCCCGGCCGCCGTCAAGGTCAAGTCATGGCCGATGCCGGAGTGAGCCCGCTTGGGTTTGAGGATGATCAGGCGCTGCTGCCCTATGGCCCACGGTGCTTTCAGGGCTATCGGCTGCTGCAGGAGTACTTTGCCTTTCCCAATCGGTTCCTGTTCTTCAATCTCCAGGGGCTCGCCGATGCCATGCGCCGCTGCACCGATTCGGAAATGGAGATCGTCGTCGTCTTCGACGCCCAGGATCCGCGTCTGGAGAAGGCGGTCGGCATCGCTCAGTTCGCTCTCTTCTGCACGCCGGTGGTCAACCTGTTCCCCCGACGGGCCGATCGCATCCACCTGACCACGAGCGCAAACGAGTACCACGTAGTTCCCGACCGCACGCGGCCCATGGATTTTGAAGTTCACTCGGTGGCAGAGGTGGTGGGCTATGGTACCGGCACAGACGAGAAGCAGGTCTTCCTTCCCTTCTGCGCGACCAGTGACCAGTCGCCGGTGGGCGGCACAGCCTACTACACCCTCGATCGCCAGCCACGCATGCTCTCGACCAAGCAGCAAGTCGAGGGGGCTCGTTCGAGCTACGTCGGCAGCGAGGTCTTTCTAGCGTTGGTGGATTCTGACGAGGCACCCTTCCGATCGCAGCTAAAACAACTCTCAGTCACGGTTACCTGCACGAATCGCGATCTGCCGCTGCACCTACCCATCGGCCAGGGCTCAGGCGATTTTTCGTTGGAGTCCGGGGCTCCCGTGCTGGCGATCCGCTGCGTCGCGGGACCCACGGCACCGCGGCCCTCGCACGCCCACGGGGACACGACCTGGCGATTGATCAGCCACCTGTCCCTAAACTATATGTCGATCACCGACGCAGCGGACGGTGGCGGGGCGTCAGCCTTGCGGGAGCTACTTGCGCTTTACGGTGATTCTGGGGAGGCTGTTACCCAACGGCAAATCGATGGCGTCCGCTCCGTGACGTCCCAATCTGTGACCAGGCGGCTGCCCTTCCCCGGACCTGCAGCCTTCGGTCGCGGAACCAAAGTCACACTCTCCTGTGACGAAACCGCCTTCGAGGGCATGGGTGTCTTCCTCTTCGGCGCGGTGCTGGAGCGTTTTTTCAGCAAGTATGCATCCATCAACTCTTTCACCGAGACCGCGCTCAAGACCGTGCAGCGCGGAGAGATCGCGCGATGGCCAGCAAGAATCGGACGTCGTCCGCTGATCTGACAGGGGGCCTCTCGCAGAGTTCCCCTGCGCTTCCGCAAGGGTCCGCCACGCGCAGTGCCGGCGAAGGCGGCGGGCTCGCCACGCGACAAAGTATTCCGGCGGCGGGGAATCTTCCTCGCCACGCGAAGATGCTGCGCGCACTGGAAAGGGCGCCTTATCGCTTTGACTTCTTCGATGTCCTTCGGCGTTTCGAGTGTGCCCATCCCGAAGGCAGCCGCCTGGGCCGAGCGCCCCGTCCCTGCGACGAGCCGATTCGATTGGGGCAGGCAGCGTCCCTTGGATTTCCCGCGTCGACCCTGGCCTCCTTCGTGCCGTCCGCTGCCGGCAAGCCGCCGCGTCTTTCGGTTCACTTCCTTGGGCTACTTGGCCCCAATGGGCCTCTGCCCCTCCACCTGACCGAATACGCTCGAGATCGCGTGCGCAACGCGGGTGACCGTGCGCTGGTCCGCTTTCTCGACGTCTTTCACCATCGAGTCTTGACGCTTTTCTATCGTGCTTGGGCCGACGCGCAGCCCACGGTCAGCTTCGACCGGCCCAAGGAAGACCGCTTCAGGATCTATCTCGGATCCCTACTTGGCCTGGGGATGTCATCGCTTCGCGATCGCGACGAGTTTCCGGACCGGGCCAAGCTGTATTTCGCCGGTCGTTTTGCGGCCCAGACGCGCAACTGTGAAGGATTGACTGCCATCGTGGAGACCTTCTTCGGCTTGCCAGTCAAGGTTGAGGAGTTCGCGGGCGAATGGTTGAAGTTGCCCGAGGAAGCGCGTTGGCGCCTCGGCCGCTCCGCCAGGGCTGGGGCTTTGGGGCAGACCACCGTGGCGGGCGCTAGGACTTGGCAACGGCAGAGCAAGTTTCGCCTCGTGTTCGGTCCTCTGAATGAGGATGACTTCCACAGCCTGTTACCGGGAGGGGTAAGGCTAAGGCGTCTGGTCGCACTGGTGCGGAACTACACGGGTGATTCGTTGAACTGGGATGTGCGCCTCCATCTTGAACATCAAGTCAACAGGCCATTCCGTTTGGGACAATCGTCGAGTTTGGGCTGGACTTCATGGCTGGGCCGATGCCCCCAAGGCGAGCGAAGGCAAGACGTGATCCTGGCCCCCCACAAAGGAAGCTCCTTAGGCGCGGCCAACCCGCGCAATCAGGTTTCAATCACCAACCCTGGATGAGTAGGAGGACGACAGAGTATGTCTGAAATCACACGTGTTTCCCTCTTTGGCAAGCTCAACACCCTGGCCTACAAGGCCATCGAAAGTGCCACGGTTTTCTGCAAGCTGCGTGGCAATCCCTATGTCGAGTTGGTCCACTGGTTCAATCAGATTCTGCAATTGCCGGATTCTGACCTGCACCACATCGTGCGCGAGTTCGGCATCGATTCCTCGCGCCTGGCGCGCGACATGACAGCGGCCTTGGACCAGCTTCCGCGCGGGGCCACGTCGATCTCGGATCTGTCTTCTCGGATGGAGGAGGCCGTCGAGCGCGGCTGGGTCTTCGGCACTCTGCTTTTCGGTGAGTCGCAAGTGCGGACCGGACACCTAGTGGTGGGAATCCTGAAGACGCCCGGCCTGCGAAACTCGCTGTCCGCCATGTCGCGCGAGTTCGACAAGGTGAAGGTCGAGCAGCTTACGGACAGATTCAGCACCATCGTGAAAGGCTCGCCCGAGGAAGCCATGGGCGCCAGTGACGGATTCCAGACCGGCGGGGGCGCATCGCCCGGAGAAGCCAGCGGGGCGGTGGCCCCGGCTGCCATGGGCAAGCAGGAGGCCCTGCGCAAGTACTCGGTGGACCTGACCGAGCGGGCGCGGAGTGGGGAGATGGATCCGATCGTGGGACGCGACGAGGAGATTCGGCAGATCGTCGACATTCTCATGCGCCGGCGGCAGAACAACCCCA
>Ga0182021_10008546_pt1 | contig 12120 bp, 10 predicted proteins | sample 612E3MmetaG_FD_120493 | JGI IMG/M metagenome (GOLD analysis project Ga0182021, IMG submission 120493) | Permafrost microbial communities from Stordalen Mire, Sweden - 612E3M metaG (Illumina Assembly) | ecosystem: Environmental > Terrestrial > Soil > Wetlands > Permafrost | place: Sweden...
AGACTGACAAGTTGATTGGGAAGAATCATTCAATGGTAATGGAGCAACGCAACATTAAACTTGAAGAATTGTTTAAGAAATGGTTCGGCGAACAATAATGACAAATCTTCACTTACATCATCGAATCAACGATGCAGTAGCTGCAAACAAAATGAAATCAACCGAATCCATAATAGCGATCATCTTGACAAAAGAGGGCAAAGCACAATTTGATGATGAAGTACGCACAATAACAAACAGTGAAGACCCCCAAGACGTAAAATCATACTAGGATATCCCAATTAGAGAAGGCCAATACTCAGCATTAATGATAGAATACAAAGTACCTGAACTAATACAGATCTAGCGTTATTTTATATCATATTTTGTGTCTCTCAAGAAGAACAACAACACTGGAGTTGCCATTTCTGTTCAAGTTGTTTTGGGCGGTTTTTTTGAAGCAAAGCTTAAATCATTTGCAGGTTGCGTATTAGAAAGTATCCACGCGTATTTTCGCGTATCCCTGCGTATCCAAAATAGCTTGAAAGGCTGAGGTTTAGGTTGCCGCTAACACAAAGAGTTACCTTCAAGACAAAGTTACAAAAAGAAAACCGAATACAGGTACCTACGCTATTTCGGCATCAGTACAAGCTTGATGCCTCTGAAGTTTTAAAAGTCACTGTGAGCGTCATCGGTTTATTAGGATCAAGAGAGAGTTTTACAGCTAAAATGCAAAAAGGTGGCCGAATAGTAATACCAAAACTTACTATTACTCTACTGAAGCATGACGAACCTACTCTAGAAGGATACGCTTTAGAAGTCATCCTTGAACCTCTCTATTAATTAATCAATTCACTATCATTCGCCATTCCGCTTTTGCAAACATCTTTTGCCTTAGCGTTGGGATTCAACATCTCAGGCACACCCTTAGCAAACGTTGCAGTCAACCCATTCGCATCAGCACTAGCAGGACTACTCTTTAGCAAAGCACTCAACTACATCAAAGAAGTCCCAACCCAACTACTATCACAAATAGAAAGCATCGTCACTGAAGCATCAAAACAAATACCTGCTCCGGATTCGACAGCCATACCCTCACCTTCAACCCTGCCAGTTTCAGTTCCTTCAGCTACTTCAATCGTTTAAAATCAAATTTCCCTTTTCTTTCTTTTTCTATTTTTAGACATGTTAGTGGATTTTCATTTTCGGTTTCAATTGAAAATAGGGGTACTTTACTGTTAGCTTCTACCTGTTATGGAAATAATCCTTTCCAATGCAATTGGAACAGCCAATGGAATAGTTTTCTAATAGTAAACCCAACAGGCTAAAACCGAGACAAAAGCAAGCGGTGCAAAAACTTAAAACTGAATTGAAACAAATATACAAGAAGCAACAAAGACAAAAGTAGAAAGGAGTTTTATTTATGCGGAAACAGGTAAATCTAATAGTTATTACAATCACCTTAACCATATTAGCTTTAACTATAAGTCAAACAGTAAACGCCCAACAATCCCCTATCATAGGAACTACCTCTGACAACCAAGTCCAAATACAAATGTACTCCTTCAACACAAACACAACAATCCCCTATTATCCTTACACACCATCACACTCAGGTTACATCTGGGCATGGGTTGATATATCATTCAAAAATATAGGCAGTACAGGCAGTACAGTTGATACTAACGCTCTATTCGCATCTATAAAAGATAACCAAAATTACGCTTATACTGGCGAACCAGTTGCCAATGACCCACAAGATATAAAATTACAATATTTGACTTCTGGAAATACTCAATGAGGAAATCTATATTTTGAAATTCCAGCTACCGCCAATATAGTAAGCTTCGTCTGGTATGACTACACAAGTAACCTTGCACTTCCAACACCCAGTCCAACCCCTTCACCAACTCCCACACCTACCCCTTCACCTACAGCAACTCCGACACCAACTCCAACTCTTGCACCTACCAGTGCACCTACACAAGCTCCTACAGCAACAGCTTCATCAACCCAATCAGCTTCAGCCACACCAACGCAAGCTCCAACAGCAACGCCTTTTTCTTCCCAGAACCCTACTCCTACACCTACGATTCCAGAGTTTCCATCATGGATAATCCTGTCTATATTCATAGCTTCATTACTGTCAATTGTATTTATCAAAAGGAGAATAACCAAGAAATAGAAATATCTTCCATTTTCTTTTAAAACAATTTTCAATATTTCAAAAGTCTTAAATCTGCATAGCGATGGATTATTTGATATGCGATAATATTGGCTTACATGATAACACCGTTTCATAAAAGAAGTGATTTCCCTGAGGTGCTTACGCTTGATATTAAAATACAAATCTTTTATGAAAGAGTTACTGGCTGGCAATTAGATATTGCGGATATGGTTATTAATGGTGTAAAGGTAAATAATGGGACAATTATAATATCGCCGATTGTAGGTTCGGGTTATGCCACTTTAGACATAATCATGAGTTATTTTGAAATGATTGCCAAGTACAGAGATGGATATTGCACGATTGGAGAACCAAAGAAATATTTTGCTGAAGGATTAAAGATGGTTTTCCCAGAATTGTGTAAAAAACATCCTTGGATTCCTGAAAAGATGTATTATAATGTTAGATGCGGACTTTACCATCATGGCTTAACTGAAGGAGACATTATGCTTTTAGGTGAAGGGTTCCCACCTATAACTCCAACTAAAGAAGGGGAAAGACTCATCGTTAACCCTCACACGCTTGTTTTGGAATTAAAAAAGCATTTTGAAGCTTACAAAAATCAGCTTAAAGATGATAAAGATTTAAGGTCTAATTTTGAGAAGCGGTTTGACTATGATAGTACATGACTAAACAAAGTTAGCTAAGAAATAAATCCCTTAATACTCACCTACGGTCTAAATATTGCCTATTTCCATAAACTAAGTTCAATTTAAAAGCTATTTTCAAAAATAACTGGAAAGTCACTAAGCGGAGAAGTGTTTATCAAAAACAAACATCCACGTTTCAAAAAAGAATTCGCTTCTGGTCGACATCAGCCATTTGGCAATTCATTTGATTATATTATAAGCATTGAGAAAGCGGATATTGAGAAAATAGCGAAGCTGATAAAAATAGTTGGAATGTTGCTTCAAACTAAGGTCTATTTATTTTGGTCTAATAGAAGAGCATTTTCTTAGCTCAAAAAAGTGGGGGAACAGCCGAGATGAATGCAGTAAGCAACGAGGATAAACGTGAAAACAGAATATCCAAGATTAAACTCACTACCAATTTAATCAGAATAGAGAGAGATAAGCTTGTTTTCTTTTTTAGTCGTCGGTAGCTAGTTAGTTAAGTCTAACGTTTGGTTAAAGTTGACTGCGTTTGAGCGTTTTCAATTTCTTTCTGTCTAATTATCAATAAAAATAGAGTTGATTAAAAAAATGGCTAGAGAATACACTCAAGAACACATCATGAAACTTTGTTTACCGCCAGAACTTTATTTAGCGGTAGCTAAATTTCAGGTACAAAAAGAAATAGGCAAATCATATGCTGGCTTATTGCTCGTTACGAAAGCACTCTATCAGGAAAAGCTCATCAGCAAAGAAATCTATGAAAAATTTCTTTACCGATATTCAAGGAAGCTTGTTCCAGAAGACCAACCTGAAAAAATGACGGCCGAACAACTCAGAGAAAAACAGAAACTAATAGAGAAAGCCAGAACATTCTCTATGCTTGCAAGCCAATGGGACTACATCCCAGCCCAGAATGGCGACAAAAATGGATCGACGAAGCAGAGAAGTACCAAGACACAATTCCAGAAGCAAAAACTTTTCTGGAAAAAATTTGGGTAAAACCTCACAATGTACAACGTTAATGCAAACTTAGCTTCAGTAACCAAGATTTGCGGGAAATAGTAAAAACTTATTATAAATCTTGAGGTACCATTTACTGTCCGAAGGGAAGAGTATTTGGACAAAAAAGAGTCCTTAGGTCAAAAATATGAGAAATGCGTTGCCTTAGACAGTATGCTTTTTGAGAATCCTTATTCTTGGAAACCAATTTTTCTTTTCAATGAGAACGTTTTCGTTCCGATCAGACAAGAGGGTCTGGTAGAGTTGCTAACTAATGCTCAAAACAGGGGATGCTTGAATCTCTTTAATGAAGTATTCCAGTTTGATAATCACTATTTATACGATTCTTTTTCGTCTCAAGAGCAGCAGTCATTGTTAGCTTGGCGCTGGCTCTTGTACCTGGAGCTTCCCCTTAAAAGAATAATGAGGGAACGCCTTTCCAACTTGGAGATTGACATAAAAGCTTTGCTAAGAGAATGCTATCCAGAACGGTCTTTGCCAGACGAACTAACTTTTGAAGATGCATTGGACTACGCTGCAGGCAAAGCGCGAGAAGTTGCAGTGGGAAGTGCGTTGGCGTATTCAAAAGGATCCACATTAGTCTGTGACGAATTCATGTCGTTATTGTCTACTCTCCCAATATTTGGAAAACTCGATACATCATTGCGCGACGAGTCTATTTTTGGGCGCGTCCGCCCCAGCGCTTCCAATATAGAGAGCTTGCCAGTTGACGATGCGACAAGAATACTACTTAAACAACCTAAGAACACAACCCCTGAATTTGAAGGGCCTTATAAAATTGTTCAAGATTTTCTAGATTCCAATATTGTTAAAAAAAGCGCAAACTCGTTGCCCTTCGTCTTTAGAAAAAAAATTCCCGATATCCACAACCTTTCATTCGACCAGATTTCCAAATTACGCAGTACAAACAAGATTAGTTCTCTTTACAGTTGGCTTTTCAGGCGGGCAACTGAAAAGGGATTCGATGTGACCACCGCGGAACCAGGTGAAATTGCCGGGTTTCTTCAGGATGCCATGTGGGAATTAGTGACTTCAATAAAACCAAATTTACCAGAAACAATTGCAACAATGGTGATTTCGCAGATTCCAATACCCTTGCCTATCAACCCTGTCGGAGTAGCCTTAGAAGTGAAAAATCTTTTAAAAGTTAAGAAATTTAATGATAAATTTGAAGGATTGTTCATATTATCATCACTTCGTCAAAGGACGAATGAGTTGGTATAATGATTATGCCCTTCTTGAAATTAACAAAAACTGGGATAACGCAAAAAAGGCAATCCCTTTCTCTATCTATACCACCCGATTTATATGACTTAAAGCACGAAAACAGCGAACATTGACAATGCTACTTTTGCTTTGTTAGTAGTCTAGGGCTTCGTCATATGGACTTTCTTTGGACTTTTCCTCTTCACGAGCTTCTTCAAGTTTTTCTTCGTCGCTGGTTTCAATAGTTACGTATCCTTTCTGGAAAGACAAAACCACTATTACCATAACTAAGACTACGATAATTGCAATGAGTGCTGTTTCTGTGGGGAAGGAGATGGTTTGAGTATTTTGCGGAGGCGATTGAGAAGCCCCTGGAGATGAAGATGGGGTTGTCGAAGAGTTTGTCGAAGAACTTGGATTTGGTGTGGTCGTTGCTGTGGCCGTGTTTGCTGGTTGCAGAGGTTCTGAAGTTACTGTAATTGTGTGGTTGTCTTGAACGTTATTGAAGTTGTATGAGGTTAAATTACCGTTTTGTACTCCGTCCACGTAAACATTACTAGTATAGCCTAATTCGGTAGTAATATTAAATTGTTGATTTCCACCATAATTGACTGTGACATTTCCCGGTGCGATAGTTGAGTACGCGTCAGTAGTGGCTGTAATGTTGTAGGTGTTTATGGCGAAAGAAACACTAATAGTATGATTCTGTTGCACGTTGCTAAAAGTATAGGAATCAGCTAAACTTGTGGACGCGTTGTCCACGAGCACTTTGCTGATATGACAGCCTGTATTTCCCGTAAAGTTAAACTGCTGATTTTCCCCGGATCCCAGTATTACCGATCCAGATGGAGTGATGTCGCCATTTCCGCCGGCAGAAGCCGTAATTGTGAAAAGCTGAGTCGAAGTTACGTTAATTGTATGTGACTCAGTTATATTGCTAAACGAATAACTGCTGATTTGTCCCTGGGAAACACCATCCACGGCAACATTAAACCTATAACCTGGAGAGGCGTTAAAGCTGAAAATTTGACCCACTCCGTAAGGAACTGTCACGTTTGAAGGCGAAACACTTGAGTGAGCATCAACATATGTCGTAATATTGCACATATTCCAGTTAAGTTCCACCGTTGAAGAAGCATCAAGCGTCAATGTAGTAGTGTAGTTATTGCTGTTCCAAACGCCGTTGGTTTGGAATGTGGGTTGCCCAAGGTTAGTCCAGACATTTACAGTTGCGCTATCGTTCGCTTGAAAAACCAATTTGTTATCTGCAAAGAAGTTTGTACAGGTAACAAGAGCACTGTCGCTACTGTTTGCGTTCGCGTTATCGACATGGATCATCATAGTATTGTTAGTTTGAGGGTCCAGGTAGTCGTAATAATTAACGAAAGACACAGGGTCAGGCTGCGTATACAATGCGGTTGCTTCGACTGCTGATAATGATCGATTGTAAAAGTAGACCTCATCCAAAATGCCACTAGTATAATAAACATACGTTGCGGTTTTCATAAACAACCATTGATTAGTCGAAGAACAGCAATTTCCAACTAATGTATTTGTAACCGATTTTTTTAAAACTCCGTCAATATAGATACTGAAGACCGAACCTGAACGAGTTACTGTCACTTGATGCCATTGATTGTCAATTAGATTCAAGCCAGAATCAACTGTAACTTGATTGCCTGGACTTGCGCAAACAAATTGCAAAGTGAGCGGAGAACCTAACCATCTGACAAAAATACTGGTGCCACTGATATAATTAGATATTAGAGCAGAATATAATGTTGCATTATTCACTCTGAACCAACTACTAATTGAGAAATCGTTAGCTCCAAAAGCTGTACTTGGCGCAATTGGAAGACTAATATAGTCGTGGTTCGTACCATTGAAACTGAGCCCCGTGCCAAATTTTCCGTCAACCCATGAAGCACCATAAATCACGCCATTGTTACCATTTCCGCTTGAGTCGTTAGCGACCGAGCCTGAGCCTTCGTTCATATTCCAGTAACCGACCAAGTTACTGTCATAGGGCAATCCTTGATGAGGAGTATCTGTGAAATTCACCGGTTGGTTAAAACTCAAGTAACTATAATTCTGGAAACCCCAGGTATACGATGCAGAGTAATAGTTCTGCCCAAATGCGCCACCAACAATGCCTAACAGGAACAAAACAATCGATAGCCATGCAAATACTTTCCTAATATGTGAAGACATTACTGTGATACCTTACTAAGCAAGATTCTGTTATAACCTGGGTATAGTATAAATAACTCATTCTGTTTGCTCAATGTTGACATTGATAGTTAGTCTGTCAATCATCAAAAGCTTTGTTGTGATTCTCAACCCTTTGGATTTAGTGCACAAAACCAAATACTGAAAAACGAACATATCTCTAATAGGATAAAGGATTAATGCTATATACTTGGCAATCAAATTAAGATAACCCGCTGCTTTTGTATTTATATTCTTTTCGACAAGCCGATAGTTTCTTTGAACTATAGTAACGTCGTACTGGTTATGCGTGAATAGTTCAACAATCGTCTTCTTCGTAAACCACCGTAAATGGGTTTTATCGTGTAATCCTCTTTCTCTGTACGGAAAATTACCTCCAAGGATATTTAGAAGAACTGTATAATGACCCACGTTAGGAATACTTGCCACCACTACACCCGTCTCACTAAGAAAATCTTGGTACATTTTCACTACTTTCCAAGGATATGTAACCTTAGGTTGCACTGTATCTTAATTATATGCATTAAGAATTACAGTTTGGTTAATATTTGTGCATTCTATTCGCATGCAAGGCAATATAACTTTATGAGAATCAATGGCTTCTTTCTTCTCAATATTTGAGAAGCCACAATCTGCAAGTAACTTTGAAAGTCTCTCAAAGTTGTATCCAAAATAATGATAATCACCAAGATACCTCTGTAAGCCAAAAATCCCATCTAACTGGCTTACATCGCCTTCAATATACTTCTTTACACACACATCAAAATCGGGGCATTCAATAATTAACGAACCATTTGGTTTGAGTATTTTCTGCCATGACTGAAAAACCTTTGGAAGTTCATGCCTTGGCAAGTGTTCAATCAAATGGTAACTTTCTATCACATCAACTTCATTAGAATCATAAGGAAGGCTAGTAATATCGCAGACTAAGTCTGTAGCACTTGTTTTTTTCACAAGTAACATCAAATTCTTCATTAGAATAAACGGATTAACCAAAAAGAATCATCTCGTCAACACATAAAGTTGGAATACTTGTACTTTCCCAAATTTGTTTTGCCTCCCAAAAACTGCTTTCCCAAAAAAATTCCGGTTTAATTTTCAGGAGAACTTCGATTTTATGTACAGCATGTTGTCCTTTTCGGTCTTGTTTTGATTTAATATTCCACAGGATTAATTCTTTATATTGAACTCCATGATTGGATAACCAAGTTTCGGTTTCAGAACGATATTTTTCTAGTCTGTTTGATACAATAACGTCAATTTCAAATGATGGAATAAGGTAAGGTCGGGCATTTTTCAGCCATTCAACATAAAGTTGTTCATTTGAATCTATTCCTGCAGGACAATTTTCACAAATTACTCCATCTAAATCTGATGCGACTTTTCCTTTCTTTGCATGTAAGAGGTTCCACTCAAATATCCTAGGGTGAGGAATAATTTTGTAATAGAGATCAACGGCTTCTTTTGATTGTTCAGTTACAATAAGCGCTGCCTTGGTTATCACGAGGTCCTTGTTGTATGATTTCAAAAGTTGGAAACTTTCAACCATCGCTTTGCCGCTGGTAGCACTATCGTCTATCAACAGAACAGTTGTGTATCGTTCTTTTTTGTTGATCAATTTGCTTTGCCAATGTTGATTCTGAGTAAAAAGTTCAGGTGTAGTGACTGGTTTTCCAAGTTTTAACGCAATTACATTCGCAACGAGCAAACCACTCCTAGGAATGCCAATTATGATGTCATAGTTAGTTGGAAATAGTTTAATCCATTCGTTTGTCCACTTCACAAGTTTATCTACTGTTACAAAAGTATACTGCTTTCCTGTAAAAATCTGCTGCGCATGACGAGCTCTTAGATACGTCTCCGAAATTATTTTGTTATTTTGACTGGCAACTTTATTGCTCAAGCGAGCGCCAAATTTAGTGTACAAATTGAATATTGTTATAAGAAAGCCTCCCATCAGGCTTTTTCGTTTTCTAAGGACAACATTTTGGAGGTACGTTATTGGTTTTGAAGACACCATTAATTTTCACAGTCCAATTAAATCAAGATTAAGTGAGGCAGAAACTAAAATTTGGAGAATATTTAAGTTTTGATTGCATACCTATTAGTCCAGCTACTCGTTTATTTTCGATATTTCAGTTTGCTCTGAACTAAAATTACTGCGATTAAGAAAATGGGAATTAATACCAAGCTCCAAGATATAGCCTCGGGCACGCTTGAAAGTTCATCATATCCAATAATTGGCGGGGTACGGTTCATAGAACCGGAGACATTCAGAGAACTTGCCCAAGTGTAAGTGTCGGACAGATAAATAGTCATTTTTGAACTCCCAGTTATTGTTAAGTCTTGTCCTTCGGATTGAGTCTCTTGGTAAAGTTCACCATTAGAGTATAACTCTTTAAACATAGTTAACCCTTGCACGTTTACTGTCGGCTGCCGAGCCAATAAGGTAATTAAACTGTCACCATTAATCGAGACTTCTTTGACATCATTCTCAGAAATAGTTGTTGTCCCATCCTTAGTTGAAATTAAAACAAAAGTTGAATTATTATTTGGTCTTATCGTAATGTTATCCCCAAAGCTCAGAGAAGAATAAAAGCCACTGCCGTTACTAAGCGTCAAATTGGATGAGCTTATGCTTACGCTGTTATAGTCAAACAAAGCTACTTGGGTTACATTATCAAAAGAGTCAGAACGCCCAGTAGCAAACATTAAGGATACTTTCGAGAAATTCACTGCTGATGGAAAAAGCAAACTTGAAGAAGAAACGTTAACAATCCCAGACAGCGTTACTTGTTTAAAGGTGTACAAGGTTTGGAATGAGTATTTGAAAGGTTGAAGCTGACTACTCACTGGCTTAAGAAGGGAGCCCATTTCTTCATAAAGCCCCGTTTTGTCACTACTTTGATCTAATGAATTTATTATTGGATAAACATTGACATAGATTATTTCGCCAGCACCATAGATCTCTTTAACAGCATATACAGACGAGCCATCGGGAGACGTATAAGATGCAAGAACAGTAACGGAATCGTTTTTGGGTAAAAACTCGGGTACAACTATATTTGTTGATAGGTTAATATCGTCTGAACCATTTATCACATCGGTAGTTATGGTTTGGTTGCTCTCTTTAAAAAGTTGGTCTGCAAAATAGCCATAACCATTCGTGTTAAGTACTATAAGGTTTCCACCGTTTTTGACATAACTTAAGTAGTCATCAATATTTCTGGACTGAGTATAAGTAGCCGAAAGGACTTTAAAATCTGTAAAGAGCGTTTGATAGAAACGGTTACTTTCAAGGCCAATTGACCCACTATTCATAATGCTACTTTGCATTGACAAATACTGTGAACCATTAATGTACAAACTAGTTTCTGCACCCTGCACTGAAGCAGTAAGATTAAAAGAATCACCTAACTGCCACTTCAAACCAGTGTTTAACCCAGGCCATGCAGGATAATTTGTCGCTTGGTCATTAACATTTGATACAAAAGACGCATAAACATTTCCTGTTGAATCAAAAAGAAGCTCTGCGCAATTATAGTTGGCCTTATCTTGCCAGTCATATATTAGCGAAACATAATTTGAAACATTTTGGTCACAATCAATTGGAGAAAAATTGATACTGGCTGTAAAGTTCTCCGCTAAAACAGGACTTAAGGACACTGCATCTTCATAAGCACTAGGTTCCCCTGCTTCAAGTCCATTTTCAGTGTACTGCCAAGTACCAGAAATCTGTTGCCATCCGTTTACTGAAGAAAAATTATCATCAAAAGTTTTTTCCACAATATTGGTTGATGGGGGGTCAATTGATGAGACAACGGTGCCATAAGAGAAAAGATTGGAGTCCATATCATAAGCTGTAGTGTAACTGTACTCACCCATGGAAAGAAGATCGTAAGCATAAAGCCAAGAATTTGTTGAACTAATGGATTTATCTAAAGGCAGTGACAAGGCAGTTGTTGAGCTTGGTTGAGGAAAAGAAACACTTGAAACATTGTAAATAGTTACTTCAGGGTTTCTATATATTACAGGCACCATCGGCAAAAGGTGGTTAATCAGCCAGCTTTGACTGTACGCATCTATCGTAGGAAGGTCTTGATTATCGATATACAAGTAAGCATGGGGATAATTATGTGCCTTTAAGCAGAACAGAGGAATTTCTGGGTTTTCTGCACTATAAAAAAATTGAGGGTAAGAAAGCTGATAACGCGGGCCAGCGAGTGCTACAGCGGAATAAGAGGCACTTGTAAGTGTTATCACGTATGCGGATTTATCTTGTTGAAGAATGTTACCCAAATAATCCACTGCCTGAAGCTGAGCTTGACTCAATTGATTCGCCTGACTGGTCTCGATTGACCAGTATTCCGTGACAACAAAGAAAGATTGAAGACCATAAACTGCTATAATGCTAACTACTGTGGCAATTAAGAGGACACGTTTAATTCTAGCTTGACTGTGCTTTATAAGATCCACTACTTTAATCAATGCTATAGGTGCAATTATAGCTGAAGCAAAAAAGAAGTAAGTTGTGAATCGTTTCTCCCAGTAACCCGTGTTGAACAGATTCACATTAATGAAGGTTAAAGCCCGACCGAAAAGAAGAGAAAAAACCAGAAGCGCTAAAAAAGGCATAACAAACTTCATACTCTCATGATCCTCGAGAAGGTAATAGAAGCTAACCATCATCAAAACACCACCGACGCCTAAGAAAACTGGGTAAATAAACCATGGAAGAGACCCTACGTCACTAACTAAACTCGTTTGAAAAGATGGTATACCGCTAATCCAAGCGATCAGACCTAATATATAAACAAAAGTCGTGATATAGAGGAGCAATTTAAC
>Ga0182021_10008547_pt1 | contig 12119 bp, 11 predicted proteins | sample 612E3MmetaG_FD_120493 | JGI IMG/M metagenome (GOLD analysis project Ga0182021, IMG submission 120493) | Permafrost microbial communities from Stordalen Mire, Sweden - 612E3M metaG (Illumina Assembly) | ecosystem: Environmental > Terrestrial > Soil > Wetlands > Permafrost | place: Sweden...
TATTCGTTATTTAATGAACACCAGGGTCTTTAAAATAAAGCTGTCGTCTCATTGGATGAACCATGCAGTACCAAAACATTGATACTAACGCGTCTTACAGGAGTATCCAAATGACTGCAAAATGGAAACATGTCGTGTCCGAACCCTGCTGCGAAAAGACAAGCAAATTGAGCGGACGCGGCCAAAAACGGTAGCCGTAAAATTCAATTACAAGTCACTGTTGGCGTAAGCCTGCAGATTGAAAATACATAGGGAGGGCTTGAACAAAATGACCACTTCAGTTTCCTATATCGTGAACTGCAGCTTCGCCTGGTTCATTGTTGCTTTAGCTATTGCCGGCTACTATCTAACCTTGCGAAGAATGGGCGAAAAATGGCTTTTCTGGATCGTGTTGGGGGTAGGCTGGGGATTCTTCGCGTTGGCAAATACATTATTGGCGGCCGGTGTTTCCACGACGAAGCCGGTAATCATTGCTATCTGGTTGTGTTCTTACGTGCTGGTAGTGACGTCAATGGCTTTACTATTCATCAAATTGACCCACATCAAACAGACAAAAAATGGATGATAGCAATATTATTATCGATTTTTAATGAATATTTTACATTGTATAAATTTAAAGACAAATATCACACATAAAACTAATCAGATAAATCTGGACTTACGCAGAGTTGTAATACTATAATAGTATACTCATAAAGGCGGATAACCTCCTTGGCAAATAATTCTATCGGTGCAAAATCGAGTATCGGCGATAATGTCATTGCCAGAGCCGTGGATTCTGCGGTTAATGCGATTGCCTTAGTAGATTTAGAAGGAAAGATTATTTATGTTAATTCTTCCTTTTTAAATATGCTGGGGTATGAAAACGCCCACGAGGCGCTCGGACAGCCGATTACCGCACTTTTGCAAGCCAGTGAGGGAAAAAAAGAACTCAGCAACGTATTAGAACGAAAAGAAAACTGGATAGGCGAACTCACACTCAAAAAGAACGGAGGCTCGCCTTTTTTCGTGGAAGTTTTTGCTAACCCGGTTATTAACGAAGTCGGCGAGATACCTTGTATCATCATTTCTTTTGTAGATGTCACGGAACGTAAAAAAATCGAACAGGCGTTAAAAGAAAACGTTGTGTTCACAGCCAGTCTACTGGAAAATTATCAACATCCAATCGTCGTTTTAAATCCCGATACTTCTATCAGGTATGTCAATCCGGCAGTAGAGACTCTTACCGGTTTTTGCGCGGAAGAACTCGCAGGTTTGAAACCGCCTTACCCATGGCTGACATCGGATTCACTTCCCCGAACCGAGCGCGATTTCAAGATTGCCATGAATCGCGGTAAAACATGGTTCGAAGAACAGTACCGAAAAAAGAATGGAGAATTATTCTGGGCGGAAATAACCATGGTTCCGGTCAAGCGAAACGGAGTTACGGAATACTGCATGACGATATGGGTCGATATCACCGAACGTAAACAAATGGAAACACAATTAAAACGGGAGAAAGAACGGGCTGAGACTTATTTGAATATCATCGTAGTAATGATCTCGCTGATCGATACTTCCGGTAAAATAACAATGATCAACCAGCGGGGTTGTGCACTGCTAGGTTACGAACAGGAAGAGTTATTAAACAAAAACTGGTTCAAATTACTTGTACCAGATAAAACCAGACGTAAAGTAAAAAACGATTTACGGAACCTCATTGCGGGTAAAGTAGATTCACTAAATCATTATGAGAGTTCTTTGATCACCAAGAACGGCCAGGAAAAACGTATTTCTTCCGATTATATACCTGTTAAAGATACGACAGGAGCCGTTACCGGTATCCTTATATCAAGCGAGGATATTACCGAAACAAAGAAAGTCCATGAGCAGTTACAACATACCCGCCTCATGGTTTCATTGGGAGAAATGACTGCCGGTATCGCTCATGAAGTAAATAATCCCCTGGGCAGCATCTTACTATATTCCGAATTGATAATGGCAAGCGATGTCCCTCCCGCATTAAAGAAAGACCTGAAAATAATACATGACGAAGCCAAGCGCGCCACTAAAATAATGACAGATTTATTGATTTACGGCCGAAGGGCCAAACCGCATATGCGCCGTGTAAATATACATTATCTACTGGATAAAGCATTGGGGATGAGGAGATATCAGCAACGACTAAAGAACATCATGGTTTATACAGATTATTCGGCTGAACCGCTGTACACGATCGGTGATTCAATGCAATTGGTACAGGTTTTTATGAACATCATTCTCAATGCCGAAGAAGCCCTGAAACATGTTGAAAACAGGAAAATAAGTATTAAAACACGGGCTAATTCAAAATGGGTGAAAGTGATTATTGCCGATAATGGTTCCGGAATCCCAGTAGAAAATTTGAACCAGGTCTTCTATCCTTTCTATACGACTAAACCCACCGGAGAAGGAACAGGGCTTGGGTTAAGCACGTCGTATGGTATTGTAACCGAGCATAAAGGCTTAATTCACGCAGAGAATAATGAAGAAGGGGGCGCAACTTTTGTAGTGGAGTTGCCTCTAGCACAAAATAAAACGAAAAAAGGCCTGCCGAACGCTGATCAAAAAGGTGCATCCAGTAATGTTTAATGATACGAATATGACAAAGGTCAATTATTTTAATGGAAAATTTACGAGTTGTTTATGTCTGTCACTACATTTGTCCTTCAAAATGGGGTATAGGCATATCATTTTTAGATAACATAACTAATATTTAGAAAATATTAAGTTAAAGAAACATTTCCCTTTAAAAGAATGATCATTTAAAAGGAGGTAAACTCAGATGAATACTGATGTGCCTTTAGTAATGTTAGTCAATAATGAACCAGTTATGTGCGACGTAATGAGGCGTATCTTACAAATGAACGGCTATAAAGTAATCGTAGCGAACGACAGTGCTGTTGCAGTGGAACTGACGAAAAGATTCAAGCCGGCTATCGTTGTGCTGGACATTGGACTTTCTGTAAATGACAAAAAAGAGTTGAGTGCAGATATTCGGAAAACCGCCGACTGTCCCATTATATATTTCACTTCAATAACCAGCAACCAGTATAACAAAAAAGCAAAGAAGATCTCCGGTGAAGTCGATGCTTTTATTACCAGACCTACCAGCATGAAAAAAATACTATCGGTAGTAGGGAATACATTAGGGAATCATCAGCGCCTAGTGGAAGCACAAGTTTAATTGTGTAAATAAATAAACATTATGTTGACAAAATGAAGCGATTGTGCTATTTTGAAATAACAGTTGTTCCAGTAATAACTGTGTAAGTTAAAATAGTTCGGTAGTTTTGAAAAATGATAGGCCAAAAACTCATAATACTAGAAACCGACGAAAATAAAAAACTTAATGTGCAGTCTCTTATCAAAGAAGGATATCGGACTCATATTGTTAATGAGATTGATGGTGCGATAAAAGCAACCAGGCAGCAATCCTATGACCTATTCATTTTGCACCACGAAGAACCCGAACTGTTAAACCTGCTGATAGCGAACTTTCCTCCGGAAATGGGAACACTTGTGATTTGCCCCAAAGATACCCTCCAGAAAATGATGGAATCTTCTGTAACCGGCATCTGCTGTTTTATTGAAGAACCGTTAACCACAAAGAAACTGAAAGAGGCTGTGGCCAGGTCGATCAACAAAACCCGGATGATTGAAGAAGCTATCCGGAATAAATTCCTCACTTCTTTTGAAAAAGCCAACCATTTATTATCGGCTGAAACCGATATCGACCGCTTTTACAAGCTTGTCGCTGAAGAGAGTATTTCCAGTACGGGTTCCGACAGTATTACAGTAATCATTAAAAATGAACTAAACGGAAATTATGAACTGAAGGCCGCTCTCGGTCATATGTCCCCAACTTACGAAAAGGTATGCCGCCTGGCGATGATTCGAAATGAACCGGTGATCATGAACACAACCGAGGATGATAAAGATAAATACGATATGCATTTGTCGAAACAGATGACGGCAGCCGGACTATCGGCGATCATTTGTTTACCTCTCATTATCAAAGGCGAAACTGTTGGAGCAATAAATCATCTAAAATCAGCCGGTCATGGTATATATTCAAAAAACGACGTCAGTTCCGCTTCAATTCTCGGATGGTGGACAGGCATTGCCTTGGAAAATATCCGCCTTTTAAAAAGGGTAGAGAAACAGGCCGATCATGTGGAGATATTGCTCAGTGAGGTGCTTTCCGCACAACAAAATGAACGGCAACGGGTAGCAATAGAAATTCATGACGGCGTAGCACAATGGATGGTCGGAGCATCGTTTGGGATTAAAGCCTGTAGTACTTTAATATCGGAATCCAGGCTCACAGAATTGGAAATTGAGTTAAATAAAATTCGTGAAACAATGCAGAAAAGTGTAAAGGAGTTGCGCCGCGCCATATCCAATCTACGACCGATCCCATTGCAGGAAATAGGATTAGTTCCTGCAATTTGTCAGATAATAGAAAGTTTAAATCAAGAGGGCATGAAGTGTAGCGTGGAGACAGACGAACAGCTACCGGTCTTGTCGCTGGCTGAAGAAACTGCGATTTACTGGATCGTGCAAGAATCGATATCCAACATCAGAAAGCATTCCAACGCGACTGAAGTGGCGGTTAAGATTCACAGTTATGACGGCGGAATAAAAATAGAAATATGTGACAACGGCATTGGCTTTAAGACGGATGTGATATTGAATAGTTCTCTGATGCTCGAGCACATGGGACTGGTGGGCATGCAGGAAAGAGCCAAGCTTATCGGCGGCTCGATGAATGTTGATAGTACTCCGGGAGCGGGAACGAGCGTGGTTTTGAGTATCCCGGTTTTATCTAAACAATTGACAGAAATAATACTTTAGAGGGGAAAAGAACATGGGGAAATCACCTAGTATAAAAGTGCTTATTGTCGATGATCATCAGGTCGTACGCGAGGGTTTGCGTAGAATATTAGAGATGGATAAACAGATACAGGTGATTGGTGAGGCCCGAAGCGGCGAAGAGGCGATTGTTAAAACCAATGCCCTGGTTCCGGATGTGGTGATCATGGATCTCAAGATGCCGGGAATGGATGGCATAGTAGCAACCCATGAAATTAAAAACAACAAACCGGATATCAATGTCCTTATTTTAACGCTGTACGCGGAAGATTTTGTGAAGCAGGCTGTGGAAGCGGGTGCTTCGGGTTACATTTTAAAAGACAGCGATACCGAACAGATAACCAAGGCAGTTCACCAGGTAAATGAAGGGCTTTGCCCCATAGCTCCTTCTTTAACACGGGATCTGGTTACCAGGTACGTAAAATTGAGCCGGCACGAAAATACTTCCATCTTGAATAAACGGCAAACTGAGATTCTGAAATTGATTTCCGAGGGTGTCAGTGGCAATGACATCGGTAATCAATTGTTTATCAGTACCTCGACGGTAAAGAGAGAAATCCGGAATATCTTCGATAAACTGGGTGTCAATGACCGCGCGCAGGCTGTATCAGAAGCGATGAAAAGAAGAATTCTATAATATCATAATTATAAATCGGTGGTAATCAAAAGGCATCATTTTCGCTCATTAAACGCCGGGAATGATGCCTTTCTTTTTGCTTATTTTCCCTTAGGTTCAAATAACTTATACAAAGTGGAAATATATCATTCACTTTTCCAATCTGGAAATTGACCCGAAAAGTTCAAAGTGCTGACACCGTGGTGCAAATTCATTGCCCTATAAAGTTATGTAACTTTGTCCACACAGTTTCACTATTGATAGCTATCTAGGCCTTACGCTCCCGCCTATCCTGTGCGAAAATCATCTCAGTCAGATACGTAGATAGGGGAATAAATAGAAATGGTTGAATCCGGGTTGATTTCCGAGAGTGTAATAAATAACGATAACGGGAAGTGCACCAAGGTTATCCGTGTACTGATCGTCGATGATCATCAGGTGGTACGCGAAGGTTTACGGCGGATGTTAGAACTGGAAAAAGACATTCAAATCATCGGTGAAGCCCGCAACGGAGACGAAGCAATCTCTAAAACGATAACGCTCGTGCCGGACGTGGTAACTATGGATCTCAAGATGCCGGGTATGGACGGAATTACCGCCACCCGCGAAATAAAACAGAAAGCACCGGATGTCGATATATTAATGTTAACGTTATACGCGGAAGATTTTGTAAAAGAGGCGATTTCCGCCGGCGCGTCAGGTTACCTCCTCAAAGATAGCGATTGCGACCAAATTGTAAAAGCAATTCGACAAGTAAAAAGCGGTTTATGCCCCATTGCGCCGTCTCTAACTAAGGATCTCGTCACGGAATTTGCCCGGTTGAGCCAGGGTAGTCAATTAACCATTCTGACAAAACGTCAGCGCGAAGTATTAAAAATGGTAGCTGAAGGTATCAGCAGCAAAGAAATAAGCAATCATCTATATATCAGTACATCGACGGTGAAAAGAGAAATCAGGAACATTCTGGCAAAACTAAACGTTAGCGACCGCGCTCAAGCCGTATCCGAAGCAATCAGACGTAAACTGATATAATTAAACAAAGATCGGTCGGTTATTCGGATATATAACTTGACCCCGGTGGTTCAAGGTGATGGTCTCAGGATAAACCCTCTTTATCCCATCAAACCACAAAACACTATTTGATAGATTCTCCTTTTATATCTCCGCAGGCCTTACGGGAAAAGTGCTCTGATAATACAATTCTCTTGAGAAGTTATAACTGTGTGAAAATGAATGCTTCTCAGGAGTCAATCTTGAATACAGAGCAAAACACACTCTATTACACCGGAAAGATATCCGAACTGATTAACCGTAACTCCTTGTTCCTTTTGCTATTGTTAATCGTGCCAGCTGCATTAATGGCATCAGTTCTTTTCCTGTGGCCTCAGGTGAAATGGGTCGGTGAAGTTCCCTACACGGCAATTGAAGCATTGGGCAGTTTCGTAGCCCTGTTACTGGCGATATTCATTTTGGCCCGTTACCGCGAACGCCCCGGTATCCTTTATTTCTGCGCGGGTATGATGTCGCTAGGGATCATGAATGTATTTCTAGTCATTTCTCCTCTGAATACAAGCCTTTATATCTGGTTAAATGCATTCTCCGGTATTTTGAGTGGCATCCTTTTCATTTTATATATTTTAAACAACACTGCCCGCTGTTTAACACCACGTAAGGGAACATCGACCGGAGATATTATCAAGATATTAGGCGGTGTGTCAATAACCGCATTCGTCTTCGGGATATTATCCGTAACACTGAGCGGGCGGATCCCTCATTCTGTATACAACAATCAGTTGACCGTAACCGGCACAATAATCAACAGCTTACCGACCGTATTGTTACTGTTCTCAGGCATCGCTTTATTTTACCAATACAGAAAAACAGGTAAACGAGAACTGTTTCTTTTTACAGCGATAGTAATTTTCCTTTTCCAGGCGATGGAAGCCTTATATTTTGCACAGACGTGGAGCATTATCTGGTGGTTTTGGCAAGCCCTGAGAATGTCATTATACCTGGTAGCGTTTGCATATGTGTTAAAAGAGCATTTGAAAACAAGCGAGGCGTTAAAGACGGAAGTACTTGAACGCCGCAAGATCGAGAAAGCCCTCCGGAAAGCGGAGGAAGACTGGCGGAATTCATTTAATGCCTTGGACGATGCGATGTTGATAATCAGGAGAGATTACGTCATTGAAAAAATGAATAGTTCCGGTATAGCGCTATTTAATCGGGAAGAAGACATTCTTACACAAAGTAAATGCTACAAAGTTATCCGCAACAGGGAAAAATACTGCCCGGATTGTCCAATGAAAACAGCATTGAAAACTAAAAAACCTTATACCATGGAACGGTTTGATGAGGCGAAGGGAAGACATTTTACCGTTAAAGCCGCGCCAATACTCGACGAGAACAACAAAGTGATCAAATGCACCTACGTAATGAGAGATACGACGCGGGAAGTGAAAGCCCGGGAAAATGAGAAAGCCTTACAGCAGGAACTTAATATAACGAGCCGTTTGGCCTCCATTGGTGAAGTCGCAGCCGGAATTGCCCACGAAATCAATAATCCTCTAACCGGGGTTATCGGTTTTGCTCAAATGCTGGCCGGGATGGAAATGCCGGAGCAGATGAGAGAAGCAGTTGACGTAATCAACGACGGGGCGCGCCGGACCGCCGGTATCGTCCAGAAGTTACTGACTTTTGCACGAAGAAATAAGACGACGAAAGAGTATGTGGATATCAATGCCATTCTGAAAAGTACCATAGATATACGCGCTTATGAGATGAAAACAAATAGTATCGAAGTAATTTCCAGACTGGAACCGGACCTTCCGAAAACCATGGTAAATACAGGACAACTCCAACAGGTTTTTCTGAATATAGTGATCAATGCCGAACAGGCAATCGCGATAGCTCATATACATGGAAAACTCATTTGTAAAACTGAACTGGTAAATAGCAAAATAAGAGTCTCAATTACGGATAATGGCATAGGGATCACCAAAGAAAACTTGAATAAACTGTTTGATCCCTTCTTTACTACTAAAGGCGATCACGGCGGCACAGGTTTGGGATTGAGTATTTCTTACGGAATAATCAAAGAACATAAGGGTAAGATCAAAGTGAAAAGCACCGCCGGGAAAGGGGCGACATTTATCATCGAACTGCCGATAGTATCACAAACCATCGAACCGGATAAACCGCTCAGCGAAGCGCCCGTCAGGAAGCAAGGTGGAGCGCCAATTTCAGGTAAACGGATAATTGTTATCGATGACGAACCCAATATTTGCAGAGTACTATATCGTCTGCTTTCATCGAACGGGTATGAGGTGGAAACGGTCTCAAATGCCCAACAGGGCATCGATAAGTTGAAAGCTGCCAATTCATACGACCTGATATTATTAGACCTTAAAATGCCAGGGATAAACGGCATTGAGTTTTATGAAACAATGGAAAAAATCGACCCTTTGCTACCAAGCAAGGTCATTTGTATCACCGGAGACATCATCAGCACACAGAACAAAGAATTTTTGGAAAAAGCGAAGTTACCTTGCGTTACTAAGCCGTTTTCCATAGACGAATTGATGATGACTGTGAAATCTAATCTAGGAGAGAAAGATGCAAAAAAAGCGGGCGTTGATCGTTGATGACGACCAGGGAGTATTAAGATTCATTCGTGCGCATTTACAATCAGCCGGTTATGAAACTTTACTGGCAACTAATGGCGCCGAGGCTCTGGAAGTAATTGAACGGGATCTACCTGATATAATCATTATGGACATTACCATGCCGGACGTTGACGGCATCGAGACCTGTCGCAGAATCCGTGAGTGGTCACAGGTACCGATAATTATGCTGAGCGCTAAGCAGGACGTTGGTGAAAAGGTAAAATGTTTCAACACTGGAGCTGACGATTACGTTACCAAACCATTTGGGGTGGCGGAACTACAGGCCAGGATGGATGCGGTTTTAAGACGAAGCGGAATTGGAGCCTCCGTACCGACCATGCCAACTTTCAATAGCGGTGAATTGAATATTAACTATGCCAGGAGAGAAGTAAAAATTGGTGATCACAAGGTAAAATTGACGCCCACCGAATATAACCTTCTGGTAGAACTGGCGGTAAACAACGGCAAGGTTCTTACGCACAATCACCTCTTAAATAAAATCTGGGGACCGGAATACCGGGATGAAAAAGAATATCTCCGTGTTTTCGTCGGCCGTATTCGTAAAGAACTGAACAGCGGCGGACACGCCGGCAGAGAATACATCTCAACAGTTCCGGGAGTCGGCTATCAGTTGGCCGTTTCCGACTAGACAATAACACATCGGATAGATAATAAAGGAGGGAGCACTCTAGATGCTTCCTCCTTTTATTTCGTTCCTAAAAACACATAAGCACCGCTATTGATCCTTTTTTGACCCCCGGATGACCCAATATCCGTTTATCTATCATTGCAATCAACAGGACTAAGGTACTATTCTTAAGCTGATCGGATAAATAACTTGAGCCTATCGCATAAACCAATGGCTCGTTAGTACTAAGCAAAAAGAATAGGAAGATAGTCCTTGTTAAAATTAATGATTGGTTTATTCATTGGGTTGCTATTGGGAGGGGCGCTCTTTATGGGCCCTCTAAAACCAGTTGGGACTAACGGTCAGGTGGATCAGGTATCTCCAGGAAAAACAGTATCGAAGGTCGCGAATACTCCTGGCAGTTCGTCAAATTCTACCATCACTGAAAAAGTTTCGTTAGATACTGTAAAGCAAATACTGGAAAGCGCTAAATCTCAAATTCAAAATGAAGACATGGCCCAATACTACGATAAGTTGATTGCGGCTTATGATCTTGATAATAAGAATCAATCAGCCAATGGGTCGGGCGCTTTGTCATCATTGACCGATATCCAGAGCATAAACTATGCTGCGGCATCGATGCCGCTGATAGAAGCTGGTAAAAATATCAAGGATACGGAGATTGCAAAGTTCTATTACAAATTCCTGCAAGATACTGGATGGGACATCAAGCAGTAACGGTATATATATTAAAATTTTACTCGGTTTGATGGTCATGTTGCAGATTGGTGACGGTGTGTTAACCCACAAATTCGCCGGTAAGGGGTTGGTGGGGGAGAGCAATATCCTGTTAAATTCCGTCATAAATAGTGGCTGTTTTGTAATTATAAAAATAATCGGAGCCGCGTTTTGTTGCGCCGTATTATGGTTCTTATACAAACGCTTTAAAACCCTGACAATATTAACTATTTCCTCAATAGTTGTTTTTTACAGCTTGGTGATGGTCTGGAATTTAAACGTAATATTACGGTACTTTATTCGCTGATCCCTTTTAATCTATCTCTCAGCCACCGGGCATCTCTCAAAATATCCTGAGCATCGATATCCTTTAAAGTAGCTGCGAATTTACCCATACCGGTTTCTTCTTCGATTGATGCTGAAAAAATGTCGAGCATCATATCGGACTTAGGGGACTCTGTTTTTGCTGCGTCTGCCATTTTAAATATCTCCTTACTTACCCATTCCGATTAGCATCATGTTCACTACCGGAGGCACAAAGACAAGTGCTGCTCCGGAGAAAGCCATTGTTATTGCCAAATATAAAGCCAGTTTGTTAATGTGACCGCCATCTGTAGCGTGCACGGCAACAGCATTAGCGACTGTCAGTACCATAATGATTATCATCACCATAAAGTGCAGCATATTGATTTCCATCGAGTTACCGCCAAAAATACCGAAGGTTTGTAAACCCGGGAGCATATCGGAAGGGTTAGTTCCAGGAGCGACTGTTTTTACGAGTGAAACGAAAGTAACAATCGTCTGGTCGATGAAGACCACCACTATCGTGAGCACAATATGCATGGCTATTGCCAGCCACAATAAACCGTTCGATATCAATTTACGTTGTTCTCTCAGGTGAGCCACTTGCATAGAAAATGCGCTGGCTTCATTGCCCACCTTCTCAGGCTCCCCGCCGAGAGTTACCCCATCCCAGAATATTCTGACGCTACGATTAACCTGTTCCGAACCACTTTCGCAAACAAATCGATTCCAGCACAAACTGGGATTAATGCCGGCTCTTAGCCGTGTATACAGTAAATCCACGTTTTCTCTGAGCGTACCCATGGAGCGGAAATCAAGTCTACCCATAGCTTCGCTAACGGTTGCTCTGATGGCCTGACTGACACCACCGATAGAACGCAGGAATCCGGCAATCTCAGTATCGCGTTTATAGATCTTACCATCGTCGATAAAAGCGATGATCCCTACCGGGAACAGGAAGGCGCTAGCCGTGAGCATACCCCATCCCAGATCTTTTTTCATGATCATGACTGCTGCAGTAAATATTAATCCCAAGGGTAAAAGTATGCGGCTTAAGTTTTTTCCCAGTTCCTGTTCTTTTGACCGAATGGGTAAATCATGAATTCGTTTTTCTTTGGGAGCCTGATTAGCGATCAACCATACACCGCCGATAGTGACCAGGATTGTCAGCGAGCATAATGACATGATCATCATCACCGTGATGTTGCCGATAATCATAGTCACGACTGCCATGACGGTAACTACAGCCGCGGTCATAATCAACGCGATGTAAGCA
>Ga0182021_10008550_pt1 | contig 12119 bp, 10 predicted proteins | sample 612E3MmetaG_FD_120493 | JGI IMG/M metagenome (GOLD analysis project Ga0182021, IMG submission 120493) | Permafrost microbial communities from Stordalen Mire, Sweden - 612E3M metaG (Illumina Assembly) | ecosystem: Environmental > Terrestrial > Soil > Wetlands > Permafrost | place: Sweden...
TCCTCCTCCGCGTCGTGGTGTTTGAAGGTGATTCCTATGGCCTGTGCAATGTGATCGAGGGCGTATGTGGGATGCTGTGGCCAGACGAGTTTGGCGATGACCCGTGTGCAGAAGTAGTCAGTTTCCGGATACGGTCTTCCTGCGTGATCGAGTGCACGCCGAAGAACGCTCATGTCAAATGCCGCGTTGTGAGCGACCAACGTGCCCGAAACGCTCGCCCACAGAGAAGGCCAGTATTCCGCGAAAGTCGGGGCATCCTTTACATCATCTTCCGAAATTCCATGTATGGAGACGTTGAACGGATCGAACACGAGCGGATCAGGGCGTATCAACTGACTCAATCGGCCAACGACCTGTCCGTTGTCCACCATCACAAGACCGACGGCACACGCTGAGCCCCGGTCAGCGTTTGCCGTTTCGAAATCTATCGCCGTGAACTTCATCTGCTGTTGCCGCACCCCACCCTCGACGCTGTCAAGTTACCGTAGCGAGGCGGGGCGGGTCAAATCAAGAGAGGAGGATTAGAATTGCGCTCCGAGCGGATATAGACTAGTTTGGTTAAACCAGAAGAGAGGAAGCCATGCATACAGTGAGTCTATTCAATGCCAAGACCCATCTCTCGGGGATTGTCGAGGGACTTGTTAGCGGAGCGGAAGAGGAGGTCATCATCTCACGGCACGGTAAGCCCGTGGCGCGAGTCGTGGCTATCCGCCCCAAGAATGCAGCCCGCCGCATAGGACTTGCCAAAGGCCAGTTCACGGCGCCCGACGACTTGGATGCCGCCAATCCAGAGATCGCCCGGCTGTTTGCCGCCGAAGGGAAAACGCCCTATGCGCCTGCTTCTTGATACGCACGTGCTTCTGTGGGCGCTCACGGACGATCCCCGCTTGACGACCAGCGCCCGAGAACTCCTGCTGGATCCTCACAACGATGTCTTCTTCAGCGCCGCCACGGTGTGGGAGATCGCCATCAAACGCGCTCTCCGCCGAGCCGATATTCCGGTCTCCGCGGAACAAGCCATCTACCTATTCCGCGAGGCCGGCTACGAGGAACTGGAAATTTCCGCCGCCCATGCCGCCAGGGTCGAGACCTTGCCGCACCTCCACGTCGATCCATTCGATCGTCTCTTGGTGGCTCAGGCCCTGACCGAGCCCATGCGCCTGATCACCTCCGACAGGATCGTCGCCAGTTACAGTCCCGGGATTCTCTTATTGTCCTGATTTCGCCCAGGATCGCGCGACGATATCTTCTTTCTGTCATCCCCACAACGACCGGACATGGGGATACGCGAGGATGCGTTCGTCGGCCGTGATAAGAGTCATCCGATGAATACGCGCTGTTGCCACGATGATCTGGTCTGCCGGATCGCGGTGGAATCCGCCGGGCAAATGGTTGGACTCGTGGGCAATGTCGATCCCGAGCGGCAGTAGCCGAGATCCAGACGTGCGTATCGAGGATGAACTTCAATGGGCGGCCTCCCATTCCTTATCGCCCAAAGGGTTGTCGAAATCGCCCGCGAGGTGCGACACCGTGCCGTGAAGCGAGCCCCAGAAGGTTCGTGGGTCGGCAGCCGCCGCAGCCGGTGGTGGCGAGACAACCGCGACCACCTTACCGCGGTTCGTGATCTCCACGGTGTACGGGTGGGTGGCAACTTCCCTGACAACCTGCATGCACTTCGCCTTGAATTCAGTAACCGACATTCGCATGGTCCCACCTCTTGACTATCTAGTCATACAACATAGTCCGAGTGGATGCGTGTCAACTGCCCACCTCCATTCCGCCTCATCTTGGGCGTATCCGGGGGCGCAACTGCCGCGCCCCACCTCGACGTCGTCAAGTTGCCGTAGGCGAGGCAAGGCGGGTCAAAGACGGGGTGGGTCAAATCAAGAGAGGAGGCTATCTCCTCTGTGACCCCGTTCCCACAGAGTTGTCTTGCGTCTGATGTGCAGTTTTGCGGAAAACGGGGGTTGTGCGGGGCGCAGGGTTGTGGTAAACAGTCCCGCTTTTCCGGCCTTCGCGCCGGCCACACCGACTCGTGCGAGAGTCTACAGGAAGAGGACTATGAAGGACATTGCGGTTCAGGATGTGCGGACCCTTGTGCTCATGGGGCACCAGGGCAGCGGCAAGACAACCTTGGCTGACGCTCTTCTGTTCAAGATGGGGATCAGCGACCGGCAGGGCTCGGTGGACAACGGATCGAGCGTGGGGGATTACACGGACGAGGAAAAGGCCCGCAAAACGACCCTTTACGGCAAGTCGTTCAGCGGCGCCTGCAAGATGAGCGATGGCCGCAAGCTCGGCCTGGCTTTTTGCGACACCCCCGGCTATACGGATTTTTGCGGCCAGGTCATCCAGTCCAGCCGCATCGCCGGCGCGGCGTTGCTCGCGGTGGACGCCAACGCGGGCATCCAGGTGGGAACGACGAAGGCTTGGAAACAGGCGGAATCGCTGGGCTTGCCGACGGCCGTGGTCGTGACCGGGCTCGATCGCGAGAACGCCTCTTTCGATAAGGTCATGGAGAGCCTCCGTGCCGCGTGGGGCCGGAAGTGCGTTCCGGTGGTTCTTCCGCTCCCGGACAACGGATCCGTGGTTGACGTTCTGGGCGCCGCGACTCCTCCCGCCGCCGTCGCCGACGCCGTTCAGGAGGCCAAAAGCGCCATGGCGGAATTGGCCGCTGAAACCAACGATGCGTTGCTGGAAAAATACCTTGCGGGCGAGGCGCTGACGGCAACCGAAATCGCCGTGGGATTGCGCCAGGCCGTGGTAAGCCGGAAGTTCGTTCCGGTGTTCGTCTGCCTGCCCCTGAAGGGCGTGGGCTTGACGGAGCTGATTGACGGCATGGGGCGGCTCCTCCCTTCGCCGCTCGACAGGCCGATGAAGGACGCGGAAGGAAAGCCCGTTGACCCCAAGCCCACGGCGCCGTTCGTCGGGTTCGTGTGGCGTACGGTCAACGACCCGTTCATCGGGCACATGAGCTTCATCTACGTGTGCGGGGGGACCCTGAAGCCCGACCTGGACATTGTCAACGTCACGAAGGACCAAAAGGAACGCATCGTCCAGTTCGCCGAAATCAACGGCAAGAAGCAGACGCCGCTCGACGAAGCCAGGGCGGGCGACATCGTCGCCGTGGCCAAGCTCAAGGTGACGGGGCTCGGCGACTCCCTTTGCCAGGCCGGGACGAAAGTGACTTTTGCGCCCTTCGTATTCCCGAATCCGGTCATGTGGTACGCGGTCACGGCGAAGACCCAGGGCGACGAGGACAAGATCGGCACGGCGCTTCACCGCTTGGCGGACGAGGATCCGACCATCAAGGTCGAACGCAACACCGATACGCACGAAACGGTGCTCTCGGGCATGGGCGACACGCACCTGGCCGTCGCCGTTGACCGGATGAAGAAGCGCAGCGGCGTGGACGTCAATCTCAGCACGCCCAAGGTTCCTTACAAGGAAACCGTGACCTCGCGCGGCGAGGGCCACTACAAGCACAAGAAGCAGTCCGGCGGCCGCGGTCAGTATGGGGAAGTCTATTTGAAGACCCAGCCGCTTCCGGAAGGCGACGAGGAGTGGTTCGAGGACGCCATCGTGGGCGGAGCGATTCCCCACAACTTCGTGCCGGCGGTTCAGAAGGGCGTGGTGGAAGGGATGGTGCGCGGCTGCGTGGCCGGGTATCCCGTGGTCAAGGTGAAGTCCACCGTGTACGACGGAACGTTCCACGAAGTGGATTCGTCCGAAATCGCCTTCAAGATCGCGGGCGGCCGGGCGTTCCGGGATTCGATGAGCAAGTCGAAACCCGTGCTGCTCGAACCGATCATGACGGTCACGATCTGGGTTCCGGATCAGTTCATGGGCGACGTGAACGGCGATCTCAGCCACCGTCGCGGCCGGATAGTGGGGATGGATGCGGCGGACGGCATGCAGGTTGTCACCGCCGAAGTTCCGCAGTCGGAACTGTTCCACTATTGCGCCGAACTTCGCAGCATGACCGGCGGCCGCGGGTCCTTCGAGATGGCGTTCGCGCGGTACGACGTGGTGCCGAGCAACGTGGCCCAGAAGGTGATCGCGGAGGCGGAGAAGGTCAAGGAGGAGGAAAAGGAGTAACCGGCGCGGGTGAATCCTTTTGCGGCAGCTCCGGCGCGTTGCGAACTGTGTCCGCGCCACTGTGGCGTGGACCGGCGGGCGGGCGTCCGCGGATTTTGCAAGGCCGGGAGCAAAGTCGAGGTGTACCGGCACGGCCGGCACGACGGCGAGGAGCCGCCGGTTTCGGGGAGCAGGGGATCGGGGACCGTGTTCTTCAGCCGCTGCACGCTCGCGTGCCTCTACTGCCAGAACTATCCGTGGAGCCAGGAGGGCGAGGGGCGCGAGATCGAGGTTGCCGAACTGGCCGGGATTCTGGAGGAGTTGGGCCGGCAGGGCTGCCATAACTGGAATCTGGTCAGCCCGACGCCGTGGCTGCCGTGGATTTACGAGGCGTGGGAGAGCGCGGTAGGCGCTGGATTCAGACTGCCGCTCGTGTATAATACGAGCGGTTTCGAGTCGCAGGAAACGCTGGCCGCGCTGGAGGATTGGGTGGACGTTTACCTGACCGATCTGCGTTACGCGCGCCCGGACTCGGCCGCGGAAGGGTCCGGAACGGCCGGGTACGTCGAGGCGGCGCGGAAGGCGTTGGTCGAGATGTGGCGGCAAACCGGGCCGCTAAGAACGGACGGCGAAGGCGTGGCGCTCGGCGGAACGATTTGCCGGTTGCTGGTGCTTCCGGGCCGGTCGCGGGAGGCGATCGAGAATCTGGAATGGCTGGCGGCCGCGGTGGGCGCCGACGTATCGGTGAGCCTGATGGCCCAGTACACGCCGGCCCACAAGGCGTTGACGAAAGAAGGGTGGGATCGAAGGCCCACGCGAGCGGAATACGAGGCGGTGGTCGAGACGGCGGACCGGTTGGGATTCGCCGCGGGATGGGTGCAGGACTACGACGAGCCTGCCCCCGACAGTCTGGTGGGATTTAGAATGGCCCCGGCGTGAACGGGGTCGAACGAATCAGGAAAGCAAGGAGCACCAATGAGCGGTCATAGTAAATGGAAAACGATTCAGCACAAGAAGGGCGCGGCGGACGCCAAGCGCGGCAAGATCTTCAGCAAGATGGCCAAGGAACTTATGGTCGTGGCCAAGGCGGGCGGCGGAAGCCCTGATACCAATGCCGCCCTGCGCGCGTTGATCCAGCGCTGCAAAGCCAGCAGCATGCCCAACGAGAATATTGACCGCGCGATCAAGAAGGGCACCGGCGAGCTCGAAGGCGCCATCATGGAGGAAATCAGCTACGAAGGTTTCGCCCAGGGCGGAGTCGGCGTGGTGGTGAAGGTGCTGACCGACAACAAGAACCGCGCCGCCGCCGAAATCCGGCACATTTTCACCAAGCATGGCTCCAACTTCGCGTCGCAGGGGGCGGTCTCGCGCGGCTTCAAGCGGCGCGGTCAAATCTTCGTGGACGCCACGACGGTCGAGGAGGACAAGTTGATGGACATCGTTCTGAACGCGGGCGCGGACGATCTGTCGCGCGACGGCGATCAGTTCGAGATCCTGACCGATCCCTCCACCTTCACGCAGGTGGTTGACGCGCTCGAAAAGGCCGGCCTCAAGGCCGAGGATCACGAAATCCGCCTGGTGCCCGACACCTATGTCCCCGTCACGGACAAAGTCGTGGCCAGGGCCGTGATGAAGTTTGTGGAGGCCCTGGAAGACAACGACGACGTGCAGAACGTGTATTCCAACCTGGACGTGAGCGACGCCACCCTGGCGGAGTTGGAAAAGGAATAGCGCGTTCAGGCCGGCGCGATGCGCCTCGCATGCGTGTTCTCGGCATAGACACCTCGTTGCGGTCCACAGGCCTTGCGGTTGTGGAAGGGCGCGGCTCGGCGTTGACCGCCGTCGAACACGGCCGGATCCACAATCCCGACCGGTTGGCTCTTTCCGAATGCCTGCGCCGGCTCGATGCCGGCATTCGGGAGATCGTCGGGCGCAGGGAGCCGGAAGCCGTCGCCATCGAGGATATCTTCTTCTGCAAGAACGTCCGCACCGCGGTGGTGCTTGGGGAGGCCCGGGGCGTCGTGATCGCCGCCTGCGCAAGCGCGGGGCTTCCCATTTTCGAATATGCGCCGCGCCGCGTGAAGCAGGCCGTGGTCGGGTTCGGCGCCGCGGACAAGTCGCAGGTCCGCCGCATGGTCATGGCCATACTCAAACTGACCGAGGAGCCGCAGGAAGACGCGGGCGACGCTTTGGCCATCGCCATTTGCCATTTGAACAACCGGACCGTTCACGCGAGCCTTGCGCCGAAACCGATTTGAGTTGAGATTCGACGCGGGACTCCCTCTCCCCTCAGGGGAGAGGGCGGGGGTGAGGGTGTTGTTGAGAGGAGCGGATAGCATGATTACCTTCCTGGATGGGATTCTCGAAGAGAAGCAGCCGACGCACGCCATCCTCAATGTCGGCGGGGTCGGTTACGAAGCGATCATCCCCCTGAGCAGTTATGACCGGCTCCCGAAACCCGGGGCGCCGTGCCGCCTTCTGACCTACGACCACGTCCGCGAGGACGCCCACCAGTTGTTCGGGTTCATCACCGAGGGCGAACGGAAGCTGTTCGTTCTGCTGATGACCGTGAGCGGCATTGGCCCCAAGATTGCGCTTTCGGCTCTCAGCGGGATGACGGTCCGGGAGATGAAGGCCGCCATTGCCCAGCGCGACGTGAAGCGGTTGAGCTCGATTTCAGGGATTGGCAAGAAGACGGCGGAACGGATGATCGTCGAGTTGCGCGACAAACTCGAACCCGGCGAGGTCCTGGAGGCCGTGAGCGGCGGGCCGGAGGCCACCGAGGCCGACGTGAAGACACGGGATGCGGTCCTGGCGCTCATTTCCCTTGGCTACAAGCGGGCGGAGGCGCAGGATATGGTGCTTCGCGTGGCGGGCCGCGCGGACATCGGCGCGTTGAGCGTTGAGGACGTCGTCCGGCACGCGCTGGCGGGATGAGAGGGACGAATCTCATGGCGGAATCTTCCATCACGAGCACGTTGAACAAGCCGGACCGCGATCTGGATATCAAACTGCGGCCCACCAAGTTCCGGGACTTCGTGGGCCAGAAGAAGGCCAGCGAGCGGCTGGAGCTTTTCGTGCAAGCCGCGAAGGGCCGCGGCGACGTCATGGAGCACGTGCTCCTATCCGGGCCGCCCGGACTCGGCAAGACGACCCTCGCCTACATTCTCGGCGAGGAAATGGGCGTGAACGTCAAGTCCACCTCCGGGCCGGTCATTGACAAGCCCGGCGATCTCGCGGGTCTTCTCACCGGGCTCGAACGCGGCGATATCCTTTTCATAGACGAGATTCACCGGATGCAGCGTTCGGTGGAGGAGTATCTCTACTCCGCCATGGAGGATTTCGTCATTGATATCATGATTGACCAGGGAGCCAATGCCCGGTCCGTCCGGCTCAACCTGCAACAGTTCACGCTGGTCGGCGCCACCACCCGCAGCGGGTTGTTGACTGCGCCCATGCGCTCCAGGTTCGGCCTCTCGATCCGGCTCGACTACTACGATGCCGAGGATTTGGAGCACATCGTCAACCGCTCCGCCCGGATACTCGACGTGGACATGGACGCGGCCGGCGCGGCCGAGATCGCCCGGCGTTCGCGCGGCACGCCTCGCATTTGTAACAACTTGCTCCGCCGGGTACGCGACTACGCGCAGGTCAAGGCGGACAACCGAATCACCCGGCCGGTGGCCGAACAGGCCCTGACCATGTTGGACATCGACAACGACGGCCTGGACGAGATGGACAAGCGCATCCTCGAAACGATCCTTTTCAGGTTCTCCGGCGGGCCAGTCGGAATCGCTTCGCTGGCGGTTTCGGTCGGAGAGGAGTCCGACACCATCGAAGAAGTCTACGAGCCCTACCTGATCCGCAACGGGTTTCTCAAACGCACGCCCCAGGGCCGGGTCGCCACCGAACTGTGCTGCCGCCGCTTCGGCGTCAAGCCGCCCGGTGGCCAGGGAAACTTGCTGTAGAGGCGTTGCCGGGTAGGCCCCGCCAGTGGTTGCCCCTCGCGCCGCACCTGAACTCAGACGGTCAACGCCACTATGGCCCGGTCTGGATCGTGGGAAGCCCTTCCATTTCCGGCCTCATCCCTGACTCCCGCCTCCTGCTCCGGGCAAAAACAGCATGGACAGGGCGGTCGCAAGGGCACTATGATCCCGCCCTTTTTCCGGTTCGGAAAGGCCGGGAGCAATCAGCGGAGCGATCATGAAAACATCGTCCAGGCGCCAGACCCTTCACGTGATCAATGCCACCCACTGGGACCGCGAATGGCTGCTTTCCTTCGTGGGCTATCGCCGGCATCTGCTACACCATAATGACCGCCTGATCGAACTCATGGAACGCGACCCGGCGTTCAATCATTACCAAATGGATGGCCAGTCCATTTGCATGGAGGACTACCTGCGCCTGCGGCCGGAGATGGCCGCACGGCTGCGCAAACTGGTCCGCGCCGGGCGGATCATGGTCGGGCCGTGGTACACGCTGCCGGATATGCCGCTGCTGCACGGCGAGGCCGTGGCGCGCAACCTTCTGACCGGCATTGCGGTCGCCGAGTCGCTGGGCGGCGCCATGCGCGAAGGCTACACCGCTTGCTCCAACGGCCAGATCGCCCAACTGCCCCAGATCTACAACGGATTCGACGTCCGGTCGGCGGTCATCTACAAGGGGATTTCCGACAAGCGCGCCCCGCGCGAATTCCGCTGGAAAAGTCCCGACGGCTCGGAAGTGCTGACCCTCCACCTGGGCGCGCGCTACGGACGCACCAATTTCTACAGTCTGCTCTATCATGCGGTCATCGCCGAGGTCATCCACGACACGCCGGACAACAACTGGGAGTACGCATTCACGGATAACTGGCATCCCTACCGCGTTGACGGGCTGATGCACCACGATCCCTACAGCTACCCGTGCCTCAACAGCAAGGAAGGCTGGCATCCGCAATACCTGCGGCCCTACCTGGCCAAATTGCGCGACACGACGGCCCAGGGCGCGGCCACGTCGCATCTGATCGGGTTCAACTGCATGGATCATACCCTGCCGTTCCCGGCCACGCCGAAGCTGATCGCGGCCGCCGACAAGGTCTTTCCCGACCTGCGGGTCAAGGACAGCACACTGCCCGACTACTTCGCCGCCCTCCGTCGCGAAGCCGGTCCGGACCTGCCGGTCCACGTCGGGGAATTGCGCGACGCCAAGGCAGTCGCGCAGGACCGCGATGTCTGGTGGGCGACGCTGTCGGCGCGCCTGCCTTTGAAAATCGCCAACCGGCTCGCCGAACATGGGCTCATCGACGTGGCCGAACCGGCCAGCGCCTGGGCTTGGCTAAAAGGCGCGGAGTATCCGGCCGCGTCCCTGACGGAAGCCTGGAAACTCCTGCTCGCCAGCCACGCGCACGATTCGATCGACGGCTGCAGCCTCACCAAGGTGGCCGACGACATCCTGGGCCGCCTGGTCGACGTGCAGACCATGAGCGAAGGTTTGCTTGACGACGCCTGCCGGAGTCTGATGCAGTCGGCCATCCTGCCTGCGCGCGCCAGGAACAATCCGCCGGAACCGCATCTGGTCATCTTCAACCTGGATACCCGGCCGCGCGGCGGATTCTGCCAGATGGACGTGGATCTGCCCGGCGCGAAGCCGGTCGAATCGCTGCGCCTGATGACGGAGGCCGGGCTGAAGATCGAGCCGCACCTGCAATTCCTGCACGAGAACGGCTCGTCGGTTCTGGGCTTGGTCGGACGCCCGATGACCACGCGGCGCTACAGGATCCAGTTCGAAGCGCCTGTCATTCCGCCCATGAGCTGGCTGACCCTGAAGGTTGTGCCAGCGGCCGCGGCAAAGCCGCCGCCGCCGTTACTCCGCCGCGGCCGCGTGCTGGAGAACGCGTTCCTGAAGGCGGTCGTGCGCGACGACGGGCGGGTGGACTTGACTCACAAGGAGAGCGGCGCAACCTACAGCGGGCTGCACTACTTCGAGGACGTGGGCGACGTGGGTGACCCGTGGCTCTTCAAGCCGGTCGGCCAGCCCGTCACAACGTCAGGTCCGGCGGAGATCGCCGTGGTCGAGAATACGCCGTGGCGCGCCGCGATCGAGGTCAAGGTGCGTCTGGAGTTGCCGCTGGCCCGTCCGGCCGCGGCGAAGGAAGGCACGCCGGAGAAGGGGCAGGTGCTGCTGACTTCGCGGCTGTCGCTCACCCGCTCCGGCCGGCGGCTCGACGTCGAAACGACGATTGACAACGGCTGCCGCGACCATCGCCTGCGGGTCTGCTTCCCCACCGGGATCGCGACCGACACCACCTACGCCGGCAGCCAGTTCAGCGTGGACGAACGGCCCACCCAACAGCCGGACATGTCCACGTGGATCGAGACGGTGGACGGTTACCCGAACTTCGGCTTTGCCGGCCTTTCCGACGGGCGGCGCGGTCTGGCGATTCTTAACCTCGGCCTGCCCGAGTACTTTGTCGCGGGCGAGAAGAGCGATGTCCTGACCCTGACGCTGTTGCGCGCGATGCAACTCCGGCGCTGGCCGGAGGGGACCGGGGAAGCGCAGTGGGCCGGCGCCCAGAACCTGGGACGGCTGACGGTGCGCTACGCGCTCTATCCGCACGCCGGCGGCTGGCAGGAAGGGAAGCTGTGGCAGGCCTACCGTGACTTCTCGCGGCCGCTGGTCTGCTCGGAAATGATCGGCGCCGTGCGCGCGGGCAAGGAGAGCATGGTCGCGCTGGACGCCGCGGACCTGGAGGTGGCCTGCCTGAAGAAGGCGGAGAAGAACGAGGGGTTGATCGTGCGGGTCTGGAACCCGACGGGCGCGGCGCAGGAAGGGAAGTTGACGTTGGGCCTGCCTTTCAAGTCCGTGATCACGACAAATCTGAACGAAGACCCGCAGCCTGATGCCGCGGTTAAACTGCGTGCCGCCGGCCGGCGGGCGGCGCGCTTCACCGTCGGCGCCAAGAAGATCGTGACGCTGCTGTTCCGGTTCTAATTTGAACAAGGAGACAACATGACACGCAAGTATGACGTAATGGTGGCGGGGCATTTGTGTTTCGATGTGATTCCGAGTTTTCCGGACACGGGGGAACGCAACATCGGACACCTGCTGACGCCCGGGAAGATGGTGCACGTGGACGAGGCGGTGATGAGCACGGGGGGGCCGGTGTCCAATACGGGCATAGGCCTCAAGATTTTGGGCAGCAAGGTGGTTTTCACCGCTCGTGTCGGCGCCGACGATTTCGGCCGCATGGCCATGGAGCGCCTGCGTCACAGCGGCAACGCGGACGGCATCGGGGTCATGAAAGGCGCGTCCACTTCCTACACGGTCGCCCTGGCGCCGCCCGGTATCGACCGCATCTTCCTCCACAACCCCGGCACGAACAACCTGTTCAGCGCCCAGGATCTCAAGCCGAAACTGATCGAACAGTGCCGCCACTTCCATTTCGGCTATCCTCCGCTCATGCGCCGGGTCTATGCCAATGAAGGCCGCGAATTGGAAAGAATCTTCAAGATCGCCAAGGGCGCCGGCGCCACGACCTCCTGCGACATGGCGTTGCCCGATCCGGCGTGCCACGCCGGCAAGGCGCCCTGGAATAGGATTCTGGCCCGCATATTGCCCCACGTTGACATCTTCCTGCCGTCGATTGAGGAAATGCTCTTCATGCTGGAGCGCGAAAAGTTCCTGAAACTGAAGCAGGTGCACCGGCATACGGACCTGCTCGACGTTGTTAAAGCGGAAGACTATACGCGGCTGTCGGGCAAGCTGCTGGACCTGGGGACCAAGATGACCTCGCTCAAGGCGGGCCGCCGCGGGTTCTATTTCCGGACCAGGGAAAAGGGCGCCTTCAAGGGGCTGGGCGCGGCCCGGCCCGGGAATCCCGACAACTGGTCCGCGCGCGAGTTGTGGTGCCCGACCTTCCTGTGCAAGAAGATCGGCAGCGCGACCGGTTCGGGCGACTCGGCCATTGCCGGGTTTCTGCACGCCTATCTGAAGGGGCTGGACCTGGAGCCGTGCCTCAAGGCCGCCAACTGTCTGGGCTGGCAGAACATCCAGGTGCTCGA
>Ga0182021_10008551_pt1 | contig 12118 bp, 8 predicted proteins | sample 612E3MmetaG_FD_120493 | JGI IMG/M metagenome (GOLD analysis project Ga0182021, IMG submission 120493) | Permafrost microbial communities from Stordalen Mire, Sweden - 612E3M metaG (Illumina Assembly) | ecosystem: Environmental > Terrestrial > Soil > Wetlands > Permafrost | place: Sweden...
GCCTTTTATCTGCGATATGTATTTGTAGTATGCCTCGAATGATATCGGCTTGCGCCCGTCAAGTTTAATAAAGGTGCTGCATACGCGAGAGTCGTATTGCGCATATTCAAGCTCTCGATAATTGAGCTTCTTCATCTCTTTGTAAAGGGCTGCACGCACTATCTGCTCTATGGTAGGACTGTCTTGACGCCCAGCTTCGCTGTCTTTACCTATCGTCTTTATATCTTCCTTCATTATCTCGTAAAGTTCAGGATGCTTCTCTAATACAGTATCTATCAATGCCAACTCCGGGTCTAATGCCCAATTCGCATTGTCGAATTTCAGCTTCAGGTCATTTAGTATTTTCTTCATCCCTTATTCTCTCGCCCCGCCCGTTTTGATTTTTTTCGTGAACCGATATAACTTATTGTAGTATTTGGCGATTGAATTTATAAACAGACTCTATTTACAACTACTTGAGGTTTCCGGATGGAAACTAATTAGTGGATTGATAGCGAGATTGCACTATGTGTAAACTAGCATGAGAGTATAAACTTAAATCAGCGGACATATCTGCTACATAAAGCTTTACAGTTGGCTTAATAGCTTCTCGATAAGTTCCATTAATTGAAGACAAACATTCTCTAAGTGCAAAGAAGATCCCTTCAGTTAGAATAGCCGACCCTAGCTTACATTCAAGACCGGATTGCACTAGACGTAAGTATGTTTGAATCGTCCATGTGTAAATTCCGAAGCCAAATCCAGGCTAATTGGTATCAAGATCGCTTGGAATCTCGCATTTTGGCCAAAAAAAGATGAATATAGAAATAGATATTAGGCATGATCAGCCTCATTTAAAACCGAGTATTTTGACACGATATTTCACGTCGGCGTAGAAAATCCCATAGTGAATTGCCTGATGTATTCATAGGCAAGAAATAAATGGACAGACTTCAGGTATGAATGCCAAGAGGCGTCCTCCTCATATTGTCTATTAACTCCTCGCTATAAGTCCTCTGTGGACGCTATTCCAAGTTTTTGCGATATCAGTTTCTTGATATAAGTAAGCTCTTCAGGACGGAGCACTTTCAAGGCAATGACCAAGGCAATATAACCAAAAAAACCTGTCGGTACGGAGACGTATAAGGGAGTATCGCTGAGCGCAAAAACAACAGCCCCCATAACTAGATTGGCCGTTATCACTCTGCCCAGAATTGATCCACTAATGCTGTCTCGCACAAGGAACCGCTTTATATAGAAAGAAAACATACCCAACGAGATGAGTGCGGAAACAATAGCCGATATGGCTATGCCAACTTCGTTGAATTTAGGAATCAGTATCAGGTTGAGCAGCACATACAGTGGGGTTGATACATACGCTACATGTGCACTTTCTTTCTCCTTATGAATCGCGTTGAGTGTCCAACCCTGAAGCATTGTTAGGAAAGTAATAAAAAGCCACCATATAAGCAGTTGAAGAAGCAATACGGCCCCTGAATAAGTAGTCCCGTAGATCAGATGAATAATAGGCTTTGCAAGAATAGTGATGCCTATCGCTATGGGCAATCCCATAATAATCATATATGCAAAAAATTGCCCAAAAAGATCGCCCGCCTTTTGATGTGAATCTTGATATAGGAGCACCATTGATGGATACATGGCGGTACTGATACCATCGGGAATATATGCCAATCTTTCAACGATGCTGTTAGCCGCGCCGTATATACCCACGGCAGCATCACCCGCCATAACCGAAAGAATGACAATGTCTATCTTTCTTCCGACGAGCGCAATAAAACTCGGGAAAAAGAACGCCATCGATTCAATTAGCTTCCCTTTTATATAGAAATTATCGAATGCCAGCTTTGGAACAGCGATATGCCTGCAAAGGAGAGCATATGAAATGAATGCCGCAAGCAGGCTCCCAAATACATATACCAATACAAGGCCAAGGATACCAAAGCCAACCAGTAAAACAAGCACTGACAAAATCGTCAAGACAAGTCCAGCAACAAACTGCGAGTACGCAACATATCTCATGTTCTCAAATGCCTGAAAAGCGTCCAGGCATGTCGTAGATACAGCTTGCAATATAATCATCAGAGACGCAAGGCTGACAATGAGCTTTGTTTCAGCCGGATAGGCCATAACAGTAATCGAAAGTATCGCGAGACCTGCTGCAACAAGAGCAAGCAAAACGCGAGCAGTTATCATCTTTCCTACAAGTACATCAGCCTGTGATCTGTCCTTCGCCAAGTCCCTTATCATAACTCCTCGAAGTCCCATATTTGCCAGCGGCATAAACATATAGATAAAGGCAATCGAAAAAATAAACTTGCCGTAATCAGCCTGTCCGAGTTTCCGCGCAATATAGCCGACAACGGCTATGGATATGACGTTAAGTACAATGGGCTGAACTATAAGCCACAGAGAATTCTTTACTATTTTCTTCGAAGCTTCCATTTTGAATTGGGGTACTCAGCGACAGATTGTGACGTCGATGCTCGCAAGGTAGTTTTTACCTACAATAATGCTTGTTAGAGTAAAAGCTTGATCAAAATGTTAATAAAAGCCGTGATCAATAGAGTTAAAAGAAATATTTCCTTAAGGTCTTTTCCCAGGCTGGCTTGAGGGATAACGGATTTGCTGTCGATTGCCTTAACCGTTGCCATAAACAATGCTATCAGCATGAAGGGGAGCAGGATGTAGGACCTGCTTAAGAAGAACATTGCCACAAGCAATCCGCTCAGGCTACCCGCTATTGCGCAGAGAACTCCGCGCTCAGTATCATCGAGCTCAACATCGCGGGAAAACAACAAATTGTGCCACGTCCATTTTATGGGGTAATAAATTAGGCCAACAAAACAAAACGTACCAAACAATCCAAGTTCGGCAAGAACAAGCATATATGAATTATGTGCAGTCAAATCATTAAACTCGGTAAACATGCCCATCCCAACACCAAATAATGCGTTAGCCTTAAACATCTGAAATCCCGCGTCCCAAGCCTCAAGTCGCTCGTACGCCGATGATTCTGTAACGCTCAATTCCCCCATTCTGCTCGGCCCAAGTGCAAATAGAAGAATTGCTATTACCGCGCCCAAAATCGCGCCTGTCTTGCTTTTGTAGCGAAAAACGCAATATGCAAAGATTCCCGCAACACCAGCCAGCACGCTACCACGTGAATTAGTGAAATATATTGCTGACATAATTAACGGCAAGGATATGACGGGTAAGACGTATTTCTTATTTAAAAGCATATTTAATAAGAAGGGCAAAACTAGGACCAATGCTAATCCCAAATCATTCGGATCATTGAAAACGCCAAACCACCTTATCCTAATGATTTCATCTATTGCTCCGGTTGCTGTGTTGATATTGTTTTCAATTATAGGTGTCATCCCTCCATCAGAAGAGCCTGTTTGAAACTGCAGACATCCCTCATATGCTAAAAATGACGAAAGTAGAATGATTAATATAATAAAGTTATTTATTTTTTCTGTACTATCTACGGCATTAATAATCATGTAATATCCTATGATAACAGGGAAAAATATCATCAACGATTCCACAACGCCACCGTACCAACCATGACTTATATGAGACAGCACAATTGCCATTATAAAACCGACCATCATGAAATCTGTCCTGTTTTTTAGTTGTTGTAATTCACCTGAAATCCAATACGTAGCAAGCGCGAGAATACAAATTATGCCGAGAACAAAGAAGACCGGCACGCCTTTTAATGGACCTTCCCATTCAAAAGGCCTGATGTAGTATATTGATATGTAGAGGAGTGTTAAATAATATAGCATATATTAAATAGCTTTCGACTGCTGCCTTACATATTTGAAGTCTCGCATACTAATAAACGCTTCTTTTTCTCCTTTCTCGATCGCAATGATAACATTAGCCATTTCTCTAGCACTAAGATAGTGAATACCAACTTCGCCATTACCTGCAATTTTATCAAAACAGCAGAATATTCTCTCAAGACCGCCGTCATCAAAAAGCATTTCCATTATATTTTCCTGAGCGCCATGAGTGTAGATCTTTATAAAAATCTGCTCAGGAGCGCCCTTAACACTTATTCCTGCTTTAATCCATGAATTGATCCTCTCCATAGTTGGAGGATTGTTGGCGAGCAGTCCTCCATTCTCTATCCTCGGGATCAAGCCGTACTTGCGGTTATGCCAAGCAAGACCCAAAGGCCCCTGAATCATCAATAATCCCTCACCTTTCTTGTCGACTGCTACATCCTTACCTTTATTGTGTGATTTGGGCCTTTGAGGATCATCGATTGCATAATATATACTATTCACCTTGCTTGTTTGAGTATCGCTCGGGGCAGAGGGCATCGTAAAATCGCCATAACATCCAGTCTCCGCTAAAATATCAATTTCGTTGTTCACGCCGCACCAGCGTCCATCCGGACGTGAATTATCCAATGCCCAATTACCGTGGATGAAACCGTATGAGATATCTGCAGTTTCTTTATTTACTGAAAGAAGTCCGTGCTTTTCATAAAGGCGTCTCTTATAATCTAATAATGTTTTCCTCAAGTTTTCCGGCGTATCATTATCATGATGAAGATGTACCTCGACCTCCCCGAACCCAGCATGGCAGAGATTAGCGAGCTCGGTCAAATCGTCTTCCCGATATTCTTCTTCCGGATAGAAAAAGCTGTATTTCAAGGGTTGACCATCAAAGTCCAAAAACCTTTCGGCAACTTTAGGATATTCAACGATCCATTTTTGAATTCTTTTTTTTGCAGTTCTTCTGTCTGCCTTATTCCAATAGGGTTCGAAGTGATCGCAAATGCTGAAATAGATATGGGTAGGCATTGTGTGGCCCCTCATAATCTGGTTCAGACAGGCGGGCAACCAAACAAGTGTCGACTGTATTTTGTTATAAACAGACACTACCTTTGTGAGAAGAGATAGAGTGTCAGGCTCAGAAGTGTTGAACTGATTATCGACAATTCAACTATCCCTTGAACTGCTCTTTAGGAGGAGTTTTGCAGCAGATGATTTTAGCTGGGACACCACCAACGGTGACGTTGCTTGGTACATCTTTCACGACCACAGCGTTTGCGCCAATTGTAACGTTGTTGCCTATTGTTACATCACCGATGATCTTTGCGCCGGAACCGATATAGATGTTATTTCCCAGGATGGGGTAAATGCGTTTTTTTTCTCCGATGACCACGCTGCTTTCAAGCATGATGTCGTTTCCTCCCTTGACGCGGGAGTTAATCACAATACCGCAGCTGTGAAGAATAACGAATCTCTCTCCAAATTCGGCGCCTGTGCCTATAACTGCGCCGCATAGTAACCCGTTGAGTTTAAATAGGACCATAGCAAGCGGTTTCAGAAGGGCGTATCGGTTCGCCCACGCCATGCTCCGGTATAGTACCATGCTAAGCGTGCCGTCAGTGAAGCAAACACGAATTATTTTTTTTATGCTGATGTCTTCATAGAGCCAAGCAGCTTTGACCCTGATATCGTCAAATATTCTCATCGCCTACGAGCGGTAAAAGATGGGGCTCGGAGCCATCCGCCATGTTTTCGATAATAATAGATAAGTCCCCAAACGTGTCTCACAGATGTCTTTGAGAATGGCTTCCTATGTGAAATCTGTTGGCAATGATGAAGCAATGTCAGAGAAGGCCAATATAAAATAATCTTCCCCTTTTTGTTCACACGAAGGCAAAAGTCGAGATCCTCAGGCGAATAAAATATTTTTTCATCAAAGAAACCGATAGTGTCCAACAGCTCTTTGCGGAAAAACCAGCAGGCGGATATCGCGGTGTCTACTTCCGTTTTCTCTCTAAATGGAAACGCTTTGTAAAAGTCAACATCAACCACTTTAATTTTGAAAAGAACTTTGGGGATTTTCAGTAGTTTATGCCAGAAAGCCGGGAAACATTTTACGGAATGTTGTACGCTTCCATCGGGAAGCAGTAGTTTTGGAGCAATGAAGCCGACCGATTTATTGGCATGAAGGTAGTCCAGCACCTCGCGGATCGAACCTCTGGCAAACTCAGTGTCCGAATCAAGAATACAAATGTGCCGTCCACGGGACTCTCTGATGCCGGTATTTCTAGTGACGGTTGTGCCCTTGTTGGTGTCATACTGGATAAGGCGAACGATGTGGGGCTTGGCGACTCGATAATTCTGCAGTGAGGCTACAGAGCTGTCGGTCGAACCGTTGTCGATGACGATAACTTCAAAGGTAATCCCGTCGTTGCGGCATACCTGTATTAAGGAATCTAGGCAACGTCGAATGTATTTCTCAGAATTCCAAGTAAGTATGACAAATGAAATATCAAACAATGGTGTCCCTCAGTATTCTTGTCTTTCCCGTTGGTCTGGATACCGCAGTCATGGATTGATTAGTTATACGAGTTGTGGAGCTGACTTGCCTATAGTTCACACGAGACCTTCATATTTTTTCCAAAGCTTTAAGGATCTTTCTGATGATTGTAATCTTGCCGATCCCAACCTCCCAGGCGATAAGGATAAAATCAGGATTTGACGAAATGTTTCAATTTAGGCTGATCACCACCATTACATTCGCATCACTTGGAAAAAGGAACTAGGGGACGGTCAAACTAAAAAGGATTGTCGGCTAGTCCAAAAAAGGATTTGTGCATTATTTGTTGTCGTTATCGGACTTGACAGATTCGACACCTTGTCTGTAACGATAGTACTCATACGGATAAAGATTGTTGCTCATAAAATCGGGTACATTATTGTAAACGACGCCAAGGATGGTTGTGCTATGCAACAGAGCGAGTGCCTCTTTGACAGTCTTTTCTGAAGTGCGCGCCGCTTGTATGACAAGTAGGATCCCGTCGACAAGGCTGCTCAACGAGATGGTGTCGGAGCATGCCAGGATGGGCGCCGAGTCGTAGATAATATACCGGTCGCCATACCGGTGCTTCATCTCCTGCGCGAGTTCCTTCATCCTGTATGACGAAAGAAGCTCAGCCGGATTGGGTGGAGGAGTGCCGGCTGGCAGCAATACAAGCTTGCCTATCCCGGTTTTAATTAGAACATCGGATAGTTCGACCCGGCCTTCGAGATATTCGCTCAGGCCGCAATCAGCCCTGATTCCAAGGTAGTTATGTATTGAAGGTTTTCTCAAGTCGGCGTCGACAAGCAGCACGGTATAGTCGATCTCCCTGGCGAGGGCAATAGCGAGGTTGATCGCTGTTACCGATTTACCTTCCCCGACATCGGCGCTTGTCACCATAAGAGAGTTCTGACGAGTCTGACGAGTCAATAAGAGAAGTTGCGCCCTCAGTTTGCGATATTGTTCTGCCCCAGGAGAATCTCTATCGGTAATGCATACTATATGCCGGTCCACCGCTGTCGGGTTAATAATTGCTTCCGCGGATTGACATTTGGGTAATCGTGGCATCCCTTCCGCTGGTTTTAAAACATTGCCAGCCGATACTAAAGAAGTCCTTGCCAATTTCCTCAGTCGCTCCGCCAGTTCAAGCGCTTCTGCCACCTTGCTCACTTTTCCCCCTTAAAAACTGATGAGATTGATACCCATATATCTGTAAAGTACTTCCCTCATCAGCACTAAAAGAATAAGGCCGAAATATGCCAGGGACGCAACAAGTATCGTTTTATCTAATCTTTTTTTTGCTACATTCTCACTTTTATCGATAACAGAAGGGATGGAGGCCAGCACACGCAGATTCAGCTTTTTTTCGATCTCGTCCTTGTCCTTGAAGAAAGGCATAAGCTTTCCAATGCCCATAACGGACCAGATACCAGCAACTATCCCCAGAAATATGCCGGCAATGATGAACACTAAACGGTTGGGCTTTATCGGTGCGAACGGCATGATCGCCGGATCTACAATCTTGAACGTTGCCAGCTTGTCGGTCAGTTCCAGGTCTTTGGAAACCTTGACGGTTTCTAATTTTCTAAGAAGGTCGTCGTAGATGCCCTGGTACACGTTACGGTCCCTCTGTAGTTTTGTCCATGCTTCCTGGTCCTTGGGCATACCGCTTTGGGCTTCCTTCGCTCTCTGTTGCTGTTTCATGAGTGCCGCCGAGCGCGCCTTCAGTGACTCAATTTCAGCATCGGTCTCGGCCAGCTTTGCCATCCAATGCTGATATACCGGGTTCAAGTCAGAGGTTTTGGCTCCAGACGTTCCCGGAGGGGCTTTTCTTGCGCTGGCGATCTCTTGTTTAAGATTTTCAATCTCTGCCTTAGTCTTCAAGACTTCCGGGTGGTTGACGGTATATTTGTTCATAAGGATGGCAAGCTGGCTTTGAAGAGCGTACAGCCGGCCCTGAGGCGATCCATCGTCGATCCCCGTGACCAATGGGAGCTCTTTCTCTCCGGATAGCTGTTTCTTGAGATTGTCCCTTTGTAGCATCAGATCTTGGATCTTTATGTCCAAGTCGATTCCCTGCGCCTGATAGGCTTCCATCCGCGACGACACCGCTGTTTCGGTCGGCGTGATCATGTTTGGATTCTTCTCCCTGAATGCCCTTATATCATTGTCCGACCGTTCTAGCTTTGATTTGTAGTCTATTAGTTGGTTTTGGATAAATTCGTATGCGCCATAAGCGGAGGATCTATTGAACCCGAGATTTTCCGCAATATATTCCTCGACAAGAGTATTAACGACATCTCTTACCCTTTTGGGATCCGATCCTCGATAGGATATGACGAAAAGATCGGTGGCGTCCCTGCTGCCTTTGCCGCTCTTCACTGTGACCTTAACAACCTTTTGCATGCTTTCTATAAGACCTGCGAGCTTTTGGGGTGTCCTTGCCTCGGCATCCAGATCAAGTTTTTTTATTACTCTTTCCATGATATTTCGGCTTGTCAGGCTGTTTTGCAGGGTTTTGAGACGCTCCTCCATACTGCTTGTTGACCCTGTATCTTTCGTCAGTGGGTCCATTATGGTACTACGTTGTATGAAAACTGTCGAATCCGCCTCGTATGTTTTCGGCCAGATAAAGCTACCCCAAGTAAAAAGAGAGATCACAAAGAGGCTGACTGACAGGGCAAGATATTTCTTTCTGAGGATCAAACCCCAATATCGTTTTATCTCAAATATAGTCATGCTGCCTTCACACGTCTCCTCTTCATTAAAAGTTAAAGTGACAAAAACAAAATGATGACGGAAGATTTCACTTTGTTTTATATCCTATATTTGAACCGTCAAGACTGTCAAGCAAAAGCCGAGCTTCTTTCGCCTCGGCAAATTCCTTATTTTTCAAGGCCATAGATAAGTATTGTCGAGCGTGACCTGCATCTCCGCTTTCCTGATAAACCAGGGCCAGATGATACTGTACTGCAGGGTCATCCGGAAGCAACATGGCTGCATTCCGAAGTAGTTCGAAAGCTTCCTTGGGCCTGTTGTTTCTGACGAGCGCGTACCCAAGGGTGTCCATTATCTGTGGAGTCTCTGGAGCTGCACGGTAAGCCCGCAAGGCAAGTTCGAGGGCCTTTTCCCTACTGCCCAACCCTTGAAGATAGAGAAATGCGAGATTATTCATAGCGGGAACGTTATCCTCTGACTTTTCGAGTATATGCTCGTATTCTTTGGTCGCTTCATTCTTTTTGCCCATCTTTTGATAAACGGATGCCTCTGCAAAAAGGGCTTGTGTTGTATCCGGCTTAATCTTCAATACAGATCTATACATATTAAGGGCTGACGAGTAATCGTTCTTCTTCGCATATATGTTACCGAGGTCAAGGCGCGCTTCTATATTGTCCCCATCTACCTGTATGCCTTTTTTCAACGCTTCTATAGCACTGTCCGGCTTGTTCAGCTGATCGTATACTGATGCCAGGACAATATATCCAGCGGCCGAGTTCCGCCACGGGCCGATAATCCTGTTAGCGCTATCCACGGCTTTACTTTCGTCACCCATGAGCACATATATGCGCGCCATTTGTGCTCTCAGCCAAATACTTTCAGGATTTAACGCCAGCTTGTTATCTATTCTCTTTAATGCCGTGCTGTAGTCTTTCGTTGCTATATAGGAATCGATGAGCCCGGGTAAGCCTTTATCGGGAGCGGTTGTTTCGAGTTGATCGAAGACGGCAATGGCTTCCTTATATCGGCGTGCTTCAAAGAGGATTCTGCCTTTTAGTTGAAGTGCCGGTATCGATGAAGGCTGCTGCTTGAGGAGATCGTCGAGTACGGTAAGAGCATTTTGGGTGTCATGTTTCCTGACATAATGATAAGAGTGGGCAAGGTAGGCAGCAACATCTTTTGTTTCTTTTGCCTTGGCAAAATATGAAGCGGATTCGCTATCCTTTCCCTGTATCTCCAGAAGCTCAGCTGTACTTAACATGGCGCGCACATTACGGGGATCACGCTTCAGTACCGCAGAGTATTCGTTAAGGGCCTTGTCATTTTCACCCTTGACCGCGTAGTAAAGGGCAATATTGAAGTAGGTATTGAAGAAATCCGGGTCAATTTCCTTAGCCTTTTGCAGCAGCGATAGAGCTTCGGAGGGCTTCTTCTGCATGGTGAGGATCGCAGCCATGTTGTTATAAATCAGGGCGTCGCTTTTCTTATCCGATAGGCCTTCTTTGAGAGTGGATAATGCTCTTGAATAGTCTCGCTGCTTCAAATAATAAGAGGAAAGAAGAAGACGCGTATTAATGACTTCAGGCGCCACACTGACCGCGGTTTTGAGTTCCATTTCGGCTTCTTTGAATTTCCCGCTTGACAGGTTGAGCATACCTTTCTTTAAATGAACTTCGGCCAGCTTGGGATCAAGTTCTAATGCCTTATTAAGCTCTTTCATGCCTTCATCAGTCATGCCCCTTTGCAAATAGGCACTTCCGAGAAGATTGTGAGCAATGGCATGATCAGGATTTTCTTGCAGGATCAGTTTGAGTTCGGTTATAGCATTGTCAGGGCGTTTTTTCCTGAGATGAATCAGTGCCAAGAAAAGCCGAGACTGGATGTTTAAGGGCTGGTTATCAAGGACCTTTTGAAATTGGCTCAGGGCAAGTTCATCCTGACCCTGCCGGTAATAGGCCATGCCTAAAAAATAGAAAGCTCCTATCGTGGGCCTGATGCTTATACTCGACCGGAGTGCCGCTTCGGATCCATTGAAATCATTCTTGTTAAGCGCGACTATTCCCTTAAGAAGAGTTCCGGATGGTGCATGAGGAAACTTTGCAACGAGTTCATTGGCTGTTTGATTAGCCTTTTCATATTCTTTTCCGTCGACATAAACCAGCCCGGAACGGTAGAGTGCGTCGATTTCAGCTGGGGAGATTTGCATAATTTTTTTATAGGTCAGCAGTGCCTGTTCTCTCTCTTTCAGCGAAGACTGAAGACCAGCGAGCATATAATAGGCTTTGATGTTCTTTTCATCGCTTCTTATTACTTCATTCAGCAGGGCTTCCGCATCAGCGGTTTTCCCTCTCTGCTCATAGATGGCTGCAAGCCCAAGCTTTGCTGATGCCCTTGCGGGTTCTATTCTGAGAGCCTGCAGCAGGTCCTCTTCGCCAGCAGCCGGATTGCCGTTTGCCGTATAAGCATAGCCCCTAATTTCAAGCGCTTCGGGGTTCTCTTGATGAGACTCGATATAGAGATTAACTTCTATGAGTGCATCTTTTGCTTTATTAGAGTAAAGATAAGACCTGGCTAGCTCAAGTTGAAAATCTGTGCGAGAAGGATCCATTCGCATTAGCTTCTGGAATTCGTGGCCGGCTTGTTCGAATTTGCCGGCAGCCATATAGGCTCTTGCCAGTTGATGTCGGGCGTCAAAAAAGTTCTGGTCTTTCTCCAGTGCGCTCTTAAAAAGAACGACTGCACCCATCGGGTTGTTCGCGTTTAAAAGTTTGACCCCCTCGGAAAAAAGCTCATCTTTCGACTTTCCAGAGCAAGCGACCAATAAAAAAACGCATACTATGATTAAGATATTGTTACGCAGCATCCGCTCTCCCTTTCGAAGCATAAAAGTTGAAATCCAACTTTTCCCCCCTTTCAATTACAGGCAACATGCCCGAAAAGACCGCACAAAGACATATTATTACAGCTGACTTTGCGGTTTCTAAACAAAACAGGGAGTGATGAGACTGCAAAATGCATACTATTCATAAATACAGTCCTCCGACTATATCATCTTTCAACAAAA
>Ga0182021_10008552_pt1 | contig 12118 bp, 5 predicted proteins | sample 612E3MmetaG_FD_120493 | JGI IMG/M metagenome (GOLD analysis project Ga0182021, IMG submission 120493) | Permafrost microbial communities from Stordalen Mire, Sweden - 612E3M metaG (Illumina Assembly) | ecosystem: Environmental > Terrestrial > Soil > Wetlands > Permafrost | place: Sweden...
AAAAAAATAATTGAAAAATGCATGCGTGCCGCCGAGGCAAGGGAAGCCGCCCGCAAAGCCCGGGAACTTGTTCGTAGAAAAAACGCGCTCGACTCGCTCCATCTTCCGGGTAAACTGGCCGATTGTTCTATAAACGATCCCGAACATTGCGAGATTTATATCGTGGAAGGAGACTCCGCGGGCGGATCAGCCAAACAGGGACGCGACAGAAGATTTCAGGCGATTCTTCCGATTAGAGGTAAAATCCTCAACGTCGAAAAAGCAAAACTTAATAAGATTCTTGAAAACCAGGAAATTCAGGCAATGGTTTCCGCCTTCGGAGCCGGCATTGGTGAAGAATTCGATGCAGAAAAAACACGATATGGAAAAATAATTCTGATGACCGATGCCGACGTCGACGGAAGTCACATCCGGACGTTGCTCCTCACTTTTTTCTACCGGCATATGAAAGAACTAATCACGGCCGGAAAAGTGTATATAGCCCAGCCGCCGCTATATAAAATAAAAAAAGGAAAGGAAGAGTATTACGCCTATGACGACGATGAACGCGATAAGGTTCTCAAAAGGATAAAAAGCGAAAGTAAAGGGAAAAAGGAAGAGACGGAGATAATAGAAACCGCGGCAGATTCCGAATCCGAAGAAGGAGGAGGGCCGGTCAAAGGGATAGTTATTTCGCGTTATAAAGGTTTGGGAGAAATGAATCCCGAGCAATTGTGGTCAACTACAATGAATCCTGAAACACGAACAGTGTTGCAGGTTAATTTGGAGAGCGCCGCAACCGCCGATAAGATTTTTGAGACACTAATGGGAGACGCGGTCGAACCGAGACGCGCATTTATAGAGAAACATGCGAAGTATGCGAATCTCGATGTTTAACTCTTATTTATTCGATCGGCCCTGCTCACCGTATTTATCGGGTAAGGACGAAAATATAGGGTGACTATAGTCGGATGCAGATAAAACAAACATATCATCAACCGGTAGTCAGTCTTGCGAGAAAAGATTTCTCGGCGCTGAACAACAATTTGACGGTTGCCGAAGCTCTGAAAAAAATAAGAATAGAAGGTGCCGGCGAAAGAATAATATATTTTTATGTTGTAGACGATTACGGCAAACTCATAGGTGTGTTGCCGACACGGAGGTTGTTGACCGGCAAAGAAGATCAAAGACTTGATGATTTAATGGTTAAACGGGTCGCGTCTCTTCCGGTTACGGCTACGGTATATGACGCGCTTGAGTTTTTCGCCACATATAAATTTTTGGCTTTTCCGGTGGTGGATTCCGAAAAAAGAATTCTGGGAATAATCGACGTAAATCTGTTTACCGATGAACTCCTGGAAGAAAAGGATGAGCGCGAAGAAAAAGACCAGACCCAGTTCGATGCTTTATTTGAAACGATCGGCTACAGGATTAATGAAATAAAAAACGCCTCGCCGTTCAAAGCATGGAAAATCCGCTTTCCGTGGCTGATCGTGACAATAGCAAGCGGCACAATCGCGGCGTTGACTTCGGGCATGTTTCATTCTACACTGGAGGGGAGTTTGGTCCTGGCGTTCTTTCTGGCATTGGTATTGGGACTCGGCGAGAGTGTAAGCATTCAGTCGATGACCGTCGCGATTCAGGCTCTTCACAGCGCCAAGCCTAATGTTAAATGGTATGTTAAAAACCTGGCTCGCGAACTGAAAACGGCTCTCCTGCTCGGATCGGTATGCGGCGCAATTGTAGCGGGTATCGTTTTCATTTGTGATGGAAAGCTTGTTCCGACCGCGGTTATCGGGACAAGCGTCTTCTTTGTTGAATTGAGCGCGGTTTTTTGGGGCATCAGTGTAACTACTGTGCTGCATAAGACCAGGCTTGACCCAAAAATATCGGCCGGACCATTAACGCTGGCATTAACCGATGTAAGTACAATTTTGTTCTATTTTAATTTGGCAACAATTATAAAGTAAATTTTTTTTAACAAAACAGACTTAAAATTAATGACTACAATTTTTGAAAAAATTGTTCCGGTTTCTCTCGAAGAAGAAATGAAATCTTCCTACATAGACTATGCGATGAGTGTTATAGTCGCACGGGCGCTGCCCGATGTAAGAGACGGGCTCAAGCCGGTTCATCGCAGGGTACTGTTCGGAATGCATGAACTCGGTGTTTCTTTCAATAAAACTTATAAGAAATCCGCGCGTATAGTTGGTGAAGTACTTGGCAAGTATCATCCGCACGGCGATACAGCGGTCTATGATTCGATGGTCCGTATGGCGCAGGATTTTTCATTGCGGTATCCGCTGGTTGACGGACAGGGAAATTTCGGTTCAATAGACGGCGACAGCCCGGCGGCAATGAGGTATACCGAAGCCCGCCTGGCCCGTATTGCGGATGAAATGCTGCGTGATCTTGATAAAAACACGGTCGGTTTTACTTCCAATTTTGATGATACGCTCCAGGAGCCTGCGGTTCTCCCGTCGTATCTTCCAAATCTGCTGATCAATGGCGCGAGCGGTATTGCGGTCGGAATGGCAACAAATATACCCCCGCACAATATAAGCGAGGTAATTGACGGACTCGTTGCTTTAATTGAGAATCCGAAACTTAAACCCGAAGACCTGCTCAGGTTCGTAAAGGCTCCCGATTTCCCCACCGGCGGAATTATTTACGGTTATGACGGGGTTAAAGAAGCGTTACTTACCGGACGCGGAAGAATTGTCTTACGCGCAAAAGCTAATATTGAAGTTCTTAAAAACGACCGGGAAAACATTGTAATTACCGAAATTCCATACCAGGTGAATAAGTCGGCGCTGATTGAAAAAATTGCCGAACTTGTACACGACCAAAAGATTGAAGGTATTTCTAATATCAGGGATGAATCGGACCGCGACGGTCTGCGAGTCGTAATCGAAATGAAACGCGACGGTCAGCCGGCGGTTACTTTGAACCAGCTTTTCAAACACACCCAGATGCAGGTTACGTTCGGCGTTATAATGCTTGCCCTGGTCAACGGAGTTCCAAGAGTATTAACTCTTCAGGAGATGATGCACCACTTCCTCGAACACCGGATGGAAGTATTAATCCGCAGAACGAAGTTCGACCTGGAAGCCGCCGAAAGGCGCGCGCATATACTGGAAGGGTATATTATCGCGCTCGATAATATCGACGAGGTAATTGCGACAATTAAAAAATCCCGCGACACCGAGACGGCAAAAGTTAACTTAATGCGGAAGTTCAAGCTTTCCGAAATTCAGGCGAAAGCAATTCTTGATATGCGTCTGCAGCGGTTAACCGGTCTGGAAAGAAAGAAAATCGAGGATGAATACAAGGAAACAATCAAATTTATCCAAAAAATGAAATCGATAATTGACAGCGAAAAATTGAGAAAGCAGATTATTAAAGAAGAACTGCTCGCGCTGAAGGAAAAATACGGTGACGAACGAAGGACGGAGATTGTACACGACTTTAAAGAGTTTTCACTTGAAGACATAATTGCGGAAGAAGATGTAGTCGTCACAATCTCGCACCAGGGCTTTATAAAGAGATTCCCGGTAAGCGGCTACAGAAGACAGGGAAGAGGCGGAAAGGGCGTAACAGGTGCCGGAACAAAGGAAGAGGATTTTATCGAACATATGTTCGTTGCGTCGACCCACCACTACATAATGTTCTTTACCGACAGGGGAAAATGCTACTGGCTTAAAGTTCATGAAATCCCCGAAGGAGGAAGGGCTACCAAAGGCAGATCCATACTCAATCTTATTGAGAAGGAAAAAGAGGAAAATATTACCGCCTTCGTTACCGTTAAGGAATTTTCTGACGATAAGTATATTGTAATGGCAACGGAAAAGGGAACCGTTAAGAAAACTGTTTTGTCGGCTTACTCCAATGTAAGAAAAGGCGGAATAATCGCAATCAGTCTTGATGCCGGCGACCGGCTTGTCGAAGCAAAACTGAGTTTCGGTAAAAACGATATTATCATTGGAACCAAAAACGGGATGGCTATCCGGTTCAACGAAAAAGATGTAAGAAATATGGGTAGAACCGCTACCGGAGTTCGCGGAATAAAACTCGGTAAGGGTGATAAGGTAATTGGAATGATTGTCGTTCAAAATGCCAACTCGCTTCTTGTTGTGACCGTCAAGGGATTCGGTAAACGTTCCGAGATAGAAGAATATCGCCTGACCAAACGGGGGGGCAAGGGAGTTATAACCGTAAAAACGTCCGACCGGAACGGAACCCTTATCGCGATGAAAGAAGTGAACGACAATGATGAATTGGTTATTATCACAACACAAGGTATGGTAATAAGGCAAACAGTAAATGATATCAGGGTCATGGGAAGAAATACCCAGGGAGTTCGATTAATTCGCCTGAATGAAGGCGACGATATTGCGGATATCGCGCGTGTTATTCCAGAAGAGGATGAACCGCCGATTTAAGATATCGCGAGCTTCAAATATACTCGTTACAATCTTATCTCTTTAGAGTGGGTCCAAAATGAAAAAAATACTTCTCCTTGTATTGTTTTTTGGTCTGAATGAATTCGTGCACACCCAACCAACTCTTTACATCTCGCGTAATTTTAAAAACGCGTACGAGAAGAATTCCCGTTCGTATGACGGCAGTCCCGGCGGTAAATACTGGCAGAACAAATCGGAGTATAAAATCCGGGCGGAGCTTCTTCCAAAAGAGCGCCTTCTCTCCGGAGAAGAGGTTATAATTTATTACAATAACAGTCCCGATACTCTGAAGCAGGTAATCTTAAAACTTCTTCCGGATATATACCGGATAGGTAACGCGAGGGATTTTGAAATATCTCCCGGTTCGGTTACCAGGGGGACGGAGATCAAAAACCTGACGGTTGCCGGTAAAGAAATGAAATTAGACGGAAGTAAGAATGCTCCGAGGAGAGAAGGGACTAATTTGTTTATTCCCCTAGCGGAATCTCTTAAGCCGGCTTCAAAAATCGAACTTAATCTCAAATGGTCTTTTGTTATTCCCAATGAATCCCAGATTAGGATGGGTGCATACGACAGCACGTCGTTCTTTATTGCGTATTGGTATCCGCAGGTTGCGGTTTATGACGATATTGACGGATGGGATACTCAAAATTATACCGGAAGCACGGAGTCATACAATGATTTCAACGATTATCAGGTCGAAATAACCGTTCCTGAGGGATTTTTATTATTTTCCACCGGTCTTCTGCAGAATCCCGATGAAGTTTATTCGGAAAGGATATGGCGGAAATATTTAAAAGCTATGGAATCGGATAAGATTGTTGGGGTGGTTGAAAGCGGAGATTATGAGAAAGGTTCGGTTACAACAAGAAAAGAAAAACTTACTTATAGAATTAGAGCCGCGAATGTTCCGGATTTCGCTTTCGGAACAAGCGATCATTATTTGTGGGACGCCTCAAGCCTCCTTGTCGATACACTAATTCACCGCAGGGCTTTTATCTCGGCAGTCTACAATAAAAGTACAAAAGATTTTTCAAACGTAGCCGGGATCGCGCGGAAAGCGATCCAGAGTTTTTCAACTTTTATACCGGGCGTTCCCTATCCATACCCGGCAATGACTGTATTTAACGGTCAAGGCGGGATGGAATTTCCAATGATGTGTAATAATTCCGCGGTACCGGATCTTCAGGGGACGGTTCATTTAACTTCTCACGAAATATCGCACACTTATTTCCCGTTCTACATGGGAATCAACGAACGCAAATACGCCTGGATGGACGAAGGCTGGGCAACAATGCTGCCGTTTGATTTTCAGACGGAGAACGCGCCGGGTTACGATCCCCGCACCCGGAACGCGCAGGGCTATTCCGAGTTTGCCGGATACGACTATGATATTCCGCCGATGACGCCATCTTATAATCTTAAGAATCCCGCTTATAGAACCGCTTCATACAGAAGGCCCGGTGCGGCATATCAGTTCCTTCGTCAGTATCTTGGCGATAAAAAATTTCTTGAGGCGCTTCACCTTTATATGTCAAGGTGGAACGGCAAACACCCGGCCCCGTACGATTTCTTCTTTTCTTTTAATGATGCAGCGAAAGAAAATTTAGACTGGTTTTTTAAGCCGTGGTTTTTTGAAACAAAGTACCCGGATCTTTCAGTCGAATATTTTAAAGTCGAGCGTGGAAAAGCGTCGTGCGAGGTGAAAAATATCGGCGGTCTGCCGCTACCCGTTTTATTAAAAGCTTATTATAGCGACGGTACCGAAGAGGTTGTTTATAATGAGACCGCGGGCGTTTGGAAAAACGGCAATAAATCGATCTTCGTTAACTTCAGCGCGGCTAAACAAATTCGTGAGATCGAACTCGGAACATCGCAAATTCCCGATGTCGATTTGTCAAACAATACAATTAATATTCAATAACCCGAGGCCTTATGAAAAAGAGTTTACTTTGTACTGCGGCAATTATTATGCTTACCCTTGGACTCTATCAATCAGTTCGCGCTCAATCGTCAATCTATATACCTAGGAACGTCATGAAAGCGTATGATAAAGGAACCCGCTCATTTGACGGAAACCCGGGCCCCAATTATTGGATTAACCATGCCGAGTACAGTATTAAGGCAGAGGTTTTTCCGAAACAGCGCGAGGTAAAAGGAAGTGAAACGATTACTTTTTACAACGAGAGTCCCGATACCCTAAAGCAGCTGGTTTTTCGCTTATATCAGGATGTTATGAAGAAGGGGAATTCGCGCGATTTTCAGGTAAATCCCGCTGATGAGACAGACGGTGTAAAAATCGATACGCTTATAATCGGCGGAACACCAATTTCACTGAAAGAAAGGGGCTCGGCATATCATTCGGCGACAAACCTGTTTGTGAGGATTTCCTCAAAACCGATCGCGCCAAAAACGTCGGTTAATGTGGAGGTAAAATGGTCGGTAATAATTCCTAAACTAACTCGCATACGTATGGGTGCATATAATGATTCTACTTTATATGTGGCGTACTGGTACCCTCAAATTGCGGTATATGACGACATTGATGAATGGGACCGTATCGATTATGGCGGAGCAGTCGAGTTTTACAACGACTTTAATAACTTTGATCTGGAAATCACGGCGCCTAAAAATTTTCTTGTATGGGGAACCGGGGAATATCAGAATCTTCAGGAGATCTTAAAACCCGAAATCTATAAACGTTATAAAGAAGCTCAAGAATCAGACGGACTTATAAGAATAGTAAGCGAAGAGGATCTTAAAAACGGAACTACATTGGGCGGAGAAAAATTGGTATGGAAGTTTAAAGCTCAGCATGTACCGGATGTTGCGTATGGTCTCAGCAGCGGATATATATGGGATGGAATCAGCGCGGAAGTGGACGCGAACGGAAGAAGAGTCTTTACCGATGCCGTTTATTCGCCAAAGCAAAAAGCATTTGAAGATGTGGCGGTATTCGCGAAGGGAACGGTTGAACAACTTTCGAAGAACCTGCCGGGAATCCCGTTCCCTTATCCAAAGATCACAACATTTAACGGTGATCAATTCGGCGGCGGAATGGAAATTCCTATGATGTGCAATGACGGCGCTTACCCGATGAGAGCTGGCCAGGCCGGTGTTACAATGCATGAAATTGCCCATACTTATTTCCCGTTTTATATGGGCATAAACGAAAGAAAATACGGCTGGATGGATGAAGGCTGGGCAACATTCTTTACTTCCGCGCAGGTGCAGGAACTCGTTCCGGATGCGGATGAATATACTGAGAATATATTAAATGTTTCGGCAAGAATGGGCCTTGAATTCGATACCCCTACAATTACTCCCACGATCAGCGCACGCGGTCCGATGTACGGATTTACCGAATATCCCAAAGCCTCGGTTTCATATTTCATGCTGAAAGACGCGCTCGGCGATGAACTCTTTAAGAAATGTCTTCAAGAGTATATTCACAGGTGGAACGGCAAACACCCGCTGCCGTGGGATTTCTTTTTCACTTTCAATGATGTTTCAAAACAGGATTTAAGCTGGTTCTGGAATCCGTGGTTTTTCGATCGCGGGTATCCGGACCTGGCCGTTAAAAATGTTGCCGTCAAGCCCGGCTCTGCCGAAATTACGGTTGCTAAAATCGGAAATGTTCCCGTACCGGTTTACCTGACTGTTACATATGCGGACAGTTCAACCGAAAACGTTTATAAAAGCTCCGCCGTGTGGAGCACCGGAAATAAGGAAACAATCATTATGCTGAAAACCGACAAGGAAATTCGAAAGGTCGAATTGAACGTTAAGAAGGTGCCTGATGTTAATAACAAAAACAACGTCTTTGAAGTAAAGAAAAAGTAGAAGGATGGTTGAGGGTTTATGGTTGATGTATGAGGGTTGATGGGGTTAAAAAGTATAAACAGTAAAAGGAAGGATAGAAATTGAAACCGATCAGGGAAGGCACCCCAGGACGAACAACTATTTTTTTGTTTGGGCCTCAATTAATAAAATCAGTTTCTTTGCTCCTTATACTTCTTTATTCGTCGCTTAACGCGCAGCAGATTCTTCGTAAGGGGAACGCGGAATACATTTCCAACATATTAATAGTAAAGGTAAAAAACTCATTTACCGGAAATGCCGCCTCACTTGCCAAATCCCTTGCTAAATATTCCGTAGCGGATGCCGTTCAGTTATTTCCGCAAACTTCCAGGCTAAATAAGGGCGAAGCAGTATTGAGCAGGATTTACCGGGCCCGCCTAAGCGGCGGAGATCCGGTTGAAATGGCAAAAAAAGTATCGAAACAATCGGATGTCGAATGGGCCGAGCCTAAGTATGTTCATAGAATTACATACACTCCAAATGACTCGATTTATGCCAAAAAAGAACAACTGAATTTAGCAAGAATCTTTGCGGATTCGGCGTGGAATATTACCAAAGGCGATAAAAAAACAATCATCGGAATCGTTGATACCGGCGTTGATTGGCTCCATCCGGATCTTCAGGCTAACATTCTTAAAGATTCGAACGGAAAGATGGTCGGATTTGATTTAGGCGGTCTTAACGGAACACCCGACAACGACCCCTCGGAAGATATTGTTCCGAACGGAGAATATCACGGCACGCATGTAGCGGGTATTGCCGATGCCGTAACGGATAATACAATCGGGGTAGCGTCAATCGGATACGGGTGTTCGCTGCTTCCCGTTAAAGCCTCGCGTTCCGATATGAGGGATCCGAAGACCGGAGCTCCCTATATATACTATGGTTTCGAAGGGATACAACTTGCCGTGGACAACGGGGCAAAGGTAATAAACTGCAGTTGGGGCGATTATACTTATTCTATGTTTGAACAGGCAATTATCGATTATGCCGTATCAAAGGGGACCCTGGTTGTTGCCTCTGCGGGCAATGACGGAAAAAGAGATCCCTTCTATCCGGCAAGCTATAAAGGCGTACTTTCGGTCGGCTGGCTCTTTTCTACTGATGACGTTCTCTTTCCCGTTGCTAATTACGGCCCCTCTATTAAAGTATGTGCCCCGGGCACTTATATTATTTCAACATGGCAAGAGCATACAGCCTCGGGATTGCTTTATAATACTATTAGCGGATCTTCGATGTCGGCGCCTCTTGTTTCCGGTCTTGCGGGACTGGTCTTCTCGGTATTTCCAAATTATTCACCGCTTCAGGTTGCCGAGCAGATCCGCGTGACATCAGATAATATCGATGCTCTGAATGCCGACTCATTAAAACATCTTCTCGGGGGCGGAAGAATAAATGCTTATAGGGCGGTAACTAAAACGGACGCTGTTTCGGTCAGAGCCGATTCCGTAAGCTTCATCGATGAGGGAAATAAAAACGGGCTTCTTGAATCGGGTGAAGAAGCTTCCATATTTGTAAATTTCACCAATTATCTCTCCCCCGTTCAAAACCTTTCCGTTCAATTGATAACCGCTGATAATTCGGTTCAGCTTGAAAACAGCTCATTCGGAGTAAGTGCGTTAAATACGCTGGGTACAATATCCAATACTGCAAACATGTTTAAATTCAAGATCAATCAGAACTCGCCGATAAATCACGATGTATATTTCCAGCTTATTTTCAGCACCCCGGGCGGTTATTCAGATTTCCAATGGATTAAAGTCAGAATCAACCCCTCTTACGCGACTCATGACAACAACAATATTATTCTTTCGGTTTCAAGCAAGGGAACTCTCGGATTCGACGATTTTCCGGAAAACCTCGAAGGAGAAGGATTCAAATACAAGAGCGGTACAAACCTGATGTTTGAGGGCGCTTTCATGTACGGCACTGGTCCAACCAAAGTAATGAATGAGGCAAGAGACCTGGTAGATCAGACAGCGGATTTTATAACTATCTCACCTATAAAAATAACGCAGACGAATTCCACGCAGCAGGGATACACTGTTTTCTCGGATTCCGGGGCCGGATCGAATGCGCTTGGCATCGAGACGCGCCTCTCGACGCTCAGTTATAGCCAATCCCCGAACGATAATTTTGTTATTTTAAGTCATGTGCTGTTCAATAAAACAAACCAGGGTATAAACGGTCTCTATGCGGGATATTATATCGACTGGGATATTCCGGCGGAAGGTTACGATCAGGACACCACTTATTTTGATCCTGTTGACAAATTTGCGGTTTCGTATAATGTAAAGGATAATACAACAGCTTACACCGGAGTCGCACTGCTTTCAAACATCGGTTACGGTTATTACGGTATTGATAACGAAGCAACCTCCGGAGATGTGATAATTGGAGACGCGAATGGGTTTTCAGATTCGGAGAAGTGGCTTACCCTTTCAAACGGTGTAAAAAAGAATAGTGCCGGAGTAGGCGATATCTCGCTTGTCGTTTCGGGGGGTCCGTATAATATTCCCGCGCGGAACTCCATTACCGTTGCTTTTGCCGTAGCGGGGGGCGCCACACTCGATGATTTGAAAAAGGCAATCCGCCAATGCCGCAATATTTATGTTGCGGTTAATGATTTGCCGGGACAAAATATACCCGTTGAGTATAAGTTGTTCCAAAATTATCCGAACCCGTTTAATCCGTCCACAACAATAAAATATTCAATACCCGCGCGTGAAACGACGCGGTCCGGCGGCCGCCGGATCGTCTCCGACGAGCAGAGCGAATACGGGATCTCTACGCTGAAGGTATACGACATTCTCGGCCGTGAAGTCGCGACACTCGTCAATGAAGAAAAATCTCCCGGCAATTATGAAGTGAAGTTCGACGCGGCCAAGCTGCCCAGCGGTGTCTATTTTTACACTTTGAGAGCGGGTGATTTTGTACAGACGAAGAAGATGGTTGTGCTTAAATAAGGAGATAGGAGTTAGTAGATAGAAGATAGAAGTTAGTAGCCGGTCCCGATTTATCGGGGCGCATAAGGATGGGGAAAAAGAACAATGCCGTCAGGTTAATATAAAGAGTTGTTCCGATATGTAGATCGAAGCGAAGTCCCGATCTGATGAGAGACATTTTATCGGGACAAGCTTCGATTATAAGCACGAATAATAAAACGCGAAGCTTCGCTTCGCGCTACAATACGGTTCATTATATATTGGTAGAAGCTCTGCTTAGTGGCACAATGAGATTTTCATTCAATAATACTTACAAAGTCCAATGGGCCAAGGTCGGGACAGATCCTTTTCACCCTCTTTGGAAGATTCGGCAGGAGGTTCGCTAAGGAGAAGACTTGGTTTACAGATTAGATCATTAACCTGACAGCACGGGGAAAAAGGGGAAGGTTCAAAACGTTAATATTCAGAGCTCTGACTCTGCCCAACCTCAACCTTGACCTCAACCTTCGCTATCTCCCTCTGCCCTTAGCCCTATGCTGAAAAACCGCCTACTAATTCGGGACGGTTAATTTTTAAACAACATAATAGAATCCTTAATACTGATACCATGAACATCTATTTTATACTAAAATTATGAAAGATTTTGTACTCAAAGACAGAGAAATATCTTACCCCGTTATTAAACGCGGCCATTAACGGTACAATAAATTCTTTTGAAATTAATTATCTTGTCAGAATTGCTCATCGATTCGCTTCTGTGCGTTTAACCCAGCTTGTAAAATCTCACAAAATTCATTTCGAAATATATCCTCACACAATCTCTTCTCTGGCGTTGGACTGTATCGCGGAAATATTCCAGCGGGATGAAGA
>Ga0182021_10008553_pt1 | contig 12118 bp, 11 predicted proteins | sample 612E3MmetaG_FD_120493 | JGI IMG/M metagenome (GOLD analysis project Ga0182021, IMG submission 120493) | Permafrost microbial communities from Stordalen Mire, Sweden - 612E3M metaG (Illumina Assembly) | ecosystem: Environmental > Terrestrial > Soil > Wetlands > Permafrost | place: Sweden...
ATAATCTTTATCTGCAAGATGAATACTTATTCCAGTTTCTGTTTCTCCAGCGTCTAATACCGCCTGATGTACTAGGATTCCATACATGCCTGTGCCACCATATTTTGGTAATAACGATGGATGGATGTTAATGACTTTTTCGTCTTAATAAGTTAGGGTCTGAATACAGAGTTTATGGTCATATCCCGCCAGTATTACTAAGTCAACCTTATGCAAGACCAAGGCATTTAATATGGCTATATCTAATTCCTCTTGTATCGGATGTGTGTTTGAACTCAGGTTGTAAAAAGGGATACCCTCTCGTTTTGCTTTTATGATTGCTCCTGAATGGCTATTATTACTAATAACTACTGTGGGCGTAGCTTGTAAAATGCCAGCCTTACAAGCTGAGATAATCGCCCATATATTAGTACCTTCATGCGAAGCCAAGAAACCGAGATTTTTTTACATTGCTGTTTTACTTTACTTATTTCGTTATTTTTATCTCAAAATCATTTCACAATCAAAGCGAATTACAAGAGTCCTCTTTCTCTTAACTGCAATGCAATTTTCTTGTTATTCGCTTCTATCGTTGCTAACAAGGCGACACTCACACATGAGATCTCATCTTTTTCACTAATTTCAGAAGGTTTTACTCCCTTCCCTTTAGCTTTTTCTTTGACAAGATGGTTGATATATAAATCGTAGGTATGTTGCAAACCTTTGGCATCAAAACCAATAGTCATTATTCCTTCTCCTTCTAAAAATCTAAAATTAGCGTGGGGGCGGAGAGTGATAGGATCTGGTCATTTGATGACGAAATTGTATCACGGCGGAAGCGTTATTACAATTTTACTTGCACTATCTTGGACAATAGTCGAATATGAAAATATTTATTTCCAAGATTGGCGATTTTCGTGTTGCGCTCAACAACCTTTATTGTCTCCTCTGAGGCAAGCTCCAGATGACTTAAGGTGAATTGGGTGAACTCGCTGTCCATCGGTCGGGGTCTCTCCAGCTCCAGTGTAGAAACGGCTCAAAGTGGGCTTATCTTCTATGGGCATTTGAAGGACACGCTAATAATTACCAATCTATTTTCTTGTACCTGATGTTCTCAGTATCCCAAATGCCTTCAGTTCTCTTACTATTTTTAACTGGGCTTTCTCCATATTGTCTTGTGTAAATCGCTCATAGACCTTTTCTGCAATATTTGAGGGGAAATTTGCTCCTTTCTCTAAAAGATCGATGACTCTGTCGGTGTATTTATTGTTTATGTCTGCAATAGACCTATGATTTGCTAGGATCGTCGTAGGGACTGCTATATTAACTATTTGATATATTTTCACCTACTAGAAAAGGATTTAATCTATTTCCAACAAAACTGGTTTTTCATGATGAGACAACTTTTCAATAAAAAATGGGCTTACATGAAACTTAACCTATTCCCATCGGAAACAAGGGCAAAATAGTATAACCACTTCTGTGCAATATGTAGTACATTGAGAGAATAGCACATGTTACCCAACTTTATTGTCTGGTTCTTAATTTGGCATGCAAAGGTATAATAGATATCAATAACCTGCACTACCGATTCAACGTAAAGGAGCGAATATGCAATACTTTATAGGGTTTATTGTTGGGCTAATAACCGGCGTGGCTATAGTCTTAATAGTCACTCAACACCAGCGAAAACAGTCTGAGCAGTCATTCTCTATGCTCTCACAAGAGGTATTAAGAAAGAATTCCGAAGACTTTCTGAAATTGGCAAATGAAACTCTTGCGAAACAGGCACAAACAGGAGTCGGCGAACTGGATAGTAAGAAGCAGTTAATCGACCAGACCTTACAATCTATAAAAGGTGACTTAACCAAGGTGGAAAAATTGGTCAATGATTCCGAAGAAAAAAGAGCTAAAGCATATGGCGAGGTTAGTTCGAGTTTAAAGAGCACGGCTGAACAGACTAATAAATTACAAGAGACTACAGGTAAACTTCAGGCTGCTTTAGCCAATACAAAAGTACGTGGACAATGGGGAGAAAGGATGGCCGAGGATGTACTTCGTTTTTCTGGATTTGCTGAAGGAGTTAATTACCTGAAACAGAAAACACAAGAATTGATAGCCTCTAGACCAGACTATTCTTTTATGTTGCCTCAAAATATGAAGTTGAATATGGATGTAAAGTTCCCTCTTGATAATTACACTAAATACTGTAACGAAGAAAATGATGCCGTTAAAGAGGGATGCAAACAACAGTTCCTAAAAGATGTTCGACAGCGAGTCAAGGAAGTTACTACCAGAGATTATATTAATCCAGCTGAAAACACATTAGATTACGTCTTGGTTTTCATTCCCAGCGAGCAAATTTATAGTTTTATCCACGAAAACGATAGGACCCTTATGGATGATGCTTTAAAAACCAAGGTTATCCTCTGTTCTCCACTGACACTCTACGCAATTCTTTCAGTGGTCAGGCAACAAATGGATAATTACAAAATGGAAAAGACAGCTGCCCAGATGCTATCGCTTTTCGGCACATTTAATAAACAATGGGATGAATACAAGAAATGTATGGAAGCACTGGGGAAGAAAATAGAGCAGGCTCATCAGGAGTACGATACGTTATTCACAACACGTTCTAGAATGCTTGAAAAACCTTTAAAACAGATAGATGAGTTAAGAATCCAAAAAGGCATTCCTGAGGCTGGTTTAGTTGATGACGAAAAAACGTCTGAGACTTCCATAGTGAGCAAAGATAAATAGTCATTAAAACATTTAGACTCATTGTAAAAACGACAAATAACTAATTCCCAAGCTCAAGGGTATTTCCGGACGGTATTTCATTAAATAATTAAAGGATTTCTATTTAGAAAATGGGCTCACATCGAAACTGTGATATTGACAGTCAGCACAGCTAACCCTTACCCTAAAACTCTGGCAATAGTAAACGGAGACAAATTTTCCCTATCACAAAGAAATGACATGTAAAAAGTCACATACAACTATGCCTTCTTTTGTTACAGTAATTCATGATGGTAAAGAATGAACAGCAGAGATATTGTATATGGCAAAGTGTAATCTTCATGATAATCAGATTACAGGTGCTACAATATGCAAAATAAGTAGAAGGTTTTCATTAGCTAGTTAACTAGCGATGGCCTGGTTATAGGGGGTCGATATGGAATTTCAAAAATCAGTTATTGAAATAATAAAAATGAGGAAATCGTACAGAACATATAATGGAAAGTTGATTGAAAATATCACGCTTCAAAAACTGATCGATTATATCGGAAAGACTAATGAAGAAGTAAAAATCAAAGTTAGGTTTATATTGGTCAACAATAATGACATAGATGGTAGATCAGTAAACAAATTAGGGACATATGGGTTTATGTCAGGTGCTAGGTCATTTATTGTGGGGATTATGGATAAACAAGAAAAAGATGCCCTTGAATTTGGATTCTTATTCGAAAAAATTGTACTCTTCGCAACGGATTTGGGACTTCAAACATGCTGGCTTGGTGGAACTTTTAATAAGAGTGATTTTCAACAAAGCGCGAGTATCCTTGAAAATGAATTCATACCTATTGTATCGCCGGTCGGATTTAAAAAAGAAAAACCAAGATTTTTAGAATCCGCAATGAGAACAGTCGTTGGTGCAGATAAGAGAAAACCATGGAACGAATTATTTTTTGAAGGAAATAGTGCGGTCCCTCTTAGTGAGGATAATGCAGGTTCATACGCAATTCCACTGGAAATGGTACGATTGGGACCTTCTGCCTCAAACAAACAACCGTGGAGAATTATAAAGGACATAAATGCGTTTCACTTTTTCCTTTGCAGAACAAAGGGCTATGGAGTTACTTTTTACGATTTGCAAAAAAATGATATTGGTATAGCGAAATGCCATTTTGAATTATCTGCAAATGAATTAGGTTTAAAGGGCAACTGGCAAGAAATGAAAAACATCAATACCCCTATCGGCTGGGAATATATTTCTACTTGGTCTTAAGAATAGTAAATCGATGAGGGAAGATCAATAAGCATAGTTACATGCGATAGAACGTTAACCTGCCGCCGCAGTGGCAAACTGGTGTTCGCTATGGAATTCTATGCTTCCTACATATACAATCGGCAATGCTCATGCCTTAGTCTGGTTGTGCCTCTGGCTCTTACCCCTTAAAAAATCCCCAGCAAAAACCGTATTTTTTGATTATTTATTTTAATTATTGAGCTCGTTTATCCATTCGGATAATATTATTTTGTACCTTAAATATAGTTTTTCCAAGTATATATTCTACGCTCAAATAATATATTTTTATTATTTTTAATTATTTATAAAAATTTCCGCTGAATACCCGCCAGCTTGCTGGCGGGATGAAAGCAGCCTCGTCCGTAATCTTGTGGGGTGGCTCCCTTTCCCCTAATGCCCCACAGATTGCTGTGGGGTTATTTACTAATTATTTCCATTTTTCCCAAAAACTTCCCCTGCCAAACGTAAAGAATAACGGTGCACTCTTGACAATTCGGTTTTGGATAGAGTTCGCCGACCTGAAGATCTATGCAAGGTTTAGAAGTTTAAAGTAAGCGTAATCAGGTTTGGAATAGTGTGTAAATGCATTGTAACGTAATTTACATACGAGAGTCCTTACATTTGATTGTAAGGGCTCTTATTCGTACATCAGTGAGCGATAATACGGGCAGCCTAGGTTCTCCAGTCTTACTTTCCGGTAACCGGATTTTTGTAGTGGTAAGGAAAGATGGTGCCTGATGGATAAGGGGCAAAATGCGGGTTCCGCACCGATGGTGGAGTCTGTGGGAGATCAGTGGGGCGCATCCATGGTTTCTTTACCCAACCTTTATCTATGGGACTACTGATAATGTCGTTGTAAAAAAGTTTCAAGATCTTCCATTTTCCATCCTCTTTTACGTAGTCGTTCTCCCATATTCCACAACCAATTAATGCTTGAAGTTTCCCTTCTCTTGGCAAAGCAGAAAGGCCGAAACCATACCATCTCCCTTTCGCCCTCACACCGTCCGGATCAATATCGACAATACCCGAAAGAGGGATCAGTAGATGCAGAAATTCCGGAGGAGCCTTTTTTACCCCAAATGCAGTATGGTGGTCTGCAAAAGGAAACCATATTTTTACTTCTTCCCATCCTTTATACTGGCCAGCATCATTTATCTCAATTGAGACATCGGGGCTGTGGGAAAATAGGCCTATTATTTCCTCGTCCTGCCAGTGCTCGAGGTAGTAGCAATATGACCTTTGTAATTTTTTTATCGCCTCAATGTCCTCTGCCTTCTGAAGCCTTGTTTCTTGTTTCTCTGCCGTTTCCGTTAGCATCTTTACCTTTGCTTCTTGTTTCTCTAACGCTTCCGTTAGTACCTTTATTTTTTCTTCCAATCCTCCTGACTCCACAGTTAACCTCCTTCTTTAATTGGTATTCCTTTAATAATCCTCAGCCCTTTCTCGCTGACGCTCGCAGATTCTTTTCCTTAGCTCAACACAACCTAAAAATCAGAACCACATTAATTCACATGATTGATTTTAAGTATAATAGATGAAATTAAGAAGAAATTAATACGTCTCTATTTTACATAATTAGTGCATCTCTTTATATTAGAACACTACAAAACACGCTGTTCAGAATCTTCTATTTTACCACCCGGAATGTGTGTTGCGGGTCTCACTAGCTTAAGCGATATCGCTTGTGGCTTACACTTTAGTATGCATTGCCCGCACCCCCAGCATTTTTCGATGTCTATGCGAACCTTCAATTTCTTTTTTGGCCCTGGAATTTCTTCCATAGTCATAGCACCAAACTGACAGCGGCGCGTACATAGTTTACATCCGGTACAAATATTCTCGTTTACTTCGGCTTGAAAACGACTTTTAGCTAACTGCTTGGTTAGTGTACCGTATCTCATCGCGGAATTAATTACAACGCAACTCTCTGAACAGCAAAAACATATTGCTCCAAATGGTGAGGTTACGTTATCAACGGTGGGCACTAGCCCACTATCTTGAGCGTAATTAAGAACGGCTAATGCCTCATCTACGGACAGTTTTTTACCGGTAGGCCTACTCAGGTCAAATTCAGCGCGTCCATCAAGATGCAAACAGGTCTCCACCGGGTGATCGCATTTCAACATCGTCCTGCGGCAAGCACATTCTACCACTGAGATTACCTTAGCGTCCTGTATTATCTTCCGAGGGTCCTCATAAGGTAAAACCCTGGTGGACGAAGCTTTAACAAAAGCATCTAGAGCCTTGGTCGTAGGAATTACTCTAAGGTTTGGTCCCTCAGGCCCTATCCAAAATGTCGAAGCATCTTTGGACCATTCGGCATCATACCATTCTTTCCAAATCTTCGTCATTTCTGGATCTGTCAGTTCAGGTAAAGCAGTGAGGCAGGTGTGATGAAGCATTATACAATTTGGGGGGAGTTTAAGCCCTTGCGGACTCCCCATGAGCCATCCTCTTTTTAATAGAGATGCAATGCTCGCTTTTACGTCGTTTTCAGTTCTGTGCAATTTTATCGCCAATTCTGAAGTTGGAGCTGGAAGCTCTAATAATAATTCAGTCTCTTCGGGTGTTATTGTCTTGTTAATTATTCGCAACAGATATTTCGAATTTGGAGCTTCCAACCTTTCTGTTAGTTTAATAAAGACATCGTTATACATTTGTAATAACCTCCTCTTGACAATAATATGACCTAAGCATTTTTCATTCTGTTAATACTTTCAACATGGTGCCAATGTAATCATCTTTACAATGACATTCCCCCGATTATACTAGTACCTAGTTGTGAAAATCAGCGTTATATTTCCTCGCCCCTTGAGGGAGGTGACAGTGCGCTCTTGACAATTCGGTTTTGGGTAGAGTTCGCAGAGGTGAGGACAATAGGCAAGAATAGAAATCTGCAAAAACTGTCTTGATATTATTCTGTCAAGAAATCAATGTCACTTATTACTCGAGATTTTCTTTACTGAGGGCTTTCGTTCACCAAATTCCAAAATCGGTTCGCCATTCGGTTCAATTCCGAAATACAAATCTCCATTAGGGCCACCTTTCTCGCCATCGAGATGCACCGACCCATGAAAACCGGTAATCCGTAGTGGTATCAAGGAATATTCTACATCGCCATCAATATCAACTTTACAACCATTCAAAGAAGTGGTGCTGCCGTGTATATGCTTAATACCCATTATAGGCTCCTTCTGACTAACTCAATTACTACTTCTACCCTGGTGGTATTGAAAATAATAAGAACGGCACTAACATAAATTCACAAAATTAGCCCACCCAGTTGGCCCGATATTTCCGTTTAACTATTACTAATTTAAGGCGACCAATCGTTAATTTGCTTAGAAGTGTATTCGTTCAACTTGATTGATAGTCGATTTTAATTATCCGCAAGACTCGTACTTATCCTTCACGTTCGGTAGCTGAACCCAGCTTCCGTCTCATGGCTTTTACTTTCTTAGCAAATCCCGACTGACTAGCAAATGCGTCCGCCGTATCCTCATCTTTCAGACCACCGCCCCCATCATGGTTTAAAAACAAGTGAGCAAATTCATGCGCTATTAAGCCAATCGCCACACTCTTAGGCATCTTCAGCACCTTTGGATCTGTTGAAATCTTACCCTCATCATCAATGCTTTCACGCTCAATGTAAGCGTCCCACTGGCTCTTTAATTTGAGAACTGAAAAGGATGGAAACTCTTCTGCGTATTTATTCGGGACACCGAGAACTCAATGCGTTTGGGTTTGGTACTAAAATTTAATTCCCCTTTCTTTCTTTTTTTCTTGCTTCTCGCCCTGCCTTTTCCTGCTCCCCTATTCTCCTTTCTTCCCTTTCAGCTTCTTTTCTCTCTTCTCCTCTCGCTTCTTTCCTTTCCCCTGCCGCCAGCTCTTCTCTTTTGTCTTGTTTCTCAGCTTCCTTTTTCTGTTCTCTTCCCATCCCACTTCTTTCTTTTTTTCTTGCTTCTCGCCCCGCCTTTTCCAAGTCCGCGGCTCTTACTTCTTTACTTTCAGCTTCCCATCTCGCTTCTACTCTCGCTTCTCTTCTCTCGTTTTCTCCCCGTTCCATGGATTGCTCATTGTAGTACTTGAAAGCTACGTTTATTATGTCTTCAGCTCTTTCGCTCATAAATTTCTGATTTTCAATTGTTCTCTCAAGGGAAACAGTACGGTCCGTGAGTCCTTCCTTCTCTACCTTTTCTTTTTCTTGCTCTGTCGCGTGCATGGTCTTCGACGCGAGGTTTTGGATAACTTTGATGTATCTTTCCCTTTCCCCCGGCTTTTGAGTGCCCTCGAAAATGGCTTTATCTACTGCTGGTCTAAAATTTCCGCTTTTTTCCGCCTCCTCTGTGAGGATATCAAGACCCTTTTCGGATATGGATGTTAACGGATTTACATACAAACAATTAGTAAGAAAATCGTATAATTTTGCATCATCTCCACACAACTCCTTCAACAAACTTTCCTCTTTCTCTTCTTTCTTCTTCGACATAATTCAGTCTCCCTCCTTTGTTGTTCTTACCTGCCTAATCATATGCTGCTTGAACTCTTAATTCTTTGGGGAAAAATCGTCTTAAATTGGGATTTCCCGTTCTTGCTTATCCTGCTTTTTAGTAGATGAAAATGTTAAGCGGCATATTTTGCATAATCATAATGCTCAATCAACAAATTGTCAACACACCAATTAAAGCTGGATTAATAAAAGTAAACAAATCACGACAGTGTAAACCATTCACTCCAGAGAATATATAGTGTACCCTTGAGAATTCGGTTTTGGATAGAGTTCGCAGACCTCAAGGCCTATGCTAGATTTAGAAGTTCAAAGTAAGTCTATAATCAGGTTTTGGAATAGTGTGTAATGCACAACAATGCAGTTTACATGTGAGAGCCCCTACAATCGAATGGAAGGGCTCTTATTCGAAGCATCATGAAAATTCAATAGCCTATGTCCTGCACTCTCACTTCCCAGTTACTGGATTTTTGTAGTGGTAAGGGAAGATATAGCCGGATGGATACCATGCCAAATGAAGATTAGGACTAGATGCCACAGTTTTCATCGTGTGGTCTACACGTGGAGTCTTGACCCATCCTTCTTCTAATGGACTACCGATAATATCAGTCCAAAAGAGTTTTTTGAACTTCCATACCCCATCTTCTTTTATATACTCATTCTCCCATATACCACAACCAATACAAGCTCTTGTTTCTACAGGCCTAGGCATGGCTACCATGCCATAACCATACCACCTCCCCTTGGCAGTTTTGCCGCCTGGATCTAGGTCAATAATACCCGCAGTCGGCATCAATATATGTAGAAACTCTCCAGGAGGTTTTTTCATCCCGTAGGCGGTAAAATGATCCTCAAAGTTGAAACTCTGCTTAATTGCTTCCCACCCTTTAAAAAACCCGGTGTCATTTATCTCTAGAGAGACATCGGGACTATGGGAAAACAGTTCTACGATCTCTTCTTCCTGCCAGTGCTCTAGGTAATAGCCGTAAGCCCTTTGTAACTTCTTTATTGCTTCGATGTCCTCTTGAGCCTGCAGCATTGCTTCTAGTTTCTTTACGGTTTCCTCTACCGTTTTTACCGTTGCTTCTAATTCCTGTGGCTTCATAATTGCCCTCCTTTTTGATAGATATCCTTTAATGACATTAATCCAGGATTTAGAGGAATACTAACATTGGTTTTCAGCTTTGTTAATCATCAAATTATGGTCGTTCTATAATGTCAAGTATAGAAGTGCACTCTTGACAATTCGGTTTTGGATAGAGTTCGCGGAGCTGAAGACACCGCGACTCAATAGCATTGTGCAATAATCATCCCATCCTTTCAAAATGAATCCTATGCTATTTCAACTCTTGAAGACATCTATTAAGGTAGCCTCTAGCTTCTGCTGCTATCCCTACCCTTCTCCATAACGGATACCAACGAGCGCTTACCGTTTGGAAGTCAATTGCCTTATCATAACCCGCATCCTTAAGGCGCTTAAGGACTTTAGGACAATCAATATCGCCTCTCCCAGGTATTTCTTCTTCTCCAGTCTCTCTAAGGCCGCCAAAAGCTGAAAGTCGAAGTGATTTTTTAGCATCATGGAAATGGCTATGAACTATTCTTTTGCCGAACCTTAGAACCGCTTCCGCAGGATCCTCTCCGGCTTTATATATTTGCAGTAAGTCAAGATTTACTCCTAAGGCTGGCGAATCTACCTCATTCATCATTTGAATTGTTGTTGCAATGTTGTACATTGAAGCAACAATGTGAGGTTTAACCGCCAAGGTTATTCCCAGGTCTTCCGCCTGTGCACTTAATTTCCTAAAATATTCAAGTTCCTGTTTTGTCGATGCCTTATCATCGGGCTTTCCAAAAGGACGGATTGATACAGTTGGAATGCTTAGTTTTACGGCCACGTCGAACACTTTCGTCAAAAATTTTATCTTGTCTTCATAAGACCGTTCTTGGAAACCCGGCCCGAAACCAGTACTGATAGCTAACAATTCAAGTCCGTATTTCTCTGCTAGGAACTTTACTCCATCTATATACGATTGATTTGTATTCAATTCGATGTGCCGAACCCATTTCTCCTGAAAACAAATTTCAGCTCCTTCGTAACCAGCCCAGGCAATATGCTTAAGGGCCCCGTCAAGGTCCAATTGGCTGAACAGTGCGGTATCACATCCCAATTTCATCGTGACATACCTCCATATTTTTCGGTGGCATTATACGCCACACCCAGTATAGCTGTCAAAATACACTCTTGACAAATCGGTTTTGGATAGAGTTCGCAGAAAGCAAGATGCAAAGACAGAATAGAATTTTACCAGGTTTGAGGTAGCTTCAACCCATTTAGGGCTTAGAAATTCAAAGTAAGCATATAATCAGGTTTTGGAATAGTGTGTAATAAGTTACAATGTGTGTAGCGTCTGAATGAAAAATCGCTGTTAGAGTTGTCTACTAAATTATTTCATACGAAACAGCTTCGGAGCTAGTAACCTAAAGATAGTTGCCTCAAAGCAAGAATTATTCCACGGTAGTGGCTTCGCAGGCTTTAAATGTAGCCACTCTTGGTTGAGTACACTTCGACCTAGTTCTTTCTGCAGATCATCCTTGAACTCGTACCAGGTTGGATATAGTGATTTTTGCATACCTTCTTACTCCTATCCTGCACCTCGTTGTACTATCTATTAACAGGCTAATTCATTTCGAAATGACAGCGCATCACCCATCTGACTGATTTTGAGGTGACAAAAGGATTAATCTTTGTTTAGATTAAGAAGTGGATCTCCAGTTTTTGACGAAGGTGCAGAAAGCAGCTAAAGAAAACCCAGTGGATGTTGAGTTTGATTTTCAATAAGGTCTGCACCGCTCCGAATAATATTGCAGCAGTTGCCAAAAAACAAGAGACTTTATTACATCAGTCAACAAGGCTTACAGAAAGTCCTGTACTTGTTTTCCGAGCTTTCTTGTATAATAATCTCGCCACAGCAATATCTTCAATCGCGAGTCCAGTCGAATCAAAGAGTGTAATTATCCTGTTATTGGTTCTCCCCTTTTTTCTGCCGGTAATGATTTCTCCAAGTTCGGCATAGATTTGGTCTTTTTTTAATAGACCCCTAGATATCGGCACATTGATTTCCCCGGCGTGAATTGCCTGCCTTAAATCATCTACGACAACCAGCGCGTCGTTTAGGATGGATGATTCCAACTCTTCTTTCCCCTCGGCATCCGCGCCGACAGCATTGATATGTGTCCCCGGTACCAGCCATTTCTTTTCTACCACGGGCTGATGCGCCGGCGTCAGAGTGCATACAATATCTGCCTTCACAGTTTCCTCAATGGAACATTCTTTTAGCGGCATATTCTTTAGAGACTCAATTAGTTTTGCCGCTGCTTTTGGGGAAATGTCGGACAACCGAATTTCCTTTAGTTTGAAAATCTGTTGATGCGCAATGATATGATAATAAGCTTGGTGACCGGCACCCACAATCCCGAGCGTCTGTGAATCCTTTCGTGCCAGATACTTCGACGCAATCGCTGAGGTTGCTGCCGTGCGAAATGCTGTCACTTCAGTAGCATCCATAATTGCTAGTGGATATCCCGTTGTAGGATCATTA
>Ga0182021_10008554_pt1 | contig 12118 bp, 14 predicted proteins | sample 612E3MmetaG_FD_120493 | JGI IMG/M metagenome (GOLD analysis project Ga0182021, IMG submission 120493) | Permafrost microbial communities from Stordalen Mire, Sweden - 612E3M metaG (Illumina Assembly) | ecosystem: Environmental > Terrestrial > Soil > Wetlands > Permafrost | place: Sweden...
CCGAGCATGCCGTCTGGGAGATCGCCTCCACGATCGAGGACGGCGCCAATGGTATCCACCCGACCCAGAAGCCCGTGGAGCTCATCCGCCGTCCCATCCTCTACCACACCACACCGGGCGGCCTGATCTATGAGCCCTTCTCCGGCTCAGGGACGGCCCTGATCGCCGCCGAGGCGACGGGTCGGGTCTGCTGCGCCATCGAGCAGGCGCCGGCCTTCTGCGACGTTGCCGTGGAGCGCTGGCAGAAGTTCAGCGGTGAGCAGGCGACCCTCGACGGCGATGGCCGCGGCTTCGAGCAGGTCGCTGCCGAGCGCCGCGGAGACGCGTAGGAGAGAGGCCGATGGACAGCCTCACCCGCCGCCTCTCCGCCCTCGATCGCCAGCGCTCTGCCCTGGAGCTGCGCAAGGCGGGCGCGACCTTCGAGGCGATCGCGCGCCAGTTGGGCTACGCCTCGGGCTCGGGCGCCCAGAAGGCCGTACGGGCGGCTCTGAAGATAACCCTGCGGGCACCGGCGGCGGAGCTGCGCGACCTCGAGTGCGAGCGCCTCGACGCGCTGCTGCTCGGCCTCTGGCAGCGGGCCGCCGCCGGCGATGAGAAGACAGCAAGGGTGGCGATCCAGATCTCCAAGCGCCGCAGCGAGCTGCTCGGCCTGGATCGCCGGCCGCGGCCGGAGCCGGAGGGCGAGGTCCCGCTTGTCATCAGCGGCCGGCAGAACCTCGATGCCAAGCAGATCGCGACCGGCATTGATGAGCTGCTTGCTCGCTACCGGGCGGGGCGGCTCGATGCAGAGCAGGCCCACCAGGAGCTTGCCCTGCTTCTCGGTCAGCTCAAGGCGGCCGAGCTGAGTGTCCTTGCCGAGAAGCTCGATCGTATCGAGGCGGCGCTTGAGGGCCGAAAGGCTTCCCGATGAGGGCCGGAGCTGCCGATATCCGGCGCCTGGCTGCCAAGGGCCTCTCCGGAGCAGAGGCTGGCAGGCTGGCGGTCGCCCATCTGCTTAAGATCGAGTACGGCAAAGCGGGCATCCTTGGCAAGGCCGATATCGAGGGCTTGCGCGCCTGCCTGCGCAACCAGAGCGAGGAGGATGACTATCAGCGCATGCTCGGCCTGCACGGCGCCGCCCGACTGATGCTCGCCGAGGCGCAGATCGCAAGCCTGCAGATCGTCGGTCTCCTTGAAGGCCTGCGGCACAGGCTTGAGTGCTGCCTGATCTGGGACGACGCAGTAGCCGATCTTACCGAGCAGCCTGAGCGAACGCTTGCCCTGGCGTCGAGGATGGCGGCGGTGCTCGCTGCCTACCAGCAGGTGCTTGCTGAGATGGGCAGGATCGCCCATGCCTCCTTTAGCAGCTCACTGCTCGGCGTCGTGCCCTTCGAGCTCGGCGCCCTGCTGGCCGACGATGAGGGCGATGAGCTGCTCGATGAGGTCAGTGTCGCCGCCCGCCGCTACAACAGGATGGTCGAGCTGCTCTTCGAGGAAGAAGCTGAGGATGTACAGCCGGCGTCCTTCCAACTCGACGGGTTAGAGCCCGATGAGGCCACCCTGGCCATCTTGCGAGAGCGGATCACACTGGGCCTTCACGGGCCCGGCTTGGGGTCGGAGTGGTGGCTCTAGGGGCGGGCGAACGACGGGCCGGCACCCTCCACGTAAGGCAGTGAAAACGCGCTCACGTACACCACCTTATATACACCAATCTGTGACGATTTGGCCCTCCGCGAGGCCCTTGCTGGCGTCGGTTCGTCAGCGGCAACTGGGCCCCTGTGCGGCGTGAAAGACGGCGCCACAGGTCCTGCTGACCAGTGCGCGAGGCGATCAGTCACGTGCGCCATGGGTTATGCGGCTGTTTGCCTGCGTGATGGTGCTCTACAGCTATGCCCATGCGATCAGCTGGCTCTCCCAAGCGGCGATCTCGCGCACGGTCTCGCTGCCGGCCGCGCTGCTCAGTGGCGGGTTCGCCCTTCCCAAGAGGCTTCGCGTGCCGGCCGTGGGAGCCGGCACACTCGAACTCTGTAGCCTGCTGCTCTTCCCCATGGCCCTGGCGGTGGGCCCGCTCACGGTGGCAGCGGTCACCACTACGCAGTTCGGCACGTTCGCCGTGATTCTCGGGGTTGCCTTCCTTGAGGAGCGGCCGCGGCGCCACCAGTGGGTCGGCATCGGCCTAACGCTCATCGGCGTGAGCCTCCTGGCCGCGGCCGTCTGAGAGGCCCGCGTGACGGCCCAGTCGATCGCTGGGGCGGCGGCTGGCGCCCCTCAATGCGGCCGCGGCGCGCCTGGCCGGCGGCTTGAGTGGTTCTTCCGCCGATATGTCGGCGAACAGTCGGCGTGGCATTCTCTGTGCTCCTCCTCGGTCGGCTGCCGCGGAGCAGTATCACCTATCGGGCTGTCCGATTTCGCCCGGCCACTTCTCACATCTCTTTGCAGCCTATGCGAGGCTGCCTCAGGATAGCGGAGAAGCGGCGGCCACAGGTTATCGGGACCTGTGGAAGCGCCAGCGTGGGGGCCGTGGTCGGCCCCGCCTATTGACGCAGCACGTCTGCTTCGGCTAGCCTCGCCACAGCACCCACATCTGCGGAGAGAGGCTTCAGGCGCACTCGCCAAGAGTGGGTGTACGCACTTGACTGGCTATGGGGTCGCAATCATGTCGATGCAGCGGCTCTACGTTGAACTCCTCATCGATGACCCCGAGGTGCTGGCTTGGCTGAACCAGTTCGAGGAGAGCGATCGTGCGGCCAAGGCGGCCACCTCGATGCGTATCGGTGTGCTGGCACTCCGCCAGTGCAAGCGGGTTCATCGATTGCCAAGCGATTAAGGACGAGGGCAAGCAGCTCACGGCGGATGTCGAGCGACACGTAACGGACGCCATGAAGGCCATGGTCGATCCAGAGAGCAGTTTCATGAAGATATCTGTGAGGGGTCACGGCGGGTGGTCGCTGAGGGTCGGGAAGTAGCGCCGATGGTAGCCAAGGCCAGGCTCGACGTCGCGAGCGCTTTCCACGTCTGTCCCATGCCGGTGGTGATCGTTGGCACGGTGACCGACGGCAGACCCAACTTCATGACCGTCGCGTGGGCCGTCAAGCTAGAGAGCGCACCGCCACTCGTCGGCTTGGCGATCGGCCGCCGGCAGCACACCGCGAAGGGCATCCAGCAGACCGGTGAGTTCAGTGTCAACTTCCCCAGCCGCGAGCAGGCGGTGCTCGCCGACTACTGTGGGCTCTACTCAGGTCGCCACGAGGACAAGGCGGCACGCATCGAGATCTTCCGCGGCGAGCTGGCGTCGGCGCCGATGGTGGGGCAATGCCCGCTGACGATGGAATGCGGCTTGCAGCAGACCGTCTAGCTGCGCGGTTCGTTCTTCTTCATCGGCGAGGTGGCAGGCGTCTTCGCCGACGAGGCGGTGCTCAGCGACGGGCGGGTGGACACGTGGAAACTCCAGCCGCTCGTCCTCACGCGCCCCGACAATATGTACTGGGCGCTGGGCGAAGCCGTGGGACCTGCCTGGGAGATCGGCAAGGCACTGCACGGCGAGGACCGACTCCCGCTTGCCACCGACCCCCAATGAAAGGTCACAGATGAGAAAGCAAGTGGTTTCGCGTCGCTGACCATGGACAAGATGGAGCGCTCCATGCCGCGGAGTCTGTTGTGAGGTCGGTGCCCGGCCGCCACGCTCTCGACTTCTATCATCTGGGACGGCCGGAATCGAGCGACGGCCCCCAAGCCTCCCGCGGCGTCCCGCTCAGCGGCCCGCACCATCCGCGGGTGCCTCACAATCTCGACAGTTCGTCGGGCAGCGTGCTCGCTCGCCCCGGAGACGCTCGTCTGGCCGGAGCTGTCACTCTAAGAGGCACGATGCGGACTGAATGTAATAAGCATCGAGTCTGGCCGAAGCGATCCACGGAGGGTGATGTGCAGACACATCTCTTTGCAGCCTATGCGAGGTTGCCCCTAGATGTTTCCCACCAGGACTTCATGCACCGCCTCGGCATCGCGCTCGAAGTCGATGAAGACGGGCTCGTGATTGATTGTTCCGCCACTCTGCTCATGGAGACGGCTCAGGAGTATCTTCGTCGTCTACTGGTGGGCCGATCCGTTATTGCCGACCGCGGCAGTATTCTGGACACCTTGCATACCCACTGGCATGGTCCGTCGCAGGCCGCTCTCATTGCGGCACTGGGCAAGGTCTTTGAGGCCGTCGATCACACCTCCATCGGCAGAAGAGCCGTCCCCGACGGCGAAGGAGTCTAGGGTACTGATCCGCATCGGGCACGCGCACTAGTCCGCTGCGAGGTTTCGATCACACACTAGGGCCGGCTCTGATCCGCAAACGACTGGCGGTTCCGGGGCTGTCTGCGCGTTCCCATTGACGACAGTGACGCGGCCTGTTACAAATATGTTGAGCTGCAATTTGTCTAGCCCCTGAGAAGCTTGCCGCTCCGTCGTCGTGGGCTCACACTCACGCCTCACCGGAGCCGCACTCGGTCGAGTGCCACAGAGGGCGTACCTTTCGTTGTAGCTGCTTCCGGCAACTGGTCAGGAGGTAGCTTATGAATAGGCCCGTCCCAGAGTAACCCGCCCCGCGCCATCCCACTCTCGTGATGGCCACACATCGTAAGCGTGACGAGCGTTTTGGGGGATTCGCATGTCAGATGAAGTGTCCAAAATATCGACCCATACGCAGGAACGGGCAGTAGCAGGCAGCGCCCCACTTCCGCCGCTGGCACCCGTCGCCAAGAAACTATCGCTGATCCCGAGAGCGCCTGCCGTGTCCTGGATGGCACTTGGCTGGCTTTGGGCTGTGTATGCGATGAACGCTACCGGGCGCGAACTCATCAACCGCGTCGCTCCTGCCATCATCAAAGAGTTCAATATCAGCTCGGACACCTGGGGCCTGTACGTCACCATAACGACATTGGCAATCTCGGCGTTGGCGATTCCCGGCGCCAGTTGGGCCGACAAGGGCGGTCATGGGTGGATGCGGAAGAGGCGCCATGTTTTCATCGCCTTTGGCTATACAATTTTCGCGGTTCTGACTGGGTTTCACTGGCTGACCGCTGCCCTCGGAGTTTTCATCGCCTTCCAGATCGTCAAGAACATGTTCGGTGGCATCGGTGAATCCATCGAGGTGACGTCGGTGGCCGAGTGGTGGCCAGATGAGTATCGTGGCTTCGCCCAAGGTGCTCACCACAGCGGCTACCCGTGGGGCTCGCTGATCGGGGGTTGGATCGCATCCGGCATTCTCGCCGTGTATGGCCCGTCCAACTGGCGTCTGACGTTCCTGCTCATTCCGCTGCTCATGATCCCCATCTTCTCAGGCTACTGGATCTTCGCTAACTCCAAGCACTTCAAGCGGTACCAGACACGGACGCGCACGATGGGCATGAAGCCCATGGTCGAGGAAGAGGATATGGTGGGTACCCGTGCTCCACAGGGTGCCTTGGGGCGTGCGATCAGGAATCCCAACATCCTCGTTGCGGCATTTGCCTCGTTCGTCGGCATTCTCGTGTACGCCGGCATGGGGTACTGGCTAGCTCCCTATCTAGTGTTCGTCGGCAAGTACAGCATTGCCGCAGCTGCTGGTTGGAGCACCATTTTCGCGATCACGGGCGGCATTGGCCAAATCGTCTGGGGCACGCTATCCGACAAGATCGGGCGTAAGGTGACATTGCTTATCACCTTTGCCTGGCTGGCAGTCGGCGTCTTTTTGATGCAGTACACGACGAGCGGCATCGGGTGGCTCATCGGAATCCAGCTCTTTGCCGGTTGCGCCACGAATGCCATCTTCCCTGTCCTCTACTCCCTGACGACCGATTCCTCCGAGAAGGGAGCGGCCGGCGTCGGCAACTCCGTGACCCTCTTCGGACTCTACATCGGCGGTGTCGCGCCCTGGATCCTTGGCCTTCTCATCCGTTCTGGTGGCGGTTGGAACGCTCGGCCAGGATTCGTCTACGGCCTTTGGTTCCTCGTTGGCATGTTGGCGGTCGCTTGGCTGGTCATCCTCTTCTTCAGCCGTGAGACCCGCGGCCCGTGGCGTGGCAAGGACCTGAGTCTTGTCAGCATGAAGTCGTGCAACGTCGACCCCGACACCATTCGTTAAGTAGACCTACACGGTGGATACAGTGTTAATCATGAGCAATCCGAGGGCGTGACAACGCTCGCCAGGAGACGGTACTGATGACGGTGAGGTCCGGGCATGCCGTCCATGCCCGGACCCATCACCGGACACCGCACTGGCCGGAGGACGAAAATGGCAGAAGTGACAATGGAGTGTGGCAGCAAGCTGGGGATGGAATGGCGTGATGGAACGAGCGCCGAAGTCGGCAGCACGCGCCGTATCCAGCAACTCAACCGCATGCTGCACGCAAATCGGCCCAACGTCGACATTCACCGCACCCAGTGCTTCACGCGGGTGTTTCAGGCGACCGAGGGGGAGCCGTACCTCAAGCGCCGCTACCTTGCCAGCGCAGAGACCATCCGGACTCTGCCGGTTGTCATCTACCCGCATGATCGGATCGTCGGTTGGCAGGGACGGCGGGTGCGCTGCGAGCAGGTCAACATCGAGATGCACGCCGATTGGCTCGAGGACGATCTCGAGCAGATGCGCTCGCGGCAGTTCGACCCGTTTGAGATCAGCGATGAAGACATCGAAGAACTCCGAACGGTCCACATTCCCTACTGGCGGAACAAGACGCTGACCTCAGTCTGGGCCAAGCAGGTGCCGCAGCCGCAGAAGCTGGTAGGCAGCGGCATCGCCGATGCCGTCAACTACCTGGGCAGCAATGGCTCGCACTTCATCGCCGACAACGCAGGGCTTCTGGCCGGCGGCTTCAAGGCGCGCTACGAGCTCGCCAAACAGTGTCTCGCCGAGCTAGACGCAAACGAGCCCGCCGACATCGAGCGGAGGGTCTTCTACGAAGGCATCATCGAGGTGCTCGAGGCGATCAAGCTACTCGGCGAACGCTACGCAGAAAAGGCCCGCGAGCTAGCTGCGGTTGAGACAGACGAGGGCCGCAAGGCGGAGCTTTCCGAGATTGCGGCCGTCATGGACCAGGTCCCATGGGGCCCGGCACGCAACTTCCGAGAGGCCATCCAGACCATCTGGATGGCGCTCATGCTGCTCTACATCGAGGGCGCCGGTCCAAGCATCACCTACGGGCGCTTCGACCAGTACATGTATCCCCTCTACAAAGCCGACGTCGCGGCCGGCGTGCTGACGCCCGAGGGCGCGATGGAGGCGATTGAGGAGCTCTACATCAAGACCACGAACATTCCGTGGTTTCAGTCGAGTCAGCTGGCCTATTACTTCGGCGGCTACTATCGCTTCTCTCACCTCGGCGTCGGTGGTCTCGACAAGCACGGGCGCGATGCCAGCAACGACCTGTCGTATCTTTGCCTGCGGGCCATGCGGCACTGCCGCACGACCGCCCCGTCAGTCTCGCTCTACCTACACCCGAAGACGCCGGATTCGCTGCTCTTAGAGGCCGCGAAGCTGAGTGCCGAGGGCATGGGGCACCCATCCTTCTTCAACGTGGACACCTACTCGCAGATGCTGGAGTACCGCGGCGGGGGCCTTACCGGCCGCAGCCCCTATACGCGCGAGCAGATCCTTGAGCTTGGTTCGCCGATAGGCTGTGTCGAGCCTGGCGTCGCCGGGCTGCAGTACGGGCACACTGACTCAGGGATTCTCAACGTTGGCGCGGTGGTCAGCTTGGTCATGAACGACGGCAAGAAGCCCGTCGGCGCACCCGGCTGGGGCGCGGGCGAGCAATGCGGTCCGCACACCGGCGATCCGCGCTCCTTCAAGACCTGGGAGCAGTTCGAGGCGGCGGTCAAGAAGCAACTTGAGTTCCATATCCGCGAGTTGCATGCAGCCCTCATCGTGGCCGAGAAGATCGTCACCGAGCAGCATCAGCTACCTACGTTCACAATCTGCGCCAGCGGCTGCATCGAAAAGGGCGTGGATGTCTCCAAGGGCGCGTTCTGGAACATCGGGCCGACGATCCAGGCGGTGGGTTTGGCGGACATGGTCAATTCCATGGCAGCCGTGCGTCAGGTTGTCTACGAGGACGGCCAGGTCAGCATGGATGAGCTGTGTAAGGCGCTCGACGCAGACTTCGAAGGTGCCGAGGATGTGCGCCTGCGCCTGCGGAATGCGTCCAAGTACGGAAACGACGACGATCGTGCTGATGACATCGCCGCCGACATGTTCCAGTTCTTCGCAGACGCCGTGAGGAGCCTGAAGATGTATCGCGGCGCCTACTGCGATCCGGCCATCCAGATGGTGCAGGCTCACGTGGGCTTCGGCGAGATGACGTGGGCGCTGCCGAGTGGACGCAAGGCCATGCGCCCCTTGGCGGACACCATGTCAGCCGAGCAGCAGACCGACGTCAACGGGCCCACAGCGGCTTCGCGCAGCTACGGCAAGTTGAACTTCCCCGCATTCACCAACGGAACGTTGCTGAACATGTGGATCAGTCATTCAGAGTTGATCAAGTAGGGTCCAAGGAGGCCGACCATGATGAGTCTCGAGACGCCACAGTCCACGTATGTCGAGCCGGAGTACAAAGAATCCGGCATGCGCAATTTCATGAATCTGATCAGGACGACGCTCAATGACTACGGCGTCGAGCATGTCCAGTTCAACACCGTCAACAAAGAGACACTCGTGGCTGCTCAGCAGCATCCAGAGAAGTACCCGACGCTCATGGTCCGCGTGGCCGGCTACAGCGTCTACTTCACCGACTTGGGCAAGCGTGTCCAGGACGATGTGATCGCAAGAACCGAGCACCGTTTCTAGACCGGAGGCGGCCTGAGGCAGCGAACTCTTCCTGCGTCTGCTTCATTCACACGCGAATTGGATAGGCAGCTTCAAACGAACGCGACGGTCTTCGATATCAGTCGCTACATGATCGAGGATGGCCCCGGCATCCGCACGACGGTCTTCTTCAAGGGCTGTCCGCTGCGCTGCGTCTGGTGTAGCAACGCGTTCGGTCTCTCGCGAGAGCCAGAGATCGTCTACAACCGGCGCAAATGTGTCCTCTGTGGAGAATGCGTGGCGGCATGTCCACAGAATGCTCTCCGTATGGAGTCGCAGGGAGTGGCGCTGGACCGGGACAAGTGCACGACCTGCGGCAGCTGCGTCTCAGCCTGCCTGTCCACCGCTCGGGCGATCGCTGGTCGTACTTACTCCCCTCGGGAGATCGTTTCGAAGGTCCTCGATGACTCCAAGTTCTACCGCCGTTGCGGCGGTGGAGTCACATTGTCAGGAGGAGAGGTACTCCTGCAGGCTTCGGCGGCTGCCGAGATTCTCGATCTGTGCAGATGCGAGCTCATCCACAGTGCCGTTGAAACCTCTGGCTACGGCTCATGGCCGGCGCTGAGGAGTCTTGTGGAGCGTTGCGAGTTGATCTTCATCGACATCAAGCACAGTTCGGATGAAGCTCATCGCAGGCTGACCGGCGTGAGCAACCGGACCATCCTTGAGAACATCCGGCTGACGGCGCAGCATGTGGCCATCTTCGGATCACCACGGCTGGTGCTGCGCGTGCCAGTCATTCCCGGGATCAACAGCGATTACGACAACATGGTGGGCATCGCCCGATTCATCGCGGGCCTGCCGATCGCCGCGGAAATCAATCTCCTTCCCTACCATCAGCTGGGCACCAGCAAGTACGAGATGGCGGGACTTCAATACGGGCTGGATTGGGTGCAGGCAGCGTCTGCTGCCTTGCTCGACGAATCTCGCGAGATCCTGCGCGACCTGGCCCCGGAGTGGAGTTGCACGATCGGTGGAGGAGAGATCGGGCAGGCCAGCGGTGACGAAGGGTCTTCTCTGCCCGGGTGCGGCGCGTGTTGATGGCACACCATTGCGCTTGTCTCGGACTGATTGCTCCGGCCCGCTCGTCCCCGGCCACGATAGGAGCGGTAGGGACAATGCTGAAGGCCGAGACCCGGCTCGTCACAGGAGCACGGTGGCAGGCTTTCACTATGGAGAAGGATTCATCAAATGGTAAATGCTGAGAAATGCTCAAGCAGGGTGATCCGCGTTGGAGACGTGCGGCCCTTTTGCCCCGTCAACCATCACGAAACGAGGTCGTGGCAACTCCTCACCAAGGGCAAGCCGCCCTATCTGGATTCGCTCGAGCTATCCATTGCCGAGATAGAACCGGACGGCTGGATTGACAATCACGCTCACGAGGCCGATCACATCTACGTGATCACAGGAGGGGAAGCGCTCGCCGTTGTGGACAGTGAGGAATTCCGCCTCAGCTGCGGCGACTGTCTGTACATCCCCAAGGGCGCCCCTCATGAGATGAGAGTCGTGGGGGACGCTGTGTTGAGGTTCGTCGTGATGTGGACTCCGGCACGGGCTGTCGAGATCGCTAATGCCGCCGAGTCCCAAGAGGCGGTGGCCCAGCAGGCGTAGCTCCGTCAGCCGTGGCTTGTCATACGGCAACGGGTTCGGTCGTCTGCTTGCCGCGGCTGATTGTGTCTCCAGCAGTACGTTGAGTTCCGACGAGCGCGCCGCAACGCGCATCGAGCGGGCGGACGGTGCTGCGATCGTCCGCCAACTCGGGTGACCGGGAGCAGTAAGTGTGCCCCCGGAAGGAGGATTCAGGATGGACTTCAGGCTGACGACCGAGCAGCAGCTCTTCAAGGCCTCTATCCGCGAGTGGCTGGTCAAGAACCTAGAGCCACGCGCCCGCACGATTGACGAGGCCGAGGACGGTATCCCCGAGGACATTGCCAAGGGCATGGCCGATCTGGGCATCTTCGGAGTCACCATTCCCAAGGAGTTGGGCGGCTGCTCCGTCCCCGGCGAAGAGTCGATCTATGAGACTATCGCCATTCATGAGATCGCACGCGCCGACCTGTCGATGTCGACGCCGGTCTATGCCCTTCTCACCATCGGTTGGTCGTCGATTGTCAACAAGTACGGGACGCAGAGATTGAGGGAGCTCGTTCTGCCGCGTGTGGCCGAGGGCAGGTGCTTCGTCGGCGTGAGCACGACCGAGAGTGGCGGCGGTTCTGACCTCACGAATGTCCAGACCACCGCCGTCAGGCAGGGCGACAAGTACATCCTCAACGGCGAGAAGGTCTACATCTCCGGGCCTAACGAATGCCGTACGTGGGGCAGTCCGAGCGGCCATTGCACCTTAGTGCGCACCGACCCCAGCAAGGGCAACAAGGGCATGACCTTCATGTATGTGGACGCCAACTCGCCCGGGGTGTCATTTACTACCTACTCGACCATGGGCCGCACGGGCCTCTCCACTGGCCGGCTGATCTATGATGACGTAGAGGTCCTCGACTGGTGCGTGCTGGGCGAGGAGAACAAGGGCCTGTACGTGAACCTAGACGGCTTCAGCTCAGGCCGAGCGCTGGTTGCTTCCGCCTGCCTCGGCGGCGCGGAGAAGGGCCTGGAGATCAGCGCTGAGTACACCACCCAGCGTCACACCTTCGGCAAGCCGCTCGGCAAGTGGGAGGGCATCTCCTTCGAGATGGCCAACGACTGGATGCAGCTCGACATGCTGAAGCTGAACCTGCAGCGCGGCGCCTGGATGATCGGCTACGAGAGCCAGAACCCGGGCACGTTCAGTCGCAAGGAGATCAACAAGGTCATCAGCACCTGCAAGTGCCTTTCCTCGATCCTGGCGATCGACATCGCCCGCCACGGCATGATCTACCACGGCGCCTTCGGCTATACCAAGGAGACGCCGCTGGAGATGCTGCTGCGCGGCGTCATGAGCTACGAAGTGGGCGCCGAGGGCGGCCTGAATATCATGCGCGGGATCGTCGCCGCAAGCGAATGGGGCGATACCCACAGCCCGTTTGATGACTGAGAAAGACATCCCTTGACGCTGCCTTTGCGCTGTGATGCCTCCTGTGGCATCGGCGTAAGGCCTGGCGCTGAGCTAGCGAGATTGGGGCCGCGCTCGCCCCTCGTGACGAAGGAGCATCATGCCGTTCAGATCTGACTGTCTTGTAGACAGACTCCCAGGGCACTGCAATGGGTGACCTGCTGCGAGTCGACCTCACCACCGGGGCGATCACAGAAGAGACGATACCGCGGGAGCTCATCACCCAGTACATCGGCGGCAAGGGCGTCGGCACTTACCTGCTCACG
>Ga0182021_10008555_pt1 | contig 12118 bp, 10 predicted proteins | sample 612E3MmetaG_FD_120493 | JGI IMG/M metagenome (GOLD analysis project Ga0182021, IMG submission 120493) | Permafrost microbial communities from Stordalen Mire, Sweden - 612E3M metaG (Illumina Assembly) | ecosystem: Environmental > Terrestrial > Soil > Wetlands > Permafrost | place: Sweden...
CACTGACGGCACGACCCAGAAGCAGAGCGTGAGCCTGCCTCCCAAGAGCCGTACCACTGTTGGTGTCAACAACTCGCTGAGCATGGCAACGATCTGTGATGGCATCGCCGTTCACCCGTACGATTATCCCGAGTACTGGGCCTGGTACTACCAGAACGTGGTGAACATCTGCGCCAAGAACGGTTACGGCGGCAAGGAGGTCATAGTCACCGAGATAGGTTGGCCACACGCCGGCAGGGCCGAGTTCTCGCAGGAGGGCCAGCGGAAAGCTATCGGCGAGGTTGGGGTCGGTGGACTGTGGGGTGCCGGTTGCAAGAAGATATGGATCTTCGAGGATGTGGACCCGCCTAGTTCGTGGGATCAGGCGTTCAACGGCCTCTACGATTACAACGGAAACGCGATGCCCGCGTGGAACGAGTACAAGAAATGGCAGGCCCAGTTGCCGAATTACGGCAACAAGCCGAGCACCTTCAAGACGCCCTGATCTTCGTTCCAGCAACATGAATATTGAGCCGGGTCTCTCCAGGCCCGGCTCCTTTTCCTGGTGTGCCGAGCGACCGGCCCGTCCACTTGTGATAATGTTTCCCGGTAACCATTTATACCGCGTCCGCGGTCGGACATGTCTACAGGGGGAACATTGAGCGCAGTGGACGGAGGAGCTGGTCCGGACGACCGCCCGCTGGTGTCGATCATTATCGTGCTGTTCAACTCGGCCGAGCACATCAGCCGTTGCGTGTCTTCGATCGCATCGCTGAATTACCGTCCGATTGAGCTGGTTTTTGTGGACAATGGCTCGAGGGATGCTTCGCCGCTGCTCGCCAGGAAATGTGCGGCGGAGGCTGGGCTGAAGTGCCTTGTGAGCGAGACCGGGCGCAACAGCGGGTTCGCAAGGGCTAACAACCTCGGGTTCTCGCTTTCCCATGGTCAAGTGCTGTTGATGCTTAATCCCGACACGGAATTGTGGCCGGATGCACTTGAGAAGCTTGTTGCGGCACTGGATGATCGGACGGTGGGTATCGCGGGTTGTAAAGTGCTCTACCCCGACCGGGTGACGATACAGCACGCCGGCGGTTATATCCGGGACAATGGGCTGACAATGCACTACGGCGTGGGCGAGGCCGATGACGGCCAGTACGATACACCATGGGAGTGCGCATACGTGACCGGCGCCGCCCTGGCAATCAGGCGCAACGTCCTTGTGCGCGCGGGCATGCTCGATCCGGGCTATTACCCCGCGTACTTCGAGGAGACCGATCTCTGCCTCAGGATTCGCAGGTTGGGCTACCGCGTCGTGTACATTCCCGGCGCTCGTGTTGTTCACGACGAGTCGACTACCGTCGGCAAGTTCACGAAGCGTTATTACTACCTCTATCACAGGAACCGTATCCGGTTTATGCTCAAGAATTACTCCTGGCGGTTCCTGCTCGAACGCGCCTTACCGATGGAAGAGCGCTGGCTCACAATGATCGAGCCATGGGAGCAGGCGGTCCCGCTGAACCACGGCTACTTCATCAACATCCTCAACCTCCCTCTCACCCTCGCCGCGAGGTGGAAGATGGAGCGGGAGCTCAAGGCGCCCAGGCTAGAGGACACCGTCTCGGAGCTTTAGGTGGGACTGGTGACACGCCCCGGGTTGCTCAACTTCGGAGGTTCCCTACTATGACAGATGGCAGATACACGACGAGGAGCGTTCACAAGCTTATCGACGGGATTTCCAGGCTCATCAAGCGAATCGTACCGGCCCGGCTTATCCCCCTGTTGCTCACAGCGTACGGCAGGCTCAATGCATTGTTGTACAGAGGCAATGCCCTGACGTGCCCGTGTTGCGGAGGGCGTTTCCGGCGCTTCAAGGCGTATGGCGCGGTCAAGAGACCCAACTCGATGTGCCCGAGGTGCAGGTCGCTCGAGCGGCATCGCCTGATCTGGCTTTTTCTCGAGCAGAAAACGGGGTTCTTCACGGACGAGCTCAAGGTGTTGCACTTCGCTCCCGAGTTCTGGTTCCGGCGGGTCTTCGGCCGCCTGCCCAGGATGACGTACGTGACCGCGGACCTTCGCTCGCCGCTCGCCGACCTCAAAGCGGATATCACCGATATTCCATGCGACAGCGAGGAGTTCGATGCCATCCTGTGCGTGCACGTGCTCGAGCACGTGCAGAACGAGGCGCACGCCCTCTCCGAGGTGCTGCGTATCCTGAAGCCCGGGGGCTGGGCGATCATCAGCGTGCCAGTGGATGCGGGCCGCGAAACCACCTACGAGGTCGAGACCAGCTCGAGGGCCGAGCGCTTAAAGGAGTATGGCAAGAGCGACCACGTAAGGGTCTACGGTCGCGACTTCCAGGGCAGGTTGGAGAGCGCCGGTTTCATCGTCACGCGTGAGGATTACGCGGCCGAGCTCGGCCCCGACGCGGTACGCAAATACGCACTGAGTCCCTCATCTAGCATATACTTTTGCACCAAGCCGATATTTTTTTAACCGGCTCAAGTATATATTCCCCTCCCCCTCGAGGGGGAGGGTCAGGGTGGGGGTGTAACCAACAGCCACGCACGAGTCGTTTTCGCCCCTTGAGCCGAGTCGTGAGAGCCCGGCCCGAAAAAAGGCACCAAGACGTAAAGAAGAGCAATATGGAAACAAGAAAAGAAGCTTCCGTCGGCATAGTCGGCCTTGGAAAGATGGGTATCGCTCATCTTGCTATCCTCAACGCGCTCGACGGCGTGGCCGTGCGGGCCGTGGCAGAGAAACAGTCAATGATGAGGAAGGGGCTTGGAACCATCATAGACGACGTCAACATCTATAGCGACTACCGCGTGATGCTCGATCGCGAGCACCTCGACGCCGTATATATCACCTCGCCCACGGCGCTGCACGTCTCGATCGCGAGCGAATGCGCCGAGCGTAACATCGGTTTCTTTGTGGAAAAACCCCTGGGTTTGAGCGCCAATGAGTGTGAGGCACTGGTGCGCGAGGCTTCCGAGCGTGGGACCGTAACGATGGTGGGCTACTGCAAGCATTTTTTAGAAACGTTCCGTAAGGCGAAAGAAGTGCTCGACTCGGGACAGCTCGGAAAACCGATCTACGTCACGTCGCACATGTACGTCTCGCAGCTCTTTTCTCAGGGATCGGGGTGGCGCTACAAGAAGGAATCGAGCGGTGGCGGGGTGCTCAACATTCTCGCCACGCACCTCGTCGACATACTCATGTGGTTTTTTGGTGGTGTCGAGTCCGTGACCTGCTCGACAAAGGCGCACTACTCGAGCGAGGTCGAGGATTTCGTTCACGCGTACTTCACCTTCGGAAGCGGTCTCGCCGGGCCGCTGGACGCCTCCTGGAGCATGCGTGGCTTCCGGTTGCCGGAGATAGAGGTAACTGTCCAGTGCGAGCGCGGCATGCTAACCGTGACCGAGGATTTCGTCAAGACGTTCGACGACGCGGATGAGCGTTACACCATGCTGTACAAGCAGGACCTCTTCGAGGGTGTGCCAGTCTACGTCGGTGGCGCTGAATACACCAGAGAAGACGCCCTGTTCGTCGAGTGCCTCAAGACGGGGCGCTCACCGGAATTGGACGTCGCATACGGCTGCAGGGTCCAGCGTGTGACGGACGCCATGTACGAGTCGGCGCGCACAGGGCGCACCGTCGCACCGGCGGGCAGGGAATAGCATGACGGACCACCTCGACCCGATAATCCTCGGGCACAACCAGTTTATCGGAGTGAGCCACCTGAGCCAGGAGGCGGCGCGCGCCCGCGTGGAGCGCTTCGGGCGGATGGACCGGGTCGGCGAGCTCATACGGTTCTGCCGCGAATCGGGCGTGCACGGGATGATGCTCTCAAGTCACCCGAAAGCAAGAGACATCCTGGCCTACCTCAAAGCCGAGGGTCTCGCTGACGGGCTGGGGCTGTACCCTCTCATCCCGTTCGCGCAGGGGTACGTCCGAAGGATGAACGCTGTAGGCATGACCGGCATGATAAAAGAGATCGTCCAGGCGGCGCCCCTGAAGACCAAGGCGAGCCTCGCGGTGCAGGGAAGCCTTGGACTGGCAAGGAGAGACCTGACGCGCCTCCTCGGGGCGTTCGTCGATATCGAGATGCTGAACTTCAAAGGCTTCGACACCAGAGGGGTGTTCCTTCACGACGCCTTTGTGGACCTCGCCCTCGCCCTGCAGGCTCGAGAGCAGCTCGAGTTTTTTTCGAAGCACGTTCGCTCCAGGTACGGCGTGCGGCCCGGGTTCGTCACGATGAACTTCCCACTTCTCGTCGAGTCGTTCCAGCGGTGGGGGATGGAGAGGCCGCTCGTCATGACCACGTTCAACAAAGCGGGCTTCCAGATGAACCCTTCGCGCGAGGCTTGTGAGCGCGCTCTTGATAGCGGCTATGCCGACGTAGTCGCGATGAGCACGCTTGCCGCCGGCTATCTGGACCCGGGGTCCGCGTACGAATATATCCACTCACTCGGCAATGTTCCGTCCGTAGTCGTGGGTGTGTCGACCGTCGACCATGCACGCGAGACGTTTTCCCTGATAAACGGGACCGTGTTCAAGGAGAAAGAAGACCTGGGCCTGTGAATACAAAGATGCGCGGGAAGAGGTGATTTATTCCGCGAATGCGGCGCGACCTGGCAACGTGGCGTTTACGCCATTTGGTGCTTGAAGCGTGATATCGGACCTGAAAATGGGGTTAGTTCAAGATATAACGAGGGGGATATGTGGAGATGTCGGGAAAGATGATGGAGGCGGGTGAAGAAAACGGCGCGTCGAGAGCCCATGATTACTTCGACCGCCACTGGGAAGCCCACGGTGGCACATTGCTCGAGCGGGAAGTCGAGAGGGCTTCGATCATCGCCTCGCTTATTCCTGAGGACTCAAACTCCGTGCTCGAGGTCGGGTGTGGTGACGGCTTGATAATAAACATGGTCACCGGGACCGGGCGGGAGACAATGGGACTGGACTTAAGTGAATCCGGTCTCAAGGGCGTACGGGGGCCGGCAACGCTGGGCTCTGTATCCGAGCTGCCATTCGAGGACGCAAGTTGGGACGCCGTTATAGCCTCCGAGGTAATAGAGCACATCCCGGAAGGAGATTACCGGCAGTCATTGCGGGAAATCAGCCGGGTATCCAGGTCCTGTATCATAGTCTCCGTCCCCAATAACGAGAATTTCGAGCGAAACATGACAAAATGCCCGCGCTGCGGAGCCAAGTTCCACGCGTACTACCACATGCGATCGTACTGTCACCAGGACCTGGACAGCCTTTTTCCCGGGTTCAAACTCTCAAGATGCTTTGACGGTGGTGCCCTTGCCAGGACCGAGAGAGGGATCGAGCTTTTTCTCAAGCACAGCGTGCTTGACAGGTGGACCCCGTTCGGAAGCACCGTCTGCCCATTCTGCGGCTACTCAAGGGGCGAGGTAGTTTCCGGGGCTCCAACCGAGAGAAGCGGCGGTACCGGTCACGATGCCGTGAGAAAGATGGCCAGGTTGCTTCCGTTCTTCAACCGTACAAGGCCGAAGTGGACTTTCGCGGTTTATTCGACTGATCCCGTTTAAGCAGGGTTACGTTCGAAGAATGAACACGACAGCATGATCAGTATGATAAAAGAGATCGTCTTGCAGGCGCTATTAAAGACAAAAACGGGCGCACGGTTGCTGGAACGGGCCAAAAGAAGCCGGGCAAAATGGCGTCACCGCAAGATCCGTCCCGAGTATCGATACCCGTACCGAACAATCCACCGGGGCTCGATATCCATCGGCGAGGGAACGGCGCTCGGCATGATCGAGATTGATCTCACCGGCGATGTGACTATCGGAGAGCATTGCATAATAAGCAGCGGCGCGAAGACATTCACGCACCGCCACAAGTTTCTGGAAGGCGAGGTCCCAAATGTCGTCGAGGAGAAGAGAATATCTTTCTCAAGCCTGAAGATCGGTGACAACGTTAATATCGGCGAATCCGCGATGATTCTCCCGCAGGTGGAAGAGATCGGTGACAACGCGATAATCGGGGCGTGTGTGGTGCTGACAAAAAACATCGGTCGGGGGAAGACATGGGCCGGCAACCCGGGGCGGCTAACAGGCAGCAGGTCGGATACGGGGGATTGAGCGCCAGCTTCCCAGGGAGGCAAAGGCATGGAGGACGCTGAAAACTGCATACTATGCTCCAGTGATCATCTGAAGACCATCTTGAGTCACACTTTCAGGAGGCCGGGCCTTCCGGGTAGCCCAGCGCCGGGTGTGGTTAGCACCTATGTGTCCGACAGGCTCTCGTTCCTTTTTGAATGCCTTGTCGCGGGCTCCGACGAGACGTCGTTCCGCGTCGAGGAGTGCCGGGAATGCGGCATGGTGTTCAACAACCCCAGGCTTACCGTGGAGGAGATGGCCGAGAAGTATCGTTACCTCTCGAATACCCCGAGGACCCAGGCTGCAATGCACAAGCCACAGCCTCCGGGGCGCGGCGAACGCGCGGACTTTATCTACGGCTGGATCCGCGACGCGCTGCGCGCGGAGCCCCGGTCTCTGAGGATTCTCGATTACGGAGGGGGGGACGGGCTGAACCTGGTTCCCTTTGCCCGGGAGAACGATTGCCTGGTCGTCGATTATGTCGAACACCCCGCTCCACCCGGGGTGAGATACGTGCATGGAGATGTTGAGAGCATGGCCGGCGAGGCGGCCTTTGATGTCATACTCTTATGTCACACGCTTGAACACCTCGCGCAACCCGTCGAGCTGGTCCGCCGTTTGGGGTCGCATCTCGCGGACGAAGGGCTCTTATACCTGGAGGTCCCTGTAGGGGTGTTCAGGGAATGGAGGAAACAGGCCGAGCCGCTTACCCACATCAATTTCTTCTCCGAAGCTACCGTCGCCCGTTGCCTCAACGAGGCCGGCCTTTTTCCGGGCAGGGTTTCGACCGATTACAGGCAGGGAACGAGCGGGCGCTCGTGGGCCATCAGCGCAATCGCCTCAAGAGAGAAACCCGCCGGGGATCATTCCCTCAAGTGTCGTGGCACCCGACGCCAGATGGTAAATCCGGTCTATTACATCAGGCCGGGATTGAAGAAGTTGAGAAAGATGGCACGGCGCTCCTAGGGGCGTTCGGGTACGAAACAGGTCTGGTTGCTGATCAACCGAGGCTCTCGAACTCCGAGACCAGGTCGACGATCTTCTCGCATGCGTGCCCATCACCGAACAGCGGGGGGCGCTCTCCAGCCGGTGAGAACGACCGAAGCGCTTTTTCGAGGAGAGCCGGGTCCGCGCCGGTCACCACGCACCAGCCCGCAATGACTGTCTCGGGCCATGCGCCGACCTTGTCGATGCTGACGCATGGAACTCCGCAGAAGAACGACTCCTTGCTGACCCCGCCCGAGTCCGTTACGACAATGCGCGCGTTTTTCATCAGGGCAACCATGGCCGGGTAGTTTACCGGCTTAACGAGCAGCATCATCTCGTCTCTCTCCAGGTCCCCGAGCATGCCGAACCTTTCGAGGTTCGCGCGTGTCCTGGGGTGAAGAGGCAGGACGGTTTTCTCGCCGTTCGAACGGACGCCGCCGATTATGTTCCTCAAAGATGTTTCGCTATCCGAGTTGTGGGGTCGATGCATTGTCATCAACACATATTTCCCTTGCTCGATTCCATACGATTCCAGGACGCCCTCCCCCGATCCAACCGCGGCGCTTGTCTTCAGGAAGATGTCGTACATGACATCACCGGTAACGTATACCTCGTCGGTGATACCCTCGTTTCGCAGGTTCAAAGCGGAGTGCTCGGTCGGGGCGAAGCGCAGTTTGGAGAGGCGGTCTGTCACAACCCTGTTGACCTCTTCGGGGATGCTCATGTCGTATTGCCGCGGACCGGCTTCCACGTGGGCAATAGGTAGCTGCAGCTTTGCCGCGGCAAGCGCACCGGCAAGCGTCGAATTGGTATCGCCGTACAGTAGCACCAATCCGGGCTTTATGTCACTGAACAGGTCTTCGAGCCCTACCATCATTGCCGCGGTCTGTCTGGCGTGGGAGCCTGAGCCGACGCTGAGGTTGTAATCCGGCTCGGGTATTTTAAGCGCTTTGAACTGCTCCGCGCAGAGTTCATAGTCGTAATGCTGCCCTGTGTTGACAAGAATCTCCTCGTGGCAAGATCGGAGCACCGGTGAGAGCGCCGCCTCCTTGACGAATTGGGGTCTTGTGCCCACAACGCATGCCACTTTCAAGCTCTGTCTCCTTTACGTGGGATAGCGGTCCGAAACGATGAACCAGTTTATTACATGGGCCTCTACTACCCGCCGTTCCACCGCCTGGTTAGTCACACCGCGCCCCTGAGATGGTATTCAGGATCAAGGCAAAGTCATTCGCGTGTTTATCCCAACCATAGCTCTGAATATCAACTTCGTGACCGCGATAAGCGACCGCGCCCGTCGCGCGCCATTCCTTAAACCAGTCTGCCAGGACCGCCTTGACTTCCCGGTGAGATGATACCGAAACGCCGGCTCCAGTTTGTTCAAGCAGCTCGTCAAGCACTCCTCCGGCCGGGTTCCATGCCAGTATCGGGCGGCGAGCGCCCAGATACTCAAAGACCTTGCCCCCGTAACCGGTAGCACTATAGGCGTCATCCCAAACGAGAATGAGCAGCGCGGTAGATTCCCGTTCGTGCTCTATCACTTCCTGTCGACTGACTACATCGTTAACTTCGAGCACTTCGGGGTGCGTGAGGGAGGCTTTCACTTCCTGCACCAGGGGATCGTACGGGCCATAGAGCCTGACCAGGAGCTCGTCAGGGTCTATCGCGCCTTCGCTGAGGAGCTCTTCTACCGCTCTCATGAATCCAGCGGGACTCCTCTTGTCCCCATAGAACATTCCAGCATAGGTGATCACGAACCTGTCACTGGGGGGCTCGACGTGGCCGCGGAAATCATCTGGATCAAAAGCATTTGTTATGCAGTCTACCCCGCCCTCGCGGTCACCGTGCAGCTCTCTCAGCATGCCGGCCAGCGGTTCTGAAACGGTCACTATCGCACTGGATCCCTCCAGGACTTTTCTTTCCAACGCCCGAGTTGCCTTTAGTTCGAACGGCGTGAACTGCAGATAGGGGTTCTGGGTCCAGGGATCCCTGAAGTCCGCCACCCACGGCAGGCCGCTCAAACGCTGTAGCGCGGCTGCAAGGATGTTGTCTACTATAGGTGGCGAAGAGCTGTATATCGCATCGTACTGTCCGGACCGGAGCTCCTTGTAGCCGCACATGAGAGCAAAAGGGATCCAGAGATTGTACCTGTCGGGGAACGAAGCCCAGCGCTTGAGCCATCGAAGAACTCGCTCGAGTGGACTCCTTCGGCCGGAGCTACCGCCGGCGGATCTACTCAGAAGCGTTTCGGCACCCGGCCCCGCGGCTTTCATGAAACCTTTGCTTACCATGAAGTCTTTCGCCGAAGTCAGGATGTCGGGAAACGGTGCCCTCAGGATCTTTACGCCGGGGAAAACCCCCTCGGACGCATCGCCCTTGCTCCACCTGGTCCTCTCCCGGCCGACCGTGAGGACTGTCGGTAACCAACCACAGGACGGAAGATACCTGGCCAGCTTCGTGGTGCGTATGCTCCCCCCCGCTCCGGTGGGGGGGTAGTTGTAACTGATCATCAGGACTCGCTTCGCCGGCCCCGATATTTCTCTTGCTTCACCGCGGCGCTTGTCGCTCATACATCGCCTTTCCGTTCCCCGTGACTTTTCCGTGCGTGCTTTATGGCGCGCCCGACGGCGGGGACTCGTTGCGCCAGATCAAGAGCAAACCCGAACTCGCTCTTTGAATATTCTCCGATGATCGTGAGCACAAGGAAATAGAGCAACGTACCCCCCACGACCATCACCAGAAGACCGATAAACCCATGAAGCCCTGCACCCATCATCCCATATAGTGCGGCGGTCATGGCTCCCGTCGCAAGACAGATTCGCAACGAGCTGAGCCACGGGAAATCCCAGGACATCAGCCTGATCGACATCACTATGAGTACGAGCATGTACACGAAGTAAGAGATGAAGGTAGCCCATGCCGCGCCGTTGAACCCGTACTTCGGTATCAGGAAGATATTGATGACCACATTGGCAACAGTTGCTATCGCCATTGGTATCATGGTCAGCTTGGTTCTCTTCTTCACGAGGAACGCGTTTGCGGGAATCCACGAGATGTAGAAGAACGTGATTCCAACCGCAATGGGAAGGTACGCGGGCTCTGCCGGGATGTACTTGGCGGAGGTCGCTACCCTGGTGATGGGATCGCGAAGGACCACAATTCCTACCGTTGCCGGCACCAGGAGCATCAGGGTGTACCTCGTGATCTTCCCTATGAGAGCCCTGGTCCTCTCCTCGCCCTCGCGTTCGTACACCTGCATTATCACGGGCGCGGCGGCGAGCGCCACGAAGCTCGAGATTACACCTAGACTATTCGTCACCAGCGTATACACCATTGAATAGAGCCCGACCTGATATGAACCCTTGAACCCCTGCAACATGTACCTGTCGACAGCCGAGAGAACCTCGGAGAGAAAAGTTACGAAGATCAGGATAAATCCAAAGCTGAAGAAAGCCCGCTGAAGCGTTCGCGAGCTCTTTTTCCATTTGTAGTACTTGCCGGTCTTGATGACAATGAGCTCTATGGGGATGGCAATGATCAGAGCGCCGAGCCAACCCCAGAATGGTCCTTTGACTCCCTGCCCCAGCCAGACGGCGATGCTCGCTCCAACGAGATACCGGCAGAACGCCACGAACACCGATAGCGCGGCGTACTCCCAGGCCTGTTGCCGGGCGCGCATCAGTGCCTGTGCGATGTTGAAGATAACCCACAGCGCAAAGACGGCGATGCCCAGGCATACGAGGACCCGATACTTCCCCAGTGGAAGCAAAAACGCCGCGACCGGCAACATGATGCCCAGGAAGAGAACAAGGTAGTAGGGAGTGAGGCTCAGCACGGTCGAGTAAAACACGTCGAGCTCTTCACGGTCCTCGTGCTCCGGATAGAACCTGATGATGCTGGTGGCAAGCCACGCGTAGAGTATCGGGGACCCCAGCGCTATAGCCGTGTTTACGAGTGAGAATATCCCGTATTGCCTCGGGGGGAAGATGCGAGTGAGAATGGGGATTGCTATGAACCCGATCACGGCGACAACCGCGTTTGATGCCAGGTACCACGCGGAGTCCCTGCCTATCTCGATGAGCCTTTCCTTCAAGCGGATCCCCTGTCGGTAGCCATGTTACCCATTCGCCATATTCACGACCGCGCAAACGCGATCGATCTCCCGCTCGGTCATCCCGGGGAACATGGGTAGCGAGATTACCTCTCTGGCTGCGTTTTCGCTTTGAGGGAGGGCTCCTTCCTTGAGGCCCAGGTAGGCGAAGCAGGGTTGGAGATGGAGTGGACGCCCGTAGTGAATTCCCAAACCGATGCCTTCACTCGAGAGCTTCTCGGCGAGCGCGTCGCGGTGAGGCGATCTGATCGTGTACTGGTGGAAGACGTGCGTTCGTCCGCGGGCGACAGCGGGAGTAGTGACGCCCTCCAGGCTGCGCGTATAGGCGTCGGCTGTCTTCGCACGCTCCCCGTTCCACCTGTCGAGCAACGGCAGCTTGACCCTGAGGATCGCGGCCTGCACCTCGTCGAGCCTGCTGTTGACGCCGAGCACTTCGTGAACGTATTTTACCTTCGATCCGTGCGCGCGAAGCATGCGGACGCTTTCCGCCAGCTTTCCGTCGTTGGTTGTGACCATCCCACCATCGCCGGCGCAAGAGAGGTTCTTCGTCGGAAAGAAACTGAAAGCTCCAACCGCGGCCTGCGAACCCACCTTGCGCCTGTTGTATGTTGCCCCGGTTGCCTGGGCGCAATCTTCAATGAGTTGGATTCCGCGATCGCGAGCCAGTTCGAGAAGGGGATCGATATCCGCCGGCTGCCCGAACAGGTGTACCGCGATTATCGCCTTCGTGCGAGGCGTGATGGCCCTTTCAACTAGAGAAACGTCGAGGTTGAACGTGTCCGGCTCTATATCGGCGAAGACAGGGGTGGATTGTTTGTTGCGGCACGGGGCCAAGGAGAGCCAGATCACCGAGGTATTGGTGCCGGGATCGTTTGAGATACCACTGGTGGCGCGGGAGCTGGCCAAGACGGGG
>Ga0182021_10008556_pt1 | contig 12117 bp, 9 predicted proteins | sample 612E3MmetaG_FD_120493 | JGI IMG/M metagenome (GOLD analysis project Ga0182021, IMG submission 120493) | Permafrost microbial communities from Stordalen Mire, Sweden - 612E3M metaG (Illumina Assembly) | ecosystem: Environmental > Terrestrial > Soil > Wetlands > Permafrost | place: Sweden...
GTCGAGAAAATTCTTAACGGTGAAGTTCAGGCCGGAGATGTCGTAGTGATCAGATATGAAGGGCCGAAAGGCGGTCCGGGAATGCCGGAAATGCTTTCGCCTACAAGCGCGATTATGGGGATGGGACTCGGTGATAAAGTCGCGTTGATAACCGACGGAAGATTTTCGGGCGGAACCCGCGGCGCGTGCATAGGTCATGTTTCGCCCGAAGCCGCCGAAAGGGGACCTATCGCGGCCCTTAGAAACGGAGACCAGATTACGCTTGATATTCCGAATAAAATTTTGAAAGTCGATCTTTCCGACGAAGAAATTAAACGCAGGATAGACGCTCTCCCGCCGTTCGAGCCTAAAATCAAACACGGTTATCTCGCGCGTTATACCAGAATGGTTTCTTCAGCGAATACCGGCGCAATATTAAAAAGTTAATAATAAATAAACGAAAGAGTTCATTATGAAAAAAACAGAACAGACTATGTGCGGCGCGGATATCTTTTTTGAGTGCCTGAGACGTGAGAAGGTCGAATATATTTTCGGCTATCCGGGCGGTGCCGTCTTAAAGCTTTACGAACACCTTTACGACGTCGACTTTCTGCAGCACATTCTTGTCCGCCACGAACAAGGCGCGGTTCACGCGGCGGAAGGATACGCGAAAGCCTCGGGGAAAGTGGGCGTTGTTCTTGTTACCAGCGGGCCGGGCGCTACAAATACAGTTACCGGAATAGCCGATGCATATATGGATTCGGTTCCGATTGTGGTTTTTACGGGTCAGGTTTCGTCTCACTTGATAGGAAACGATGCTTTTCAGGAAGCCGACATTGTGGGAATTACCCGTCCGATTACCAAACATAACTTTCTTGTACGGGATGTAAAAGAGCTCGCTTCGACTATAAGAAAAGCTTTTTACATCGCGTCTACGGGGAGACCGGGACCGGTAGTTGTAGATCTGCCGAAAGATGTGATCGCTTCAAAGTGTGAATTCATCTACCCCGAGGAAGTGGAGATAAGAGGTTACAAACCTACTTATAAAGGTCATATAAATCAGATCAAGAAGGCCGCGGATATAATCGCTTCGGCGAAGAGACCGCTCCTTTATGTCGGAGGAGGCGTTATAATGTCGGGCGGTTCAAATGAGCTTGCCTTATTCGCCCGGGAGAACAAACTTCCGGTTACAATGACGCTTCAAGGTCTTGGAGCATACCCCGGTACCGACGAACTTAGTTTGGGAATGCTGGGGATGCACGGAACTTACTGGGCAAATATGGCCGTGGACAACTGTGATGTCCTTGTTTCACTTGGAGCGCGGTTTGACGACAGGGTTACGGGAAAAACCGAAACTTTCGCCAGGGATGCATACAAAATTCATGTGGATATAGACCCTACGTGTATTGATAAAAACGTTATTGTCGATCTTCCGATCGTTGGAGACGTTAAACATATACTTGCCGAACTGGCCGCTGAAATGCAGAAGGCGCCGGATACAGCCGGATGGTGGCGCCAGATAAACGAATGGAGGGAAGAATGTCCTCTTCAATACGAGGATAGCGACGGAAGGCTGAGAACCGAATTTGTAATTGAAAAAATATTTCAAAAGACGAAAGGCGAAGCGGTTATTGTCACCGATGTCGGCCAGCACCAGATGTGGACTGCCCAACATTACAAGTATAACTACCCGCGATCCAATCTTACCAGCGGTGGTTTGGGCACAATGGGCTTTTCAATCCCCGCGTCTATCGGGGCTTCTTTCGCGATAAAAGACCGGCCTATTATTTCAATCAGCGGCGACGGCGGATTCCAGATGAATATTCAGGAGCTTATTACAGCCGCCGCGTACAAAGTGCCCGTGAAATTTTTTATTATAAATAATTCTTTTCTCGGAATGGTACGTCAATGGCAGGAGCTTTTTCACGCGGAAAAATACAGCTTTACGGATTTGAGCAAAAGCAACCCGAATTTCGTAAAAGTGGGCGAAGCATTCGGAATCGAATCCTATTCAACTGAGGATCCGCGGGAAGTCGACTCACTTTTAGATAAAGCCTTTTCAATCAAGGACCGTCCCGTACTCGTTGAATTTAAAGTCGTGAAAGAGGATATGGTCTTCCCCATGGTTCCTTCGGGCGGTTCAATCTCAGATATGATGGTTAAAAGATTAAACCCAAAGGGAATGATGTGATATGAAACATACTATTTCTGTTTTGGTGGAGAACCATTTCGGAGCTTTCGATCGTGTAGCTACCATGTTTTCCGGCAAAGGATTCAACATAAAAAGCATTTCGATCGGTGAAACGGAAATCTCCGAGGTTTCAAGAATGACGATCGTCACCGAGGGTGACGATCAGATTATTGACCAGGTGGTCAAACAGCTCAACCGCCTGATTGATACGATTAAAGTGGTTGATCTCGCCGAAACCAATCACCTCGAGCGCGAATTAGCTCTTATAAAAGTAGGCACTCACAAAGCATCGATGGAGCAAATAAAAAACATATGCGATATATTCCGCGGTAATATAGTGGATATCACCGGTAAGACGTTGATGCTTGAAATTACGGGACCGCCGGACAAAATTGATGCGGCGGTTAATGTTCTCATGCCGTTTGGAATAAAAGAAATGGCGCGGTCGGGAATGGTTGCCCTTAAAAGGGGAGAACAAATTGTTCAAACTAAAAAAGAAAATTTAATAATTTAATTGAGGAATTAAAATGAAAGTCTATTATGATCAAGACGCAAGCCTGGAACTTTTGGCGACAAAAAAAATAGCAGTACTCGGGTTTGGAAGCCAGGGTCACGCTCATAGCCTTAACCTTAAAGAGAGCGGGATGAATGTTGTTGTAGGATTGAGAAAAACCTCCCCAACCTGGGCCAAAGCTGAAAAGGCCGGCGTTACCGTAATGACTATTGAAGACGCCGTTAAGTGGGGCGATGTTATTATGGTACTCCTCCCGGATCAGAATCAAAAGGAAGTTTACGATAAGGAGATCGGCCCGAATTTGAAAGCAGGGGATATTCTTGCCTTCGGTCACGGATTCAATATTCACTACAAACAAATCGTGCCCCCAGCAAATGTCAATGTTATGATGATCGCGCCTAAAGGTCCCGGGCATCTTGTTCGCAGAACATTCCTTGAAGGTTCCGGCGTTCCATGTCTTATAGCCGTATATCAGGATCCGTCGGGCAATACAAAAGATTTCGCCCTTGCATGGGCAAAAGGGATAGGCGGCACAAGGTCGGGAGTTATTGAAACCAATTTTAAAGACGAAACCGAAACCGACCTATTCGGAGAGCAGGCCGTACTTTGCGGCGGCTCGGCGGAATTGATCAAAGCCGGATTCGAAACACTGGTGGATGCGGGTTATTCTCCGGAATTGGCCTACTTCGAATGTATGCATGAGATGAAGCTGATAGTCGATCTTTATTATGAAGGAGGTCTTTCCAGGATGAATTATTCGGTGAGCGATACCGCGGAATACGGCGGAATGTCGAGAGGAAAAAGACTTATAACCGCGGAGACAAAGAAAGAAATGAAGAAAATTCTCGAAGAGATTCAGGACGGCCGGTTCGCGAAAGAGTGGCTGGCGGAATATCATGCCGGCATGCCCAATATGAACCGGTTAAGAAAAGAAACCAGGGAGCATAAAATCGAGGAAGTAGGAGCCAAATTGAGAGGGATGATGAGCTGGCTCTTTAAAAAGAATCCGAAGGAAGAGGTAGGTGTATGAGTTACAAAATAGTACTTCTGCCCGGAGACGGCATCGGACCCGAAGTCACGTCCGCCGCGGTGGAAGTAATGAAAGTTGTTGCGGAAAACTTTAATGTCACTATGGAATTCAGTGAAGAGCTTATCGGCGGATCATCCTACGAAAAAAACGGAACTCCCCTGACAGATGAGACAATCCGGAAATGTTATGATTCGGATGCCGTATTTCTCGGTGCTGTAGGAGGCCCGCAGTGGGAGGGCCTTCCGCATCAATCAAAGCCCGAAGCCGCACTTCTTAAGATCCGGAAAGCACTCGGTCTTTACACCAATATCCGCCCCGCTAAAGTATATGATGCTCTAATCGATTCCTCCACGCTTAAAAATGATGTGCTGCGCGGGACCGATTTTATTGTCCTCCGGGAATTGACCGGGGGAATTTATTTCGGTAATCCGCGGGGTTTCGATTCCAACAGGGGCTGGAATACTATGGAATATTCACGGGAGGAGGTTGAACGAATCGCCAGGATGGGGTTCAAACTTGCTCAAAAAAGGAGAAAGAAAGTTACCTCGGTCGATAAGGCAAACGTACTTGAGGTGTCGCAGTTCTGGCGGAATATCGTTCATGAAGTGCACAAAGAATTCCCGGATGTTGAATTGAACGATATGTATGTCGATAACGCGGCGATGCAAATTGTGCGCAACCCGAGACAATTCGATCTTCTCCTTACATCGAATTTATTCGGTGATATTCTAAGCGATATCGCCGGGATGATTACGGGAAGTTTGGGAATGCTCCCATCGGCGAGTATCGGAAGCAAGTATGCGCTTTATGAACCCGTTCACGGAAGCGCGCCCGATATAGCCGGTCAGGGAAAAGCGAATCCCCTCGCGGCCATCTCATCGGCGGCAATGCTGTTCAATTACTCGCTTCAAATGCAGAAAGCAGCCGAGCTCCTTGAAGAAGCGATATCACGAACGCTCACGGAAGGCTATCGCACCGCGGATATTTTTTCGGACGGCTTCGAACTCGTTTCAACAAAAAGAATGACCGAATGCGTGATTGAAAACTTCAACGAGATATTTAATGAGCAGGCTCTCGGAGTCTTTACTCTTTGATTAATTAAGGCAGGTAAAACATGAGCGAAAAAATTGTAATCTTCGACACAACTTTACGCGACGGCGAACAATCGCCGGGTGCGTCTCTCAACGGATTTGAAAAACTGGAGATTGCGCGTCAACTAGCCAAGCTGCATGTCGATGTAATTGAAGCCGGGTTTCCCGTCTCATCGCCGGCTCAGTTTGAAGCGGTTAAAAGAATAGCCGACGAGTCACAGGTTATCATCGCGGGATTGGCGCGGGCCAAGGAAATTGACGTTAAATCGGCATATGACGCCCTTAAAAACGCAAAGCACCCGAGGATACATACTTTCCTCTGTACATCCGATATTCATATACTCGGAAAGTTCGGCGAATCAAAATACGGGGCCACTCTCGAAGAAAAAAGAAAGACGGTATTAAAAATGGCATGCGATTCGGTCGCCTACGCGAAGACATTTGTAGGGGATGTCGAATTCTCAGCCGAAGACGCCGGAAGAACCGATATCGGCTTTCTCTCCGATGTTATCGAGGCTACCATTGAAGCGGGGGCCGTGACTGTAAATATACCGGATACAACCGGCTATACTTTCCCCTTGGAATTCGGCGCCAAGATTGCCGAACTGAAAAGAAGAGTGAAAAATATCGACAAGGCGATTATCAGCGTTCATTGTCATAATGATCTCGGCCTCGCGGTCGCGAATTCATTGTCGGCCATTCAAAACGGGGCACGGCAGGTGGAATGTACAATTAACGGCATAGGTGAAAGAGCCGGCAATGCGTCGCTCGAAGAGATCGTGATGGCGCTGAAAGTCAGACACGATATTTGCGGCTACCATACCGATACCGATTTTACCGAAATATATAACACAAGCAGAATGGTTTCAGGTTTTACAGGCATTATCGTTCAGCCAAACAAGGCTGTCGTCGGGGAAAACGCTTTCGCCCACGAATCGGGCATCCATCAGGACGGCATGCTGAAAAACAAACAGACATATGAAATAATGACTCCCGAATCGGTCGGCGTGAATAAAACAAAAATTATTCTCGGCAGGCATTCGGGCCGTCACGGATTGAAAGCAAGACTCAATGAGCTTGGTTATCACCCGACGGAAGAGGAAATGCAAAAGGTTTATGAAACTTTCCTCGAACTTGCCGATAAGAAGAAGGAAATTTTTGACGACGATCTGCGTGTTCTGATGGGAGATGAGATTTATAAAGAAGATGAGCTCTATGAATTGGAATATATGCACGTCAATGCCGGTACGGGAACAATACCGACGGCAACGGTCCAACTCAAATCGGAACAGAAGATTATTCAGGAATCGTCGACGGGTGACGGTCCCGTTGACGCGGTTTTTAATGCCATTGAAAGAGCCCTCGATCTTAAACCGGCGGTTGAATCATACAGCGTGCGTTCCGTCACATCGGGCCGACAGGCTCTGGGGGAAGTTATAGTGAGAATCAGAGAGGGCGAAAATTCATTTACGGGCAGGGGTACTTCTACCGATATTATTGAAGCAAGCGCGAAAGGCTATCTGCAGGCAATAAATCAATATTTCGTTTTTGTGAAATCGGGTGGTGAAATTGGGGATAAAGTGTAAAGGAAATAGGCAATAGGCAGTAGGCAATAGGCAGTAGGCAGTAAGTAGTAGGCAGTAGGCAATAGGCAGTAGGCAGTAAGCAGTAGGCAATAGGAAAAAGGAAAAGGAAAAAATATGGGAATGACTATAACTGAAAAGATTCTGGCAAAATCAGCAAAACGGAAATATGTGAAACCTGGTGAAAACGTTTGGCTGGATGTTGATGTACTGATGACTCATGATATTTGCGGACCTCCGACAATATCGATCTGGAAAAAAGAATTCGGCGAGAAAGCGAAAATATGGGATAAAAATAAACTCGTGATCTTTCCGGATCATTATATCTTTACTAAAAACGCTCACGCAAACAGAAACGTCGATATTCTCCGCCAATTTGCAGGTGAGTACGATCTCCCGAATTATTATGATGTCGGAACAGATAGGTACAAAGGCGTTTGCCATATTGCATTGGCAGAAGAAGGTTTTAATGTTCCCGGAACTGTACTCTTTGGTACCGATTCACATACTTGTACATCAGGCGCATTTGGCATGTTCGCCACCGGGGTTGGAAATACGGATGCGGCATTCATACTCGGCACCGGAAAAATATGGGAAAAAATACCCGACTCGATGAAGTTTACATTTACAGGCGTGATGCCGCCGTACCTGACGGCAAAAGATTTAATTCTTCAGATTCTCGGAGATATCGGAACCGACGGCGCGACGTACCGCGCAATGGAATTCGAGGGGAACGCCGTTGCGTCTTTATCAATGCTTGAAAGGATGACACTTACAAATATGGCGATCGAAGGGGGCGGTATGAACGGAGTTATAGCTGTTGACGATACAACAAAAAAGTATCTTGAAGAAGCGGGAGTTTCGGAGTTCGAATTGTTCGAAAGCGACGGCGATGCCGCCTATTTCTCCGAGTACAGTTACGATGTATCCAAATTGGAGCCGGTTGTCGCTAAACCTCATAGCCCTGATAATCGCGATACGGTGCGGAATGTCCGGGGGACGAAACTGACAAAATCCTATATCGGCTCTTGCACCGGCGGAAAAATAACGGATTTCCGGTTTGCCGCCGGTCTTCTCTTTGGTCAAGAAGTTAAGGTTCCGACGTTCATCGTTCCGGCAAGCACGGCGATTGCCCGTCAACTCGAAGAGGAGACTATAAACGGAGTTTCGCTGAAAGACATTTTTATAAAAGCCGGCTGCGTTATCGCGGAATCATCCTGCGCGGCTTGTCTCGGCGGACCATCAGATACGATAGGAAGAAGTGTCGACGGCGACGTCGTAATCTCAACAACCAATAGAAACTTTCCCGGAAGAATGGGAAGCAAGAAATCCCAGGTTTACCTTGCCTCACCGTTGACGGTTGCCGCTTCGGCAATTAACGGTGTTATAACGGACCCCAGGGATTTTATGTAACAGCTTAAATCATTCAATTCAGGAACCGGGGTTGATCTTGTTGGATGTAACTAATACTAAAACTAAGGATTGAAATGGAAAAGAAAATTATTGGAAAAGCATATGTCCTCGGCGATAATATTGATACCGATCAGATTATTCCGGCCGAACATTTAGTATACAGCACGGATGATCCCGAAGAACTGAAAAAATACGGGCACTTCGCGCTCTCAAGTGTACCTATTGAGAAAGCCGGCCTCCCCGGGGGTGGAAATCCGTTTATCAACGGTGAAAATCATCAATCCAGGTACGCGGTAGTTATCGGCGGCTTGAATTTCGGATGCGGATCCTCGCGCGAACACGCTCCATTGGCCCTCCAGGTCGCGGGTGTTAAAGTTGTAGTTGCGCAATCGTTCGCCAGAATCTTCTACCGTAACTCGATTGACGGCGGATTTTTAATCCCATACGAGTCGAGAGTGAAACTGAATAACTTAATAAAGACCGGCGATCTGGTTGAGATCGATGTTGACGCGAACAAATTAATTAATCGGGATACCGGTGAAGTTTATCCGCTCAATCCGCTCGGCGATGTTTATGAAATTGTAGAAGCCGGTGGAGTGTTTCAGTATGCCCGTGCTTCCGGCATGATTTAATCCAATAGGCAGGCGGACGGGAAGATCCGGGTTCAATTCCCCGCCGCTTGCGACGTGTAATAATAAAGTACCAAATTTGATACCCCGCTGCCGTGTGGCTATGCCACTCTGCGGCGGGGAATTTCATCAAGCGTTAAAGAGAGAAAAATGAAATCCGTTAAAATCGAGCTCTTCGATACAACTCTTCGCGATGGAACACAGGGCGAAGGAGTAAACCTATCCATAAACGATAAAATCAGCATCGCGCACCGTCTTGATGATTTTGGAATTGATATTATTGAAGGGGGGTGGCCCGGCAGCAATCCGCGCGATGAAGAATTTTTTCAAAAATCATCCAGGATCCGTCTCAATAAAGCCCAGATGTGCGCATTCGGTTCGACAGCCAGGTCGCTCGATAAAATTACAACCGATCAGAATTTGAACGCCCTGTTGAAAGCAGAGACTCCGGTTGTGTCGATATTCGGCAAGACCTGGAAATTCCATGCCGAGAGGGGACTTGGTTTAACGGAGGATGAAAATGAAGAGCTGATTTACAAATCGATTCTCTTCCTGAAAGAACATGACAGAAAAGTTGTATTTGACGCGGAACATTTTTTCGACGGGTTCAAAGATAATAACGGTTTCGCCCTGAAGATGATTAAAGCCGCGCAGGACGCCGGCGCCGACGTAATAACTCTCTGCGATACTAACGGCGGATCTCTTCCCCGCGAAATCCGCGATGCGCTGGCGGAAGTACTGCATGTAATAACGAAACCCGTCGGAATTCATACCCACAACGACGGTGAGCTGGCAGTAGCCAATACGCTTACGGCAATCGAGGCTGGAGCCGTTCATGTTCAGGGTACCGTGAACGGGGTAGGCGAAAGGTGCGGAAATGCGAATCTTATCAGTATCATTCCAAACCTGATCCTTAAAATGAAAATGGCGACGAAGAATACTATACAGCTTGAAGAGCTCACATCCTTGTCGAATTACGTTTCAGAAGTCATGAATTTCATGCCGCAGAACCGGGCCGCGTTCATAGGAACTTCCGCATTCGCCCACAAGGGCGGAATTCATGTGAGTGCCGTTCTTAAGGATAGTAAAATGTATGAACATATCGCTCCGGGTACTGTCGGGAATAAGCAGAGGGTTCTTGTATCCGATCTTGCGGGTCAAAGCAACATAAGGTATAAGGCAAAGGAATTCGGGGTAGATCTTTCGGATAATAATGAATTGAGCAAAAAGCTTGTTTCGCATATCAAGTCGCTTGAGTATGACGGATACCAGTTTGACGGGGCGGAAGCTTCTTTTGAACTGATACTCCGATCCGAGACAAATGAATTTTCCCCTTTCTTTAAAACACTCGAATCAAAAGTTACTGTCTCGTTTGATAATCTCCGGCAGACATCTTCGGAGGCCGTGCTTAAAGTTGAAGTCGACGGTGAGATCGAGCATACTGCCGCCAACGGCGACGGACCCGTAAATGCGCTTGATAATGCGCTCCGCAAGGCCCTCGTAAGATTTTATCCGGAAATCGCTTCAGTTAAACTGATCGACTACAAGGTTCGTGTATTAAATGAAAAGCAGGGAACAGCCGCCAAAGTACGCGTTTTGGTCGAGTCCGGTGATGGAAATGAGAACTGGTCGACAGTCGGTGTATCTGAAAATCTTATAGAAGCCAGCTGGCAGGCTCTTTGCGACAGCATCAACTACAAACTTTTCAAGCTTCACAAGGAAAAATAGAAATGAAAAATAGAAATGACTTGACACGTTATAGTTTTTAATGTACTTTTGTAGAAATTAAATAAGAAAGAATAAATGAAGCTTTTCGACGCAAATAACATTACGAAAGATTTGATGCAGGCCATTATGTGTATGATGTTATTTGATACGAAGGGCTGAACTTTATAAAGTTTAACAACAGCATACAAAGCCCTTCGAAAAGTCGAAGGGCTTTTTTGTTGTATGAGGAATTAAAATGAAACATTGTAACGGTATTATTATCTCAAAATGGTGTATGGCCTGTATGATGATCATAATGGATATGCTACGTCAATACCGTGGCGGGTGAATCTTACAAAAAGATTAATAAACAAAGCCCTTCACGGAAAATTCCTGAAGGGCTTTTTAGTTTTTACAATAAAACAATAAAAGGAGCAATAACATGAGTACCGAGAAGAAGGAAAGAAATTACAAATTCGAAACATTACAGCTTCACGCCGGTCAAACCGTAGATCCTACAACCAATTCCCGTGCGGTGCCGATTTATCAGACTACATCGTACAATTTTAACAATGCCGATCACGCCGCGAATTTATTCGGGCTGAAAGAATTCGGAAATATTTATACGCGCATTATGAACCCGACGAATGCTGTTTTCGAAGAAAGGATTGCCAAACTTGAAGGCGGTGTCGCGGGTTTGGCAACGGCCTCCGGTCATGCGGCTCAATTTTTAACTATCAGTACAATAGCCGAAGCGGGAGATAATATCGTTTCCACCAGTTTTCTTTACGGGGGAACCTATAATCAATTCAAGGTTACCTTTCCGAGGCTCGGCATTAAGGTGAAATTTGTCAACAGCAATGAATCTGAAGATTATGAATCGTCAATCGATGAAAAAACAAAAGCCCTCTACCTCGAGACAATCGGCAACCCGGGATTAAATATACCCGATCTGAAAAAATTTGCCGATCTGGCGCATAAACATAACATCCCGCTTATTGTGGATAATACTTTCGGCGGCGGGGGCTATCTCGTTCGTCCAATCGAGCATGGTGCCGATATTGTTGTCAACTCGGCGACAAAATGGATCGGCGGCCACGGCACTTCGATAGGCGGGGTAATTGTCGATTCCGGAAAATTCAACTGGGGAAACGGAAAATTTCCTCTCTTTACTACGCCGAGTCCTTCCTATCACGGTCTTAATTTCTGGGAAGTGTTCGGAGATAAAGGTCCTTTCGGTAATATCGCCTTCATCATTCGCGCGCGTGTTGAACAGCTGCGCGATATCGGCGCGTCGCTGAGTCCATTTAACGCGTTCCTGTTCCTTCAGGGTATAGAAACCCTCTCTCTTCGATTCGAAAGGCACAGTCAGAATACTCTCGAACTCGCAAAGTGGCTCAAAAGAGATCCGAAAGTAGCGTATGTTATTTATCCCGGACTGGATGAGCACCCGGATCACGAAACGGCAAAGAAATATTTCCGCAAAGGTCTATACGGCGGCATCCTGTCGTTTGAACTCAAAGGCGGATTTGAGGCGGGAAAGAAATTCATTAATAACGTGAAGCTTTCGAGTCTTCTTGCCAATGTAGGCGACGCCAAAACATTGGTGATTCATCCGGCGTCAACGACACACAGCCAACTTTCAGCGGAGGAACAAATTGAAGCAGGCGCGACGCCGGGTTTGATCCGCGTATCGCCCGGCCTGGAGCATATAGACGATATTAAAGAGGATTTTGAAATTGCCCTTTCTCAAATATGATTTACCGGAGATGCAAAGAAAGTCATAAAATTCGGATTCAAGTCAAATTTATGATACTTTGGAAAGCATGGGAATTTCCGCTTTGTTATTTTTGCACGATCGCGATTCTAAAGGAGTGTAGTTTTTGAATAGCAATTCTGATACGAAGGTAATTTCATTTCATGAAACTTTTCAATTGGAGTCGGGTCTTTCCCTTCCTTCGGTTGATGTTGCTTATGAAA
>Ga0182021_10008557_pt1 | contig 12116 bp, 13 predicted proteins | sample 612E3MmetaG_FD_120493 | JGI IMG/M metagenome (GOLD analysis project Ga0182021, IMG submission 120493) | Permafrost microbial communities from Stordalen Mire, Sweden - 612E3M metaG (Illumina Assembly) | ecosystem: Environmental > Terrestrial > Soil > Wetlands > Permafrost | place: Sweden...
AAAAAGACTGAATCTGGAACTGCCGCTCTACACTTTTCTACAGATTCTATCCGTGGCTGCTTTCGAGAAAATGCCCTTGCAGCAAGCCTTTGCGGGAACGGATTACAGTATGAACGCTGAACTTAATTGTAACCAGTTGTTTCTATTCGGTTCTTAACCGGACGTTACTGATCTTAAAACTTAAAAAAATAAGCAGGGGACCGATGATCAAGACCTTGCTCCCGTTAACGAATTAGCACTATAAGGAGGAATATATGCAGGAAAATATCGAGAACGAATCAATTCGGCAGTTCAAATACAAGGTTAAACGACTTCATAAAATGCTTAAGGTGCACATACCTTCGCTTAAACTCGGGCATTGTTTTGCTTGTCTATCCCGTCTGTCTGGTCATAGTGATTGGTATGCTTTGCGAGTGAGATTAATTAAAGGCGATGAGTTAGTGGATGACATTGTTAGCTGTGATCTCCGTAATAAAGCGGATAAGCTTTATTGTCTGCTCCAGACCCGATCAGCCAATATAACAGTTCAAGACTGTTATGAGTGTTTACATTGTGTCTATCCAACGGGGAACACAGATAGAGAAGATTATCGGCCGTTAGATGGGACTAATACTAAGAAGTAACAGGATTACGGATGGGGAGGTCTACTACTGGCGGAAGGTCTTTGGAGCTTCTCTTTAAGGGTGAGGGGCGAAACCCCATATAAATATGATTTTTATGCGAGACAATATCAGAAAAAGGGCTGCAATTATTAATTGACAGGTGGTATGCAGTCTGCTAAGCTTTGCAACATGGTACAGTTGCAACGGCCTGGCATTATAGCAAGACTGTTGCAACTCGTTCCGAGTATTATAATCGTATGGGGTATATAAATAGAGGCGTGCTGTGACATCGACAATGAAGCAACTGAACCAGCATATTCTGAGACTTAAAGACCAGATTCTTCTTGAGAACAAGGTCTTTTTTGACAGGAGCGACGCTTTCCACTATGGTCTGACACTCCTCTGCGATAATATTTATTCCGTTGACCAACGGCAGGAAAACCGAGCGTTTGTGGAAAAATATTTTCAGGATTTCAGAAGCATTGACGTCACAAATGCTCATGAAGTGTTGCTTCTGCTTGCTCTCAGCTGCAAATTTGGGATCGCATTAAATAGACAAATTACCGAAAGTGCTACGGTAACGTTACTCCGTGTCGCCGAAGCAGAAAGGTTACCTCTTTCCATCAAAGGGTTTATTCTCTATTTGGCGAAGCAGAGCAATATTCAGACTGAGGCTGTTAATGCTTTTGAAACAAGATTACAGGAGATTGGTAGGCAGCATCTGGAATCTAACAATGTAGAGTATACAATCGACGCAGTATTAGGTACATCTTCGTTCCTTACAGATACCGAAATAGAACAGTTTAAAGTTTCAGCCATGAAGAAGGCTGCGGACATGACTAGAGAAAAGCTTGCTAAGTGTGTGCTAATACTCCACAGATGGAAGGTCGAAATACCAACCGGACTGATAAAATCCCTCGAAGAAAAGATCGAATATGATTTCAGTAATTGGATCGTGCCAGATATACTGTTTGCTCTGATCGAAAGCGAAAAGCTGGTCAATTCCAATATACCACCTGAACAGCTCGAAGATATTTTTGATTCATTAAAACGTAGCGGTAGTAGGTGGACACAAATGGTTGAGACTGTCAAAGAAAGTGGCATAGTTATCGACCTGAAGCGTTTTGTGCGCATGCCGGCGCTCTCACCGGTTGACGATGTGTTGAGTTATTTGGCGTTGAAATGTGCTAAACGAGAGTATATATATCAAGTTGAAGAGGCAGATTATGAGGAGTACCTGAAATTCAATCGGATGCAAAAAAACGGCGGTTTTTTATCCCAGCCAGGCACAAGACTTATGAATCTATTTGTTGTATTTGAGTGTATGATCTGGGTCGTGATCACGTGGTTCAACTTGGAATCATCAAGCAAATATTACCAGCATCTCCTAGAATTCAGGCTTGTTCCTCGAACAATAGGAGAATTTGTAGCTATAATAATGAATCCGATTTTTTTAACTGGGTTCTTAATAAGATGGAACTGGAACGTTTGGGTTGGATTTAAGACAACAGGGTTCCTCTCTGTTCATAATATTGTAACGCAAATCCCTCTTCTTCGCAGACTCTCTTTTAAGGAGTAGTAAGTGAGACCAAATGCATATGTAATCTCGGAAATTCCTAAAAGCATTCATGATTTACTCGAAACACAACAGAAGCCTCGACTTTATGACATTCTGGATAGATATTTCATGGAAAAACGCTTTGTCCGGAGAGTAGGCAGTAAGCGAAGTTTCTATTATCCTGCTGATTCCGACCATTTGTTTAATCCGAAGCGGATGGATGATGTTTTTATCAATGACGGTTTCAACTATAAAATTGAAACTTTAAATGAGCAGCTTTATGTTGTCATATCTCCGAGACCTATTTTCACCTCAGATGGAATAAATTACGATCCTGATTTTGCAAAAAGCGTTCATACAAGATTCCTCGGTAATCCGGCTATTCATAAATACAAACTGCACTGTGAAGCATTTGAAAAGATTGTTAGCTATTTTGGCGCAAAAATTACTATAGGACTACCGCATGGAGAATCATTACTTCTTGAGACTACCATCAGTATCAGTGTTGATATGATTAAAAATGTCGTTGAACCGCAAATAGACTTTGGCGGTGGCAAAACTCATTCTTACCCCGCTGCCGGCATCAAGAATTACCATCCGCTAGATTACAATTTATCCATGCTTTCGCATCCATCTGAGATCAAAGTGGCTTTTATAGGTACTGGATTTACTAAGGATTTACTAAACCAAATGTGTAGAGGATCAATTAAATTCCGAGGATTTACGAGTGTTTACAAAACAAAGATCGCTGTCGGCGACAGAAAAGTTATTCTAAGCGACGAAGATATTGCTGCATGCAAGAGCGTTGAGGATGTTACAGCATTGCTTCTAAAGAATGCGGTGATCGTGAGAGATTCATTAGGGTTAGATGTGTGCGTTGTGGAACTAGTACCACAATGGGAGCAGTTTTTTATAGGACAAGACCTAGACCTGAGAGACTATATCAAGGTTCGCTTTTGGAAAGAGAGAATATCTACTCAGGTCATTACACGAAAAGCCGTTGAGGCATCGGCTGGCTTGGTTCTTGATAATATTGCACTTGGTATTTATGTTGCTGCTGGAGGCAGACCTTGGCGGTTGGAAGATCGGATTGTTAACACGGCGTTTATTGGTATCGCTTTTGGAGATGTGGTGGATAACAAGAGCAGACTTATTGGGATAGCAGAAATCTTTGACGAATATGGTCAGAGCATAGCAATGACTACATTAGCAGTACGCGAAGAGGATAGAGACGTACGATTTTTTGATAAGGATTATCATCTGAGTCAGGAACAGTTTTCCAAAGTTATGATTACCCTTCTTGAAGACTACAAGATTAAAATGGGCGGGAATTATCCAGAGCATATCATTATCCACAAAACTTCTGCTTTTGATGATGCAGAAAAGGCCGCTGTGGATAAATTCGCGGATCATCCGATAGAGTTTACATTAGTGCATATCTGTTCAGGATTTGCGAATTTATGGAGCCTTATAACCGATGACAAGAAAGAGCCTCGAAGAGGATGTTATTGGAGGATGTCAGAGGATAAATCACTTATCTATACATCTGGAATTCTTCAGAACCTGCCATCATATGCATTTCCAGGAATCCCGATCCCTATGGTTCTTATCAAGCAGGACAATTCTCCCATTTCCATTGATGAAATATGTAAACAAGTAATACTTCTCACTAAACTTAACTGGAATTCAACCAACTCATATGAAAGAGAGCCTGTAACAATTTCTCATGCTAGAAAGATAGTTGATTTACTGCGGGCAGGCTTGGACCCTTTTGATATTCCAAATGATATCCGCTTTTTTATCTGACGGATAACAGAATGAAACGTGGCGACTACTTAAAGACGGTTGAGGGGCAAATTAGTCTTAAACATAGGCGCCAGAGGAACAAATTATATTTCATTCTCGATGGTTATGAACCGAGAAGCAAAAATGCCATAACGGAGGCAAAGAAAATTGAGTTTCAGAGTGCCATCCTGGCCGACATGGCAAGACATGGGCGCAGGCACTTTACTGCCCCGGTAGCACTTGAATTCGAGTTCAGGCCGACCGAAGATGACCCTCCAGCTATACATACAATGCCGAAGAATTATCTGGACTTGCTTCAAAAACGGGTCAAGGGTCTTAAAACAAAGCGTGAACGACTCGTTCTCAAAGATGATCGGGATGTTTATTATTTGGCCGTTCAGTACCATATAGGTCCTGAGAGGTCTCAACCTCACATATGGATAAAGGCTGCACCCTACCGCGATTTTGTCGCTGAAATGGCACTGATCGAGAAAGTTCAGCATAATAATCTAAAACATGTGGATAATGGACCCTTTTCTCGGCGAGCATCTGTATCTTGGGACGAGTTAGCTGAAGATGATGACTTAATAAGCAGCCGTAATGACGCTTATGAGCGGTTGAAGGAGCATGAAAGCCGAAAGCAATTTTGGGTCTCACATTTTGGTGAAGCTTCTTACAAAGCAATACGAGAAATGCATATTCGGGATTTACAGGATGAGATACTAAAAATTCTGACCTTGACTACAGACAAATTAATCAGCCTTTTATCCCCGTTGTTCTCAAGGCGGGCGTCGATATTCGACAAGCTGAACGCAGCAGTGCGTGACATGCTTATTAGTGAGCCATTTACTATAAATTTAAATCACTCGAATCTTCGACCAGGAGAATCGTCAAGATATAGAGCTTTTGTAAAGGAAACTATGGCAGTTTTTAAGGAGGATCACGGGGTTTTATTTCCGTTAAAAACACAAGCTGGCATAACTATCCTGTTTCAACCTCCAGAATGCGGAAGTATTGATCTTGACAATCTGGCTCGACGAATTGTGCCATTTGTGAATGAAGAATTAAAGCCTCCGAGTAATCTAATCATGACATTCAATGCTGAGCAATTACCAGACCCGGAACTTAGAAAATGGTATCAGGAAAGACAGATGGCAATGAAGAGAATGCCTAAGCATTCAATTACCCACTATCAAGTTATTCAGTTGCCACGGCTAAGCGGGGATAGCGAGCATGGTTTTGTAAGGCTTATTTTGGAATCCGGAGAAGGATTCGAAACTCTGTGGCGCAAAATTGATACGCTGGCGGACAGGTGGGAGAAGAAAGTAACAAGGTAATAGACCTCCATATAGGTGAATCCATGAAGACATTTAGACTACAAGACGGTTATTCAGAGCAAGAGCTTCTTCATAGTGCTGTTGATCATTTGGCATCAGCAAAAATCCTATTTAATAATAACGCCAGATGTTTTGATTCTGCTGGCTATTTAAGCCAGCTGGGAATAGAACTTGTACTGAAGGCTTTTCTCCTCAATAAAACTGGTCAATTCCCGGATAAGCATTCGCTAATATATTTAAGTGATTCAATTGAAGAACAAGGACTGAATCTGAATTACACTACCGCCCATAAAGAAATATTGACAACATTGGATGAATTCTATGAACTAAGATATCCATCGGCATCTAACTCTGCTGAAATTGGGGAAGACGATTGGGAGCGGATAGAAGCATTGTTTGAGCACCTGATTCTTTTATTACCAACCTCAATACAACAGGATTTGCGTAAGATAGACCACTCTTGTAAAGGCAAAAGGATACTGATGATGAAGAAAAAGGATGTTTAGAATATAGGGTTAGGATATGGATAATGAGACTGGCATTAAAAGAAAAATAGGTGTTCGTTTCAGCAAAATAGTGGTCATACAGTCGCTCAAGTCAAACGACATGAAGACCGGCTCATTGCTGCATGAGGACCTTGAGACAATGGAAAAGTGGCATGCCCGGGGCTTGAAGCTAGACTTTCATAACGTTGGATGCAGAGCTGAGCTTACAAGTTTGCTTTCGGCCATAGAACAAGAGGTGCGAACTGAAGAGGAAGTGCCGGTGTTACACTTCGAGATGCATGGTAGTCGACATGGTCTAGCCTTAGTATCAGGCGAAGTCATAACATGGGATGAACTGAAAACACATTTGATTCAGATTAATATTCTGACTAGGAATAACCTACTTATCACTTTGGCAGCGTGCTATGGAGCATATTTTAGCCAAGTGCTTCTTCCTACGGATAGAACGCCGTGCTGGGGTCTTGTGGGTCCGAAAGAGGAAATCTTGCCGTGTGATCTACTAAAAAGCTATCTTGAGTTTTATCGGGAGATTTTTGAGACAGGGAACGGCAGTAATGCACTAAAACGCCTGAATGATGCAATTAATCCGAAAAAACAGACGTATTCTCTTACTCAGTGTGAATTTTTCTTTAAATTAGTCTACAGTCGCTACCTTAAAGATAATTTTGCCCCCAGAGCTTTAAAAGTGAGAGCTGGAGAACTTTATCTGAGGACGAAAGCGGCAGGTAAGAATGTGAAACATCCAAAGGAGATAAAGAAATATTTGCTGCAGAGTAGAGAGGAGTTCTTCGAGAAACACCTGGAACATTTTTTCATGATGGACCTGTATCCGGAGAATCGTGGGCGCTTCAACGTGACGTATGCGGATGTCCTAAAATTTAGATTGCCACGGAGTATATAGTGAATGACTGGCTTAGACTATCCATTGTCGGACATAGCATTGTCTGATAATTGTTGACGGCAATAAGCTGCCCCGTATTTACTATCCGTCAGGGTTTTGATTGATGATGTTATCGAGTCCACGCACAATCACTGAGGCCTCAAGGAAGAATCCCCGTGCAGTAGTTCCTCGAAGTAGCATTCCAACGAAAGCGAAGCTTCGTTTCCCATTTTCTTTTGGCACCCAAAACACCGGGGATCCGCTGAATCCTGCAACCGAAGGGACCACGGCGGAATTCTCGACGAATTTCACTTCGTGCTGGGTAGATTCGATACCGGGACCGACATACCACGCGGCCAGAATGGTCGGCTTCGGATATAGCACGTTCGTCTCGTAGTCAATAACGGTTCGGTTTCCCGGGAATCCCGGTATGCATATTTCTGGTTCTAGAGTTTGCTTCTTAAGCAGGTGTATTGGCGGAACAGCATCGATCTTCAGGGGCGCCAAGCTCGCGCTGTAGCTCTTAGACCTGCGATCGCGGTCAAGTTCGATGATGTACAGATCTTCTTCGTCACTCTTGAGTTCTCGATCAAGCGTCCGCTGGTAAGCAGCGCGAAGAGGTGCAAACTCTCCTTCATGGCAAGCGATCCTCAAATCTGCTCCAGAAGCGGGGACCACGCAGTGTCGGGCAGCAAGTGCAAAGACGCGTCCACGACGCTCCGCGAGGAAGCAGGTACCATCTTTGCCAATCCAGTACTTCTTGTCGTCATTGGCGATTAATAAGGGATAGCAGGCCCTTGCAAGATCGTAGAATGTCATATGGGCATACTCCTAGAGATGAACAATATAAGGGTTGCTATTCTTGATCCCTGAATCACAATTGGTTCATGAAATTCAGGATTAATTGTCTAATGATCGGCAGCTGTGCTAAAAGCTGCTCACGCTGCCGCTGGAAGCGAACGGAAGGGTGCAATGCCTTGTATATCCTTATATTTCTGTCAGGGTCTTGATAAATTACGGGCAACATAGCTGCTGGGATAGTACAATCAAAGTCTAACTCACTAAACAGATCTGTAGTTGCCAACTTTCTAATTACGGTGTCTGGCATAAAGACCAGCTTATTATCAGTGTCGAATATGGCATTATAGATTTCCTGAAGATGCCCATGACTTCCAGTAAACAGGTGGTCAAAGACGTGACCTGGATCTTCATTTAAACTCCCTGTTGTTGGTACATTCAGCATCTCAACGAAAGATATCGCTGTGGCACAAGTCTCAGCTGGCAAGTCTATTCCTTTAATAGTCTTATGATATGAATACCCAGCACCCTCTCTATACATAGGCAGCAGAAAAGGGTGGTGGTCGTTATTCTCATTGTTTTGCCAATAAGCCACACCGTTACCATGATAAGCTAGGAGTATATTAAAGAATTCAGCATTATCTTCAACATTGGCTGCATAATTAGCATCTATTCCAAAGAAAAACACTTTTGCTTCATTTGGATCCTGCCCCTGGAAGGGACGATTGCTGAATGTTGTTACAAGCGTTGGGGATGGATGGACGCGATAGCGCATTTATTTCCTCCTTCGAAGCCAGTCAGTCGCTGTTTTCAGTCTGGGGTTCCCGGCCCAAGTATCATGTCGTATAGCCTTCCATAACTTAAACTTCTATATTCGGTTGGAACTGCTTCTTTCAGGGTACATTGGTTTAATTCCTCGAATTGAGTAATATCTTCCGCTACGCGCTTTAGGTTAGTGGTCCAGCTTTTGGCGGTAGATATATCCCCGGTTCCAAGCCGCTTTCTTACAGTTGAATCGAACGCTGGACCAACTCGACCTTCTGTAAGGAGCAAGACTGCTTTAGAAATGCCCACCACTCCTGCAAGACCATTACGAGACCTACTGCCGTAAGATAAATCTTCGAAAATGGCCCACAGATCCAGCAATGCGTTCTCAATGGTGTGGCTCATTGTATTTGCATGCCGGAGGTCAAACGCATCCAAAGCAACTGCGGCATTTTCTCCTCTCTCAACTATGTCTTCTAAAAATGGCGCTTCATGAGATGCCTCAACACGACATCGCCGCATCTTATTTGGACGACAAGCCTGCCACCTACGAAGAATGCGCCCGAACTCCGGTGCAGTTTGATGCAATGGACAATCCCGACGAACTCGTAGCCAACTGTTCCAGTCATCGACATACGAGGCGTCAAACGACCGAATTCGTTGTTGTATCTGATAAACAGTCAAAAGGCAGATACCTGCTGACATACTCTATTCTAACTGGTTCATTGCTTTTTTTCTAAAAAATCCGTGTCATTTCATATATTTTCGTTCGATTTCCGACCTCAAAGGTATTATTCCCATGAAAGGATAAAAATGACCTGTATTAGATCATTTCTTTTAATGGAAGGTGGTAGCAGAGGGATTATGACATCAATAAAGGAGGATTATGTATGAAGACTGTAATGAAAAACTGTTTATTAGTTAAGAGGAGTGTCTTTTTTTTATTTATTCTGGTTGCATTGTACGGATTTAATCCTGCGGAATCATATTCCATGGATCAATTGCCCGACAATGTCTATTCAGCTCGGGATTTCTATAACGAAGTCACCTGGAACAAGAGTTATCCCACTTCTACTGAGGAAACCGGTAAGGGGATTGCCGAAAGATATAATCTTCGGAATGCTGAACATAGAGCTAATCAAAACACAGCTTTGCAAAACCAGGTGTTTTCCTACAACGATTGTCCGTCTGGAAAGTGCAAGGATGTGAAAGAGGGAATGCATTGGATCAATATCAACGATTCATATGGAATTAAAGTGCAGGGCAGAAATTATTTTGAATCGGTGTCCTATGATGAACGGGCGAAAACACTTTATCTACGGATTTTCGAAAGTCACGCATGGTTTCACGATATAGATCAGCTTAATAAAGACTATGGGCGGTCCTCTTTTTTATCAGAGGACGGGACTGACGGAGCCAATTATTTTATAGCATTTACCAAGAATTATTTTCTATCTGATACGACTGCGGATGACCCTTTTGTCCTTAAATTTGAAAATATTGAGAAAGAGGATGCAGCATCGGTAGTGAAATACCCATCAATTATTTTTATGGGAAGACTATTGCAACCTTTTGATGATTCTCCTTTCACTTTTACAGGCTTGGGTTCAATGGGGGTTCATTTAAATAGATATATCAATATGCACATTGATGAAATATGGATTTACAATGGAGATACAAATAAGATATTGGGCAAATACTCAGTTGATAGAAATACCAGCGTTAAAAATAGACGCATTGGTGAAGATATTATTTTTGTCGACGTTGATATGCACTCCAGGATAACTGATACTGGATCTGCTATTTCCCCAGTTTACCAGGTTTGTCATTCTTTAGGATTCAAATGTGATGCATTATCGTGGCGAAATTATGTTAATCAACGAGGAACCGTTTTAAATCTTATCAAAACAATTAATGATGAGTATTGGGAAATACAATTGAAAAGGGACGGGGAAATCCTTTATGTGCCGCATTTGCTCGATGCTGATCAGGTCAGAGGCGCATATTTTGTATCGGAGTTGCAAATAGCCAGGGAACAGATTGGCTCCTCTATATGTATGCCGGCACCTGGTAAAGAGTCATGCATTAACGGCGGTGAATTAGCTCAAGTTACTGGCATAAGAACAAAGCGTTTCTGGGATGATAATGACCGCTTCCCTCTGTATTTTGAGGTGAGAACTGCAAGTGGCGCGAAAAGCTATATTGGATTTGACCCGGAGGAATAGATCTATGTAGCCAAGGGCAACAAACATTGAGGGAGGCGGCGAGGGAAAGACGCAATTAACAAATAATGATTAAGGGAGGATTATGATGAGAAAACGATTAATATTCATTGGTTTACTTCTGTTATTTATCCAGGGATGTGCTTCTACTCGGCCTTATAATAATGTGGAAGCTATTGATTTTAACAATACGCACAAAGGCCACTTAATAACTTGTGATGTCTTTTCTGAGTGTCTCGAAGAAGCCGGCGAAATATGTGGCGCCGAGAGGTTTGTTACTGCAACGAGGATATATTATCCAAAGATATTTTATCCAGATCGGTCAGATGCTCAAACGTTGTTTGTTTGGTGTAAAAGCTAGTCATTGTAAAGTTTGTAGAACGTAAAATAATAACTTATTAGGGAGGAGAACATGAAGCGCTTTATATTACTTGTGTTTATTGCCGCATTATTGCAGGGGTGTGCAAGTAGCTCACAGACCTTTCATGATGTGTATTACAAAAATGGTTACATGGGCTACAAGATATCCTGCGACCAAGCCAGTGATTGCTTGGAGGATGCTGGTCAAATATGCAGAGAACGGGGATTTGCTATCGTTTCCCAATGCGGTTATTCTAAAGGCTGTCCTTCGATTGATTATGCAGCCGGAAGTGGGAATAAGGTTGCCATGTATATAAGATGTAAATAACTTTTTCCCGAACTGCTTACTAACGATAAGTTCCCAGCATAGGGTATCAATGGTTGAAATTGCGGAGCTTTGGTATTCTAAGGAATCCAACCTTTGGAATCAGGCTTTAGAGCGGTATTGGGAATTTGTTCGGCCTGTAAACATGGCGCTTGAGCACGAGATGGAGAATCTCGTGCTTTCCATGTTGCGGGATTTGGATGAACAAGGTTGGTATGATTTTCTTCGAGACAAATACTTTAGATGGAAATACACAGCTCCGAATCGATACGCCACTACAACTCGAAGCTTGAAACAGTATGTGGATGAAGGGAATCTTCAGGAACTATATCGAATCAAAGAGAGTCTTCTCACATTTGACCATCGGGACATCGAGCAGGGACTTACAATAGCGAACAAGATCAGGGGGCTTGGTACAGCCGGCGCATCTGGTCTTCTTTCTTTAATGTATCCTCAGACCTTCGCCACTGTCGATCAGTTCGCCGTCAAGGCCCTGTGTCAAATCGATAATCTGCCACAAGCTTCGGTGCTTAAACGAATAAAACCAATGGGACTGACAATTAAGGACGGCGTGTTGCTGATCCAAATTATGGAAGATAAGGCTGCCGAGAATAACCAAACCTTCCAATCGAATGCTTGGACACCTCGTAAGGTCGATAAGATACTTTGGACTTATGGAAGAGGCAACTAACAATGAGATCGATCTTGACGGCGAGAAAAAAGCAGCTTATGCTACAATTTCCCCTGTTTGTAGCACTTTATGTTACAATTTCATGCAAGAGGATGCTACATTTCAAATTGTAAGTCATTGATTTATATAGAGCGGGAAAAGCAGCTTATGCTACATCCCATAATGCAGATATCGGTTGAAGCATAAGCTGCTTTTTCTGAACCATAAGTTGCTTCGGTTTGAAGGATAAGCAGCAATAATTGAAGCATAAGTAAGTGAGTGAGTTTCCGACATCCCTAAACGAGCCA
>Ga0182021_10008558_pt1 | contig 12116 bp, 11 predicted proteins | sample 612E3MmetaG_FD_120493 | JGI IMG/M metagenome (GOLD analysis project Ga0182021, IMG submission 120493) | Permafrost microbial communities from Stordalen Mire, Sweden - 612E3M metaG (Illumina Assembly) | ecosystem: Environmental > Terrestrial > Soil > Wetlands > Permafrost | place: Sweden...
CAAACTGATCTATCAGGACAAAGTGAAGTTCATGATCACCGAGACGCAGTTCCCGGGCGCGTTCTTCGCCGAGACCGAGAAGAACAAGGTCGTCACCCTTACCGGGTGCCCGATCCCGACCATGTTCGATAAGAGCTACAAGTACACGTTCCAGGGTGGCACCATGATGCAGGCCACCCCGGAGGTCGCCGGCTGGATCGCGAAGAACACGCCGGCCATCAAGACCGTCGACCTGGCCTTCCCGGATGAGGCCGGGGGCATCGGCTATGCCACCGGCGTCCAGAAGACCCTGGAAGCCTACGGCATCAAAGTCAACCCCATCAAGTACCCCTCGCAGTCCACCGACCTCAGCGCCATCGGCACCCAGGTCAAGACCGACAGCCCCACCGCTTTCATGGCGTGCGGCAACAGCGCCACTGACGCTCTGGTCTATCAGGCCGTCGTCCAGGCCGGCTACAAAGGCCTGCTCTTCAGCACCACCACGGTGACGTATGACACCCTGAAGAGCGCCGTGCCGGCCGCGGCCCTCGAAGGCTTCATCGGTGGGGCCTGGCCGGTCGAGTTCGACCCGGCGGCCACCGACGTGGCCAAGGAGTTCAAGGCCAAGTGGATCGAAATGTACGGCAAGTGGGAAGGCCCCGAGATCCAGATGACCGCCTGCTACGCCGCTCTGCGCGCGGCGCTCGAGAAAGCCGGCTCCATGGACACCGACACTGTGGCCAACGTGCTAGCCAACGGCCTCACGTGGGAAGGCCCGTGCGGCAAAGGCGAGATGATCCCGCGCAACGACATGGGCATCTCCCGGACCGTGGACAACATCGACGAATTCTGCGTCAAGAAGATCGTCAACGGCGTGCCGACCTTGCTTCACCAGATCACTCTGGATGAAGGCAAGGGCTATGTGAACCCGGCCGTCTTCGCGACCACCACTCCGAGCAGCTAGAGCAGCGACTGCGGTAGTAATGCGACGATAGTGATGGGGCGGGCCCGGCGCACGCCGAGCCCGCCCCGCTAGCTGGGACAGAATCTCGTGTGACTGTGGAATCTCAAGGGTAGGGAGCGGCCGGAGCATGTCTGTGCTGTTTCAATTGGCCTTCGACGGGCTGACCATAGGCCTCATCTACATCATCCTGGCTGCCGGCCTCGTGCTGGTTCTCAGCGTGACGGAGATCTTCTTCGTGGCTTACGGCCAGTTCTATATGTGGGGCGCATATGTCGCCTGGTACACGGTGGACCGCTTCAAGATGCCCTACGTGGTAGGGCTCATAGTGGCGGTGGCGGCCACCGCGGTCCTGGGCTTACTCAGCTACGCTCTCATCTTCAGGCGCATGCAACACATGGACAACCGCTTCCTGATCACGGTCACGGGGGCCCTGGGCATCTCGCTGATCATGGCGCAAGCGGTGCTGCCGGCGTTCGGCACGCAGCCCAAGAGCATCCCCAACGTGTTCCCCGGCGCCCTCGACATCGGCGGGGTGCACATGGAGGTCAAGAAGCTGGCGCTTATCGGCATCGGCATCCTGGTGACGCTCATCCTCTTCTATGTGTACGAGCGGACCAGGGTGGGGCGGGCCATGCGGGCGGTGTCTCTGAACTCCGAGGTGGCCGCACTGCACGGCATCAACCCCTCGAGGGTCTACCTGCTCACCATGGGCGTCGGCTGCGCGCTCGCCGGCCTGGCGGGGGCGCTCCTCGCGCCGGCATATAACGTCTCCTCGGGCATGGGAAACAACGTCATCGCCTCGGTGCTCCTCATGACCATGTTGGGAGGCATGGACAGCCTGCTTGGCGCCGTCGTCGGCGGCTTCATAGTGGGAGAGGTGCTGAGCTTCGGTCAGTACTACGTGCACCAGATGAACGTCGTCTATCTGTTCCTGTTCATCGGACTGGTGATCTACTTCCGGCCCGCCGGTCTGCTTGGCAAACGCAGCAACCTGGGTGTATGAGCCATGAGTAATCCCATCGCCGCAGCCATTGTCGCGCGCAAGCGCCTTGTCGGCTTCATCATCCTGGTGGTGTTTCTGGCCCTCGTCCCGGCCTGGGTGAAGTCGCCCTACTACATCGATCTGGTCATCGTGATCATGATCAACGCCGGCTTGGCCATGACGTTCATCATGCTGCTGCGCACCGGCCTCATCAGCCTGGCGGTCGCCGCCTTCTGGGGTGTCGGCGCCTACGCCTCCGCGATGCTGTCGGTGCACGCCCACATCCCTGTGTGGGCCTGTCTGCCCCTCGCGACCATCATCACGGCCATCGCCGCCCTCATCGTCGGCTTCGTCATCATCCGGAGCGCAGGGTTCACGTTCGTCATCATGACCACAGTCATCGGCATGCTGTTCGTGGTGGTGGTGGGCAACATTGGGCGGATGGGCGGGTACAACGGCGTCAGCAACATCCGGCCGCCGGAATCGATCAACTTCGGGGCGCTTGGCAAGGTGGTGTTCGATTCCAAGGTGGACTTCTTCTACCTAGGCCTCATCCTGTTCGTCATCATCATGCTGGTGATCAACGCGTTCTACTCCTCCTGGGCAGGGCGGGCCTGGAACGCCATCGGCCTCAATCCGCGGCTGGCGCAGTCCATGGGCGTCAACGTGTTCCGCTACCGGCTGATGTCGTTCGTGGTGGGATGCGCGATCTGCGGGTTGCTCGGCAGCTTCTATGCGCATTATCAGACCTTCATCATCCCTACCGCCTTCAACCTCTTCCCGAAGACCATCTACATCCAGGCCTTGGCCGTCCTCGGCGGTGTCGGCTTTGCTACCTTCGGCCCCATCGTGGGGGCGGCCGCGCTGACCTTCTTCAACGAGGCGTTCAGCGGTTACTCCAATTGGACCGTCATCATCGTGGGCGCGCTTGTGCTGGTGGTGGTCGTTTTCCTGCCCAACGGCCTGCTGAGCCTCGGCCAGGTGCCCAGCCGGATCAACCGGTGGCGACAGGAGCGGGCCTTCCGCCGCGGGGAGGCAGCCGGAGCGACCGAGGCGGAAGCTGCCCCGGCCGATGGGGGCGGTGAGGTATGACCGAAAGCGTCGTCACCCCAGCGGCCCCAAGCGGCCCCCTTCTGCGCGTGGAGGACGTGAGCAAGCACTTTGGCGGTCTGGTGGCGGTGGACCACCTGAGCTTCGAGGTCAACACGGGCGAGATACTGGGCATCATCGGTCCGAACGGTGCCGGCAAGAGCACGATCCTCGGCGTCGTCAGCGGTTTCTATCCCGCCACCGGCGGCAAGGTGTTCTTCCAGGACCGGGACATCACCAAGCTCAAGACGCACGAGATCGTCGCGCTGGGCATCGGCCGGCAGTTCCAGACCTCCACGCTCTTCATGAGCCTGTCGGTCTCCGATAACGTCTTCTACGGCTTCCACCTCGACTACAAGAGCGCAGTCTGGAAGCGCCTAGTGCGCTGGCCGTCGGCCCGCAAAGAGGAGCGCCGGTTCCGGCAGCGCGGCGAGGAGATCCTCGACCGGATGGGTCTGGGCCCAGTCAAGAGCGAGATCACCAAGAACCTGCCGCACGGCTACCAGCGGATCCTGGGCATCTGTATCGCCCTCGCTTCGGAGCCGACGCTGCTCCTGCTGGACGAGCCCATGACCGGCATGAACGAGACCGAGATCGAGACCATGCTTGCGTTGGTTCGCGGCATCCGCGACAGCGGCATCACTATCGCGATGATCGAGCACAACATGACGGCGGTCATGAGTCTGTGCGACCGCATCGTGGTGGTGGACCACGGCCAGAAGATCGCCGAGGGGTTGCCCAAGGAGATCCAGGACAACGAGCGGGTTATCGAGGCCTACCTCGGGAAAGACGAGATGCTGCTCGATGACTAGCGCGCCACAGCCCATCGAAAAGAACCCCGTCCTCGAGACGCCCCGAACTCTCCTGGACATCAAGGGCCTCACCGTCTACTACGGCAAGGCCCTGGCCCTCTCACGGGTGTCGCTGCAGGTGAACGACGGCGAGATCGTTTCCATCGTCGGAGCCAACGGAGCCGGCAAGACCACCTGTATCCGCACCATATCAGGGTCCAAGCAGGCCGGGGCCGGGGAGATCTGGTTCGGCGGAAAGCGCATCGACCGGATGCCCCCGTTCGACGTGGTGCGGCTGGGCGTGGTGCAGGTGCCGGCCGGGCGGCAGATCTTCCAGACCATGTCGGTGCTGGACAACCTCATGGTAGGCGCCCACCGGCGCAGGGACCGCGATGGCATCAAGCGCGACCTGGAGTCCGTGTACGAGCACTTCCCCATCCTCAAGGAGAAGAAGAACCAGGCCGGCGGCGAGCTCTCCGGCGGCCAGCAGCAGATGCTGGCGGTGGGGCGCGCCCTCATGGCCGACCCGAAGATCCTGCTCATGGACGAGCCGAGCATCGGGCTGTCGCCCATCCTGGTGGCGGAGGTGGGCAAGATCATCCGCGATATCAACCGGCGGGGCATCAGCATCCTGCTGGTAGAGCAGAACGCCCGCATGGCGCTGCGCCTGGCGAGTCGCGCCTACATCCTGGAGAACGGCCGCATCGCCCTCACCGGCAAGTGCGAAGACCTGGTGGACAACGACGAGGTCAAGCGCCTTTACTTGGGAGGAGGGCAGGTCCGCACATGAGCGACACCGTCGAAGGCGCCGAGCAGCGCCTCATTAACCTCGAAACGCGGCTGGCCGCTCTGGAGGCCGAGAACCGCTCGCTGCAGCGGGTCAAGGACGTCCAGGAGATCCAGAACGTCTTCTCCATGCACGAGTACTACCACATGGCCGGCCGCCACGGCGACGAGGTGAATGCCATCTGGGCCACCAAGACCCCAGGTCTCGCGATGGAAGAAGCCGTGCTGAACGGCCGGTACGAAGGGCTGGAGGCGGTGCGGGGCTACTACGTGGAGTGGTTCGACCGCTGCTTCTTCGGGGTCATGCGCCAGGCGATGCGCGAACTTTACCCCGAGGTGGACCCCGGCCCGGATGAGGGTGTCCCCTTCGGGGTGCGGATCGTGCACACACTCACCACCCCGGTGATAGAGGTGGCCGAGGACCGGCAGACCGCCAAAGCAGTGTGGATCTCGCCGGGCTACATCTCCGCACCGGCCGGGGGCAAGCTCTCGGCCATGTGGCATTGGGACCGTTACGCCATCGATTTCGCCCACGAAGATACGGGCTGGAAGATCTGGCACCTCTGGGTGGGCAAGGACTTCAGCACGCCCTACGAGCACAGCTGGGTGGACGACTTCTTCGCGGGGCCCAACATCGACCTGCGGACCATCCCCGACTTCCCCGAGCCCAACGCGCCGAGCGTGCTCTCCTACGAAGGATACAACCCGTACACCCGGGCGCAGCTCGTGCCGCAGCCGCCTGTGCCGTATCGGACGTTCTCGGAGACCTTCAGCTACTAGGAGGCGCCGCCCGCGCGCCAAGCGGGGCTACTGCCGGAAGGGCACCTCGGCCTTGTCGATCAGGAGGGTCATCTCCTCCACGGCCTTGCGCTGGTCGCCGGCGCATACCGCCGCGATAAGCGGTACGTGTACGCTCACCACGTCGTCGACCCTGATGGCGATGGGCCGGATGTCCACCGGGGCAAACAGCTGCCCCCGGATGGTGGCCATCGCATGTTCGAGGTACTTGTTGTGAGCCGCCGCGGCCAATGCATCGTGGAGGCCGAAGTGCCAGCGGACCAGCGAGAGCCGGTCGGGAGCCGGTGGCGTGCAGCAGGCTTCGAGGATCGCGACATCCCTCGCCGTCCGCGCCTCCGCGGCCCGTCGGGCGATCTCGATCTCGACCCAGCGCCGGAAATCGAGCATCTCCTCGAGCTGGTACTTGTTGGCGTGCATCCAGTCGTTCCAGCGCTTGCTGATGGTCTCGGCGTCGTTGATCCAGAAGCCGCCTTTCGACCCGATCTTCACCACGATGAACCCCAGCGCCTCCAGCGCGCGGAGCGCCGTGCGCAGAGTGGGACGGGAGGTACTCAGCTGAGTGGCCAACTCCCGTTCCGCCGGCAACTTGTCGCCGGGGCCCAGCTGGCCCGAGAAGATGAGAGCGCGCAGGACGTTCTCGGTCTTGTCCCCTGCCGTCACCGGCTCCGTAGTGATTCCTATGTTACCGGGAGGTAGTATGGTCCAATGGTTCTCCATGATCGTGATGGTAGCATGGGGCTGGTATGGACGGTAAACATTTAGTCACCCAAAACGTCTACCGGGTCGATTCCGGTGATATGCACGTATTTCTTATTGTGCAACCGGAGGGGATCGCGGCGATAGACGCGGGTTTTCCGGGCACGTGGGCGCTCGTCCAGCAGGCGCTCGCCGACCTGGGCAGGCAGCCGCAGGACGTAAGGGACATCTTGGTTACCCATTGCCACCCTGATCACGCGGGCGGCCTGGCCGAGATGAAGCAGGCGACCGGCGCCAAGGTGTGGATGCACACCGCGGACGCCGACATGCTGGAGCAGGGCAAAGCCTTCCGGTCGTGGAAGGCGGCGCCCGGGTTCGGTAATTGGTGGTTCGGCTATCGCGTAGTGAGAAACTCGCCTCAGCATGTCGAGCCCGTGAAGGTGGAGAACCGGGTGGGGCCGGGCGACGTCATCCCGTTGGCGGGCGGCATCAAAGCCATTCACACACCGGGACACAGCGCCGGCCATCTGGTGTTCCTGTGGGCGGGCGACGGCGGGGTGCTTTTCACGGGAGATGCGGTAAACAACGTGGCCGAGTTGAGCGGCCCGCCGATCTACGAGGACGGCAAGCTCACGGCCGACAGTCTTCGTAGGCTCGCGTCCGAGAAGTTCCAGGTGGCCTGCTTCGGTCACGGCGAGCCGATAGTGGGCGACGCCGACGCTCAGTTCCGCGCCCAATGGGGCGCGGAACAGCGCTAGCCGTTCCCGGTCTGGCGGCGAGAGCGGCCGGCGTGTCGAGGCATGACCATACGTAGCGACGAACTCACCGAAGGTCCCGCGAGGGCCCCTCATCGTTCGCTCCTTCGCGCCCTGGGGATCGGGCGCCGTGACTCCGGGCGGCCGCTCATCGGCGTGGCGAACTCGTTCAACGAACTCGTCCCTGGGCACATGCACCTTCGCTCCATCGCTGAGCAGGTGAAGTACGGGGTCCACCAGGCTGGGGGCATCCCCCTCGAGTTCGACGTCATCGCCGTATGCGACGGGCTGGCGATGAACCACGAGGGCATGAACTACTCCCTGGTGAGCCGCGAGGTCATCGCCGATTCGGTGGAGATAATGGCCCGGGCGCACGCCCTGGACGGCCTGGTGCTCGTTCCCAACTGCGACAAGGTGGTGCCCGGCATGGTGATGGCCGCGGCCCGCCTGGACCTGCCCGTGGCTGTGATATCCGGCGGTCCGATGCTGGCGGGGTTCCACAAGGGGCGGAGGATCGAGAACAAGGACGTCCTCGAAGCGGTGGGTGCGTACTTCCGAGGCCGCATCAGCGCCGAGGATCTGTGTGCGCTGGAAGACGACTCCTGTCCCACGTGCGGCTCCTGCGCGGGGCTGTTCACGGCCAACTCGATGAGTTGCCTCACCGAGTGCCTCGGGCTGGCGCTACCCGGTGACGCGACCATCCCGGCCGTCTACTCGGCCCGGCTGACGCTGGCGCGGGAGACCGGCGCCCGGGCGGTGGAGATGGTGCGGGCCGGCATTGGGGCGCGGCGTCTTCTGACTCCGGCAAGTCTGGCGAACGGCCTAGTGCTGGATGCCGCCCTGGGCTGCTCCACCAACACGGTGCTGCACCTCATCGCCATCGCCCACGAAGCGGGACTCGAGATACCACTCGAACGGTTCAACGAGGTATCCGCGCGGACACCCCACCTGGTGAAGCTCTCGCCGGCCGGATCCTGGTACATGGAGGACTTCCACAGGGCCGGGGGAGTCATGGCCGTGCTGAACCGGCTGGCAGCTGCGGGGCTCATCGACGAGACCGTGCCGACGATCTCGGGCGCGACGCTCGGCGACCAGTGCGCCGCCGCTCTCTCTGCGGACGACGAGGTCATCCGGCCGCTCGACCGTCCATACAGCCCCACCGGCGGCCTGGCAGTGCTGTTCGGCAACCTTGCCCCGCGCGGCGCCGTGGTGAAGGAGGCCGCGGTCCTGCCGCAGATGCTGCGTCACCGCGGGCCGGCCCAGGTGTTCGACAGCGAAGCCGAGGCGGTCGAGGCTATCGCCTCGGACCGCATCGCTCCCGGAAGCGTCGTGGTGATCCGCTACGTGGGTCCGAAGGGCGGTCCGGGCATGCCGGAGATGCTCACTCCTACGTCCACCTTGGCCGGCTCCGGCCTCGACGATCGGGTGGCGCTGGTGACCGACGGCCGTTTCAGCGGAGTCACGCGCGGAGCCTGCGTGGGTCACGTGGTACCGGAGGCGGCGGACGGCGGGCCGATCGCCCTCATCCGCGACGGCGATCTCATCGACATCGACATCCCTGGGCGGACGCTGACTCTCCAGGTGCCACATGCAGAGTTGGAACGCCGGCTGGCGGAGTGGCAACGCGCGGCGCGGCCCGACGCGGCCGCGCCACCCACTCGCGGGGTGCTGGCCCGCTACGTTAAGATGGTCTCCGGCGCGGACAAGGGAGCTGTCATGGAGTAGACGGCGCCGGTCCGGCGTCCCACGTTTCCAAGTGCCGGCGAGGGCCGGCGATGTTCGGTCGAAAGGGGTCGGCATGCAGTTGCAGGGCAAGGTCGCGCTCATCACCGGCGGAGGCACCGGCATCGGGGCCGCAGTCGCGAAGCGGTTCGTGGAAGAGGGGGCGAAGGTCTGCATCACGGGCCGCCGCCGCGAGAAGCTGGAAGAGGTGGCGCAGTCGCTGCCGGCCGGGGTAGTCGTCATCGCTCAGGGCGATTGCTGCGCCGACGGCGATCCGGAGAACATGGTCGCGGCCACTCTCGGGATCACCGGCAAGCTGGACATCTTGGTCAACAACGCCGCCATCGAGCACAACAAGAACGTCGTGGATATGGACGTGTCCGTCTGGCGGCAGACCCTGGAGAACAATCTCACCGGACCGTTCCTCATGATGAAGGCGGCCATCCCGCACATGGTCAAGAGGGGCGGCGGCTCCATCATCAACGTCTCGTCGTTGGCCGGCGTCCGTGCCGTCCCCGGCGGCCCGGCGTATTGCACAACGAAGGCGGGCATCATCCACCTGAGCAAGCAGGTGGCGCTCGACTACGGCAAGAAGGGCATCCGCTGCAACGTCATCTGCCCGGGCCCGGCCCGCACCGCCCTCCTAGAGATGAACGTGCATCCGCTCACAGAGGTGCTCCACACCGACCTGGACGGCGTCTTCGAAAAGATGGGCGAGTTCGTGCCGCTGGGCCGTATCGCCTCCCCGGCCGACATGACCGGCCTGTTCGTGTTCCTGGCGGGCGAAGACTCCAGTTTCATGACCGGCACCACTCTGATGAACGATGGCGGCATCCACGTGATAGACGCCTTCGCGGCGGGCGTCGGGACCCTCGGGGGCGAGTGGGGGTAGACCACCCGGCAAGTGGGCGACCGCGAAGCGCAGCCCGGGTATGAAGACGGGGTCACTCAACCGAAACTAGAAGACAGGTGAGAGGGGACCGGGCGTGCTCTGCAAGGAGCGATCAGCGGCCGTGCTCGGCTGCTTTTGGCGGGAGCAGGGTATGCCCGGTCCCCTCCTCATAGTCCCCACATGTTCATGCCACAGTTCACCGGCACGGTCTGCCCGGTGATGGCGGCCGCCTCGTCGGAGGCCAGGAACACCGCCACCGCGCCGATTTCCGACTCCTCGGCCGGGCGGCGAAGCGAGTACATCTTCATCTCGGAGGCCAGGGCCTCCTCATAGGAGATACCGGCCGCCGTGGCCCGGCCCCCGATCATCCGTACGAAGCGCTCGCCGCGCACGGCAGCGGGCGTGATACAGTTGACGCGGATACCGTACGGCCCGCACTCGCGCGCCAGCGTCTCGGTGAGGCCGATGAGGCCCATCTTGGCGGAGCAGTAGGGGGCGCGCATGGGGTAGCCGGAGCGACCGTCACCGGAGCGGCCGCCCTCGGAGCCGATGACCAGGATGGAGCCGCCCCGCCCGCCCGGCACCATGTGCTTGAGCACCTCGCGCGAGGCGAGCATGCTGCCGGTGAGGTCCACGGCGATGACCTCGTTCCATTCGTCGAGGGTGAGGTCCCACACGTATTTGGTCGGCCCGCCGATGCCGGAGTTGTTCACCAGGATGTCCACGCCGCCGAAGGCGTCCACGCACTGCTGCACCGCGGCGACCACGTCCTTCTCTACCCTGATGTCCATGGGCGCGACCAGTGCCCGCGCACCGAGCGGCTCGAACTCGGCCACGGCGCTGTCCAGGTTCTCACGGTTGCGCCCGCTCACGCAGAGGGCTGCGCCTTCCTCCGCGAGACTCCTGGCGATCGCCCGGCCGATGCCGGACCCCCCACCGGTCACGAACGCGACTTTGCCTTTGAGCCTGTCATATCCCATGAGACCCGCTCCTGTCTCGTGACGGTCACCGTACCGGCGCGCAACTTCGCAGCCCCCCGTCCGCAAGAATACGAGGTTCTGTCCCGCCCCGAAAGGGGTAGATGAGTGGCGCTCGGCCCTAGGGGAAAGGAGCGGCGATGTCAGACGACATCTCAACGGAATGGACCGGACACGAACTGGTGGATGTCAACGGCGAGAAGATCGGCACGGTGGAAGACGTGCGCTTCGGCGACGCGACGGGCGGGCTCAAATGGCTTGTGGTGAAGACCGGCCTCTTCGGCGGAAAGAAAGTGCTCGTGCCTGCCGAAGATCTCCGCGCCACCGAAGATAAACTGGTGGCTCCTTACCTTAAGGAACGGGTGAAGGACGCCCCCGCGGTGGACGAGGACCAGACCTTCACGTTGGACCAGGAGCGGCACATCTGCGCCTACTACGGCCTGGACTACGTCTCGAAGTTCGGCTCCCCGGACGAGGGTTGCGAGCCGCACGGCGACGGGGCAGCCGCGGCGTCCGCCGAAGAGCCGTCCAAGGCGAGCCAGCCGGTCCGTTCCACCTAAGGCAGTCCTCTCCCACAATCGGTCTGACCGGCCGGACGCCGGCCCCCCCCGGCAGTCCCATCCCGTCAACGGCGCCGGCGATTCCGCGGCGCCCTCCCGCACCGAGGCGATGGCTGCGCTTGGCCATGACGCCACGCTAAGGGCCGCGATATGCCTCTCACTAATTGCCTCATTTGGTTTACCATAGTCCCAATAGCGGGGCGTGATGACGACCGATGAACGGAGCGGAGATGGGTGCAAGCCAGGAATTCGTACCGCGCACCAAAGCGCTGGCCAAGAACATGGAGCAGATCGGCTACCACGATCTGGACGGCAGGCCTGGGTTTCAGATGGCCATGCAGGAAGTCGGCGGCCGCTACTACCTCTACAGCGCCACCTTCGCCCATCCCGGCTGGCACATCATCGATGTGACCGACCCGGCCAAGCCCGACTACATCAAGTTCGTCCCCGGCCCGCCGCTCAAAGGCCAGGGCACGCCCAAGATCCAGGTGGCCGGCGGCCTCATGGTGACCGCGCTGGGCGGCACGCTGCCCTTCCTGCACGGCACCGAGTGGGGCGACCCCTTCGAACAGGGCGTCATCATCTGGGATGTCAAAGACCCGGTGAATCCCAAGAAGCTGTCGGAGTGGCACTGCGGCGGCATGGGCGGGGTGCACCGCTTCTACTACGACGGCGGCCGCTATTGCCACCTCTCCGCCACCTACGACGGTTTCCGGGGCTCGATCTATGTGATCCTGGACCTCGCCGACCCGAGCGATCCGGTGGAAGCCGGGAAGTGGTGGTACCCCGACCAGTGGCTGGCCGGCCAGGTGCCGCAGCCTCCGGCTGCCGGCGACCCGCAACTCGACATGCTGAACCATGCCGTCATGCACGGGCCCGCCTATCCCAAGGACGGCATCGCCTACGTGAGCTACGGCGGCGGCGGCATGATGGTGCTCGACATCTCCAACATCAAGGTCCCGCAGCTCATCGGGCAGCTCAAGCACCACCCGCCGCTCGCCGGCAAGATGTCCGGCGCCCGCTGCCACACAGTGCTGCCGCTCTCCCAGCGGCCGTATGCGGTGTTCACCACCGAGGGCGAGCGCTACCACTACTTCAACGAGAAGATCATCGTCGACAGCGGCG
>Ga0182021_10008559_pt1 | contig 12116 bp, 5 predicted proteins | sample 612E3MmetaG_FD_120493 | JGI IMG/M metagenome (GOLD analysis project Ga0182021, IMG submission 120493) | Permafrost microbial communities from Stordalen Mire, Sweden - 612E3M metaG (Illumina Assembly) | ecosystem: Environmental > Terrestrial > Soil > Wetlands > Permafrost | place: Sweden...
AAAGGACGGATTAAGTCAGATCATTGAATCTCACGACAGATCATTTAAACTTTATGAAAGTTTGATTGAAGGAGCTCAAAAATCATCTGATCTTTTTAAAGAGAATCTTAGAAACAGACAGAACTTTCTTAAGCTTGCAGGTGCAATGATACCCTCAATAGATCTTCTTGACGAAAATCTAAACTATGAATCTCCAGAGGTTCAACAATTACTTTTGGAGTATAAAAATTCTTCGAGTTTACCAAGTGGACAAAAAGGGAAGAAATAAGAAAGATTTTAACAGTCAAAATTGGGTTCGAAAAGAGGAAAATGAGCAGGTACATTTTTATCTTTGTCACAAATTCGTCACATTACACATCTTACATATATTGTAAACACACAGCAGGTGCAGGTAATATGTAATTAGGTGTAGACCCTCCAACTCCACAGAAGACCTCTGAAAATCATTAATCAACGTGCTTTTCAGGGGTTTCTATTTTTACTACACACCTATATAGACAATTAGTAAAACTACTTCATAATCATCCTGGGATCACAAAGGAGTATCGGCTAATGAAATTCCAGAAGATATTTGATTATTTCTAGGGGATAAACCTATCCACAATCCTTGGCATCATCAGATGATCGTGAACTTTCCTGTGGTGGTAAAGTCCCTTGACATGAACCAGTAAAGGTAATTCCCTTGCTCGGTTGTCGGCTCGGACTTAGCTGCAACTTTTAATTGATATGCTAGAGCAACAATCATATCCGGCCTGTTGGTCCCTTTCTTCTAATAAAGTACGATTTTCCAGATCCTGGTAAAATCGGCTGTGATCAGTTTAAAGTACCATATCCCTTTCGGGAATCCAGTAAGATCAATGGAAACAGGATTCACCGGGTTTGCCAATGGTAAATCCCTGATGATAGCCTGCCTTCCAGCTTGGTCGAAAACCTGCAGCTCAGCATTGGTAAAGCTTTTATAGAACCTCAGGTTTACAATTCCGTTAGACGGATTGGGATAAATGACGACAGGCGTTTCTGAGTGCAGGACCGGGTTGACGGTAAGAAGAAAATCATTACATCTCGTTCCTCGGTGATCTATGTTGCCAGCTGTCAGGCATACCTTGTAAGTTCCGTATTGTTTATAAAGATGATCCGGATTTTGCTCCGAAGAGGTATCACTGTCACCAAATGACCAGTTCCAATAAGTAGTCCCGGGAGTTTTATCGCTGAATTGTGCCAGAAGGTCATTGGTGCTGGATTGATTGATAATGATGTCGAGGTTCAGTGGGAGGTAAAGTTCGACCTGCTGACGGGATCTGCTGATACCGCAGGAATCTGAGATTGTGAGACATGCTGTGTAGGTACCTGTAGTTTGATAGGTATGAAGCGGGTTCTGCTGGGTTGACCAAGTGCTGTCGCCGAAATCCCAGAGCCTTGAGATCAGGTGGCCAAACGTTGATGAATCGGTGTACTGCACATCAAGATTCCAGAATGAATACACAAAGTGTGACACCGGTTCAGTGCATGAAACGGTGATCGTACTACAGGTAGTATTTGATCCGCAATCGTTGGTGACAGAATGACAAACTGTATATGTTCCGCTTTGGTAATGATGTACAGGATCTTTTGCTGTTGAAGTTGTTCCGTCTCCAAAATCCCAGAAATACTGTAATGCATACGCTGAAGTATCAGTGAATGCAATATCGAGTTCCACTAAAGCGTAAGTAAACCCGGCTACCGGACGAATGCAGGCGGAAAAAGCCCAAGTATCATCCAGGTACTGGGAGTTGTCATTCAATCCCCCCACAAGATATCCCATATCACCAATCGAAAAACCATATGCGCCATAACGGTTGCTGAAATCTGAAGGAGGATCGGGAATGGAACTCCATGACGTATTCCCGGGTGAATAGCTCCAGAAATGTTTCCGGATAACACTCCAATCAGTACCAGTCCCGACATAAGCTTGTCCCCCTATCTGGAAAGCAACACTTCCTGCGCTGCTAACCGGGAAATCAGGGATTGTCGTCCAGGTATCCGTTGCGGGATCGTATTCATAAAAATCCGAAACGGGGGTATAGCTTTCGTACAAGCCTGTTCCGACATATCCTTTGTTGTTGATGGTGAATGAAACTTGCGCGGTGCTATGGTCGGTGGGCATATGTGATTTCTGGGTCCAGGTATCGGTTGAAGGGTCGTAGCACCAGAGTTCGTTGAGGTAAGTATTACCCTGGTCAATTGATCCACCGGGAAGATAGGCATTGTTGCCAATAACAAAAGCGGCAATGCCATACCTTCCGCTGCCCGGAAAATCAGCTTTCTGTGTCCATGTTTGAGTTCCGGGATCAAATTCCCAGACATCCTTCCTGAGGTTCGAATAATTGTCTAACCCAAGGCATAAATAGCCTTTCCCATTCACGGCAAACATCACCGGCGACCATCTTCCGCCTCCGGGAAAGTCGGCAAGTTGCTGCCAGTTATTGTCCGAAGGGTCATACCGGAACAATTCAGCAGAAAATTCACCTCCTGCTGAACCAGTCCCAACATAAGCCTTATTATCGATGACAAACCCTAGCATGTTATAACGGCCGCCGCCCGGGAAATCTGCTTTTCTGGTCCAAGTGTTTTGTCCATAGAGAAAGGTACTGAGAAACAGAAAAATAAAGAGATAGATTTTTTTCATAGCTTCTGTATTTACAGGGTTTTTTCAGATTCAAAACCATAATTTCTGTTTACTAATTACAGATCTTATCCTGATATTTTTAAAAGTAACGCAATATACATACTTTTACATTACAATGCAATTAAATGATGATCAAATTTCTTGAAGATCTCTTCTAATTGAAAAGACTGCCCTCCTTGATCAGGTTCGGCTGGAGCAAATTACTAATTTAGCTCATTGACCATTAACAAGATACGGGTGTTTGCAAAAACCTGCAGAGTGTGATCGACCTAACCGTCTTCTCTACTGGGTTGGATTAGCTCAGTAAAATGCGTGAAACGTCAGGCTGGTACTTATACATTCGTTGCAACCTATGAAGGAACGGATACCCTGGAAAAAGAAAAATTCAAAAGGGTTATTTTATCCTAAGGCGGGAAGGAAAAAACATCTGCTAATAAATTATTCCGGATAATCCTGCCTCTCGCGATAATGCATTCCCGGTTCCTGAACAAATCTTGGAACTATGACGGTTTCGCCACATTCTTCTGGTCCTCAATAAAATATACTTCAACAAAAGCATGGATTCCAGCGGAAGAACCTAGAAGAATTACAATGTCCCTTTTAAACTGCATGTAGTTTCAAACCCAAAAGAATTATTGATTATTCTCGATAAAATTTAAAAAATAATTTGTATTTTTGTTAGGACTGTTTAAGGTCATAACCATTCCCATCATCAAACCCGGATGAAAAAGGCATTTACAGGTTTCTTTATTATTACGATTCTATCAGGGATTCAATTCACAATTTCCGGCCAACCGGTTGTAAATTTTTACGCTCCTGATACGGTTTGTATTGGGCAAACTGTCAACATCAAAAACCTCACTATTGGTGGGAGCACCTATTACTGGAGTTTTTGTACAGGGGATGCCAATGAGAATCCCTACGGGATTAATATTGGAAATCCAAGTGGGCTAATAGAAGTTCCAACATACATCACACTTATAAAAGATGGTACCGATTGTTTTTCGTTTATAAGTTGTCAGGGTGTAGCATCTCCAAAAATCATCAGGTATTATCATGGAAGCAGTTTCAAAAATAATCCTATAAGTTCATTAAATCTTGGAAACCCGGGAGGTTTATTAAGTCATCCTATCGAAGGCATTAAGGTAATGCATGATAATGGACAGTGGTTTGGATTTGTAAATAGTATAAATTGTTTAGTTCGATTAAATTTTGGGACTTCTTTATGGAATGTTCCGACGGCGACAACTCTTGGACCATTTCCAGCGATGGATAATGGGCATGGTTTAGAAATAATCAAAGAGGGTAATACTTGGATCGGTTTTGCTACATGCAGTGTTGGAAATAATATTGTCAGGTTTAATTTTGGAAGTTCTCTCACAAATACTCCAATATGTCAGGATCTGGGAAACTTAGCAAATTTTAATGGCCCAACCCAGATGGAAATTTTACAGGAAAATAACTTATGGTATATTCTATTAGTCATGGGTGGGTATAATAGTTTATGCAGGTTAACATTCGGAACATCTTTATTAAATAATCCAACCGGAGCAAACCTTGGCAATGTCGGTGGACTCGAGAACACAGGAGGATTTGCAACTATTAACGATTGTAATACTTTAAGCGGATATTTTTCAGAATATCTTTCATATGGATTACTGGGGAAGTTTATATTTAATGGCGGGATAAATGGAACGGTTACAAGTACAATTCTGGGAAACATTGGAGATTTGGATAAACCGCATAGTTTTTCTGAGGTTGTCAGAGAAGGAGATACCTTATTCACATATATCACCAACCGGGAAAATTACACTTTAACACGGTTGATTTTTCCACCCTGTTCGAATTCATCAGTACCATCGTCAACTTTGTATGACCCACCTCACTATTCCTACAATCAACCTGGAACCTATACTATTCATTTAATAGTAAATGAAGGATTGCCGGATAGATCCAGCATGTGTAAAAATATTGTTGTAATAATACCTCCCTCTGTAAATCTCGGCCCCGATACAACCATCTGCCAGGGACAAACCGCTACCTTCGATGCGGGCGCTTGTATAGGTTGTACCTATTTGTGGACAGACCTTGGTTCTGGTTTTCCGGTTGGAACGACTCAGACTTTCACTACAGGTCAGGCTGGGACCTATATGGCCACTGTCACAAATTCAGCAGGATGCCAGGCAATGGATACGGTCCAGCTATTTACGATCACATTCGTAGTTGTTACGAATGATCCACTGTCCAAATCGATCTGTTCAGGTAATTCACCGAATATCATATTAACCGCAAATGTTCCAAATGCCACATTTTCATGGACAGCCACAGGGTCCTCTCCACTTGTCACCGGTTATTCATCAGGTACAGGGGATACCATCGAACAGATACTGACGAATACGAATACAGTTAATGAAACAGTAACTTATTATATTACTCCGGCATTCGGAAATTGTGCAGGGTATACTACAGCATATATAGTAACGGTGATGCCACTTAATCCTGTAAATATATCAATTGTTGCTTCGGCTAATAATATATGTCCGGGAACTCCAGTCACTTTCACGGCCACAACTATCAATGGGGGAACGACACCGTTGTACCAATGGAAGGTCAATGGTTTCAGCACCGGCCCAAATTCGCCCTTATTTACATACACACCATCCAATAATGATGCAGTATACTGTCTTCTGACTTCTGATTTCAATTGCCCTTCAGGTAATCCGGCCACCAGTAATACCATTTATGTTTCAATATACCCGGTTATACCGGTCAATCTCGGCCCGGATATTTCCATTTGCCATGGAAGTACAATTACCTTCAATGCCAGTGTTTGTGCCGGGTGCTCCTATATATGGTCAGACCTTACGACAGGTCAACAAAACATTGGTTCCGGGCAAACATTTACTACCGGGGATACTGGGGTTTATTGCGTTGCTGTTACTGATACAAACGGGTGTATCAGCCGGGATACAATACAACTATTTTATTATTCAGTGACTCCGGGAATTACGGGTAATAACACTCCTTGCCTCGACACAAGTTCATATTACTATCATACTGAAGCCGGCATGTCAAACTACCAATGGAATATTTCATCAGGCGGTACTATAATCTCAGGAACAGGGACAGATCAGATTAAGGTAAAATGGATCAGTCCGGGCAGCCAGCTTATTACGGTCAACTATATCACCACCGCCGGTTGCACAGCACCAAATCCAACACTCTTTCCCGTCCAGGTTTATCCGGCTCCAGGCCCGGCCGGTATTATCAATGGTCCTCAACAACTTTGTACCGGATCAATGGATCAAATTTATTCAGTTGATTCAATCACCTTTGCACAAACCTATGTCTGGGAATTGCCCTCTGGATTTCAAATTACCGCCGGTCAGGGTACAAACACGATTACTATTTCAATTGATACATCAGTCAGTTCAGGAAATTTTTACGTTTACGGCAGGAACCTGTGTGGAGACGGTCCATTATCTCCCCCATTTCATTTTAATATTCTGCAATCACCCATTGTTGAGGCAGGGCCCGACCAGTCAATTCCCTATGATTCAACCACGGTACTGACAGGAGTGGTTACCGGTGGATCCGGAGGAGGTTGTTCCTATTCCTGGCAACCCTCCGCCCTGCTTATCGATAATACTTCTCCTGATCCAGAAACAATTAAACTTACTCATGACACCCTTTTTATCCTGACTGCGACTGATCTTGTCACCGGTTGCCAGGGCATTGACTCAGTAAGAATAAATGTTGTCCTTTCTGAAATCATTGAAGATTGTTTGGTGTTTCATAACGTAATAACACCCAATGGTGACGGGCTAAACGACAAATGGATCATCGATTGCATTGAAAATTTTCCCGAAAACAACGTGATTATCTTTAACATCTGGGGAGACAGAATCATCAATTTCCATAATTATAATAATGATACACAAGTATGGACAGGAACCAGCCAGAATGGTAGGCCATTACCGGATGGAACTTATTATTATATCCTGAAGATTAAGAATGGCGGAAATTACAACGGATGGATCCTGCTCCGCGGACTATAAGATAAATTTCGCTATTTCGCAACTTCGCTATTTAATCAGCGCAAGCCCTTCAAGCGCAGAGACATCTTTTGGCCTGTTCAACAGTACTTTGTTAAAGAGAACCTGAGCTTCCCGCGTTTTTCCCAGTTTCAGGTTGGTCCAGGCATAGAGAACCAGGCTATCATAATCAAACGGATAGAGGTTAATCACCTTTTCCAGGTATTTCTCGGCTTTTGTATAATCCTTTCTCCCATAGTAAATTGATCCCATGCGATAATTGGCAAGCGTATTCTGAGGGTCAATCGTCAGAATTTCATTGTACTGGGTAATTACCTGGTCCCAGTTTCCCAATGCCGAAGCCGGATTGACAACCCCGAATTTCGCCTCAATGGAATAGGGTTTAAGCTTTATGGCTTCCTGATAGTAGGCTGACGATTCTGTAAAGAGACCTGCAAGGTATGTCACCCATCCCAGGCGAAGGTTGATCTCATAGGAATCTTGCTGGTATATTGTTTTCATAATGGCAATTGCATCGGTGAAATTTCCCCGGGCTTCATATGCCTGGCTTTTCGCAAAGGCATCCTGAAGGACAGTATAGTTCTGAGCAGTCAGGCTAAGTGAGCCGATAATAAACAGCGAAATAGCGAAGTTGCGAAATCGCAAAATTTTGTGACTTTGTGACTTTGTGACTTTGTGACTCATTAAAGTTTCCATGTGATTCCTCCAATTAGATTATTTATGCTATATGGATTATTTTTTGTTAAAACCTGGTCATGAAAATCTTTTGTAACCGGGTTTAATGTTTTAATATGATATACCTGCTGATTTTCATTCCTGAAATACTGGTAGATTAAGGATAACTGGAGATGGCTTCCCACGATAAAAGTCAGGGTACCTGCAACACGGTAATCGATTTTATCACTGTTGTTATAAACGATTGAACCGTCCAGAATATTGGCATTGGAATAGTCTCCCCAATAAAAAGCTCCTTCAACCCAGCACCATGCAGTCAATTTGGCGCCCAAAATCTGACCGAGAAGTAATCGGGTTTCTTTCGCCTGGAAAAATTCTGTTAAAAAACTTGTGCCATAAAGATTAAGATTTCCAAGCGGATAATAGGCCAGCATCATCCCAGCTTGTTTCTGTGTCTTATTATTCAGGTTTGACCAACTCCCGGATATCCCGATGTTGAAAATCCCAATATATTTCGTAACCATTAGGGCAATGACAAAATTATTAAATGAGGTATCCTTCTGGTAAAATGAATAGTCATAATGGGTAAAGGAAAAAGTTCGAAAGGTATTCCCATTGAAAGAACGAAAAGCAGTGTCCTGAACGTTCGTAGTTTTTAAGCTGGAATTGGTCAATGTATTTTCAGCATGGATGAAGTGAAATGCCGGTTGGATCTTAAATCCGCCTGGTAACATCACACTAATACCAAAATGAACTTCATGTTGATTTACTTTATATTGCAGACTGGTATCATGGACAACCCATGGAAATGAATAATGATAATTTTTCCCTCCGATTGTGTCAGTGGCACCGACAAAGTGATCTTCAAAACGACCATCAATCAAGTTCAAGGTTTTGGAAAAATTGAGATAATTATAATCTAATGAAAGTTCCAGCCTTTTGAAAATCCTTAGTTTCAATCCCAGATTGCCATACAAACTATTGCCATACAGGGCTTCTTCACCATAAATTTCTTGTCCGCCGAATTTGCCAGCCTGGGGCATCGGACGAGGAATCTGCAAAGATTTTTTGGCGTTACTCAGGCTATAACCAACTTCAAAATTGACCTGTTCTAAAACGCTGTTTCTAATGTTCGCTTCTTCATTTTTCCCTTTTGGGTTCTTCTCTTTGATTAATTGTGCTTCTTCTTCACGATTTAAATAAAGATAAGAATGGTAAAGATAATCAGCGATTACCGGATCTCCTGAATTGAACTCTCTCGCTTTATTCAAATGGGTGACTGCGGGGAAATACTCCTTTTTCTCAAAATAGGAAATCCCCATCCTTACACGCAGGTAATAATAATCAATCCCCTGATGCAGGGCTTGTTTGCCGACTATGATTACACTGTCCCACTTTTTTTCTTCATAACAACGGTAAGTCAGCATATCAACCGTTTTGAAATCCAGCTTTGTTCCTGCCTTTGACGAGACAACAATCAATTGGGAAAAAACCAAAAAGAAAACAAACCAGTTTTTCATCGTCCACTCACCAGTTTAACGTTGGTTACTTTTTCATTTTCGTGGATGACGAACCGTTCAAGTCCAAGGGGGCCTACAAACAATTCACACTCCATTTTTTTAACCTCGCGGCTACCAACCTTTGCACATACCGTCGACCTCAGGCGGATGTTGGTCTGCATCAGTGCATCATCCATACCCAGGTATTTAAGATTGTATTCTGAACGTGAAAAGATCCAGAATGGCGCGATAAAATCCTGCCCTATTTTGACGATCTCGTTGTTAAATGTGTTTACCGGGAATTGGTCTTTCACCTGCAGGTTCAGATAATAGCCCATCATGATTTTGTAGGCACCCAGGAAAAATTTAAAGAGAAGTGACGATTTATTCCCATCAAAATGAGTAAAGTAATGGATATCACCATCGTTGCGAAAATATGCGCGTGAGTTGCTCCTTTCGCAAAAGATATACATGTTGTTCGTTGCGTCCAGCTGTACCTCCCAGTCTACCTCGTAATCTTTCACGCCTTGCAGGCTTACATTGAATCTGAATCTTTGTCCGGGGATAAAATGGAAGGCCTTTTCAAGTGAATTGTTTTTTGTGATATTCGAAACAACAACATTGTTCCCGGGCGATTCATAAGATTTCAATTCGAAAAGCCCATCTTTATCCTGAATATAATGGTTGATCGGATAATCAATTGTTTTGGATCCGATATAGGGTGTTCCCTGGACCTGGAAATGAATGTGTGGCACCGGCGAACGGCCTGAATTCCCAGAGTTGGCCAGAACCTGTCCTTTCTTCACAGCATCGCCGACTGCCACTTTAAAGCTTTCTTTTTTCAGATGTGACAGTTTTGAATACAGCTGGTCAGAATGACGAAGGATGATGGTGTTACCCCAGTTATGTTCCAAATCTATCTTGCCAATCTCATTTTCCTCAACATCCTCCACAATTTCCTCAACATAGCCATCTGCAGGGGCAAGCACCGGTTTGTTGTATGCATAATAATCCTCACGGCTATTTCCATCACCGGAATAGGTGAGTCCCTCCTCATCTGTCACTTCAAAATCCCATGCATGACGCCAGTCGCCCTGGTGTGTATATTTACCATTATGGCCCTGGGTCACTTTCCATTCCCCCCAGAAAGGCAATACAAAGGGAAAATAGAGGGATTTCCCGAAACGGGTTTTGTAGTTCAAATGTGAATAGAGGTTTTTCTCAGGAGAGAATTGCTGGTAAGCCACCAATTGGGGTTTATCATAAAACCGTTCGCGGAACTTCAAAGAATAAAGAAATATAAGCACTACAATGTTGAAAGGTAAAGAATAAACAGACAGCTGGAATATTGAGAATATTACACTGGTGCTTGTGAGAATGATTGAAATAAGAGGTGTAAGAAGAATCACCCATAAAAACGACCATCGTGAAGGAATGATAAAAAATCCGCCAACAGCGATGGAAGTGAGAATGAAATTGAAGCCAATATAGTTATAGCTAAGCTCATGGATATCGGCACCGATAAAATTGTAATAGGCATAGGCTGAAAAGAAACCCACCAATGAAAGGATGAAGCCGATGCGCGAATAGATCAGTAACCCAACGGCAATCAGGATTCCGGCAAACAAGTGATATTGAAAGAAGATGGCACCAAGCGAAGTGAAATAAAGCCGGACGGATTCATGGATTCCCAAATTTGTCAGCCAGTTATAGGATGTTACCATCCGGTGACCGCCCATTGCAAACATCTCATTGGTCATGTAAATACCCCGTTCACTGACATGCAACGTGGTAAATTGACGGGTAGCCAGGCTCACCAGCCAGGTTCCGAGTAAAAAAGAGAGGCTCAAAAATGGCAATCCATATTTTCCTACAACCCCCTCTATCATCAGGGTAAGAAAAAGGGTAAGCATCGAAGAAAAAACCAGCACAATGAAAAATTCTGGTCCTGGTTGATAGTAAACACCTAGTGCCAGTCCAACCAGCAAACTATTGAACCCATAATATCCCTTCTTTATGTTCATGCGGTTGAACCCGATGAGATAAGCCATGGTATTCGAGACTATAATTGAGATCACACCACTCAACCCAGCCCAGAAGTCGAAAAATGACACCACCATCAGGATCAGCGCGAAAATTTTGCTGTTTGAAAAGAAAATCTGGGTATAGCTGTTAACTATACTGGTGAGGAAGGAGGGAAAGAGATATTTCGGTTTTTTAAAACTCAATGCCTGGAATGAATTAAAAATTACGAATTACGAAAAATCAGATAACAGTTTTGCATTATCAATTATAAATTATTTTCAGAATTCCTTCAGGTGTGAAGGCACCCGTTCCATGCTGTTCATATTCTCCAGTGATTCCTTACTTCGGATCAGATGCGGTTTTTCATCCAGGTCGATAAGAATTACGTTGGGCCGTAAAGTAATAAACTGCATCCACTGAGTCATATTGTATGCGCCCACATTATGGATCACGATATGGTCACCCATGTTAAGCAGGGGAAGGTTGGCACTTTCGCGGATCACATCGATGTTCATGCAGAGGGGTCCATACAGGCAGGTATCTTCGGTATAATGGGTGAAGGGTTGTGCCGGTGTGATCTTATGATCGTACCAGAAAGATGTAAAGAGAATATTTACCCCCACATCGATGATGGTATTGCGGCGGCCGGTACTTGAACGCTTGTTTGAGATCACCGAGCCCAGCAAATAACCTGCTTCATCAACCAGGGCCCGGCCGGTTTCGAGGATGAGCAATGGCAGCTTGTCTTTTTTGAAATTACTGTTAAGCAGCTCTGTGGAAATGGCTTCTGCAAAGTCGTCGAAGGTAGGATTGGTATCATGACCCGGAAGATAGGAGCCTTTCAGCGTATTCTTCGAAGCAAATCCGCCACCCATGTCGATGTATTTTATCTCATGTTTGAATTTTTTTTCTACGGCGAGTGCCAGTTCGGCCAGTTTAGTTGCTGCAGTACCATAAGCAAAGGGCGAAAGCATAAAAGTGCCGATGTGACAGTGAAGTCCGACCAGTTCCATCTTTTCCGAATGCATGATCTTATTAATGGCATCCCACGCCTGGCCGTTCTCATAGTTAAAACCGAAACGGTCCCACATAGGATATACACCCGTATCCATGTTAACCCTGACAGCTACCCTCGGACGTTTTTTCAGTTTATCAGCCAGTTCAGTGATGGAGTACAATTCATCAAGGTGGTCGATG
>Ga0182021_10008560_pt1 | contig 12115 bp, 10 predicted proteins | sample 612E3MmetaG_FD_120493 | JGI IMG/M metagenome (GOLD analysis project Ga0182021, IMG submission 120493) | Permafrost microbial communities from Stordalen Mire, Sweden - 612E3M metaG (Illumina Assembly) | ecosystem: Environmental > Terrestrial > Soil > Wetlands > Permafrost | place: Sweden...
CTCGCTTGTCATCCCCGGCCGCGCGCAGCACCCGGGCCTGGTGGCGCAGCATCCGGCCGACGCGCTCGATCTCGCCGGTGGCCACCATGCGTTCGAGCAAGACCGGCATGACCTTATCCAGGCGCCGGGCCATCTCGCTCTCCAGGCCGCGGCTAGTCTTGGCTCGGCTGGGGCGGCTGATGGCAGCGAGGGCCGGACGCATGACTTCTTCTCCGGGCTCCAGGTACCAGTACTCGAAGCCGGGACTGGTCAGCAGGCCGCGAAGCGCGTTCGCGGGCAGGTGTTTGCGTGGGGGCAGGGGCTCGGGGGCCGCGCGTGCGCCGGCCAGCATCGGCTGCATGGCATGCAAGGCGAGATGGATGTCCGGCTCCTCGTTCAAGCGAGCCGGCTGCGCGCGGTCGAGCGCTTCCTGAAGAATGCTGAGGCCAACCTCGACCGGCACATCACCCGACAGGGGCGTCATCATTTCGCGCTCGCGCGCGATGAACTCCTCTGCTTCGCGTTTGCTGGCCGGTGCGTGCACCATGGCATCACGGACGCCGTCCACCAGGCTGATGAGAAAGTGCGCCAGAGTGAAAGCAGGCGGCCGCGGGATCACGAAGGTCAAGGCGAAGCACGAATCACCATCGGAGCCAGTGGCGAAGCAGGTCGTCTCTCGCCAGACCGGCTTGACCTCGCCCGAGAAGCCCTGCGTGCGCAGCGCCTCCAGCAAGCGCGTCGTCACGGTCGCCTCGCTCGCATCCTTGGTTGTCGCGGCAAACCCGGCCAAGAAGTCCGCCGCCTCCTGGCTGGGGTTGGCGCCGAGAAAAGCAATCAGTTCTCGGCGCCGTTCGGGGTCGTCTTCAACAGCCAGAAGGTGACCCAGCACGACGGTCACCCGGCCGGCATCGGCGCCCGCCAGGTGGACCAGGGCCTGGGAGAAGCCGCTGCGGTCTTGTGCAGGCGTGCTTCGGTAGGCGGCGCGGATGGCCTCGGCCGCAAAAGAATCATCGCCTGCCTCGGACACCATCTCGCGAACCGGAAGCTCCAACAACACGCCCCGCTCGTCAGGGGAGAGCGTGTGGGTGGTGGCCGGGGCGTATTCCTGGATGGCGGCGGCGGCGGCGGCGCGCTGATGCAGGGGCGCCCCAGGGTCGAGCATGATGGGCACGAGCAGCGGCCCGCACGGGGGCCCTGCCAGCCAGCCCAGCGCTTCAGCCACCAGCCGCGCTCGTCGCCGGTCGCTCTTGCGCAGGGCTGCGGTCAGCACGAAGTGAGAGTTTTCGTCGAGGCGATCCTTCCACGGCGCCAGCGCGGCGTGGAAGTGATCCTTTTGCGGAAACGGGCCCTCCTCGTAGGACGCAATGCGGGCCATCAGCTCGTCGGTGCGGATGGCAGGCATGGCCAGGCACCATAGCACCGTTTGTTCACATGGGAACCCTGGGAGGGTTCGCTCCGCCCGTCGGCCCCCCACCCGCCACCACCACCCCGCTCGCATCCCCCTTCGGGGACTTCGGGACCTGCACCTTCCCCACCACACCCGCTCGCTACGCTAGCGCCCTCGCGCTCGGCCTCGCCAAACCCTGGCGCTCTGGCTTCGGCGGCAAAGCCCACCTTCGCCTACGCGATCATGGGCTCCTCACGTGACTACAGTCTTGCCACGACGGCTGCCAGCAACTCGCCCATGCGCGCGGCGCCACTGGCTGCCGCGCTGGTCACGTCCTCGTGTCGGAGCGGCGTGCTCAGGATGCCGGCAGCCGGGTTGGCCACCAGCGACAGGCCGAGAACCTTCAGGCCCGCGTGGCGCGCGGCAATGACTTCGTGGACGGTGGACATGCCCACCAGATCTGCGCCGAGGATGCGCAGCATCCGTACCTCGGCAGGTGTCTCGTAGGAGGGTCCGCACATGCCCGCGTAGACACCTTCACGCAAGGGCTTGCCCCACGCGGCCTGCGCTGCCTGCGCCGCCAGGGTGCGCAGGGCAGGCGTATACGTGTCGGTCATGTCCACGAAACGCGGCCCCAAGCGCTCGTCGTTGGCACCCGCCAAGGGCGAAAGGCCGGTCAGATTCAGGTGGTCGCGGATGCACACGATCTCGCCCACGGCCAGCCCCGGCTCGATGCCACCCGCCACGTTGGTCACCACCACGGTCCCCACACCCAGCGCTGCCGCCACCCGCACGCCGAAGCCGATCTCCGCTGGTGCGTACCCCTCGTACGCGTGCACCCGACCGCACAGCGCGATCGCGCTCTTGCCAACCATCCGGCCAAAGAGGAGTCTGCCCGGATGACCCGCCACCGTGGTTTCAGGAAAGCATGGGAGCTGGGCGTAGTCGATGGAGCGTACATCGGTCAGCGGCGCGGAAGCCGCGGTGAGGCCCGAGCCAAGTACGATGGCCACCTGGGCGCCGGTAGCTCCCAGGTGTTGGCGGATCGCCTCGGCAGCGACCAGCACGCGGTCATGAAGGCTTGAAGATAGTTTCATGGTGGAGGCGAAGTCTACCAGCCGGCGCGTGCGGAGGTGAGGGTTGAGGACGAAACCAGGAAGGTGGCCGTGAGCGCGGATCGGGGCGCCGCAGCTGGTTCTGGTTGGCTATCTATCGAAGACAGCGAATTTGGGTCACAATAAGGGCTCCACAGTCTCAAGGAGTCCCATGAAGTTCACCCTAGCCACTGGTTTTGCGTCCTTGCTTCTGCTCTTCTCCGCCGCCGGATGCGGCAGCGGGTCGAGCTTCCAAGATAGTCTGCGCTTCGGCACAGGCCTGGGCGGCAATGGTTTCGACCTGGTAGGCGAGACCAATTCATTCTCGGTCACCACCCTGGGTGCGACGGGCCAGATCTACTTCCGCCTCGAGAGCGCACAGGACATGGGAGGCCGTGCGGGCCGGCTCTACATCAACTACGCCGCGGGTGATGCGCCCTACTGGCAGAAGGACTACGTGAATCCGCAATCCTACGGGCACATCCTCCTGTCATCGTTTCGTGTCACCGACGTGGGTAGCTATACCGTGCATGCCTATCTCGTCGAGCAGGTCGGTCCTGACATTGGCAAGGAGACCCACGTCATCGACGCCCCCCTCGGCATGACGCAATAGGACTCATCGTCAGCGTCGGGCGCACGCATCAGGATAGCGCAGACGGCCAGGTGAGCAGCAAGAGCCGCAATGCATGGTGCGCGCGAACTGCAGAATTCGCTCAGATATCTTTTCCCATATCAGGCGCTTCTGCTATTGAATACACAAACACCAACCGAGAGGGTGACATGAACGCAACGAAAAGTACGATCGTAAAGGTTAGTTTGGCTTTGACTTCGCTCGCACTGTGCGTCGCTCTTGCGATGTTCGCCACATTCGCAACGTCCTGCGCAAGCAGCGACAACGGCGGCAGTGGCGGCGGCGGCAACCCGCCACCCGCTGGCACCAGCGGCGGCGGCAGCACAGGAACCCCCACTGGCGGCACCCCGGCTGCCAGCGGCAATAGCGTCACGTTCAACTCGGGCCAGGCCCAAGGCCAGATGACCGGGTACGGATGGATTGCTCTGGGTTCTGCGGATAGCGCCTCGGACCCCACTTGCAGCGGCGTGGCCATCACGAGCACCGCTCCTTGCAATACCGCGACGACCTGGAGCTCCACCAGCGCCCTTTGTATTACGGGCTCGATTCCCGCGCTGTCCGCGGCACCGCTTCAGGCGGAGTATGACGCCAACTGGGGTCTTCAGATTGGCGTGAACTCAAATGAAACCGACGGGGTGGCAATCGCCAAGACTTACTCGGCCATCGCTATCGCAGTAAGCGGCTCGCCAACCTCGGGGTTGCGCGTAGAGATACACAGGAAGGGTGATGCTCCGGCCACAACCTACTGTGCCGCCAACACGGGATCGGCCATTCCGTTGACCAACTTCAACACGCATTGCTGGGACAACGGCGGCACCGCCTTCGCCGCGGCAGACGCAGCCCTCATCGACAAGGTTGGCATCCAGGTATCCTCGACGCAGTCGCCGATCACGGTGACCAATCTGTGCCTGAACAGCATCACGTTCAACTGACGCTATTCGACTGATCGTTTGGTTTTCGCAAAGAGCAGGGAGCTTCGGCCCCTGCTCTTTTTTTGTGCGCCTAGAAGCCGCGCAGCCAGCCATCGCGCACCCGCCGGCGGGCTGGCGATGCCACGGGATCGATGGCAAAGCTCCACTTGCGTTCGGGCGTGCGCACAAGGCGCAGGCTGGTCGTGCGCAGGATCCCCTGGCGGAAGAATGCGACCGTCACGGCCTGGCCGGGGGAGCAGTCGGCCAGACGCTTGCCGGCCGTCGAGGCGTCCACCCGATTGTGGTTGACTGCCACGATCTCGTCCCTGAAGGTCAGGCCCGCCCGCCAAGCCGGTGAATCGGGGATCACGTTCTTGACCACGGCGCCCTCACCTGAAGCGAAGCTGAGTCCGGCCCAGGCCTGCTGTCGGCGCGCCTTCACCTTGTCATCGCGCTCCGTCTGCGCGGGCGAACGGGCTGCGGCCAAAATGCCCGTTCGTTGCAGCCAGCGGGGCACGGGCAGCTCGGCGGTCCCGTCAACGTACCGTGAAAAATACCAACCCAGAGAACAGCGCCCGACCGACTCGGCAGCGGCGCGAATGTCGCCGGCCGTGATGGGCCGTCCGCGCCGGCCGTGGCTTTGCCACAACTTCCGGAACACATGGGGCAGACCGCGCCGACCCTTGCTGGCCCGCCGAAGGATCAGGTCCAGCAGCAGGGCCGCCCACTTGCCCTTCTCGTAGTAGCTGACCGCGCGGTTGGCGAAGTTGTCGGCGGGTTTGTACTGCTTGATCCACGCCTCGAAGGACAGCTCGGAGAGAGGCGTGATGTTGCGGCCCGGTCGGCCGGCGTACCTGGCCCAGTCCTCGCCCAGGTCCTTCAGGTGGTGCTCGGGTGTGAGCAGGCCTGCGCGCAGCAGGATGATGGACTGCATGTACTCGGTGAAACCCTCGTGAAACCAGAGCAACCGCGTGTAGTTCTCGGCTGTGTAGTCGAACGGACCAAGCACCCGGTCGCGAATGCGCTTGACGTTCCAGGCATGGAAGAATTCATGCGCAGCCAGCTCGTCGAAGCGCTGGTAGGCCTTCTCGTCCTCGAAGGCCATGCCGGCAATGTCGAGCGTGGATGAACAGGCATGTTCCAGCCCGCCGCCCCTTTCCGGCAGGGCGTGGATGATGAACAGGTAGCGGTCAAAAGGGAAGCCGCCGAAGAGTGCGCCGGTCGCGTCGACGATCCGTCGCAAGTCGCCAATCAGGCGCGGAATCTCAGCGTTGGTGGGGCCGGCGATGGTCACCTCGAAGCGGGTGCCGCCTTTACGAAAAGCGTACAGGCGGTGGTTGCCCACCTCCACCGGCTCGTCCACCAGTTCGTCGTAGCCATGGGCACTGAATCGATGGCCAGCCCCGCGGAGTGCGGGCAGGGCCGTGCTGATGCGCCAGCCTGCTGGCGGTTCGAGGTCGAGCAGGCAGGGCCGCGTTTCCTCGCCCTCTACCAGGAAGAATAAGCTGGTGCCGATCAGGAAGGCTCGATCCTGGTCGAGGAACGACGTGCGCACGCCTTGCTCGAAGGCGAAGACACGGTAGCTGACCTGAACCGGCCTGCCGCCGGCTTGTACCCGCCAGCGCAGCTTGTCCAGCCGCTCGCAGGGCAGGGTGTGACCGTTGCTCGCAATTCTCAAGTCGTACACGTGGCGGGAGAAGTCGCGCACCATGTAGCTGCCCGGCGTCCAGGCGGGAAAAACCAGGTCCAGGACCGGACGGTCGCGCAAGGCGGGGATGTCCATGGTGACGTGAAACTCGTGGCTGTGCGGCTCGGGCATGGCGACCCGATAGCGCAGGGGAGTGCGTGTGGAGGCAGGCATCGAGGGGGAGATTACCAGGGACCTGCCGTCTGGTACGATATCCGCGTGTCTGCCGACCCCCTTGTTTCCGTGTCCGTCGACCTCGATCCGGTCGAGTGCTATTTCCGCATTCACGCGCTGGCCGACGGCCCGGTAGACGAGATCCGGCATGTCATCTTGCGCCGGTGCCTGCCCCGCCTGGCTGACCTGTTCGCTCGACACGGCATCCGCGCCACTCTGTTCGTGGTTGGGCGCGACCTCGAAGAAGACGCTGAAGGCCGCCGCATCTTGGCCGACCTGGCCAGCGCCGGCCATGAGTTGGCCAGCCACACGCACACCCATCCCTACGATCTGGTCCGGCTTCCGCGCCCGCGCATCGCTGACGAGATCGATCGGGCCCACGCCGCCATTGCCGCGGTCTGTGGCCGTCCGCCGGTCGGCTTCCGTGCGCCCGGCTACGAGATATCGGCCGAGGTCATCGATCTGCTTTGCCAGCGCGGCTATCGCTACGACTCGTCGACTTTTCCGGCCATCCCCTATTACCTGGCCAAGGCTGCCGTGATGGGGCTGATCCGCCTGGCGGGCCGTCGCTCGGGCAGCGTCCTGGGCAGCCCGGCGGTCTTGCGGGCGCCCCGCGAGCCCTACCGGCCCGCAGCCGGCTCGCCCTATCGGCGCGGCGATCAGCCGATCGTGGAGCTGCCCATCACCGTCACGCCCTGGCTCAGGTTGCACGTCATTGGCACCACGTTGGCTATTGCGCCGGAGTGGTTGCGGCGGCGCCTGGTGGCCGCGGCGCTGGCCGCCCCGTTCTTCAACCTGGAACTGCACGGCATCGATCTGGCCGACGCCGAGGCTGACGGATTTCCTGCCGCGCTCGTGGCCAAGCAGCCCGACCTGCGCGTCCCGCTGGATCGCAAGCTGGCCGCGCTTGACGCCACGTTGAAGGAAGCAAGCAGCCTGGGTGCCACGTTCATGCCGCTCCAAGACGCAGCCCTCCATTTCACCTAGAAAATTCCGCGGTCGGGCAGGCGGGACTAAGATCGTGCCTGACCTATGCCCTGGCAGCAGACCAACCCTCTAGAAGAGCCGCCTAGCGCGGAACGGGCCTTTGCAGCCACCGCCTACGACGCGCTAGGTCCCGCGTTCGAGCACCCGGTCCGAGCGGATGAGTCTCTGGTCGGCCAGCGCATCGATCACTTCCAAATCTGTGAGTTGCTGGGTGAGGGCGGGATGGGCGCGGTCTATCTGGCGCAGGACCTGTCACTCGCGCGGACGGTAGCCATCAAGGTCCTGCGCCGGGAACTGGCCAGCGACCAGAGACTGGTTGAGCGGTTGGTCATGGAGGCGCAGGCCCAGGCGAGCCTGCAGCACCCCAGCGTCGTCACCATCTACTACATCGGGAGTTTTCAAGGCGCACCCTACTTCGCCATGGAGTACGTGCCAGGCGCCACGCTGGCCGACCATATCCAGCGCGAAGGGCCGCTGCCCTGGGGCGAGGCGCTCGAGTACATCATCCAGACCACCCGGGCTCTGGCCGCGGCCCACGCGCGCGGCATGGTTCACCGGGACATAAAGCCATCCAATCTGCTGCTGGGTGCGATTCCGGCCGGTGCGCAGGCCAACGCGATCAAGGTGGCGGACTTCGGCGTGGCCGCGCTTGCGGGAACGGCCGAGGGCGGCTTCGTGGGAACGCCCTACTACGCTGCGCCCGAGCAGATCGCGGGCGAAGGGCCCAGCATGGGCGGGGACGTGTATGCGCTGGCCATCACCTTTCACGAGCTTCTCACCGGTCGCGTGCCGTTTCAGGCCGAGAGCCTATGGGGCATGTTGCAGCTTCATCGCGAGGCCCCGCGACCCGAGATCCCGGCCGAGGACGCGCCCTGGCGCCTGCGCCATCTCATTGCCGAGATGATGGACCCGGATCCACAGAAGCGCCCGGGCAGTTACCAGGATTTGCTGGCGCGCCTGGAGTCGCTGCGCCCCAAGCCGCGCGTGGCTGGCGGCCTGGTGCCGCGTGCGACTGCCCTGGCCGTGGATGTGATGCTCTTCGCGCCGGTCGGCCCGATCGCGGCCGAAGCCCTGGGGCTGTCGCAGCGTGCGGCCGCGCAGATCTGGCTGCTGCTCTTTGGTGCCTACTACGTCGTCTCTCATCGCTGGTGGGGCAAGACGGTCGGCAAGCGCCTGCTGGGACTGCGCATCGTGGGCACAACGCGCCCCGTTCGCGTGCCCAACCTGCTCTTGCGTTTTGCCGTCGAGTTCTGGGGCCCCTTGGTCGCGCTGGCCATCATCGGCCTGCAGTGGGGTGCAGCCGTGAATCTAGAGTCGGTGCACGCGGGTGCTAGTGCTTCTCTGTGGGACCGCAGCACCGGGGCACTCCTGCGCACGTTGTTGGTGCCCAACCTGATGGTGGCCATCCCATGGCTGGCAGGATTCTTGTTCGCGCTCTTCGACCACGATCGCCAGGCGCCGCACGATCGGGCGGCCCACACGCGCGTGATCTACGAGATCCACGAGCGCAACCAAGCCACGGATTCCGCCCGCTCGTGAACGACGAGCGCACGGTGGCAGCCGTGGGCGGGGCCGTGGTCGGGCGTTTCACACGCGGTGGTGGACCCCCGAGCATCTGATGGTAGTCTGCTGGCTGTGGACCCCTCACGCCTGCGCGCGCTCCTGGAAGAGATTCGGGACGGCAAGACGTCGCCCGAGGACGGCCTGCGCGAGCTGCGCGATCTGCCTTTCCGTTCGTTGGGTTTTGCCAATGTCGATACCCATCGTCACATGCGAACCGGGTTTCCCGAGGTGGTGTTCGGTTCGGGCAAGTCGGCCGCGCAGATCGCGACCCTGCTCGGCGAGTTGGGCCGTGGCGGCGTTCCGGTGATGGCCACCCGGGTGGCGCCCGAGGTGGCGGCCCAGGTTGCGACGGCGTTGCCGGCCGTGCGCTACCTCGAGGTGCCCCGCATGCTGGTGCTAGGGCCGCAGCCAGCAGGGGATCGCGGACGCGGCGCGGTGGGCGTGCTGTCGGCCGGAACTTCGGACATTCCGGTGGCCGAGGAAGCCGCGGTCACCGCCGAGATGGACGGCAATCGGGTGGTGCGGATCTTCGACGTGGGTGTGGCGGGGCTGCACCGCTTGCTGGCCCATCGCGAGAGCATCGAGCAGGCGGAGGTGCTGGTGGTGGTGGCAGGCATGGACGGCGTGCTGCCCACGGTGGTCGGCGGTCTGTTCTCGCGGCCCGTGATCGCGGTGCCCACCAGCGTAGGCTATGGGGCCTCGTTTGGCGGCGTGGCCGCCTTGCTCACCATGCTCAACTCCTGCGCCACGGGCGTGGCTGTGGTCAACATCGACAACGGGTTTGGCGCCGGGCGGCTCGCCTCCATGCTCAATCGGGTTCGTCCGTCATGAAGCATCGACTGCGCGGATTGCATGTGCATTTCGACCCGTCGTCCGGGATCGCGGGCGACATGACGGTGGCGGCGCTGGTGGACGCTGGCGTTCCCGCCAAGGTGGTGGGCGACGCCATCGCGGAAATGGGCGTGCACGGGCTGAAGGTGGGCTTCGAGAAGCGGCGGCGCGGGGCGTTTGCGGGCACGGGATTCGTCGTGCACGGCCCCGACCACCACCAGGACCACCATCACCGGCATCATCACGAACATCGGGATTACGCGGAGATTCGTCGGCTCCTGCAGCGGGCTCGGCTGGATCCAGAGACGAGGCGGCTGGCCGGCGACATCTTCGAGCGCATCGCGCGCGCCGAGGCGGCGCTGCACGGGGTTGCGCTCGATCGGGTCGCGTTTCACGAGGTGGGGGCGTGGGATTCCATAGCCGACGTGGTGGGCGCGGCGGCCGCCATCGCGTGGCTGGAGCCTTCGTCGGTGTCGTCGACGCCTCCGGTGCTCGGCTCGGGCCAGGTGCGCACCGCGCATGGATTGATGCCGGTTCCGGCGCCCGCCACCGCCGCGATCCTGCGCGGACTGCCGGCCTGCCTCGAAGGCCAGGGGGAGTTGACCACACCCACGGGGGCCGCCATCCTAGCCGCGCTGGTGGGGACGTTCGGTCCGCCGCCGCTTCTGCGCATTCAGGCTCAGGGCTTTGGTGCGGGCACGCGTGAGGTTGCCGACCGGGCCAATGTCCTGCGCGTCCTGCTGGGTGAGTTGCTGGGCCGTGCCTTGCCCGCCTCGGCGCCCGAGGTCGTCTTGCTGGAGGCCAACCTGGACGACATGAGTCCCCAGTTGATCGAGCCCCTGATGACGGCTCTCTTTGCGGCAGGGGCGGTTGATGTGTGGACGACCTCGATTCTCATGAAGAAGGGGCGGCCGGCGTGGCAGGTGTCGGCATTGGCGCCGCCGGATGATGCAGGAGCTGTCGAGCAGGCCTTCTTCCGCAATTCCACCACCCTGGGCGTGCGGCGCGCGCGCATGGAACGGGCTGTGCTGTCACGTTCGCTGGCCAGTGTGAAGACGCGCTTTGGGACGGTGTCGGTCAAGCTGGCAGCCAACGACGCTGGCGTGCTCGGTGCCGCGCCGGAGTTCGAAGATTGCCGGCGTCTCGCCGACAAGGCGGGCATGCCGGTCCGCATGGTCTTGGCCGAGGCGGCCGTCGCGGCATCGCGCCTGCTTCCGTCGCGTGGAAGGAAGCGGAGCTGATGGCTGGTCGAGGAAAGCCGCACAAGCCTGCCGCGAAGAAGCCGGCACGCCGGCGGGCCGAGTCGAAGCGGTCGCGCCCGACCGCCGGAGTGCGCGACCACCTCGAACAGATCGTGGACCAAGCCAACGTGTTGGTCATCGCCACGGACCTCGCTGGCCGGGTGACGGTATGGAACCGCGCCGTGGCCAGGCTGACAGGCTTTCCTCGCGAGACAGTGGTGGGCCGTGAGTTGCTCCCGTGGCTCTCGGAGGCGGGAATGTCGGAGTTGGCTCAGATCATGAAGCAGGTGGCAGCCAGCGGAGATCTGTCCAACTGCGAGGTCCGACTGCCGTCTGTGAGCGGGACGGCCACGCGCGCGGCTTTCAACGTGGCCATCGTGCGGGGCGAGGGCGGCCGGCCTTCCGCCGTGCTGGCGGTGGGCCAGGACGTGACGGCCTTGCGCGTCCTGCAGAACCAGGTGATCCATGCCGAGAAGCTGGCCACTGTCGGCCAGATCGCTGCCGGCGTGGCGCACGAGATCAACAACCCACTCACGTCCATCCAAGCCTGCGTCGAAGCGGTCTTGCACAAAGCCAGCATGGCCACGCAGGGGCGCGTTCCCAACCAGATCGAGCCCGTCGACGTGGAGCGTCTCAAGCGCATCCAGGACGGCGTCGAACGTATCCGGCGTTTCACACACGACTTGGTTGGCTACGCTCGACCCTCGCGCGTCGAGATTGAACGGCTGGATCTCAACGAAGTCGTTGAGCATGCGCTGTCCTTCTGCGAGCACATTTTTGTGGACGCCAAGGCCACGCTGGACCGAGATCTGGCACCCAACCTGCCGCCGGTGCGTGCGGTGCGAGACCAGGTGATGCAGGTGGTGACCAACCTGGCGACCAATGCGGCGCAAGCCCTGGGAGAAAAGGGCGGCGTTGTTCGGGTTCGAACCTTCCATGACGGGGAGGCCACGGTTGGCTTGGCGGTGAGCGACACCGGCACCGGCATCCGCGAGGAACACCGGGCCAGCATCTTCGACCCGTTCTTTACCACCAAGCCGGCTGGCAGCGGGACCGGGCTGGGATTGTCGGTCGTGCGCAACATCGTCTACGCCCACGGTGGACAGATCACCTTCCAGTCCAAGCTCGGCAGCGGAACCACGTTCGTGGTAACCCTGCCTGTCAGCCATCCGCTTTCACACAACATCGAGGGAGAGAAGTCGACTCCATGAAGCCCGAACAACTTGCCGAAGCCCTGGAAACTGCAGCCAGCCAGCTGGGCGTGAAGGTGCGCTACGAGACGCTCGCTGCTGCCGGGCCGGCCGGGGGGGGCGGCCTGTGCAAGGTGAAGGGCGACTGGTTCATCATCATCGACAAGAAGACTGCGACCTCGGAGCGTGTGTCGATCCTGGGTGAAGCCCTGGCCACCATGGACACGGAACACCTCTTCCTGCCGCCCAAGGTGCGCGAGATGTTGGCGCAGAAGCGGGCGTCCGCGCGCAAGGCCCTAAGCTAGCGGCTGGTGAAGCTACTCGTCGCCCAGGGTGCGGACTCTTGCCGCCAGCATGGGATCGTCTTCTAGGGCCTGACGGAGCGCTGTGCCAAGCGTTTCCTTGACTGCGGCAGGTCCATTCCTGCCCACCCGGCGGGC
>Ga0182021_10008561_pt1 | contig 12115 bp, 4 predicted proteins | sample 612E3MmetaG_FD_120493 | JGI IMG/M metagenome (GOLD analysis project Ga0182021, IMG submission 120493) | Permafrost microbial communities from Stordalen Mire, Sweden - 612E3M metaG (Illumina Assembly) | ecosystem: Environmental > Terrestrial > Soil > Wetlands > Permafrost | place: Sweden...
CAAAGGGATGAAGAGTGGAAAGGGGCCTTGTTATCGGGGCGTTGTGGCTGGCTTGCGGCTTGCGTTCGCGCTTGTGGCTATGGTTGGGGCGTGGCCAGGACAGGCCCAGACGAATGCGCCGCCGGCGGTCTATGTTCGCTCTTACGTCAACGATGTGCCGAACCAGCCGCTGATCACGGTCACGGTCACAGGCGCGGTGAACGTGGCGAGTTTAACGATCGAGGAAACTCTCCCCGGCGCGGCGTCGGCTTTGAGCGTCAGCGGTGATGGCGTCTATCTGCCGGCGCTGAACGCGATCCGCTGGGGGCCCTACTTCAACACCGTCGCCACGAACGTGAGCTACCGGATCACTGGGTTGCCGGCGAGTTACCCGGTCAACGGCGGCTCCTGGATGGACGGCCATTGGTATTTTTCACCCGGGGCCACGTTGGTCACGGTACTGCCGGCTGCCGGCGGCAGCACGGGCGTGCCGTCCGCGCCACCACAGGTGGCCACGCCAGCCTTTTCACCGCCCAGCGGCGCGAGCGTGCCAGTCAGCGTGACCATCACCGACGCCACGCCAGGCGCGGTGATTTACTACACGCTCAATGGTTCGTTGCCGACACAAGGCTCGACGCTCTACACAGGCGCAGTGGCGCTGGCCTCGGCCAGCGTGCTGCGCGCGGCCGCGTTCACGAATGGCTGGACGCCGAGTATCGCGGCGGCGGCGTTTTACGGGCCGCTGGCCTCCCCCGTCAACGCGCAGGTGACGCGCAGCGTGAGTGGCAATGGAACAGCAGCGCCGGTGGTGACGTTCAACGTGACCCCGGGAACCAATGCCAATTGCATCGCCATCACCGAAACTCTTGCCCCCGGCATTGGCGCAACCAGCATCTCGTCTGGCGGCAATTACGTCGCCAGCAACAACGTCGTGCTGTGGGGGCCGTTCTTTGGAACGAGTGGATTTTCGTTGAGTTATCAGGCCGTGGGGCTGCCGGGCGCTTATCCTGGCAAGGTGTCGTGGAGCGTGGACGGCGTGAGTGGAAGTGAAACGACGGGAACCAATCTCGTTATCGCCGGCAACGGAGTGAACGGGACGATTCCGACTCAACCGCCGCAAGTGCCGCCGCCGATCTTCGTTCCACCCAGCGGCTCGGCGGTTCCCGTGGATGTGCTGATTGGGTTGCCCGGCTGGGACTTTACTTTGCTGGATGACACCTGGGCCGGCGGAACGCGCAGCCTCCAGAATTTGCCCGCGCAATCGGCCTGGTTCGTGTCGGGTTCCAGCACCAACCTGACAGCCGGCGTTAACGCGTTGAACTTCTGGAACGGCACGAATGCCGTCGCCGGCATCACCTATTTCACACCGAACGCCACGACGCCGGTGTCTCTGGGCATTGGCGACACTTTGAAAGCGACCTTGAAGCTCGTTTTGACCAAGGTGGCCCCGACCAACACGGCGCAAGGCTTGCGCATCGGGCTCTTCGACTTCGTGGATTCCAGCCTTTCACCGCCTCGGGCTTCCTCCGACGGATTTGCCGCGGCGGGCCAAGGTGCCGGCGTGCAGGGATACTGCTTGTTTCAAAACCTGGGGACAAATTTCCTGGGCGCGACTCCCGTGGACGTAAGAGTGCGCACCAATATCCTTTCCGGCTCGCTGCTCGCAACCAACACGGATTTCCGTTCGCTGACCGGCACGGTGGTCAGCAATAACTTCCCCGGCTTCACCGCCGGACGGCAGTATGTTTTGACGCTGACGGTCAACCGCACTGCTGTTGGTTCTCTGGCGTTCAGCGCTTCCTGGCTGGACACGACGACCGGCGGAACTTTTTCGAAGAGCGCCACCAATGCCTCTGCGGCCAGTTTCAGGTTTGACGGGCTGGCGCTCTGGTGCCAAGCCGCCGCCAGCACCGCCACAAACATAACTTTGAGTGAGTTCAAGATGGACTACATTCCGCAGGCCACGAACAGCGCGCCCTCGGCAGCCAGCACGGCGATCTATTACACGCTGGACGGCTCGCTGCCGACGCAGAGTTCGACGCTTTACACCGGGGCGGTGCAACTGGCATCCGCCGGAGTCGTGCGGGCCGTGGCTTTCGCAACGGGTTGGGCGCCAAGTGTGCCCAGCGTGGCTTTTTACGGGTCGCTGGCGTCGCCAGCCAACGTGCAGGTGACACGCAGCGTGAGTGGGAATGGATCGGCAGCGCCGGTGGTGACGTTCAACGTGACCCCGGGAACCAATGCCAATTGCATCGCCATCACCGAATCTCTTGCCCCTGGCATTGGCGCAACCAGCATCTCGTCTGGCGGCATTTACGTCGCCAGCAACAACGTCGTGCTGTGGGGGCCGTTCTTTGGAACGAGTGGATTTTCATTGAGTTATCAGGCCGTGGGGCTGCCGGGCGCTTATCCGGCCAAGGTGTCGTGGAGCGTGGACGGCGTGAGTGGAAGCGAAACGACGGGAACCAATCTCGTTATCGCCGGCAGCGGAGTGAACGGGACGATTCCGACTCCGACACCACAGGTGCAGACGCCGGTGCTGACGCCGGCGATGGCGTCCAATCTGCCGGTAGCCGTGACCATCACCGATGCCACGCCGGGGGCGGTGATTTACTACACGCTGGACGGTTCGCTGCCGACACAGAGTTCAACGCTTTACACGGGCGCAGTGTCGCTGGTGTCGGCCAGCGTGCTGCGCGCGGTGGCCTTCACCAATGGTTGGGCACCCAGCGGCGCGGCGCTTGGCGAGTATGTGCCGCCCATCACCACCAATACGGTTTCGGTGGCGCACAGTGTTTCGGGGAATGGAGATTTTATGCCGACCGTCAGCCTGACAGCCACGCCGCAGGGCGTGGTGAATTGTTATGCCGTGATTGAAACGATCCCGTTTGGAGCGGCCCCTTCCGGTTTGTCGGGCGACGGGGTTTGGGACCCGCTGGCCAGCGTGATTCGCTGGGGGCCTTATCTCGACAACCAGCCGAGAGTGTTTTCTTACAATGTCCGCGGGGCCTCGGGGAGTTATCCGTTGTCCGGGCAAGTCAGTGTCAATGGTTATTCAATGGCCACGGACGCGACCAACGTGCTGGTCAACGCGAATTCTACCGGTTCGGCCCCGGTTAACAATCTCTCCGCCTGCACCTCGGCGTATTTCAGCTACAACGTGGACATCAATCCTGCCCCCGGCGTGGTCACCGTGACTTCGGCCAGCGGAACGGTAACCTGGGGTGACGGGACGCAATCATTATTTACGCAGCCGGTAACGACTCTTTTGAAATTGTACACCAGTGCCGGGACTTACCCCATCGTCATTGCGGCCAATTGGACGGGAACCGCCCCCGGCCTGGCGGTGTCCGGCTTCGCCACCAGAACGGATTTAGTCCAGGTGGTGACATCCTGCGGTGGGCTGCAAATTGTGACGCAACCTTCCAACCAGGAGGCGCTGGTCGGAGGCAGCGTGCAGTTCACCGTCAGCGCATCGGGTTCGCTACCGATCACTTACCGATGGTATTTCAACACCAACACGGCGCTCTTTTCACCGTCGTCTAATGCCTCCCTGTCCCTGTCGAATATCACGCCCCAGTCGGCCGGGTGGTACTCGGTAGTCATCACCAACGCCTCCGGCAGCGTCACCAGCAGCTTCGCGTCGCTTACGGTGGTAAGCCCGCTGGTCACCGGCCTCGTCAGAGGCACGGACGGCAAAGTGACCTTAACCTTTGTGGGGCTGCCGAACGTCACGACGCGAATCTGGGCCACTACCAATGTGGGCTTGCCGGCAAGCTGGCAGCCGATTTTCACAAACACCACCACCGCCGCCAACGGCACCTGGCAGTTTATTGACGCCAAAGCCACTAATTATCCCGCGCGGTTTTATCGCTTTTCGACGCCGTAGCCGAGGTCGGCCAGTATCATTATCATTCATTTATTGATTTTTGCGGCAGCAGTCGCAGGCTGGCTTTGACCAAATTGAATCGGTCGTGCGCGTTAATGCCCTGTTTGGCGCCGTCGCCATAGACGCTAAAGATGCTCCATAGCGTCAAGCCGTCGGCACTCATCCATTTTTGGGGAAACCCGCAGGTCAGGCCCTCGCCTGCCGCGCCCATCTGGCCCCAGTCCTCGTAGTAGGCAACGGTAGTCCAGGGACCCCAAGGATTCGGGGCGTCAAACACGCCCAGTTGACCCGGCCCCACATGAAAGCAGGTGAGCAGAAAGCGTTTCAGGCCGGGATGATAGACGACTGAACCCGGCGTCACACCGTTGGGGTCAGCGAACACCGGCTGCGCCAGGGCGCTATCCATAACCCATACCGGCGCCCCCTCCGCCTCAACTCGCTGAAAGTACTCATACGTCGCGCGCTCCCGCAGCCCGGTTCTGGGCGCCCGGGCCAAATAGAGCCGCTGGCCGCTTCCCCGGTCAGTTGATTGCCTGGGTCCATAGAGATAAACGTACTTTGCGAGCGGGTCAGGCACCCCCGTGTAATCGCGGCCAAATGTGAGGAACTTGGCGGGCTGAAAATTCCCTGCGCCTTTGGGAAACAGCCAGTCGGCCCTGGTCCAGGTTGCTCCCTTATTGGTGGACCAGGCGAGCACATGGTTTACCTCGGGCCAGGGGCCGTCCTCCAGGTTGACCGTGGCGTAGAGAACCCCATCAACGAAAGCGAGTCCGGTCGTCTTGCCTTTCTTCGGAAAAGAGGCCGGATGCTCGGGGTTTTTCCCGCCATTCACATTGACACCGCGCCAGTCTTCCGGGCTTCCCTCGATGCGCGCGAAGCCCATCGCCACGCGCCCATCAGAATCCGAGCCGCCGAATCCCCCGCCGTCGCCCCAGGCAGCGTAAAGGTGATCATCCGGTCCCCACGCCACTGGCCAGAGATCGCTTCCGAGCGCCGCGGTGGTGTGCGTCTCCCAGTGCCACACCATGCTCTCGATGACCGAACTGTGAGGGTATGGCGGCCCGGATGGGCCAGAGATCGGACCATGATTTGGCTGACGGGCTGGCGTTTGGGCGCCTGCGTTTCCGGTACCAGGGCCGGGCTTGTGGGGCAGCACGGTTGCGCAGGCGCGGCGGAGGTATTCCTCAAACTCCCACTCGCCACTGCCGCCCGTCTGCCGCGTGATCACCAAATCGAGGCTCGGCACGAACGCGATAAGTTGGCCGCCGGACCCGGGCTTGCTGCGGGCGTCAGGCGGGATCCCCTCGCCGCTGCGGCCGCTCTCGCCGCGGTGGCGCGCGGGCAGTTCCCAGCCATGGGAGAAGACTGGCGGGTTGAACTTCCACCGCAATTCCGGCGTGGTTACGTTATGCGTGGGGGCGGCGGTTTCCTCGACAAACCAGCGAGGGATAACCTGCTGCTTGTCCCATCGCCCGTCGCGCATCATGCAGTAAGCGATTCGCGCCAGGTCACGGGCCGGCATGCCCAGGCCGTGTGAGGGGTGGCGCCCGATCTTTTCTCCGCCGTCATAATACTGGAACCACCAATGCTCGATGCCGAGCGGTTTGAACAACCCTTGGATCGCGAACTCGTCGTAGGGCTGGCCCGCCACCGTCTCGCACACCAGCGCGGCGTGAGCGAGCGCGTGCGTCGAGTAGCCGCAGGCGGTGCCCGGATCGAAGGCCAGCTTCGCGGTGCGGGCGTCGCCGGTGTGGCCGAGGATGTATTCCCACGAGCCGTCGTTGGGTGCGCCGGTCGCTTCGGGGCAAATTCCCGAGGTATGATTGAGAAGCTGTTTGACGGTGATGCGCCCCTTGCGCGGGTCACTCAACGGCTGCGCCCACGGCAGGAACTCGAAAGCCGGATCGTCGAACGTCATCTTCCGCGGCGTCCTCCCCTGCTGGCTCCACTCCGAGGCGATGGCCAGCACCGTCGCACACACGGCCTTGGACACCGACGCCACGCGGCGCGCGTCGGTCCTGGCACTGTTGCCGCGCTCGACTTCGAGGACGATGTAGCCGTTGCGGATCACCACCGCGGCAAAGTTGCGATTGTCGGATTGCAGCAACCATTCCCGCAGCTCGTCCAGCTTCGCGGGATTCATGCCTGCCGTTTGGCGGATGTCGTCCGGGGTCTCCAGCTTGCGCCAACCCCCTTGCGACTCCGGCGGCGGGAAATAACCGCGCTGGTCGCCATCCGAAATCAGCAATCCCTCCGCCATCGCGCCGCGAGAGGTGATCTCGCCGTTGAGGTGCGATTGGCCATTCACCATGCTGACGCGCGCGCGATTGGCCTCAGATGCCATCGCCGGGCTGAGCCAGGAAACCAGGTTGGTCACCACCAACAACGGCGCTAGCTTGCATATTAATCTTCTGTTCAAGCTGATCGTTCTCGTCGTCCCCGAAAAAAGGAAAAAAGCCTTGCGCTGGTCTCCGCGATTCGTATGATGTCTTCGTGCGGGCTTGACAAACGCCTAAATAGCGTGACAATGATTACAAAGAACTCAAGACATTATGAGTACTGAATTGAATCCGCTCCCCCGGAAACATGGTTTTACCCTGATCGAGTTGCTGGTCGTCATCGCCATCATTGCGATTCTGGCAGCGCTGCTCTTGCCGGCTTTGGCCAGGGCCAAAGCGAAGGCCCAAAGGACCAATTGCGTCAACAACCTGAAACAGTTGGGTTTGGGCAACCGTATGTACGTGGATGATTTCACCGACCATTTGGCTTATCCCAACTGGGACGGCGGCAACAATGCTGCCGCGCCACAAGGCTGGCTTTACAGCATGAATCCTGCCTCGTTGCCGACCGGTGCTCCCAGCGGCGCGGTGCCCAACCCTTATGACGTGCCTTATTGGAAGAATAACCCTGGCTCGGCCAATCAAACGGGATTGTGGTTCAAGTATGTTACCAACCCAAACTCCTACCTCTGCCCAGTGGATATAAAGAGCCCGACCTTTATCATGACGACCGCTGCCGGCGGACGGCAAAACAAACTTTCAACCTATGTCATGGACGGCGCAGTGGAAGGCTACCCCGGAAGCGGCACTTGGCCGGCACCCATGAAGATCACTTCCGCTTGGAGTCCGCTGTGCTATCTGATTTGGGAGCCGGATGAAAATGGTGGTGGTCCGGGCGTTCCCGGGGCCTTTGAATACAACGATGGGGCTAATTACCCGTCCACCCCTTACAGCAACCCCAATCCCGGATATGAGGGCATCGGCCTGTTGCACAGCAAACATGCCGGCAATGCCCTAGCCTTGGACGGGCATGTTGATCTCGTGACGACAGTGCAATTCAATGGCTGGAGCAGACAAGGTTCAGGGCCTGGGCCAGGCGGGAAAACCTTTCTTTGGTGGGATAATGTAAATGCCAATGGGGATTGACTGTCGCGCCGGAGCGGCCGTGCCACCCCCCACCAGCACTGGCACATTTCCGAGCATCCAGGCCCCGAACAACGCCATCACAGCCATCAAACCGGCAAGCCGAAAGACGCCGTCAGCAGAGCAACCGCGGCTATTAGCAAGCGCATGTTTGATGCGGCCGAGAATGGGGATGCCGCAGCACTGAAGGCGATGCAGGAGTTGAGGCGTAATCCTCCCAACCGTTAGCTCGAACCAGCGGGGCAGCGTCGCCGGGTTGTCAGAGAGTCGCCCGCCTCCGCCTCGAAAGGCTGCATGGCTGCGGGTCTTCACAGGTGTTGTGTACCCACAACAGATTTTTTCCTTTCCAAACTGCGCAGACACTGCAGCTTGGCACGGTGCAGGCAGGCTCGAACACCCCTGTGCCGGTGTGCCCGCGGGGCGGGTGCCGGGTCGAGACGTCAGCCGAAAACTAGAGCTAAACCAGAACAATGATGCCATGAACCTGAACGTTGCCTTTGCACGACGGATCTCCGTCCGCCTCCTGCCCCTCGCGCTGGCGGCAACCGCGCTCGCCATCGGATGCCGCTTGCCTCACGGCCACGTTTCCAACCGGATGGCCTCGATCATCGTTACCAACCAGTCCTCTGAGCAGATCGAAAACGCCCTCCGGGCGGTGTTCGAACGGCACGCTTATGAGGCTGGAAAGAGCGAGGGTGACGAACTGGTTTTCGAGAAAAAGGGCTCCTTCATGAATGGCCTGGTCTATGGCGATTGGTACAGCGGGGGCGTATGGGAGCGCATCAAAGTCTATCAGCGCGAACTCCGCCCGGCGGAAACCGTCGTCGAGTGCGATGGCTACATGGTCCAGGAACGCGAGGACCCCTTGTTCCAGAAAGAGAAAAGGGAGTATAACACCAAGCGAGGCCACTGCCAGAAGCTCCTGAACGAAGTGGCCAAAGAGTTAATGAGCAATATCAACACCGTCGCCCGGCCAAATTCACCATGATGCTTATGAAACTCCCCGCCCTTGTACTGACCTCAATCCTTCTGCTGGCCGGCGCGCTCGGACACGCCCAACCGGCAGCCCAGCCGCCAGGCGGCGATGCTTTCGCGCAAAACCGCAAGCTGGGCCGCGGCGTCAACATCCTCGGCTACGACCCGATCTGGCGCTCGCGTTCCCAGGCCCGCTTTCAGGATAAACACTTCCGCTTGCTCAAAGAGGCCGGCTTCAACTCCGTGCGCATCAACCTGCAGCCGTTTCGCCGCATGACCGCGACCAACGGATACGCGCTGGGCGAGGCCTGGTTCGACTTGGTGGACTGGGCGGTCAAGCAGGCCCAGGCGCAGGACCTCCGCGTCATCCTCGACCTGCACGAATTCAACGCCCTGGGCGACGATCCGGCACTCCACAAAGAGAAGTTTCTCGCTTTCTGGCGGCAGGTCTCGGCGCGGTATCAGAGCGCGCCCGAAAGTGTGCTCTTTGAAGTGCTCAACGAGCCTTCGCGCAAGCTCACGCCCTCGCTCTGGAACCAATATCTCGCCGAAGCCTTGGCAATTATCCGCGAGAAGAACCCCACCCGTGCCGTCATCGTCGGCCCGGCCTTCTGGAACTCGATTGATCACCTGAACGAACTGGAACTGCCCGAGACGGACAGCAACCTCATCGTTACGATCCACTATTACGCGCCGATGGATTTCACGCATCAAGGGGCAGCGTGGGCGGGGCGTGCGGACAAACTCGGCGTCGAGTGGCTGGGCACGGAAAAAGAGCTTGGCGCCATCGAGCGGGATTTCGACCGAGCCGCCCAATGGGCCAAACAGCACCAACGGCCTATATTTCTCGGCGAGTTTGGCGCCTATGACAAGGCGCCCATGGAGTCGCGAGTTCGCTACATCAGCAGCATTGCGCGCGCCGCCGAACGGCAGGGCTGGAGCTGGGCCTACTGGCAGTTCGACAGCGATTTCATCCTCTACGACATGCAGCGCGACGCGTGGGTTGAACCGATCCTTGGGGCCTTGATTCCTCCCGGCAGCAAACCAACCAGGTCGAGCTGGTCAAAGGGCTAAGCCCGAACCAGCGCGAATATCTCCTTTATTTGCCGCTTTACAACGGCACCGCGTCCCTGGAACTCGGCATCCCGCCCGAGGCGACGCTCACCCCCGCCGGCTCGTGGGGACCCGGCACGCGCAAGCCCGTCGTGTTTTACGGCACTTCGATCCAGCAAGGAGGCTGCGCTTCGCGCCCCGGCATGGTGTACAGTGCCATTCTCGGCCGACGCTTTCAATTTCCCACCATCAACCTTGGCTTCTCCGGCAGGGACGCATTCCACTGCGTCCCTGGTTCATTCGCTTGGAGACAGATGGGGACGCAGTGGAATGCGTCCCTACCAACAAATCGCGAATGCGCCCCGTCATCAAGCACGGCTGGCAGGTAAATCACGTCATAGGAATGGTCTGTTTCGCCTCAGGGCGGGGCGTTTTCGCTCGGCGCGCCGCCAAAGAACGGTATATTCCCCTGCGGTGTCACACGCCTTAGCTTTATCCCCCGGCGGACATTTGTTTGTCGAGCCGGACGAGTCGGCCGAGCCGAAGCTCAGCCAGGCCGCCGCGACGCGGCTTGCCGAGGCGTTCGCGGCGTCGGCCGCGCGTGGGCTTGAGCTGCTCGCGTCCACCCTTTTGCACGAGCCGCTGCCGCCGACGCTTGCCTTTTGGCGGGGACTGGCCCGCGCTTACTTCACGGCGCTATGCCATAACCCGAGTTTGGAGAATGCCGCGGGCCTGAGTGTCGCCAGCCCGGGCGAGAATGAGTGGGCTGCGATGGTGGAAGGGGCGCCGCCGATGAAGGGCCTGGAATACCTGAACGGCGCCGTGCTGGCGCGATTGTGGAGTGAGCTGGACCAGCACGTGCGCGCCGGCATCGCGCAGACCACGGGCGGCGCAGCGGCCTACTTGAAAGCCTGCAACCCGACGTGGAACGCCGTGGGCCGCGTCACGTTCCACCTGGCGGAGAACAAGCGGAATCCAGCCTATCCGTTCGCTTTCCTGGCCACCTACACGCCTCGGATTTCCGAACAGGGCAAAGTGCAGCATCTGCCGCTGGGGCGGGCGCTCGAGGAATACGCCGGCGCCAGGAACCGCGCGGCACTGGCAGCCTTGCTCTCGCCGGTGCAACGGGCGGGCGCGCAGAGCAAGCTGGCGCGCGAGTTGTTGGACAGCCGCGCCGTGTTCCATCCGCAGGTCTGGCGGCCCGAGCAGGCCTTTGCCTTCCTGAAGGACATCCCGTTGTTCGAGCAGAGTGGCGTGGTGGTGCGCATTCCGGACTGGTGGAAGGCGGGCCGCCCGCCGCGGCCGCAAGTCAGCGTGCGCATCGGTGAAGCCGGCGGCGACCGGCTGGGCGCCAACAGCCTGCTCGATTTCAACGTGTCCCTCTCGCTCGAAGGCGAGTCGCTGACGGACGCCGAGGTGAAGGCCATCCTGCAATCCGCCGGCGGGCTGGTGCTGCTCAAGGGCAAATGGGTCGAAGTGGACCGCGACAAACTTCAGGAGGTTTTGAGCCACTGGCAAAAGGTGCAGTCCGCGACGGCGCATGGCGGCATGACGCTGCTCGAGGGCCTGCGGCTGTTGTCGGGCTTTGCGGGCATCCAGGCCGATGAGCCGGAGACGGAGTCAGCGCGCGCCGAGTGGTCGCGCGTCGTGGCGGGCGAGGGGCTGAGGAAGCTGCTCGACGAGATGCAGCAGCCAGGCACGTCCGCCGAATCCGATCCGGCCCCAGACTTGCGGGCGGAGTTGCGGCCTTATCAGAAGCACGGGGCGCATTGGCTCTGGTTCATGAACCGGCTCGGTTTGGGCGCCTGCCTCGCCGACGACATGGGGCTGGGCAAAACGATTCAAGTGCTGTCGCTCTTGCTGGTCCTGCGCCGAAGGGCCTGCCACCAAAAGGCCGCCGGCAATCTCCCATCAGACTCTCAACTCTCCACTTCTCCCGCCTCAAGCCTGCTCATCGTCCCCGCGTCGCTCATCGCCAACTGGAAGGCTGAAATCCAGAAGTTCGCGCCGTCTCTGTCGGTGCTCTATGCGCATCCGGCCGAGACCTCCGCTGAAGAACTAACCGCCGCGGCCAAGGCTCCGGCCCAGGCGCTGGCGGGCCGGGACCTGGTCATCACCAGCTACTCGATGGCTCTCCGGCTGGCGTGGCTCAAAGAGATGCAGTGGAACCTGGTCATCCTGGACGAAGCCCAGGCGATCAAGAATGCCGGCGCGCGTCAGAGCCGCGCTGTCAAGGAACTGCGTGGCCGTCATCGGATTGCTCTCAGCGGCACCCCCATCGAAAACCGGCTCTCGGATTTGTGGTCCCTGTTTGATTTCCTGTGTCCGGGCCTGCTGGGTGGCGCGAAAGACTTCGCGGCCTTCCTCAAGAGCCGTTCGCAGAGCGACCCGAACCCGTTCGCTCCGTTGCGCCGGCTGGTGCGGCCCTACATTCTGCGCCGGCTCAAGACCGACAAGCGCATCATCGCCGACCTGCCGGAGAAGACGGAGTTGACGGCGTTTTGCCCGTTGAGCCGCCGTCAGGCCGTGCTCTACCAGCAAGCCGTCGCGGAACTGGCCGAACGGATCGAGTCTCCGGAGCTCGAGGGCATCCAGCGGCGCGGCGTGATCCTGGCCTTCCTCACCCGCTTCAAACAAATCTGCAATCATCCCTCGCAATGGCTCGGTGACGCCGCCTACGCGCCGGAGGACAGCGGCAAGTTTCAGCGCCTGCGGGAACTGTGCGAGGAGATCGCCTCGCGCCAGGAGAAGGCGCTGGTCTTCACCCAATATCGCGCAATCACCGACCCGCTGGCGC
>Ga0182021_10008562_pt1 | contig 12114 bp, 10 predicted proteins | sample 612E3MmetaG_FD_120493 | JGI IMG/M metagenome (GOLD analysis project Ga0182021, IMG submission 120493) | Permafrost microbial communities from Stordalen Mire, Sweden - 612E3M metaG (Illumina Assembly) | ecosystem: Environmental > Terrestrial > Soil > Wetlands > Permafrost | place: Sweden...
AGGCGCCCGCCATGCGAGGCGCGACGAGGGCGCATACTCGACGTATGCAACCGAGGAGCAACGAAGCAGGGCGGGATGCATGGGCGGCCCAAACCTGGCGGAAATTGTGACTGGAGGCACTAGCGCACCGAACGGTTTGAATGTTGGGTGGAATCGAGAGCTTGCGAGCGTCCGGGAAATTCGCCTCTCCCCGCTTCGCGGGGCGAGGGAATGGAACAGCTTCCGAGCGTCGCAACCCCTGGATTTCACGGCAGAGTCAAACTGTTCGGTGTTCTAGCTCTTCGCTTTCACCTGCTCCGCCAGGAGCAACTCCAGATTCTCGCGGACGGTCAGCGTGCTTGGATGATCCGGACCGAGACTGCTCTCGAATATGCCGAGGGCGCGGCGGCACAGGGGCTCGGCCTCAGACAGGCGGTTCGTGGCTTGCGCTACAAGATCACCTGCCCGCTGACGGACAGATCGGTGCCTTGTGTGCGGCAGCTCTCCTGCGCTCGATAGGACTACACACTTTCGAGGCCGACGCTGTCTTGCTCGTGCGAAGGGGCCGCGATAAGCTGATTCACGATGAGAGGTGCGACTTGGTGGCTGCCGTTGGGAGCCGCACTCTGCGTGTTTGCACGCTGCGGAGGTCGCACGGCGATCGATTTCGAGTCGAACGACGTTGCTGGCTCTAGCTTCAGCTCTGGGGGCTTCGGCGTACCCCAGGCGGGTGGAGCGGGCACCGGAGGCACGAGTGCTGGCATTATCTGTCCGCCCGGTCAATCGGTGTGCGGCGGCACATGCATCGACGAGCAGACCGACAACAACAACTGCGGCGGGTGCGGGATCCCGTGCTCAGCGATTTCGCCCTCCACGGCCGCGTGTACCCTCGGTCGCTGCCTCGTCACCCTCGCCTCTGGGGACGACTTCATGGACATCGCCGTAGGCGCCACCGGCGTCTACTGGACGACCTACGGCGGTGGCACAGTGATGAAGGTAGCCATCGGCGGCGGCATCCCCACCACCCTCGCTTCGGGGCAGAACACCCCCAGCGGCATCACCATAGACGCCACGAGCGTCTACTGGACGAACTACGACCTCAACGGCACGGTGATGAAGGTAGCCATCGGCGGCGGCACCCCCCAAACCCTCGCCTCGGGGCAGACCTACCCCGCGAACATCGCCGTGCACGCCACAAGCGTCTATTGGGCGAACTGGACGAATCACGGCATCAACGGCACGGTGATGAAGGTAGCCATCGGCGGCGGCACCCCCACCACCCTCGCTTCGGGGCAGAACACCCCCGACGGCATCATCATAGACGCCACGAGCGTCTACTGGACGACCGACGACATCAACGGTACGGTGATGAAGGTACCCATCGGTGGCGGCACCCCCACAACCTTCGCCTCTGCGCAGGGCGTTTCCGGGCCCATCGCCGTGGACACCACCAGCGTCTACTATTGCACGTACGGCGCGGACGGGGAGATCGGTACGGTGATGAAGGTACCCGTCGGCGGCGGCGCTCGCACAACCCTCGCCTCGGGGCATCCCATATACATTGCAGTGGATGCCACCAGCGTCTATTGGACGGACTCTGACACCAGCAGCGGCACTAGCGGCAGCAACGGCACGGTGATGAAAGTGCCAGTCGGCGGCGGTCCCCCCACCGTCCTCGCCTCTGGGCAGGACGGGCCCGACCGTATCGCCGTGGACGCCACCAGCGTCTACTGGACGGACTACAACCTCAACCACGGCTACAGCATGTCGCTGATGAGGCTGACCCCAAAGTAACCGGGGGCCTGTAGCCGTTTCTAGCGCTATTTTCGCTACCAACGTCACCGCCCGGATGTTTGCCGGGCGTCGTGGGCGTCCTCACTGCCAAGCGCAAATACCGGTTGTCCCCGTGGCGTTCGGGACGCAGGTGGCGCCAGCAGCGGTGGGCGTGACGCAGGTGTTCCCGCAGGAAGGGAATGGGCACTGGGCATTTTGCAAGTCCGCGAGGGCGGACGAGACGGCATCTGCACAAACGCCGGAGCCGTCATAGGGCACATCGCAGCCACAGGCGTCCGGTGAGTGGCCCCAGCATTCTGTGGGGTCCATCGTCGGGTAGCACTGTTGCGCGGCCGAGAGCGCATTGAGGTATGTGGTTCGCAGGTCCTCGCAATCGCTTGGCCTCGAGCCCGCGTCCGCCGTGTCGCACTCGTTGTTGAAGCCCAGCTTGGTCGAGCACTTTCCCTCGGTGCAGACTGAAAACACGCATGCGGTTACGAAACAGGAGTGGGTCACCGGCTGCAGTCCGCTCGGGCACCCGGGCGGCGGAGCCGAAGTGGTACACCTGGCATCGGGCTTCCATGGTACGAGGCAAGGGTCGCGACTGACATCCGCCTTCGAAGCAGGGCTGGCCAACCAACATTCAAAGCCATTGCGGTAGTCGAGCACGGCGATGCAGTCATCGGCGGTGATGCAGTTCCCCAAAATGGAGGCGTCGTCGGCCGAGTCCCGTGCTCTGCCCGTGGAATCGTACCTCACATCAGAGTAGCCCGCACTCTCTTCGCCGTCACAGCCGGCTGGCGCGCCTCCCTCGCAGGCCGCGTCGGTCTGGCCAGCACCGCGATGCAGACCGGAGTGGTTGCACCCCAGTCCTGCCACGCCAGCGACTAGAAGGGCCGCGACTCGCACAGACATTCTTTTCATTGAGTCCTGCCCATGGGCCAAAGCAATGCACGTGCCGATAATTGCGCGGCGGTTGCTGAACCAATCTTGCCGTCCCGGCGCGCTTATCGCCCATGGCGCCCTCAGGAATCTGAGACCAGCCATAGTATCACGTCTCACCTGCCCGCTGACGGACATTGCCGCTGCCCGGGAAGCCACCCGTTCGTTCCTGGGCTCGCTGCGCGCCCGCGAATAGTACGGGTGGGCCGGCCAGCCTGCGGCGGTCGAGTAGGTGTCGTACGGGTCGACCACCGCGGTGTGGTAGTCCAAGTTGCCGACCGTGAAGCTGTGTGTGCTGCCGTAGGACCCCTGCCGCAAGACTTCCCGGTCGTCTATTATGAGCAGGCGATGACACAGGAAGGATCCCCATGCGCTTCATAGCCAGGGTCGTGGGCTGGGTGCTCGTCACGTTCGGCGTGCTGTCGGGTGTGACAACGCTTGCGGCTGCCGGGGCCGGCGCGCACGCCGGCGCTGTTTTCGGCCTCGTGGTGACAGGCATCTTTCTCGGCGGCGGCACACTCCTGTTGCGTTCGGGCGAACCCATGAAGGGAGCGGGGCCCGGCTTGCAACTGGCTGGCGCCGTGCCCGGCCCATCCATCGAGCAGCGTGTTCTGGCAGCAGCCCACCGTCACCGGGGCCATCTCACGCCCGTGCGTGCCGCCGCCGATGGTGACCTGACCGTGGACCAGGCCCGTGAGGAGTTGGAGCGGCTGGCTAAAGAGAACGCCTGTTTGATGGACGTGTCGGACGACGGGCTTGTCGTGTTTCGCTTCCCCGAGTTCGAGCGTCCCGAAACGGAACAGCCATCGTAGCGGCAACTCGAGTCGCGCCGTGCGCCCCGGTGCGCACCCTGGCACACTATGCACTCACATGGCCGAGTGAACAGGCGTGGAATTGAATGAAGATCGGACTTTCGTCGCTGCCTTTCGTTGTCTTGCTGGCCACCCGTCCGGCCTACGGTGAAAGCGAAAGGATCGAGAAGTTCTCCAGCGACATTGCCGTCGCCCGCGACGGAGGCCTGCGCGTCACCGAAACCATCAAGGTCTTTGCGGCGGGCGACAAGATCGAGCACGGCATTTACCGGGATCTTTTGACTGTCTATCAGAACAGGCAGGGCGAAAGAGCCCGGACGGCTTTCGAGATCGAGGAGGTCACGCGCAATGGCGAGAAGGAGCCCTTTCACACGGCGGCCTCGGGTGACTCGTTACGGGTGTACGCAGGATCGGAAAACGTCCGGGTTTCGTATGGCTGGAATACCTACACCTTCACCTACGGGGCTGACCGGGGAGTCGGCTTCTTCAAAGATCGCGACGAACTTTACTGGAACGTGAACGGGACCGCGTGGGAGTTTCCCATCGATGTGGTCGAATGCTCGGTCAGCCTTCCCGGGTCGGTTGCCGAATCTTCTTTGCTGGTCGATGCCTGGACCGGAACGGCCGGCGCCAAGGGGAACGACTTCCTGCGCGCTGTCGGATCTGATGGAAGGATTCGTTTCCAGACCACGCGGCCCTTCGGACCCGGGGAGAATCTGACAATTTCCGTCTCCTGGCCCAAGGGCCTGGGCGCAGAGCCGGGCTGGAAACAGAAGGCGGCCAGCTTTGTCCGGGACTACCAGGGACAGATCGTCCCGTCGGTGGGCGTGCTGGCGGTCTTCCTCTACTACCTTCTGGTCTGGTACCTCGTCGGACGCGATCCCAAGAAGGGAACCATCGTTCCCCTCTTTTCGCCGCCGCAGGATTTGTCCCCCGCAGCCTTGAGATACATCGAGCGCATGGGCTACGACGGCAAGTGCCTGGCAGCGGCGCTCATCGCCATGGCGGTCAAGCGGCACATCACGATCGAGAAGAACCAGGGCCAGTACACTCTGCACAAGCTCTCGGACCAAAGCTACGCGCTCTCACCGGAAGAAGAGGCGGCATCGTCGGCGCTGTTTGCGGGCCGGGACACCATCGTTCTGGTTGACGCCTTCCACGAGCAGGTGTCCTCCGCCATTTCCGCAGTGAAGAAATCCTTGCAGCGTACCTATCGCAAGAACTACTTCGCCCTGCACGGTCTCTACCTGCTGCCAGGCATTTTCATGTCCCTGGTCGCTATCGTCGTCGCAGGACAGTTGGCGCAGGAGCCGGTGCACATGCGCGGTTGGAATGGCGCGCTTGTCACGTTGATGCTCCTTTCAATGGGGACGGTGATGGGCATCGCCGTCTGGAAAGCGACCTTTGCGCTGGCGAGGACCTTCTTCCGGCCGTGGTCCGCGAACTGGTGCACGCTGGCTGTGGTGAACATCTTCGCCAGTATCTTCTGTCCGGCAGTCGCGTTCTTTCTCGTCGTGAACACAGGCCTCTTGCCCTTCGAACAGACGTGCATCATGGCGGTCGCCCTCTTTGGTATGGGACTGCTCTTTCGTCATCTTCTGAAAGCGCGCACGCCGGCAGGCCGCAAACTGATGGACGAGATCGAGGGGTTCAAGATGTTCCTCGGCGCGGCTGAGAAGGACAGGATCCGTCAACTCGACGGCACGGGCGTGACCCCCGGCACCTTCGACAAGTACCTGCCCTACGCGCTGGCCCTGGATGTCGAGGATGCGTGGGCGCAACAATTGGCCGCCGCCCTGGCGCCCAGCGGGGGCATCGCCTTGGCGAGATATACGCCGAGGTGGTACAGCGGCGCCGATCTCGATCTTGCGGACATCGGCCGGACCTTCGGTTCCGCGCTGTCGGTGGCGCTCTCGTCGTCATCTACAGATACAAGCGGCAGTTCCGGCGGCAGCTACGGAGGAGGCGGAGGATCTTCCGGTGGCGGCGGTGGGGGCGGGGGCGGCGGCGGTTGGTGAAGGGGCGCCGCGCACGATGTGAAGGGGCTTGCGCTTACTCACTCTCCGTTGCCTTCAAACGATCGACGCTGTCCGTGCGCTTGCCCTTGCCGCGGCTGAGCTCCAGGCGGCCCGACTTTTCGTTCCACCCGAGAACGTCCCGACGACTGACCGCTTCGACCGTGGTGCCGCACGCTGTGGCTTCTTTCACCTCGAAGCGCACCTCCTTGTATTTCTTCCCCGGCACCGGCGCGAAACCGAGGATCATGGGCTTGTCGCCGATGTAGTCGCAGCCGGCCAGTTCGAAGACCAGCTCGGTCAAGACTTTCCCGCCCTGCGCCTGGGAGTCGAGCACCAGGATCAAGTACAGCGATGTGAACTGCATCATCTCGGACTCCGACTTCAGGAGCACCTGCACCACCCTTTCCTTGTCCGCATCGGGATCCAGATTCACCTCCCACATCTCGGCGCGCTTGAGCTGCTCCAGCTTGAACACGGACTTGCCGTAGGCGTCCTTCGCGGCCGCCGCCTTGTCCACCAGCCCGCGCGAGAACCCGAGTTGCTCCAGGCGCTGACGAAGCTCGACCTCGGAGCGCGCGGCCTTGACCGCGCGGATCTGCTCACCCAGATCAGCCGCCCGCGCGCTGGCGACCGAGAAGCCAGCTCCAGCGACGGCCAGCGTGAGAAGACACAAAGCTTGGTGGACGCGGTGACACGACATGCGCGCCATGCTACCGTAAACGAGTGCCTGGAGGGGGGGGACATTGCACCGAGCCCTGTCGATAGAATGTGAATCTGGAGGTGGCGAAATTACTCCCGTATACGTTGTTCTAGCGATCTTCGTCGTCCTGCTGCTGTGGGGCGTGGCCGTGTTCAATCGGCTGGTTCGCCGCCGCAATCTGGTCGGGGAGGGCTGGAGCGGCATCGACGTGCAACTCAAGCGTCGGGCTGACCTCATCCCCAACCTGATCGAGGCGGTCAAGGGCTACATGGGGCACGAGCGCGGGGTGCTGGAGAAGGTCACCCAGCTCAGAGTCGACAGTCAGAAAGCCACCAGCCCAGCGGAAAAGGGACGCATCGAGGGGGCGCTGGGCAGCGCACTGGCCAGTGTTTTCGCCGTGGCCGAGAACTACCCCGATTTGAAGGCCAGCCAGAACTTCAGCGATCTGCAGAAGAGTCTGGCCGACATCGAGGAGCAGATACAACTGGCCCGTCGCTACTACAACGGCGCCGTCCGTGAGCAGAACATCGTCATCGAATCCTTTCCCAGCGACATCGTGGCTCGCCTATTCCATTTCCAGCGGGCCGAGTTTTTTCAGCTGGAGAGCGTCGCCGACCGGCAGGTTCCCCAGGTGCGTTTCCCATGATGGCGCGGCTACCGCTGATGAAGGTTCTCGCGCGCGCCTTCTTCGCTCTTGCCTTCCTGACTCTTGCCGGCCCGGCCTTGGCGCAAGAGGAACGCATCGACAACTTCGTCAGCGACATCGTCGTCCATCCCGATTCCACCCTGACCGTGACCGAGACCATCACGGTCACCAGCACGGGCGACACCATCAAGCGGGGCATCGTGCGGGAGTTCCCCACCATCTACCGCAGCCGCTCTGGCAACACGGTCTGGGTGGGATTCGAGGTCGTGGGCGTGCAGCGCGATGGCCATCGCGAGCCGTACCACATCGAAGGCGCCAGCAACGGCAAGAAGGTTTACATCGGCGACAAGGACGTCGTGATCGATCACGGCGTCCACGTCTTCGTGCTCAGCTACCGCACCAACCGGCAGCTGGGCTACTTCGACAAGTACGACGAGCTGTACTGGAATGTCACCGGAAACGGCTGGAGATTGCCCATCGATCGGGCCGAGGCCAGGATAACCCTGCCCCCGGGCGCGACCCTGCTCCAGCACGCCGGCTACACCGGGCCTCAGGACAGCCAGGGACAGAATTTCGATTTCCGCCAGGATCCCGACGGGAAGGTGATCTTCTCCACCACGCAGCCCCTGGCGCTGCACGAGGGTCTGACCGTCGCCGTGGCCTGGCCCAAGGGCCTGGTCAGCAAACCGACCGCCTGGCAGTGGGTTGGCTGGCTGCTTTCGGAAGACACGTCGCTGGACGCCGCTATGGTCGGCTTGCTCCTGGTCTTGGCCTACTATCTGTTCGTCTGGTTCCGGGTGGGCCGCGATCCAGCCAGGGGAACCATCATCCCCCTGTTCGTTCCGCCCCAGGGACTTTCGCCTGCTGCTTGTCGCTTCGTGGAGCGGCGGGGCTTCGACGACAAGGCCTTTGCCGCCACGGTGGTCAACCTGGCGGTCAAGGGCTACCTCACAATCGAGGAGAAGAGCGGTTTCACTTTGAGTCGGCGCAAGGACGCCGTCGACGACAAGCTCTCCCCGGATGAGCGCGCGCTGGCCCAGGGCTTGTTCGCCAACGAGGAGCAGATCACGGTCAAATCAAGCCACTACGCGGCCCTGCACCGGGCCCGCAAGGCTCTGCAGGAGAGCTTGGAACGGGACTGGGGCAAGGGGTATTTCAGGACCAACCGCAACTACTTCCTGCCCGGCCTGGGGGTCAGCTTGCTGTCCCTCATCCTGGTGGCCACGACGTCAAACGATACCGGCTTGGCCATCTTCATGATGATCTGGCTGAGTATCTGGACCGCGGGCTGCACCGCACTCGGCAGCGCCGTCTTCTCGAGTTGGCGATCCGTGGCCCAGGCTCGCGGCGGTGTTCGCAAGGGTCTCGGAATCCTGCCTGCCCTTCTGATGACCGCCTTCGCCGTGCCCTTCCTCGTCGGCGAGGTGGTCGGGTTGTGGTTTCTCTCCGGCCACTCCGCTCCCGCGGTCGTGGTGGTGGCGATGCTCCTCCTGCTCAATCCCATTTTCTTCTGGCTGCTCGAGGCGCCCACCATGATCGGACGTCGCCTGATGGATCAGATCGAAGGGTTCAGGCTCTACCTTTCGGTAGCTGAGAGAGAGCGAATGGCCTTGCTCGATACCCCGGAAAGGACGCCGGAACTCTTTGAAAAATATCTGCCCTACGCCCTGGCACTCGGCATCGACCAGAAGTGGAGCGAGCAGTTCGCCGATGTCATTGCCCGGACAAGCGAAAGTGGGGCGCAGTATTCGCCCACCTGGTACTCGGGCGGATCCTGGCAGCATCTGGGCGCCGCCGGGCTGGCCTCGCAACTGGGCGGCTCGCTTGCCAGTTCCATCTCGTCGTCTTCCACTTCGTCGGGATCGTCTTCGGGAAGCAGCGGCGGCGGCTCGTCGGGAGGCGGTGGTGGGGGTGGCGGCGGCGGCGGCTGGTGACGCCCCCGCGGTTCCACGCTGCCGTTTCCTCACCTCGCCCGCGCTGCCTTTGCTTGCGCAGCCGCGCGCCAAGCCGGGCACGTCCCTGTGGGTACGTTCGATCGGGAATTGGGAAGACTCGACGACGTGCAGAGACTGTGACTGATCGAATACCGAGACGCTTTGGACAGGACATGGCACCCATCGGATCAAGCAGCGACGGCACACGCGGCCTGGTGGACATTCAGGTGCTCTGACATCGATGGGGGTATTTCCGGTCTGAGAGCCCGGTCCTGCCGACGAGCCCCCGGCTAGGTCTTCGCTTTCCCCTGCTCCGCCAGAAGCAACTCCAGATTCTTTCGGACGGTCAGCGTCTTTGGATGATCCGGACCAAGACTGCTCTCGAATATGCTGACGGCGCGGCGGAAGAGGGGCTCGGCATCGGACAAGCGGTTCGTGACTCGCAGAAGCTCCGCCAGGTTGTTGAGGTCCCTGACGACGTCTGGATGGTTGGGGCTAAGGCTGGCCTCGTCGATGGCGAGGGCACGGCGGGAAAGGGGCTCGGCCTCGGACAGGCGGTTCGTGGCTTTCAGAAGCTGCGCCAGGTTGTTGAGGTCCCTGGCTACGTTTGGATGGTTGGGGCCAAGGCTGGCCTCGTCGATGGCGAGGGCGCGGCGGAAGACAAGCTCGGCATCGGACAAGCGGTTCGTGGCTCGCAGAAGCTCCGCCAGGTTATTGAGGTAAATGGCTACGTTTGGATGGTTGGGGCCAAGGCTGGCCTCGTCGATAGCGAGGGCACGGCGGCACAGGGGCTCAGCCTCGGACAGGCGGTTCGCGGCTTGCAGAAGCGACGCCAGGTTGTTGAGGTAAATGGCTACTTCTGGATGGTTGGGGCCAAGGCTGGCCTCGCTGATAGCGAGCGCGCGGCGGCACAGGGGCTCGGCCTCGGGCAGACGGTTCGTGTCTTGCAGAAGCAACGCCAGGTTGCTGAGTGTTCTGGCTACCTCGGGATGGTTGGGGCCAAGGTTGGACTCGTTGATAGCGAGGGCGCGGCGGAGCAGGGGCTCGGCTTCCTTGTAGTTGGCCTTGGATTTCAAGTGAAGGCCGGTCTGATTCAGAATCCGCGCGCAGGCGCTTGGGTCCACAGTATCCGCCTTGTCCCAATTCACCACGATCAGGTCATGGGCCAGCCAGCGCGAGCACATGTCCCAGGCGCGAACATCATACGGCTCGAAGGGAAACAACTGGTTCACGGTGCGCAGTGCGATCCTGAGCCACTGCTCTCCCGCTGCCGGGTCCATGCCCTTGCGGGTGACATCCTGGACCAGGCGGTGGATTGAAATCGCATCCCCATCGCTTCGAATCAGGGACAAGCCAAGCAGGGTGGCCTTGGCTTCATCGAGGGCCAGCTCGTCGACCAGGATCTTGGCCAGCCGTTCGGGCAGGTGCTGGCTGGCTCCCGCGAGATCCCGAAGGTAGATATCCTCCGGGGCCAGGAAGGCGCAGAGGTGCAACAGATCCGCGGCGGCCGGGCAATTGGCTTGCACCTTCTCGAAGGCCAGGGCCCAGGTGGTGCCCACGGTCTTTTCGTGGCGATGGGCATGGCCCATTTCCAACAAATCGAGGCCGTGGTTGCCGAGCAGGATCGCGTAGTCGACTAGCTTCTTCTCGCATTTCACGACATACGCAACGGCCTGTTCCAAGGCCAAGGGCAGGCGGCCCAGGCGACTGGCCACGTCCTTTGCGGCGGCCTGGTCAGTCTGGCCGGTGCGCTTGAGCAAGAAGGCAATCGCGGCATCGAGGCTGAGCTCCTTCACGTCCTGCGCGACGGCATCTGGCCAGGTGTGCGCCCGCGTGGTCACGATGATCTGGCGAGCCCCGTGCACCGGCAGGTAGTCCTTGAGCGCGCTCGGCTCCGTGGCGTTGTCGAAGATCAACAGGATGCGCTGGCGCTGCGAGAGTTGCTCGCGCACCTGCCGCACCATCTGTCCCTCGTCGGTCACCACCGGCACGCCCAGCTTGGGCGCGAGATCGACGTAGTCGCGGGCCAGGGTCGTGGGCTCTTCTGCGTGCAACCACCAGATGCCGTCGTATTCGCCGGCATGGCGAAAGGCGTATTCGAGCGCCAACTGGGATTTGCCCACCCCACCCAAGCCCTTGATGGCCTGGGTGAGCGCAGCGGTCTGTCCCGCGGTCAGGGCCTGGTGTAACTCGGCCAGGGCCTGGTCGCGGCCAGTGAAATAGGGGTTGCGCTCCACGGTGATGTTCCAGATGGCTGGCAAGCTGCCTGGGAAGCGCGGGCCCGGCGCCAGCGCAGCACTGTGCGGGAACGCCGGCTTGACCTTGGGGCGAGGGTTTTCCCCGTCCCGCTTCTTCAGCTCGGCGACGATGCGTTCCCGCGCCTCAGCCTCGGGCACACCAACCAGGTCCAGATACGCGCGCGGGGCCAACAGACCATCCAGGTCGCACTCCGCGATGCGCAGGGGAAGCAGCTTGTCTTTGACCAGCGCAGCCTGCCACTCTTCGCCGCACCATCGGGAATCAAGATAGGCCGGCGACAGCAGGCAAGCCACCAGGCGGCTCTGCTTGAGGGCCTCGTCCATCGCATTGACAAAGCTCTTGCCCACCATGAAGTCGTAGCCCTGCACCTTGGTTGCGTAGCCGGCCTCGCGCAGGGTGAAGTCCAACCAAGACGCCCAGCCCCAATCGCGGCCGGTGTAGCTGATGAAGACGTCCGCTAGCCCAGCATTGCCCATGCGCCATCAGGAGAACCCCAGTGCCAGCCCGCGGTCAAGCAGTCGCGAGCTTTCCGCCCCGACGGATCTTCCGCGGGTGGTACCCTTGCCGGGCGTGGCTTGCAGATCCGCAATGAGCAACTCAACACGGAACTCGACCTGGGCGATGGCGCTCGCAGGCAGGTGCTGGGCTTGCCTTGCCATCCTCGTGCTCCTTGCCGGCTGTCAGTCGGCCTCGTCGGCGTCGAGCCGGGACGCCGCAGCGTCTGGCTTGGACGGCGCAAGTGCCACGCCTGACATGCCGGTGACGACCGACGAGACGTACTTGGACACAGCAGGGACCGTCCGCCACTACCTTTCCAGGATATAGGGAGGCGCCAGAACGAGGTACGGGTGACTAGGTCCCAGCAGGGCGACCCACGCGGAGATGCCCCCCCTTCCGCTTCGCCCAGGCCGCCAGAAGCTCATCCCAGGAGGCGTACTTGTAGACTCCGGGCTTGAGGCGGACGGGATGAAATCCCTGCGCCAGCTCGGCGAGACCGAAGGCGATACGTAGGTTCTCCGGATCGAGGGGCCGTCGCCGCGGCGGACCGGGC
>Ga0182021_10008563_pt1 | contig 12112 bp, 9 predicted proteins | sample 612E3MmetaG_FD_120493 | JGI IMG/M metagenome (GOLD analysis project Ga0182021, IMG submission 120493) | Permafrost microbial communities from Stordalen Mire, Sweden - 612E3M metaG (Illumina Assembly) | ecosystem: Environmental > Terrestrial > Soil > Wetlands > Permafrost | place: Sweden...
AACTATGTCATAGTAAAACGAAGCGTAAGCGCATGCCAGATCAGGGTCTAGTTCTCTTTTAATGCTGTATACGAAGTCTTTAGCGGTTACTTTCTGGCCATCGCTCCAGGTTACATTGGTCCTTAATTTGAAGGTAATGGTTAAGCCATCAGCAGAAATGTCCTTGTTGGCTACGGTCGGTATTTCCTTGGCAACATCGGCTCTGAGTGTCAAGTCTTGGTTGAAGCCGAGCAGTCCGACAAAAACCTGGGAGACAACACTTTTTTCGGCAGCCCATGAAGCCTGATTGGGGTCAACTTGCGCCGGTTCACCGGCTAGGTTAACACGGAGAATTTGCGCCCCAGTTCCTTTATTTCCTTGGCAGGCGCTGGTAAAGATGAGAATTGCGCTGAAGAAGATAGCCAGTAGTGAGTAAACTAGTGTTTTTCTTTGCATGTATCCTCCTTAATCTTTGTTAACTATATTTATTACTTAACGTAAAAATATCTATTGACAGGGAAGGTCGGAGTTATAATGCCGAAAACATGTTTAACTGGTTAGGACTATAAAAATACTCCCTCAAGATGTGATGTTAGAGATAAGGATAGGATAATCATTAATCATTGTCAAGTGCCATCAAAGAAAATTTCCAGAAAATTTACATCCCGCGGGTAAATTCCAGAAAAATGTTATTAAAATGTTATATCGGTATAGTATTACATGGCCTTTTGGGTAACGAGCGACAAAACTGATGATTTGTTGACCAATTAAAATACCGATAAATAATTTAACTGATGCAAGCGATATGTATTAAAAAACAATTATGAAATTGAAGCGCTTGCCCGGGCTCTGGCCGTGGCGCGGAGATAACCGGTAATCGTTAGCGCTATCATCCAGAGTAAGAGAGAGGTGATGATAGTTATAGCAGCCACCATAATACCGGGCGGCGCAAAACTACCGAATCTGACTATTGTAATGAATAGATTAAAACCAAATGTGACCTGTGCCGAAATGTAGAGCACAGTTGCAATAAGGGATAGAAAGACCCACGGTGTAGCAGGAAGTACAAATAGCCATATTTTCATTGTTTTTCTAACGCGCGGCGGTGCTAATTCCCCTCTGTGGTAACGGCAGATGATACGCCATTGCCACCATATATAGGGGATTAAACCGATTATCAGCACTAACGCTAATATAAGCGCAATTAAGGCGATATGATCAATTGCCGCCCAGGATGCCCACCATGGCGACGATGGCAGCGTAAGTTCGGAACCCATAAATAGACCGGCAATACCAAGTGCAACGCTGTGAGCGTTTCTGCTGGTTTGGCTGTTTACCAGCATCACCATTCCCAAATTTCTTTCCGGCAAGATAATCATTTCCGATAGAAAATTGGGAGTGTCACCGCCGTGCCAGATTACCGGTTCTCCGTCTCCAGTCTGCCCGACAAACCATCCCATCGCATAACTCGTATTTTCGCCATCATCAATAAAATTTATCTCGGGAGTATGCATTAACTGCATGACATTTGCCGGAATCACTTGTTGGCCGTTTAGCATGCCGTTGTTCATATTCACCAGGAGCCACTTTGCCATATCCTCGGCCGAGGACATGACCCAACCTGCCGGCTGAGCGCTGTGGTATATCGGAATATTCCTGGTAATAATATGACCCAACATCATTTGGTGCCCGTCTGCCCGGTCAAGGCTGGCGGCTACATCCGGTTTTAAAGTAGAATTGTTCATCCCTAGAGGAGCAAAAATCCGTTCCTGTACAAAATCATCAAAAGACCGGACGCTTACTCTCTCCACGAGCGCTCCCAGGAGATCGTAGTTTAGATTTGAATACTCAAAGGAAGAACCGGGTAGGCGGTCAGTGCGAATACTTTTCATGGCGGCTACCAGCATTTTCATAGTATCGCTATTATCATTGTTGTTTGCTTTTTGATAGGCTACAGGCTCAGAGATGTTCCCCGGCAGTCCGCTGGTCTGGTTCAGCAACTCGCGTACCGTTATTTCGTATGACGCTTTTTCATCTGCTAACCGGAATTCGGGTATATAGTGTTGAAGGGGCTGCTCGAGGTCAATCAAGCCGTCATTCCAGAGCAATAAAGTCGCCATGGCGGTGAATGATTTACTGCACGAAGCCAGGTCAAAAATGGTTTGTGGAGTAACCTGCGTGTTTCTCTTGATACTAGCAGCCCCAAAACCCTTCAGGTAAGTGACTTCATTATTCTGCACTATCGCCACTGAAAGACCAACGATGTTTTTTTGTAACATCTGGTCCTGGATATATTGGTCGATTTGAGTTGGGGACGGTTCAGCGTTTTGCCCGGCAACTTTTTGAATGCTAGGAACGAATGACACGGCTAGAATTATTAAAGCCAGTAATGTGCCAGCGATCATTTGCGATTTCGTAATCATCATTTTTACTTAGAAACGATTTAATATATTGAGTAGCCTTAATGTAATGCATTTTATTCACTTGTGTCAAAATATTTTTGCTTATAGGGTTTTGATAAGGAGCCGGTAAGACTCATAACCGACACTAAATCTCGTAACTCAGCACTTGGCGTTTGCCAATGACAAGTGCTAAACTGGCTATAAGATATTGGAGCGTTCTATGTCTCTTTTCATTACATTTGAGGGTGGTGAGGGGAGCGGCAAAAGTCTACAAGCGCTGGCTTTGCATCGAAAACTTAACCGCCTCAATGTTCCCGTCATTCTTGTAAATGAACCCGGCAGTACCCCCCTCGGGGAAAGACTGACTCGTCTCTTAAAATGGGCACAAAGCACCGACATCTTTCCATTAACCGAGCTGATGCTTTTCAATGCCTCACGCGCTCAATTGCTACACGAGGTTGTACGTCCTGCCTTGAAAGTGGGTAAGGTTGTGATTTGCGACCGTTATGCCGATTCCACTATTGCCTACCAGGGTTATGGCCGCAAAATTGATATTGATGCAATAAAAAACACTAACGAAATAGCTACCAGGGGACTGAAACCTGACTTAACAATTTTGCTGGATATTCCCGTCAGTGAGGGTTTTGCCCGCAAGACAGGTCAAGAACCGGACCGTTTCGAGAAAGAAGCTCGAGCCTTTCATCAAAGGGTTAGAAAAGGTTACCTGCAACTCGCCGCCGAAGAACCACAGCGCTGGCTGGTAATCGATGCCAGTCTACCGAAAGAAAAGATAAAGCAGATTATCTGGGAAAAAGTGAGCAGTCTGCTTTCAATATGAGCTGACAGATAATGCGAAAAATCAGCCGTCCGACTTTTAACGAAGAAAATGATATCTGGCAAAGTGGTTATCGCTATATTGCCGGAATAGATGAGGCTGGTCGGGGGCCGCTCGCCGGACCGGTGGTAGCCGTTGCGGTCATTTTACCCGTTGATTTTAAAGCGGACTGGAAGCCACTGGTCAACGACAGCAAACAAGTAAGCCCGTTATCAAGGGAAAAGTTGTTCCCTTATATCCGGGAAATGGCAATTAGTATTGGTGTCGGAATGTCCGATGTTCAAACGATTGATAGCAAGGGAATCGCTAAGGCAACCCGCCTGGCGATGAAAAAAGCTGTTGACCAACTAAACCCCTCGGCTGAATTTCTGCTGGTAGACTACTTTCATATCCCTGAAATAAAGTTGCCGCAAAAAGGAATTACCCATGGTGATTGTCTCTGTTTTTCTATTGCCTGCGCTTCGATTATTGCCAAAGTAACCCGCGACCATTTGATGATAGAGCTGGATGAGACCTATCCTGAATACAAATTCGCGGAGCACAAAGGTTACGGCACACCGGAACATCTCGAGTGCCTGCGGCGGCTGGGGCCTTCTCCCATACACCGCTGCTCTTTTCAACCCGTTAGAGATTTGATGATGATGCTATGAACCGAAAAACTACCGGGATGAGTGGAGAGAAACTGGCGGCGGATTTCCTGACCAAACAGGGTTATACAATCATTGAGACAAATTGCCGTTATAAAGAGGGTGAAGTTGACATAATCGCAATGGACAGCGAATTCCTTGTTTTTATCGAAGTGCGGACGAAGAACAGTCGCGCATTCGGGAGTCCGGAGGAATCGGTTACTAAGCTGAAGAAAGAGCATTTAAAGAATGTTGCCGCACGTTATCAGGAAACCCACGATGGCCTTTCTTCGCAATAGCGTATCGACTTTGTGGCGGCGGAATTGGATGGAGCAGGAAAACCAAGCCGGCTCGAGGTTATCAAAAGCGCCTTTGAAGGCGATTAACCGGTGCGCTATTTGTGATACGATAAAATACAAAGTCTAGTAACTCGGATGAAACAAAATCCGCCTATTATTGGTTTCAAATTACCGATTATTATTAATTTACAGGATAAAGGTATGGAAACGGAGAATCTAGCGCAATATGAGATTAATGCGTCGCTGGAAGACGGTTCTAAAATATTATTAAGGACAATTCATCCAGAAGACGCGGAAGCCTGTTTGAATTTCATTCATCGCATTAACGACCAGACCAAGTTTTTACGTTTCGGTCATTCGAAAGAACCAGCCAGTATTGACAGCGCACGTCATTTTTGTAATGTGGATTACACATCTTCTTTCGTACTGGCAGCGGAAGCGGTACACGACGGTAAAGGAATGGTGGCAATTGCCAAGTATTTAAAACTACCCGGCAAGAATTCGGCTGAAATTTTCATTTTAGTGGATGAAATATATCAGGGCAAGGGTCTGGGCATTATTTTACTGGAGAATTTAGCCAAAGTTGCCCGCAATCAGGGTATCTCAACCTTTGAAAGCGATGTAGCCGTTGAAAACAGCTCGGTGCATTCACTGATTACCGGTTTTGGATTTCACATTACCAAAATTATGGAGAAAAATATTTCTCATATTGTCATGCGTATCGCATCATCGAAAAAATCGATACACAGAGAAGAGGAGGAAGAAAGATCAGCCACCATTGAGTCGTTAAAATCGATTTTATATCCAAAATCGATTGCAGTCATCGGCGCTTCACGCTATCCGGGCACTATCGGCTACTTGCTGGTGCGTTCGTTAATCGAAAGCGGATATGTGGGCGCGGTTTATCCGGTGAATCCAAACATCGAAGTGGTGTCCTCAATCAAGACTTACTCCTCGGTTTTAGCGATACCGGGAGAAGTGGAGATGGCCATTCTGGCTGTCCCGGCGCCGATAGTGCTCAAAGTGGCGGAAGAATGCGGACAGAAGGGAGTGCGCGGATTAATCGTTATCTCCGACGGTTTTAAGGAATCCGGACCGGAGGGTGCGGCGCGGGAGAGAGAACTGCGGGAAATTGCTCTCGGTTATGGAATGCGTATTGTCGGTCCGAACTGCATGGGTGTGATTAATACCGACCCAGCGATAAACATGAATGCTACCTTCTCTCCGGCGGTGAATCAGCCCGGTAATGTGTCTTTCTTATCACAGAGCGGCGCGATGGGAGAAGTAATTCTGGATTATGCCCGCTCATTGAATATCGGCCTCAGCACCTTTGTCAGCGCCGGTAACCGTGCCGATGTTTCCCCGAATGACCTCGTGCAATATTGGGAACATGACCCGGCCACCAAGGTCATTTTGCTTTATCTGGAATCATTCGGTAATCCGCATAATTTTGTGCGTATTACACGGAGAGTTTCCGCGAAAAAACCAATCGTGGTGGTGAAGAGCGGTTCGACCTCAGCAGGTTCTCGTGCGGCTTCATCTCACACCGGCGCGTTATCCACTTCGGAGACCGTCACCGAAGCGTTATTCCACCAAACCGGTATTATTCGTGTTAATGGCGTCGAAGAGTTATTTGATGTTGCCTCGCTGCTTTCCAATCAACCCCTGCCCAAAGGCAGGCGGCTGGTTATTGTCACCAATGGCGGTGGACCTGGTATTCTGGCGGCCGATGCTGCCTCCAATCATGGGCTATTACTACCGGAGATTTCACCTGAAACATTGGAAGCGATCAAGCCCCATATCACACGCAACATTAAAATCAATAATCCAATCGATACCACAGCACAGGCTTCGCCAGCAGAATTCGAGGGGATACTCAAAGAGTTGGCCTCGGATAAGGGTAGTGACGCCGTTCTTTTTATTTTTGTGCCGCCTTCGATGGTGAATGTGAAGGAAGTGGAAAATGGTTTGCGCCGTGTCGCACCGCTCTTCCGCAACAATAAAAAAACACTGCTGGTTTGTTTCATGGGGCATAAAGGTTTTTCCGCTGAAGTAGGCTCACCAGGCAAGTATGTTCCCAGTTATTTGTTCCCGGAAAGTGCGATTTCGGCATTAGCCAAGGCAGTAGAATATTCCGAAAGGTTAGCCCGAACGGAAAGCGCTCCTGTTAAACTGCACGATATCAATCGCGAGGAAGCAAAACAGATTATTAGCGCAGTAATGAAACAAAGTACGCACCACCATACCTGGCTTGCTATCGGGCAGATTTCAGAGTTGCTGAAATGTTATGGCATTCGATTCACAGAAACAAAATTTGCGAAGACCCCTGACGAGGCTACAAAGATTGCCGGAGTAATCGGTTTTCCTGTGGTCATCAAGCTGGCATCGGCGACGATTACCCACAAAACCGACCTTGGAGGCGTGCAACTCAATATCAAATCAGAGGGAGAAGTAATTCAGGCGTTTAATACAATTAAAGACAAACTTACCCAAATCGGCAAGGTAAATGAGATGGATGGTGTGATGGTCCAGAAGATGGTTACGGAAGGTATTGAAACTATCGTGGGTGTTTCAAATGACCCGTCATTCGGGCATCTTATCATGTTTGGTATGGGTGGCGTAAATGCCGAATTGCTGAATGATGTTGCTTTCCGGTTAAATCCGTTAACCGAAGGCGATGCGCAAGAATTAATCAGGTCGATTAAAATGTCCAAATCGTTTAACGGTTACCGGGGCGCGCCGCCGAGCGATACCCTTGCATTAAAAGATTTGTTATTGCGGTTATCGGCAATGGTGGAGGATAACCCGCAGATTACAGAACTGGACTTTAATCCGGTGAAATTATTGCCAATGGGGCAGGGCTATTGGGTGGTTGATGCACGGATTGCCGTCAGCTAGCGGAAAACGGTTTATTAGATTCCTCTCCCCAGCTTCTGGGCAGGTGGTCAACAAATGACAAGGTATAGGGTGGGGGGCTGTATCAAGCTTCTCTTCCCTTGAGGCCAACAGGCCGGAATACTTTTGCTATTCGAGTAAAATTTACAGGGAAGAAATTAAAGAGATGGGGGAGTTGTGTTCTCATTAAGTTTGCAAAAGCTTTTCCGATGTAGGAAGTTTGTATATTGACTTGAATTCTTGCAGATTTCAGGAGAATCAGAAGTTTATCCGCGAGCGTAGAATAAGCTTATTCTAAAGCTGTAACGAATAATTTCCATTGACAAACGATTTTCATACTTTAAAATGAAAGTATAGGGGTGAACATTTGTACCAGAAAATAACCCTCGATAATGGTTTAAGAATTATCACTTGCCCAATGCCTCATACCCGCTCGGTCTCAATTTGCATTTATCTGGGAGCCGGTTCCCGTTATGAATCTGAAGCTCAGGCCGGTGTGTCACATTTTATCGAACACCTCTGTTTTCGCGGCACAGCAAAACGTCTCAGCGCCAAGGAAATTTCCGGAGCAATCGAAGGGGTAGGCGGCATACTTAATGGTGGCACGGATAAAGAACTTACAGTTTACTGGTGTAAAGTGGCCCAGCCTCATTTTGGCATGGCTTTAGATGTCCTGACGGATATGATTCTCAAATCCCGTTTCGAGAAAAAGGACATTGAAAAAGAGCGCCAAATCATTGTCGAAGAAATCAGCATGAGCCGGGATGCCCCGAATCAATTGGTGGGGATGATACTGGATGAATTGCTGTGGCCGGACCATCCCCTGGGGCGTGATGTCGCCGGTACCAACAAATCGGTCGCCTCTATTACCCGTGAGCAAATGCTGGATTATATGGACCGTGAATATTCTCCGGCAAATACCGTTATTGCCATTGCAGGAAATATACAACAGGACGAAACCGTCAAAGAAGTCAATAAGGTTTTAGGTAAGTGGGAAAATAAGAAACGCCGCCTGGATTATCTACCATATATAGAACTGAAAAACCCGCGGCTGAAAGTTGAGAATAAGGAAACCGAACAGACCCATCTATGCCTGGCGCTGCCGGGAGTTTCACTTCAGGATCCCAGACGCTTTACACTCGACCTGATGAATGTGATTCTGGGCGAGGGAATGAGCAGCCGTCTCTTTCTGGAAGTCCGCGATAAAATGGGACTAGCCTATAATATTCACAGTTACCTCGACCATTTTCAGGATTCAGGTGCGCTGACGGTTTATGCGGGCGTGCACCCCAAGAAGCTGGAAATCAGCATTTCTGCGATTCTGGAACAACTGACACTATTGAAAGAAAAAGTCTCCGAAGAGGAATTAACCAAAGCGAAAGAACTGTCCAAAGGACGGCTTCTGCTCCGCATGGAAGACAGCCGCAGCGTCGCCGGTTGGGTTGGAGGGCAGGAGATTCTTAATGACAGTATTTTTGATGTAGAGGAAGTTGTGGGGATTATCGATAAAGTTACTGCCAAAGAGATATGCACCATCGCTAAGAAATTACTGATTGGGGACAGGCTCCGCCTTTCCGTTGTCGGGCCGGTTAAATCCCTGGACCACCTCGAAAATCTGCTCAAGATTTAGAGATAGTGGTTTTTAGGCGTGGAGTGGATGATTTAGACTATTACCGACAATATCAGCAATAAAAGCTTAAAGTATCAGTTATATTTATTTGTTATTTACTTGATTATTTAAACGCAACAACCTCAATTTTAATATCAAAGCTCTTAATTGGGGATATCGCTTGCATAGCTACTCTAGCTGGTTCATAACCTTGAGTGAAGTATTTATGAGCCCAGTTTTCAGGTCCACAGATAATTGACTGGTTAGAAATAGGAATCTATCTGCCCGCACAACATGATTAAAGGGTAGGTTTGGTTTTGTAATTCCTGGGATAATCATTACTTCGTTTTTCATTTCTTTATTCTCCGAATTATTATTGTTCAATATGGTAGCCAATCAGAAATTTACCATATCCATTCAACTTTGGTAAATAGCTATATACCGTTGAGAACAAATTTACTAATATCGTTATTATAACAGCTAAAATATTGAAACATAAGGAGGTTTTATCATTGTGATGGAAATAACGCCTATAATCTGCAGGTATAAGTCAGTTTAGTTGGAAGAAGTTGTGATGGGAGTCGTCGAGATTGGACTGAAAAGTTCCAGATAAACCGGTATTTCTGTCGTTTGTCCGGGGTTCACGGTTACAGAAAATTGGGTCTGATTGTAATCGGAACGACTGATGTAAAAAGTATACTTACCAGGTTTGATATTTTGGAACCAAACCGTTCCGTCTTCGCTTGTCAGTCCTGTTACCTTTAACTGCTCATCAGGTTGGCTTTCGGACACAACCTTCACGCCTTGCAACGGTTTGTGGTCAACTCCGAAAACGGTCACGCGCAGGTTGGTATTACCGGTCACCGACGTGGTTTTTGCACGACCGGTTAAAGGAATGCCTGATAGAATCGCTATCAAAAATAGCATTAATAATTTCTTAGCCATTTGTTTCTTCTTTGGTACTTTTATTCGAAACATATATATTAAACGAATTATCAAACACAAGGATGCGAAGGAACGAATTCTTTATGTAAGTTCATTACGGTGCTTTGTAATGGCAAAGATGGTGATTTGTCCTTAAGCAGGGCCGTAATACTATCAAGATTCACAAACATAGGCGGTCGGGTTCAAAACCCGACAAGCAAATCTTTCTCTAATTGGTTTTCTTTGTTTTTCTCTTGGGTTTACTTAGTTTATCTTCCAACGCTTTTTGCCGGATGGTAAGAGTAAGATCGCTGCGGGTTTTTTCCAGCACCCCGCGCATAGCATCAGTAGTGCGACGCAGCCCGTGGGTAATGGCATCCGGGAAATCCAGCGTCACTAGACCATTGTAGATATCATCCATGTCGGAGAGGAATTCTTGCCCGCGGGAGAGATCACCGCTGCGCATTTTATCCAGCAGGTAGCGTCTCAATTCACCGACAGCTTCTGCCATGCCGAGCAGGAAAGCTACCTCATCCACTCTTAATTGCTCGGGAGTCGGGATTTGTTCTCCTTTGACCAGGGCGAGAGTGATACTGCCCTCGGCATATTCTTTCTCGGCATCGATAAGAAAGCCGGTACGGATTTCAATACCGTCGGCCAGAGTTGCCTCGGCTTCATCCAACAGTTTTCTGGCGGAATTTAGCAGTTCCTGCGCTTTATCCAGTTCCTGACGGTGTAAGGCGCGGATGGACAGGCTGCTGAAGCGAATTACCTCGCGGCATATCGGCAGCACTTTTTCGCGGGCAGCATCCTTTGCCTCAAAACTTTTTCGAATCTTGTCAGTAATTGTATCCAGATTTTCGGTCAATCGTCCCATTTTTGCGCCTCAAATTTCTTTATTATTTCCCGGGCGGCTATTTCCGGTGAATCAACCCCCAGCAGCGCATTAATAACCGCGATGGAGTCCGCCCCGGCTTTTTTCACTTCAACCGCATTGCTGATATTGATACCGCCGATGGCTACCACCGGAACTGCAACCGCCTGTTTAATCCGTCTTAAAGGTTCTAATCCTACAACAACTGCATCTTTACTGGGTGTTGGGTATATCGCTCCCACTCCCACGTAGTCGGCGCCGTCGGCCACTGCTTGTTGCGCTTGTGCTGCATTGAAAACCGAACAGCCGATAAGCATATCTATTGGTGCCAATTTACGCGCGAGGCTTACCGGCAGGTCTTTCTGACCGATGTGCAACCCATCTGCGCCGACTGCCAGCGCGATGTCGAGGTTGTCATTGATGATAAATAACACGCCTTTTTCCGCGCACAGATTTTTCAGAGCTTGAGCAATGAGCAGCAGATCCTTTATATTAGTGGTTTTATCCCGCAACTGGATTATTTTTACCCCGCCCTGAATCGCATGTCTGGTAATTTCCAGGTGATTGCGACCTTTTAGCGCTACAGTATCGATAACGGCGTATAAGCCGGTGATACGTTTCGCCTTTTCCTGCCGCAAGAGACGGGAGAGCAGAAGTTTTTCGATGGTGTACATTTCAAAACGAGCTTGCTGAAATTTATCAGAACTCACCGGCAAAATACCACTCTCAATTTTTGCGACCTCTTCCAGTGTGCGCAGCGCCTCCTGAACACGGCGTCCATTAGCTACAATGGCCGAGGAAAGGCTCCTTTGATCCTTGTTGCCCTCTACATCAAGGTTGGCGCCGATGTCTCCCTGTGAGTCCCTGGAATGAATCAATTGCTTTTGAAAAGGCCAATCATGGGGAATGATGCCATGACGCAGGTTTTTCAACTGTTTTGTAAGTTCCGCATCATTTAAAATAAACCGCGCCGTATCTTCCAGAAAACGGAGTCCTTCGGCAGCTCTGTTCAGACTAGCGTCGATAACACGGAGGATTTGCGGTGAGGTTGACTCTGGCATTGACATAATTCTCTATTCGTGAACAATTTTAACATTCTGAGGTGATGAAGACAAGTTATTTATACCCGAAGGAAGTGTTTTTTGAGCGGTATTTTCGTTAACCATTATGTATGCCAGAGAGATAATAGCCGCGTAGAAGAAGTAACTCCACAGACTGCGCCAGGCAAAAAAGAGCGGTATTATCGCCAGAATCGATCCGGTTTAAGGATAGTGTTTGCCGTAGCGGAAATACCAAAAAATAGTACCGATGAAAGGAATTCCTTCCAGAATGCTAAAGGGGAGAGGAGTTTGGATATTGATAAAGCCGCCGGTGACAAATATTGTCAAACCACCGCCAACCGGAAACATGGGGTCTGTTATTGGTGATGCTATGGAGGCCAACCAGAGGTCAGGATTGGCGACGATGAACGGCAGATTAGTGACGAAAAATAAACCGCTGATGATAGACAAAACAATAAGCTGTCTTTTTACCCCTTGTGTTCTGAACAATAAAATAAAGTAAAAAGGCAGGAAGAACCAGGCTGTTTGCTTGGTAGTGACTGCCAGCCCCATACAAATGGCCGACAGCCAGAGATTTCGGTTAAGCGCCAGCCATGCTACCAGGAGCA
>Ga0182021_10008565_pt1 | contig 12109 bp, 11 predicted proteins | sample 612E3MmetaG_FD_120493 | JGI IMG/M metagenome (GOLD analysis project Ga0182021, IMG submission 120493) | Permafrost microbial communities from Stordalen Mire, Sweden - 612E3M metaG (Illumina Assembly) | ecosystem: Environmental > Terrestrial > Soil > Wetlands > Permafrost | place: Sweden...
CTTTTTGTAGGGCCTCATCGACGGTCGCCCCACCACGCAGCGCGTCTAGCAGATCGATCATCTTCGCCTGTTTATATTTGTCGATCAAGAAATTCACTAAGCTGTATGACTGACTATACGAGATATCGGCTTTGGTCGGGTCTTCGGAAAAGCCGCCGCTGAGCGAGCGCACCGGCAGCAGCGTATTATCTTTCACGGCCTGATCAAACAACTTGCGTGACGGCGTATCCGGGCCGCCTTCGCCATATACGGCCAGCCCTTCTTGCAGCCAGGTGGGAATATCACTTAAGCAACTGAAAGTAAGTTGCCCCACTAACACATGCGTCAGCTCATGGGCCTGTGTGCGTTTGCCCCAGTCCATTTGATCAGGTGAGATGCCGATGATGACGATATTGTGATCGGCATAGGCCAGGCCGCCGGTCCAGCCGGGTTCATAGAGCACCGCGTCGCGCATATCGTTGGTGTTAGCGTAGATGTAGAGGTCGATCGGCTTGGCGGTGCGCAATCCGGTGACTTTGGCTAAATCCTCCAGCGACTTCACCGCCGATTGGTGCAGCTCGTCCCCAAAAGCCGCTTGGCCTTCATACCAGTGCAGATTGATGTTGCCGCCGCTTGCTGTTTGCCAATCATGTTGATCGTCCAGCCACACGGTCTCTTTGCGGTTCGTGACGGTCTCTTGTCCCTGCTGATCGGTCAAACGCCAGTGCCACCAAATCTTGGAGCCGGGCGGCTGCGAGCCGCTTTGCTTCATCTCCCACGTCCAGGCCGCGGAGACGTCTTTCCCCGGCGTAATGTCGGGAAAGGCTTTGGCGATCACCGTTCCGCACGTCCACTGATCGACGCCATATTCGAGCACGACTTTCTCGATCGGTTGATCGCTTTTGAAGTCGGCTTGAAATGTAAGCCGCTCGGGAAATTCGAGTTTGGGCTGATCGGTCGAAACGGTAATGGTCGATTGGGCGCGGGTAGGTTGGGCGGCTATGCAGAGCAACCCGAGTGCCGCCATCAGTAACAGCCAACGGCGCATGCGAGATCCTTTCAGACACAAGATGGCGTGATTATACAATGAAGTGGGCGGAGAGCCGGAGAAAAAGAAACCGGGTCTCGCCTGCTCCGCAGGAGCCAGAAACCCGGTAGGATACGAGGAATGCCATTCCGTCTTGTCCGGAAACCCAGCAGGAACGGATTCCACGCCGCGCGTTGACCGGACAGGGGAGCCTGGCCTGCTTATACCAACGCCTTAATCGCGGCGGCCAAAGGCGAGTCGGGTTGGCTGATCATCAACGGTGCGCCTTGTCCCAATGCCGCACTTTGGATTTCATCATAGGGCAAGTGGCCTTTGAAACCATGCCCTAAGGCTTTTTCCATCGCGGGCAAGGCCAGTCCCGCTTTGAGCATGGTTTGATTAGCAATGAGCTCGATCTTTTCGTCGGGAATCTTGGCCGCTTTCATCGCGCGCAGGGCGCCGACAGTGGATTGCAGCGATCCCACCTCGGGCGCGAGCACCAACCAGACGATATCGATGGCGGTGAGTGCCGTGAGTGTGAGGGGCGTCCACTGGGCCGGTAGATCGATGACCACACGGGCATACTTGCCCTGCAGCGCCATCAACATGGTCGTCACTCGATCGAGCGGGGGCAGATTGATCGGCGGCACGATCGGCGCGCCCATCACTTCCAGACCTGAATCGTGCTTGGTCAGCGCCTTGAAGATGCTGTCATTCGTCGCTTCATTGCCGTTGGCCCAGTCGATCCAGTTGATTTTGGCGTTGAGGCGCAACTGCAAGGCCACATGGCCGGGGCCGGGTTTCAAATCGACCAGGCAGGTTGGCTGCCCTTTGCCGTGATAAGCTAACGCCAGATTCACGGCGATCGAGGTCGTTCCGACACCGCCGCGCAAGGAAAAAACGGCCACCGCCTTTTTGGCCGGCCCCTGGGCAATGGCGCGATTCGCCATCAGCTCGTTGACCTTGGCCAACAGTTCATTCGGCGCAAACGGCTTGGGCATGTAATCGTCAGCCTGCGCGGCGATGGCCGCTTCCCGATCGACCGGCTGGGCGCGTGCGGTCAAAATCAAAATCGCCATGCCGGCCAGTTCCGGATCTTCGCGCATCTTGCGCACGACCTGATAGCCGTTCATGCCCGGCATCATCACGTCGACGATCGACATATCAGGTTTGAGAGTCTTCGCTTTGATTAAGCCGTCCGGGCCGTCGCCGGTCGTGACGACTTTATAGCCGCCACGCTGCAACATCAGGCGCAGCATCTGCTGCAGATCAAGATCGTCGTCAATGACTAAAATAGTCGCCATGTGCTGGCCCCCCACACGCCTGAATGAACTACCTTAGTGCTCGTGGTATGTTCATTATACCTTGCATTTGGATCGCGCTTACTGGCTGGCCTTGTCGCCGATGCACAGCACTTCAATCGACGTTTTGTTGATCAAAATCAATTCACCGCTGAACTTGACCGATTGATTGATGGATAAGCTGGCAGTGGCGTTGTAGACCGGAATGAACCGCTCGACGCCGGTGGCCATCAACGCGCGCAAATCGATATTGGCGGGCGCTTCGATCTGGCCGGTGATTTCAAAATAGGGCACGGTGATGAAGACCGGCCATTGGCGGCGATTCATGTATGTGGCCTGATTCTGTTTGAGGGCCATTTCCAGGCCACTGGCGATGACCACAAAGCTCAAGCGGTCCTTACGCACAATCGACAGCGCGTAGTCTGCCAGAATCTCGCCCGGATGATCGATGCGCGACACGTAGGCGATGTCCAGCTCCAGGTACGAGGTGTTGGCATCGTTGAGAATATCCGAGAGGACCCGACCGCGCAGCGCCATCTGCGTCGACAGGCGGTGTGAATCGGCAAAGATATCAGCGGTGATACGTCGCGAACCAATTTGTGTCATGATCATTGCTCCTCATGGATGAATGCCGACCGCTCATGGCTGTGAACCAGCGCGCCGTGCCGCGTTCAGGCCGCCAGCGCGTCGTCGATGCCCTCACGCCAGGCGGGCAACGACACAGAGAAAGTGGAACCTTGCCCGACGGCGCTGGTGACCCACACGCGGCCACCATGTTGTTCTACGATGGATTTGACAATGGCCAACCCCAGTCCTGTGCCGCGATCGTCTGAGGCCACCGAGGGCGCGCGATAAAAGCGTTCAAAGATGCGGGCCTGTGCTTCCGGTGAAATCCCGGGCCCCGTATCGCGCACCTCAAACCGTACCTGACTGTCTTTGATCCGTAAGTTGACAGTGATTTCGCCACCCCGTTGCGTGTATTTGATCGCGTTGCTCACCAGATTACTGACGATCTGGTACAGCCGCTGCGCATCGCCGCGCACAAAAATCGCCGTGGGGGGCCGTTCATAGGCCAAGCGTTGTTGACGCTGTTGCACCGGTAAGGTGAGCTCCGTCACGACCGTCTGGGCGATGTCGCTGAGATCGCACTTGTTCAACTTCAGGCCCACCCGCTGTTCGATGCGTTCCAAATCGAGCAGGTCTTTGATCAGCGCTTCAATGCGGTGCACACCGAGCAGACTTAGCTCCAGGGCTTCTTTTTGCAGCGGGGTCAGATTGTCGGCTTTCTTGCCCAACAGATCCAGCGCCCCCATGGTCAGGTTGACGGGATTGCGCAGATCGTGTGACGCGGTCAAGATCATGTCGCTCTTCATGCGCTCGGTTTCTTTGAAGCGCGTGATGTCCTGCATCACGGCCACCCAGCCCGTCAAACGCGTGGCCGGATCGACGATGGGCGACAGATTGCAGAATAAGTAAGTTTCATCGAGCAGTTGAATTTCAAAACCCGCCGGCTGGGCTTGCTGCGACTTGATGGCATTCTCGACGGCGGTATTCAGCGCCACATTCAAGGTCACTTCGGGCAATGGTTTACCGACGACATCGATCGTGGCAAAGCCAAACGCACGCTCGGCCGCGGGATTGGCAATCTGCACCCGACCGGCGGCATCCAGCGCGATAATGGCGTCGCCGCTGCTGGCAAGAATGGCCGAGATTTGCTGCTGTTCCGATCGGACGCGTGTGAACAAACTGGCATTGGAGACACCTAGGGCGAGCTGCCCGGTAATGATGTGCAGCGTATCGAGCTCACCCGTATCGAAGGCTCTCCCCAGTGGCGCGATCGCTTCCAGCACCCCCACGACTTCATCTTCGGCGATCAGTGGCACGGCCACCAGGGCGCCCATCTTCCGCTCGGCCAGCCAGTGCACTATATCTTGCGTCCAGGCGAACGAGGCCATGTTTTGCAGCAGAATGGTTTTCCGCACGCTGGCGCAGTGCGCGGCCACCTGCACCAGGCCAGGATCTTCGTCGGGCAAATTGTAGGCCGAAATAGGCACGAGGGCCTCGCCTTCGTGTTCGCTTAAATAGACTTTTCCTGCGGCTAAGCGTAGTGCGGCACCGGTGCGCGTAAGCGTTTCATCGCTCATCTTTTTTAGGTTGTGCCCGGCGTTGATGACGGCCGTGCTGACGCTGCTCACCGCGGCGCCCCGATCGTTGATGATTTCCAACAGGTTCATCACTTGCTGGCTGCGTTCGAACAGTTGGGCGTGCGACATGGCCGTGGCCGCATGCGGCGTAATGAGCTGCAACAGCGCCACGTCTTTGTTGGTGATTTCGCGCCCGTCCGTGTAGAGAATTTCCAGCACGCCTAATACTTGGCGATTGTAGATCAGGGGAATCGCTGCCGCGCAGTTAGCTATTGTGAGAATGCCTTGTGGCGCGGCCTGATCGAATAGATGGGTACGTTCTTCCCAGGCCGCATAATTATCGACGACGAAGGTGCGCCCGGTCACTGCCGCGTGTCCGGCGACATCTTCACCCAACGGCAGGTTGAGGCCGTGATACGTCGCAGGGATATTAAAGCCGGAGACGACTTGCAGTAGACCGGTGTTGCGCTCGATGAGGTAGACCACACTGGCCGAGGCGTGAATGAGATCCACGGCGCGCTCGGCTACGGTGGTCAACACATGCTCCACGTTGAGCGAAGCCGTAATGGACAGCGAAGCTGCGCCGATCGTCTCAATCTCGATATGCGTCAGCTCACCGGTCTGGCCGGCACGCGGATTGGGCATACCGGGCGCCGGGGTAGCCCGAATGCGGTCAATCGTGGAGCGGGTAAGAATTCGATTGGTGATATCCATGCTGCCCTATCGGGTATGGCAACCGATCATTTCAATTACAGGCCGGGTCATTTTTCCAGTTTGACACAGCCGCCGAGTGACGCAGTTGCTGCTTCTGATATATCACAAAATGGCCTAAAAAGTAAAGTGGCACTTGTGGCTCAGGCCCTCAGGCGGTCTGTCGGTCACGATCGGGATCGGGATCGGCGCTGTCGGGCCGCCGCTCATCGGTCGAGGTTAAGGTGTGACGCGGCTGAGACAACGCGGGGCGCGTCACCGGCCCAATCAGCCACAGCAAGCGATTCAGCGCTTCCGGTTCGATCTGGCGCCAGGCACACACATCACACGACCAAGCCGGCAGGTTGGGAGCCGTCACAAATTGACCGACGTGCCAGTTGGCGTAGGTCACGGATTTTGGACGCAAGGTACCCACATGGCAGTTAGGACAGGTTCGCATCTCATCCTTTTCGGGAAGCCGTCGCTTGCTCGGCTTCTTGCATGATTTTGACGCTGGCGCTCGCGCCGATGCGAGTGGCGCCTGCTTCAATCATTTTCAGGACATCGGCGTAGGTGCGGATACCGCCTGCGGCTTTAACGCCCACTTGCGGCCCGACGGTCTGACACATCAAGGCGACATCGTGCGCGGTGGCGCCGCTGCTGGCAAAGCCGGTCGATGTTTTGACGAACTCCGCGCCCACTTCCACAGCCAGCTGGCAGGCAATGACTTTTTCCTCATCGTCCAACAACGCTGCTTCGATAATCACTTTGGTGATCGCACCACCCGATCGGACGGCGCGTACCACTGCGGCGATGTCCCGTGTGACCAGGGCGTAGTCTTTGCTCTTCAAGGCTCCCACGTTGATTACCATGTCGACTTCTTGCGCGCCTGCTTCCAGCACTTGCTGAGTTTCGTAAGCCTTCACCTCGGGCAGGGTGGCGCCTAGGGGGAAACCGACTACGGTGGCGATACGTGTCGAACTGCCCTGCAGCCATTGTGCGCAGCGTTTGACCCACACGGGATTCACACATACCGCCATAAACTGGTAGCGCCGCGCCTCCTCGCACAGCTGGACCAGCTGGGCCTCGGCGGCTTCGGGCTTGAGCACGGTATGGTCGATATAACGAGCCAGGTCGTAACCGGATAGCGTGGAAGTGGATGATGGTGTAATGGTCGACATGATGTTCCTGCCAGAAGATAGGCTTAGTATACTCGATTCAAGACCGCGGTAGGTTACTCTTGCGTTACGCCGAAAAACACGGGCACACAAGAAGGGTGCGCTGCTGATCTTGTGTCGGCCCGTGTTGATCAATCCGTCTGCTCCTGGCCGTCGCCGTCACTTAAGGTGTGCCGGGCATGGCGTAGCTGGGCTGTGCCAGCACTTGCCAGTCGGGCGGCGGCCAATAGATGATCCAGGCTCGTCCAACAATTTCGTCGATGGGGACGGGGCCAAAACCACGCGAGTCGCTGGAATTATTGCGATTGTCGCCCATCACAAAAACGCGATCGGCCGGAATGGATAGTGGCGGAGTGTCTTGGTTGATATGCGGATCTTTCAGATACGGCTCAGCGATCGGCTGTCCATTAATCTGAACTTGCCCGTTGCTGACCTGAATCGTTTCACCGGGCAGCCCAATCACCCGCTTAATCAGATCGGCCTCGCTGGTCCGTTTAAGTACGACGATCTCGCCGCGGGCCGGCTGACGGAACAGATAGGAGATCTTGTCGACAATGACATATTCCCCTTCATGCAAATTCGGCAGCATACTCACTTGTTCGATGCGAAAACGGCCGATGAGCGCGTTGACCACCAGGAAGGCAATGGCGATCAACAACATGGTCTCGACAAAGTCGCGGAACAGGTTGGGGTGCTGCAGGCTGGCGGTGGTTGAGGTTTCAGTTGATGATGTGCTAATGATTGACGTTCCTTCTGATACGAATAGTTAGCCTTTATCGATTATTGGGCCTGCACCGCGGCGTAGGTGTGATGCGGCACGGCGGCCCAATCGGAGGGCGGCCAATACACCAGCCAGGCCCGTCCGACGATGTCTTTCAAGGGTATGCTGCCAAAGGCGCGCGAATCGCTGGAATTGTTGCGATTGTCGCCCATGACAAAATAACGGCCTTCCTCCACTTGCCAGGCTGGTATGTCCGTGTGAGTGGCCTGATTCAGATACGGCTCGTCCAAGGCGATGCCGTTGACCAGCACTCTTCCACCGGAGATTTGCACGGTATCACCGGGCAGCCCGATGATGCGCTTGATATAGTCGCGTTCATTCCCCTGACGCTCAAAGACAATGATGTCACCGCGTTCCGGCGCGTGCAGCCGGTAAGAGACTTTATCGATGAGCACGTATTCGCTGTCGTGTAAATTGGGTTCCATGCTGGCGCCTTCAATGCGAAAGCGGCCGGTGGCAGCATTCACCAGCAAAAAAATGGCGACCGTCAACAGCACCGTTTCCACGATCTCACGCAGGAAGTGCGATCGGTGGGAGGCAGCCACTTCTACCGTAGACGTTGTAACAGCCGGCGTGTTATCCGCCGGTGGTTGATACTCTTGTGACACTGATTTATCCTCACAACCCAAGGCTCGGCGCGATTATACTCTAACTCGATCGGGGTGACAACCAACTAGGGTTGTTAGAGTTTCAATCGGGTAACAAAATAGCGGAGACGCTATACCTTACCTTGACACGCTGGGGGAGTGTGCCATAATCACGCCACATTCTTTTATCGGGAGAGTGGTATGACGAAAGGCAGTGTCCTCATCGTCCCCGCCGACGATACCACCTTGGAATTGCTGCGAGCTTACTTTGCTTCTGCCAATTACGCCATCTTAACGGCGCGCTCTTACGACGAGGCGCTGCATCAGGCGCGCCAGTCACTGCCGCAGGCGATGATCATCGATCTGGATAGTCCGACGTTGGATGTCGCCGCGCTATGCAAAGAAGTTCGTTTGTCCCCGCGTACCCAACATATCCACATCACGCTGCTCACGCCGCAAGCCCGCCACGACGATCGCTTGTCGGCCTTTTCGTCGGGCGCCGATGAATTCATGGCGAAGCCAGTGGACGCGGAGGAGTTGGGGCTGCGCGTGCGTAACGCGCTGCGGCGAGCCGAATTCCAGAATCTGGTCGATCCGGTGACGGGCCTGCCGGGTTCCCGCCTGGTGGAGGAGCAGCTGCGCGCTTTGTTGCGCAAGAAGGAACCCTGGGCGCTGGTACGTGCCCATCTGCGCGGCTTCAAACCTTTCAATGCGGCCTACGGATTTCTGGCCGGCGAAGAAGTCGTACGTTTCGTCGCGCATACCTTCTCACAACTGGTGGAGCAATTGGGATCGTACGATGATTTTCTAGGCCATGCGGGCGGCGATAATTTCATCGTGATTACGGCGCTGGAGCGCAGTGAGAACATGCGACAGGCTCTGACCGCGCGTGTCAATGAGGGCGTGCGCGCCCACTACTCCTTCCGCGAACGGGAACGCGGCTATATGCTTATCAAAGCCGCCGACGGAACGGAGACCCAGGTGCCGCTCATGACGCTCAACGTTCAGCTGCTGACTTCGGAGCAGGGGCCGTTTTATGACATCATAGAATTGACCCAGGCAGGGTGAGTCTCACATCGCCTGACCCCGTGTTTGCTTGACGCTGCTGATCCCCGATGGTATTATCGCCCCACCTTGCAGGGAGTGAAGGACATGGCGAAGTCAATTGAGCGGTTACATGCCCACGTGTATGGCCGGGTGCAGGGCGTGGGTTTTCGTTTCTACACCATCGATGCGGCCGTCGCGTTAGGGCTAACGGGGTGGGTCGCCAATCGATATGATGACAGCGTCGAAGTGGTGGCCGAAGGGCCGCGCGCGGCGCTGCAACAATTGCTGGAATACCTACAACAAGGCCCGTCTATGGCGCGCGTCGATCAGGTGCAACACGACTTCCTCCCGGCGACGCGCCAGTATAAGCGCTTCTCGATTGAAGCGTAGGAGTTTCTGGTTCGATCGATGCGCCGCAATCCCCAACGTTTGGCCTGGACTGTTCTGCTGGTATCGCTGTTCACGTGCCTCGTTTTGGCCGTGGCCGGGCCCTGGGCGGTGAGCAGCTTTGTCAACGATTCCGTCGATGCTGCCATAATGACCCTCGATGTTCAACAAGGCACCGTCTTGGTCAGCCGCGAAGGCGTCGCGGGGCCGATCGGGGTGACGACCTCCCTCAACAATCTGGCCGAGGCTTCCTCGATCCGCGCAACAGACGAAAATGGACAAGCCCTGCTGACGATCCGCTCACCACGCGATAATGCGATTCTCCAGACCGTATCGATCTACGGCAATACCGATCTCGATATCCGAGAGGCTCGTGCGCCGCGTTTTCAGCAAAGTACTCGCCCTTATCAAATTGACCTTAAGGTGAACCGCGGGCGCGTGAGTACGACCGTGGCGAATGGCAACGGCCGGCCGATTGAAACAACGTTGATAACCCTTCAAGCGACCACGAATCTGCAAGAAGGGTCCTATTCCTTTGATGTCAATAACGACGAGATGCAGGTCACGGTGCGCGAAGGATCGGCGAACGTCAGCGCACAAGGTTCAATGCAGACGCTCAATACTCAGCAGCGGACGGTGGTGAAACTCAACAGCCGCCCGTCTGGTGTCCTTTCACCCGAAAGCAACATAGTGACCAATGGCAACTTTCGCTTGTCGTTGGATGACTGGGAAGTTTCTGGTGAGTTGCAGAATACCAATGAACTATCCGGCACGGTGACGATTGATACGGTGGGGGGACAGCGCTCGGCTGTCTTCGATCGCACGGGGGCCTTTCACGCTAAAACCAGCATTCGTCAAAACATCAATCGTGACGTGCGCGGCTTCGGATCGCTGCGGCTGCACTTTGTCGTGCGGGTGCTCGAGCAGGATGTGCCGGTGTGCGGGCAGTTGGGCAGCGAATGTCCGCTGATGATGCAATTGGATTACAAAGATGAGAAGGGGATGCCCGCCAGTTTTTATCAAGGCTTCTACGCCAAAACCGATCCGAATGGAGTCAACCCCGACTTCATTGTGGGCGCCGGGAGCAAGCATCGGCGTATTGTATCGAATGTGGCTTACACCTATGATTCGGCGGATCTGATGGAGACCTTACAGCCTCAGCAAATCATAGCGATCTCGTTTTATGCTTCAGGTCATTCCTATCGTTCTTCTATCGCTGAAATAGAACTGTTGGGCAAGCAGCAATGAGGGGCTAGCTACACTGTTGTTTAGTTAGCGTTCACCCAGCCGCGTCCTCGCGGTGGGATCGCCCGCGACGCCTAGCGGGCCACCGGCGCGTTGCGCCGGGTATGGCCGGTACGCGGGCGGCGAGCCTTATCTGAATAGTATTGGGGCTAGCTAAACGCTAAGCCGCGTTCCTTCAGGCTCACAAAGCGCTGCTGGCCGATCACGAGGTGATCGAGCACTTCGATGTCGAGCAGCTGTCCCGCCGAGATGATGTTGCGGGTGAGGGCCACGTCTTCCGGCGAGGGTGTGGGATCGCCCGAGGGGTGATTGTGAACGATGATGACGGCAGCCGCGTTGCGCCGGATCGCATCACGGAACAATTCGGAGATGCGGACGACCGAGGTGTTGAGGCTGCCCACGTACACATTGGGGATGGCGAGGACGCGGTTGCGCGTGTCGAGCAGCACCACGCGCAAGTGTTCTTGCTCCAACATGCTCATCTCACCCATGAGCAGATTGGCCGCATCCGCTGGTGAACGCACTTGCAGCCGTTCTTCCGGCGCAGTCAGAGCGACACGCCGACCCAATTCAAAGGCGGCTTTTAGCGTCGTGACTTTGGCTTCACCCAGGCCATGTTCTTCTTGTAAGTCGGTAAAGGGTGCGCGCGCCAAGCCAGCGAGACCGCCGTATTTGGCCAGCAAGCGATTGGCCAGGGTCAGCACATTTTCGCCGGTCACACCGACCCGAAAGATGATGGCCAACAACTCAGCCGTCGAGAGGGCGGTGGCGCCGTCGCGCATCAACCGTTCACGAGGGCGATCGCCGAGTGGCAGGTCTTTGATGGTCGGGTGATACTCGATCGGTTCTTGGTCGCTCATCGGATCTCCTGAGGGCAAGACGAGTTGCTCACCATTTTACCGTAAATTGCGTTGAAGTGAGAAGCGGCTATGCAAAAACTGGGAACGTTATTGTTCGGCATCATCTTTGTGATGTTGCTGCTGATAACGACCTTGGCGCTGAGTCTAAGGTCGTTCGTTTTCGATCCGGGTTTTTACGTTGCGACGTTGAAGGCGAAAGGCGTCTTTCAACGCCTGGCGCAAGACCCGCTACGCTTCGTCGATCTGACCGATCAAATTCCGCAACTCGCTACCGTGTCAGAGCAGCTGCAACAGCGCGTGGTGGCGACCATTCTGCCTGCGGATTGGCTGGAAAAGCAAATGTCGAATGCGGTGCAGGCGTGGCTGGAGTGGTTTGTTGCGGATGGCACTGGCGCGCCGGAGATTCAAATCGATCTGAGACAAATTCGTGATCGGTTGCAGGGGCCGCCGGGTTTGCAAGTCGCCAGTGAAGTAGTCAATGCCATTCCCAACTGCACGGCCGATCAGCAGCCGCAGTTGTCCTTCAGCCAACTGCCCGAGTGCATTCCGCAGGTTTTTGATCGAAGTGTCATCGTCGATCAGGTCGCCAAGATGTTGAGCGAGGCGGCAACTCAGATGCCGCCTCAGTATGACATCGGACCGCGACTGGCGCAAGGTGTACGCTTCGGGCCGACGTTCAATGGTCAGCGCATCGGGCTGACGATGGTGAATACGATTCTATGGGTGTTGGTGCTAGGCACGATCGGGGTGTGGGCGATCGGCGCATTGATCGGCGGGCGGACGGGGCGCTTGGCGCGCCTGGGCGGAATGCTGCTGGCCGGATCGATCGCGGTGCTGGGTGCGGGCGTAATCGTTTATGTGTTCGGCTCGGCGTTCGTACCGC
>Ga0182021_10008566_pt1 | contig 12109 bp, 8 predicted proteins | sample 612E3MmetaG_FD_120493 | JGI IMG/M metagenome (GOLD analysis project Ga0182021, IMG submission 120493) | Permafrost microbial communities from Stordalen Mire, Sweden - 612E3M metaG (Illumina Assembly) | ecosystem: Environmental > Terrestrial > Soil > Wetlands > Permafrost | place: Sweden...
CAGAAGGTCGATCCCTACCTGCGCCCCCTGTACGACGCGCTCTATGACCTGATGGGTTTTGACAAGGTGGCGCGGCTGTTCGAGAAGGGCAATATCGAGGTCGCGCCGCTGGCCTACATGCGCGGGCGAACGCTCAATCACGCCTTCATCATTCTCGACGAGGCACAGAACACGACGCCCGAGCAAATGAAGATGTTCCTCACCCGCATCGGCATCGGCGCCAAAGCGGTGGTAACCGGTGATGTGACCCAGATCGATCTCGCCAAGGGGCAGAAGTCGGGTCTGATCGAGGCGCGCCGGATTCTTGCCGACGTGCGCGGCTTGGCGTTTACCGATTTCGACGCCACCGACGTCGTCCGCCATCCCTTGGTGGCGCGAATTGTTGCCGCCTACGAGTTACATGGGCCGAAGACTTCCTGAACTGTCCCTCTGCGTGCAATACGCCTGCAACGAAGCGGGCGTACCCTCGCGATCACAGGTGCGCAGCTGGATCCGCGCCGCCTGCCAGCAGCCGGCTGAAGTGGCGGTGCGCTTTGTCGATGCCGACGAGGGCCAGGCACTCAACCGCGATTATCGCCACAAGGACTATCCGACCAACGTGCTGTCCTTTCCCTATGAGTCGTTGCCGCTGGTCGGCGATCTGGTGATCTGCGCACCGGTCGTGGCCAAGGAGGCTGGCGAACGGCATGTCGCTGTCTACGCCCACTACGCGCATCTGATCGTGCATGGTATGCTGCACCTGCAGGGCTACGATCATTTGACTGCCGCCGAAGCGAAGAGCATGGAGGGCCGCGAAACGGCAATCCTTCTCGGCCTCGGGTTTGCCGACCCCTACTGACTATGGATCCCGACAGTAAACCGTCTTTGCTGGAACGCCTTTCGTCGCTGCTGATACGTGAACCGGAAGATCGGGAACAACTGGCGAAATTGCTGCACGGCGCTTTTGAGCGCAATCTGCTCGACGGCGACGCGCTGTCGATCATCGAAGGCGCCCTGGCTGTTTCCGACATGCAGGTGCGCGAGATCATGGTGCCGCGGGCGCAGATGGATGTGGTCAGCGTCGAGGACCCGATCGAGAAGATTGTCGAGTTCATCGTCGGCGCCTCCCACTCGCGCTATCCGGTGATTGGCGAGAATCGCGACGACGTCATCGGCATCCTCCTGGCCAAGGAACTGCTCAAGCACTTTTCCGGCGAGGAATTCGACTTGCGCGACAGTTTGCGGCCGGCGGTGTTCGTTCCCGAAGTGAAACGCGTGAACGTCCTGCTGCGGGAGTTTCGTGCCAGCCGCAACCATATGGCGATCGTCGTCGATGAGTACGGCGGCGTCTCTGGGTTGGTGACCATCGAGGACGTGCTCGAGCAGATCGTCGGCGATATTGAAGACGAATACGATTTCGACGAGTCGGCCGGCAACATTGTGCTCGATAATGCCGGGCGCTACCGGGTCAAGGCGACGACCGAAATCAGCGACTTCAACGCCGCTTTCGGCACCGCGATTCCGGATGAGGAATTCGACACCGTTGGTGGCCTGGTGCTGAATCAACTGGGCCGGATGCCGAAACGAAACGAGGCGGTTGTCTTCGATGGCTGGCGGTTCCAGGTGCTGCGCGCCGACAGCCGGCGCGTGCATACGCTGCTGGTTGATCAGCAACGCAGCCTGCCGCTCGAAGTGGGCGAATGAAGCGCTCTGCGCTGGTCGCGTTCGTCCTCGGGGCGACGACTGTATTTGCCTTTGCGCCTTTCGAGATCTTCCCCTTGCCGCTGCTGACGCTGGCCTTGCTGTTCGGACTCTGGCAGCGGGCGGACAGTGCGCGGGCCGGCGCTGTGCTCGGCTTCGCCTGGGGGCTGGGCCTGTTCGGTGCGGGTGTCTCCTGGGTCTATGTCAGCATGCACGACGTCGGCGGCATGGCGGTTCCGCTCGCGGCAGTCGCGACCATGGCTTTCTGCGCCTTGCTGGCGGTCTTTCCGGGGGCAGCGGGTTTTGCCTATGGCAAGTTGCGTCGTGGTACCGGCTGGCGTGATGCCGTCCTGGCTGCCGGTGTCTGGACACTGGCTGAATGGCTGCGCGGCTGGCTGTTGACCGGTTTTCCGTGGCTCTCGATCGGTTACTCGCAGACGCCGCCCAGCCCACTGGCTGGTTTTGCGCCGCTCGTCGGTGTCTATGGCGTCGGTTTGCTGGTGGCGTTGCTGGCTGCGCTGGGTGGTGTTGCCTGGCGCAACTGGCTGTGGTGGCTGGCGCTGCTGGCGATATGCACGCTCGGAATTGGTTTGCGGCAGATCGCCTGGACCGAGCCGGTCGGCGAGCCGGTCAGCATCAGTTTGCTTCAGGGCAATATTCCGCAGAGTATCAAGTGGGAACCGGAGCGTCTGCCGCTGTCGATCGAAACCTACCGCCGGTTGGCGCAGGCGCACCCGGCGCAGATCACCGTACTGCCGGAAACGGCGATGCCGATGCTGTTTGATGCTATTCCAGCCGAAGTCCTTGCCGATCTGACGCGACAGGGCGATGTCCTGATCGGCTCGGCGATTGCCAGCGGCAACGGCGGTTACGGCAACGGCGCCATCGCGGTTTCGCCCAAGCGCTCGATTCAGGTCTACACCAAAGTACATCTGGTGCCGTTCGGCGAATTCGTTCCGCCGGGTTTCCAATGGTTCTTCGGTCTGGTCAACATCCCGATGTCCGGCTTCACGCCGGGCAAGCGCGGTCAGGCGGCGTTGACTGTCGCCGGACAGCGACTGGCGATCAACATATGCTACGAAGACCTGTTTGGTGACGAACTGGCTGCCGCCCTGCCCGCAGCCACCCTGTTGGTGAACCTGTCGAACACGGCATGGTTCGGCGATTCCCTGGCGCAGCCCCAACACCTGCAGATTGCGCGGCTAAGGGCTTTGGAGACCGGGCGGCCGATCGTGCGGGCGACCAATACCGGCATGACGGCCGCGATCGCTCCGGACGGAACTGTGGTGGCTGCGCTGCCGCCGTTCGTCGAGTCGGCATTGACGGTTTCGGTCACCGGCTACCAAGGCAGCACGCCCTATGCCCGCCTTGGTGATGCAACGGCCGTACTGCTGGCGCTGCTGGCTTGTTTGCCTGTCCTCGGTCAACGGCGGCGGCCGGCCGTGCGTTGATCGCTTATCGTCGTTCAACCGCTACTGCCATGACACCATTTCGCCTACTGATATCGGTATTCGCCTGCGGCCTCTTGGCAGGAGCAGCGCAAGCCCAACCGGTCGATGAGACCGCAGCAGAGTTGCCGTCTCCGGCCCGGCTGGCCATCGTCGAGGGCACCGCCTATTTTTGGCGCCCCGGCGATGCTCAATGGTCAGCCGCCCAGGTCAACACCGCACTGGTTGCCGGCGACTCGCTGGCAACCGGCGAGCGGACCAATGTCGAAGTTCAGATAGGGGCCCGCGACTTCGTTCGCATGATGGCCGACAGTCAATTGATTTTGGTCAGGCACGATGCGGGCTATTGGCAATTTCGAGTGCCGGCGGGCAATGCCAGCTTCGATCTGCGCAGTCTGGGTTATGGCCAGCAGGTGGAAATCGATACGCCCAACGCCCAGTTCATTGCCGATCGCGGCGGCTACTATCGGATCGACGTACGCGGCGATACCAGCGCACTGATCGTGCGCAATGGTGGCCACGCGACGCTGGCCATGCAGGGCGGTCGCGGTCGCGACATCAATGCCGGAGAAGTGGTGATTGCGCGCGGGCAGGTCAATCCAGTCGTCGAGCTGAGCCGGGCCCCGCCGCCCGACGGCTGGGATAGCTGGAATGATGCGCGCTCCGACTACTACGCGAAGGCGGCGAGTTATCGCTACCTGCCGGCGGATGTCTATGGCGCGGCCGAACTCGACCAATATGGTTCGTGGCGCGAGACTGCCGACTACGGCACGATTTGGGTGCCGGCGGTGGCCGGTGGTTGGGCGCCGTTCAGCCAGGGCAGCTGGCGCTGGGATCCGACGTATGAGTGGACCTGGGTCGATCAGGCGCCGTGGGGATGGACTACTGGCCACTACGGCCGCTGGGTCATGATCGACGGCTACTGGGCCTGGGCGCCGGGGCCGCGCATGTCGCGCGCCGCTTACCTGCCGGCGACCGTGGCTTTCTACGGTGCCGACGGCAACGTCGCGGTCGGTATCAGTCCTCTGACAGCTGGTGTCACCTGGGTTGCCCTCGGTTGGGGTGAGCCGGTCCTGCCCTGGTGGGGTCACCGTGAATTCCGTGGTCACCCCTGGTGGGGCGGCTGGCATGGACCGCGGGTGGTCAACAACATCGTCATCGAGCATCACAATCGCATCGATCCGGGCACGATCTATTTCCGCAATCGCAGTGCCTATGGTCCACATGCCGGTGAACGGCACGAGACATTTGACCGGCCCGGAGACGCGCATCGCTTCGATCGGCCCGGAGACGATCGTCGTATTGATCGACCGACCGACCATCGCACTTTCGACGAGCATAGCCCGCCGGCGCAGCCGCCTGTCGCAACGCCGGTGTTCAGGCCGCGCGAAAGGATGCGCGACGAGCGCGCGGCCGAGCGGGTAGTGGCGCCGACGCAGCCGGTGCATGTGGCTCCGGTTGTGACGCCGCAGTTCGAGGCTCACCCGGCGCCACCGGTGCAGATCCAGCACAACGAACCGCCAGTGCAATTTCAACGCAACGAAGTGGTGCGGCCGGTCGGGCATCTGGAGAACAATTCACATCCCGCCAAGGACGAGCACAAGAAGGACGACGACAACCACGGGCACAACAACCGGCAGTGACCGCGCCGCCTGGTTTCAATTTGGCCGGCATGCCGCACTGGTCGATGAGCCCGGTTGCGGCATGTGGCACCTACTCTTGGTGTATGCTTCATCGATAACGATGGACGACAGCAAGGGCGGAAAGGCGTGGCGATGTGGCAGAGTCGGCGGCATGCGATCAGGGCGATATTGGCGTTGGCAGTACTCCTGGCCGTACTGCCCGAGGCAAGAAGCGAAACGGCAGGTCGAGCGTACTCTTTCGGTGTCGTGCCGCAACAGTCGGCAAGCGAGGTGGCCCGCCTGTGGACCCCGATCCTGGCCTACCTGAGCGACAAGACGGGCCTGGCGCTGCACCTGGAAACGGCCAAGGATATCGAGACGTTCGAGCAGCGTCTGACGGCCGGGGGCTACGACTTCGCCTATTCGAATCCGCTGACCTACGCCGTGCAGCATCACGGCCATGGGTACGAGGCCTTCGCCAAGGAAAAGGACCGCGTTCTGACGGGGATTCTGGTGGTACGCAAGGACAGTCCCTATCATGCCTTGGCGGACCTGGCTGGAACCGATCTCGCTTTCCCCGCGGAAACCTCAGCCGCGGCCAGCGTTGTCCCCCGCGCGCATCTGAGCAAACTGCACATTCCCTTTACGCCTCACTACGTGGGTTCCCATGATTCCGCCTTTCTGACGGTGGCCAAGGGGCTCTACGCGGCCGGGGGCGGCGTCACGCGAACATTCGAAATGCTTCAGCCAGCTGTGCGCGAACAACTTCGCATACTCTGGACTACACCCGGCTATCCGCCGCAAGCTTTCATTGCTCGCCGCGGACTGCCTGCCGATGCGGTCGGGCGCCTTCAGGCGGCGATGCTGGCGGCCGAAACCGATCCGGCGGGCCAGGCGGTCCTGAAAACCTTGGCGTTCAAGGGTATCGCCGCAGCGCGAGACTCTGATTACGATCCGTGGCGCGCGCTCGGCGCGAAGTTACCGGACAACCTTACGAAGTAACGTCGATATGTCGTTCCGGCTCAAGATCATTCTGGGCGTTGTCTGTATTCAGGCAGTGCTGCTGGCGATTGTGATTTTCACCTCGCTCGATTACCTGCGGCGCTCCAATCAGGATGGCCTGGCCGAGCGAGCGCATACGGCGGCACGGCTGTTTGCCACGACCACCAAGAGTGCGGTGCTGGCCAGCGACCTGGCCGCGCTTGAGAGCGCAGTTCAGGAGGTGCTAGCCAATCCCGGTATCGAATATGCACGGGTGCGTGGCCATAACGGCATCGTTCTGGCGGAAGCAGGCGAGCCGGAGGCGCTGCACAGGGATTTTCACGCCGACGTCGGCTTCGACGATGCCGACGACGGTGTATTCGACACCTTCGAGGAAATTGCGGTTGCCGGCCAATCCTATGGTCGGGTGGAGATCGGGCTCGCTACCGCGACTTTGCACCAACTGCTGGCCGCGGCGCAGCGTCAGGCAGCTCTGATCGCCGTGATCGAGATGGGTTTGGTGGCACTGTTTTCCTTTGCCTTGGGCTCGTATTTGACCCGGGGACTTTCGAACTTGCGACGAGCTTCACGCCATATTGCGGCGGGCGAGTTCGGCTTCCGCCTGGATGTCCGCGGCAACGACGAACTGGCGGACACGGCGCGGGCTTTCAACGGCATGTCAGGCCGGCTCGAGGAGGCCGCCACACGACGGGATCGGGCGGAAGCGGAAGTGACCCAATACCGCGAAAATCTGGAGCAGCTGGTGACGCTGCGCACCGACGAGTTGACGCGCGCCAACGAGGGACTGCGACACGCCAACCGTGGCCTGGCCGATGCTCACAGCCAATTGCTGGAATCCGAACGCATGGCAGCCATTGGCCAGTTGGCGGCGGGAGTGGCGCACGAGATCAATAACCCGATCGGCTTTGTCAACTCCAACATTGGCAGCCTGGATGGCTACATACGCAAACTGCTTGACCTTGTCGTGGCGTGTGAAGCGCATACATCGGCGTTGTCAGCCGAGCAACGCGAAGAGATGGATGACTTGCGCTCAGCCGTTGATCTGGAGTTCCTCAAGACCGATGTCCTGGCGCTTGTCGATGAGTCCAAGAACGGTCTCGCCCGGGTCAAGAAGATCGTTCAGGACTTACGCGATTTCGCCAGTTCCGAGACACAGGAGTGGCTGTTGGCGGATCTGCACCGCGGACTGGATTCGACGCTGAACCTGGTTCAGGGAAGGCTGACCAACGCAGACGTGGTCAAGGCTTACGACACCTTACCTGAAGTCGAGTGCTTGCCTTCGGAGATCAACCAGGTCTTCATGAACCTGCTGCTGAACGCCGCCACCGCGATCGGCAGCCACGGTACCATTACCGTCAGTACCGGCAGAGACGATGGTAGGGTGTGGGTGGAAGTCAAGGATACGGGTTGCGGTATCGCTGCCGATTCACTGAACCGAATCTTCGATCCGTTCTTCAGCACCAAAACAGTGGGACAGGCAGTAGGCCTCGGCCTTTCGCTGTCTTACGGGATTATCCAGCGACATCATGGCCGAATCGAGGTTGTCAGCGCGCCTGGTCAGGGATCGGCGTTTCGCGTCTGGCTACCGATCCGACAACCCCACGTCGCTAGCCACTAAGGCAGGACCTCAACGTATTCGTAGATCTCGGCGTCGACCAGGCGCTTGCGCACCGGCAGGCTGAGGTTCGAGTACCAGGCCAGAGGATCGTGACGATCGATCTCGCGACCCATGAAGCGGATCAGCTCGCAGATTGGCTCGACCACCTGGCGCCGGTAGTCGAGGTCGTTGCCGACATAGCCCAGATGCAAGTTCTTCATGCAGTTGCGGCGGCACCAGGAAAGCGCTTCGCAGTCGCCGCAGGGCATGGCTGCCGTCGGCTGTAGCGGGCTGCGTTTCAGCCAGTTGCCCTGGATCTCGCCCATCTTCATCTCCGCCACGTACATCATGTCCGGGCAGGGGAAGATGCTACCGTCGGGCATGACGTTGAGCAGGTGCGACGACGCCCGGCATTGGGTCAGGCCGCCGCATAGCTCGCGGCCGCGGTTGGGCAAGAGCTTGTTGCGAACGATGCCCATGATCGGGATCAGTGGGTACAGTTCATCGCTGCGCGAAAAGAACTTCTCGATCAGACGGACCAGCACCGCCTTGCGCCGGTCGACCGAGTCGCCGTCATACATCCGGTCGGCGACGAACTGCCAGTACAGGTAGTCGAAGGCCTCGACGGCCGTCGCCAGCTCGTCGAGTTCCTCGAAGCTGGTCTCCGGGTTGCCCCAGGTGACGCGCGCCGTGATGGTGCCGCCAACGCGGGCGTGCACCTTGTCGAGGTTGCGGATGACCTGGCGCCAGATGCCGCGGCCGCGGTAACCGTCGGTGATCTGCTCGCCGCCGTCGATCGAAACCAGGATGTTGGAAAAGCGCGCCAGCATCCACTCGGGCAGACCGTCGAGCAGGGTGCCGTTGGTCTGCAATTGATAGCGAAACTGCGGGAAACGCTTCATCACCGACGTCATCATGGCGACGTTCAAGGTCGGCTCGCCGCCGTAGAAGGTGACGTAGATCTCCTTGCCGGCCAGCTGGCGATCGATGAAGGCCGCCAGCTGCTCGATGTCGTAGCGCACCTCGGTCTGCGAACCGAGCACCTCGCCGACGCCGAGCGAACAGTAAGTGCATTTGAGATTGCACTTCAGCGTCGTCAGCAATTGCAACTCGACGCGGTCGCCGATGATCGCCTCGTTGCTGTGATGAATAGCGGCTTCCGTCATGGGGCGGCTATTTCACCCCAGGTCCGATCTGCGCGTCAAGGAACTTCAGTACCTGGGTGTAGAGATCGATGTTGTTTTCGACCTTGCCGTAGCCGTGGCCTTCCTTCTCCTTGATCATCACGGTCTTGGCCGGATTGCCGGCGCGCTTCAAGGCATCGCGCATGGCCGTGGTCTGTTCGAGCGGCGTCCGGATGTCGTCCTCACCGGCGTAGATGAACACGGCCGCCTTGATCTTGTCGGCGAGAAAGGCTGGGGATACGCTTTTCACCAAATCGGAACTCAGGTCGTTGGTGCCGATAATGCCCTTCCAGAACTTGACGCTTGCCTCGCTATCGAAGGTATCTCCGGCCGGCGAGGTCAGTTGCAGCTTGAGGTCGCTGACCATTGCGCCGGCGATACCGCACTTGAACAGGTCCGGCGTCTTGGCCAGGGCCATCATGGTCGCATAGCCACCGTAGCTGGCGCCCGAGATGCAGACGCGTTTCGGGTCGACGAAGCCCTGCGCGATGCCCCATTTGACGGCGTCCTCGTGGTCCTCGGACATCTGCCGGCCAATGGTGCCGAAGCCCGAGTAGTAGATCTTGCCACCAAATCCCGGCGTGATGCGGTAGTTGGGTACGATGACGGCGTAACCCCGTGAGGCGAAAAGCTGCCCTTCCATGACGCCGAAGCCGTGGCCCCATTCGTCGGCGCGGGCATGCGGACCACCGTGGATATGCACGATGGTCGGCAGCTTGTCGCCTGGCTTGTAGCCCTTGGGCAGGAAGTAGTAGGCCGGGAATTCCAGCCCATCGCGGCTCTTGATGATCGCATAGTGCTGATCGACCAACTTGTCGGGCGTCATCCAGGGTCTGGCGGCGAACAGTTCTTCGAGGGTCTTCTTGTCGAGGTCGAGAAAGTACCAGCGGGTCGAGTGGCGGTCGGAATAAGAGGTCACCAGCAGGCGCGAACCATCGGGCGTGCGCCGGTAGAAGTTGAGCGTCTCGGGCAATGCCTGGTCGAGCATGGCCTGGATGTGCGCCCGCTCGGGGTCGATCCAGACGGTCTCGGGCTTGTCGGCGTCGACCCGATAGCCGACGATCTTGCCCGTCTTCCAGTCGGTGAGCACGCCTGGGATTTCGCTGTCGCTGGCCGCGTCGGCACCGATGTCGAAGCGAGGATGGGCGGCGATCAATTCGCCTCGCTGACGCTTTTCGGGGTCGTAGCGGTAGATTGCCATGGTATCGCGACCTTCGTTGCTGGCGACCTGCAACGTCTGGTCATCGTCCTCGAAGGCCAGCGGCACGAACGTCGGGCCCTTGGTCATGTCGTAGCGCAGCAACTCGACCCACGGTGATTTGGCGTCCTTGCGGTACCAGACGACCCGGGTCAATTCGTCCTTGACGCCGGAGACAACGACGCGCGGCACCATCTTGCTATCGAGGACCCATTTCCAGGTTCGGTCCGGACGGTCGAAGGTGAGCAGCGTCAGCTTGCCGGTCCGAATATTGAGCCGGTAGAGATCTTGTGACTCCGCTGAGCGCAGATTGCCCTCGGCGATGACCTCCACGTCGGAGTCGGGCAATGTGCGGTGCACGGCGAGTTGGCGGTAGATCATGCGGCCGTTGTCGCGCGTTTGCTTTACGGTCTCAGAAAGCTGGCGTGTTTCCTTGCCGTCGCGGCTGACCATGAACAGACCACCACCCTCGAAGTGCTCGGGCCCGGAGGGACCGTTGACGTTGCCCAGGCTGAACAGCAGGCGGTCATTGCCGACCCACTCGACGTCCATGACGTCGAAATCCTTGAAGTTGGTCAGTAGGGTTGCCTTGTTGGTCTCGAGGTCCAGGACCGTGAGGTTGCGCTTGCCGTTGTAGGGCGCGGTGTAGGCGAAGTAGCGGCCATTGTGCGACAGCTCAGGACTGGCAACCTCGGGCAGCCGGAAGAACTCCTCAAGCGTGATGGGCTCGGCAGCCCGGCTGCCAGTGATGCAAATTAACAACAGTAGCGATGCTATGAAGGCGCGCAAGTTAAACATTGTTTGATCCTGACGATGGCGATTGAGAGCGTGAGGGCGTGGAACCCCTATCGGTGGGCTTGCACGGCCGATCAGGTTGTCGGTCGATGGGCTCGCGGCATGACATGGGCACTGTTGCTATTGACCACGACATATGACGAACGGCAGATTGGGCGGCATGGCGACTCCGAAGGAAACCCAGTTCAGGCCGCTGATTCTAGTGTTTGTTGCAATCGCGTGGCACGAAAAACATAATCCAGCGACAGCCCGCCGAGCCAGGGGGGGCGTCAGGTCAGTTGAAACGACTCCAGGGAGATTGAGAATGCATTCGAAAAGGATCATTGCTGTTGCCCTCGGTGCCATGTTCGGGGGGCTCTTTGCCACCGCCGGCTGGGCGCAGGAAAGCGCGCCGGGCAGCACCCCGACCAAGCCCGAGACCAAGAAGGCCGAGCGCATCGAGATCACCGGCTCGCGCATCAAGCGCATCGACAGCGAGACGTCGGCGCCGGTCCAGGTCATCACCCGTGAGCAGATCGAGCGTTCGGGTGCGACCTCGGTCACCGAGCTGTTGAAGCGGGCCCCGGCTAGCAATGCCGGCAGCTTCGACGAGAACGCCATCGCTTCGTTTACGCCCGGCGCTGGGGGTGTCTCGCTGCGCGGCATGGGCGCCCAGGCGACACTGATCCTGATCAATGGCCGGCGCGTGACGCCCTATGGGTTTGCTTCGGGCGGTCAGACCACGTTCGTCGACGTCAACTCGATTCCGCTTGATGCCATCGAGCGCGTCGAAATCCTGCTCGACAGCGCCTCGGCGGTGTATGGGTCGGAGGCGATGGCCGGCGTCATCAACATCATCCTGCGCAAAGACTTCACCGGCTACGAGGCCAACGCGGGCTACGGCGTTTCGTCCGAAGGTGACGCCGCGCGCAAGCATGTTGGTGTGACCGCCGGCTTTGGTTCGCCGGGCAAGGACAACTACAACCTGCTCTTCAGCCTCGAGCATCAGGAGAATGATCCCTTGCGCGCCGATCAGCGGCCGAATTCCAGCACGGCCGACTATTCGCGCTTCGGCCTGCCGGACCGGCGATCGAGCTATTCCTATCCGGGCAACCTCTACGGCCCCGGTTTCCTTGGGCCGATGGCCGGGTGCACGACCGTCGACAACAACCCGAGTTCGCCGCTCAATGGCCGCTGCGTTTATGACCAGGCCAAGCACCAGGATCTGATCTCACGCCAGGAGCGCGATGCCCTGTTCGTTTCCGGCGTTCTCGACATGACGCCCAACACCCAGTTGTTCGGCGACCTGATCATCAACCAGACGCGCGGCGACCAGAACTCGGTCAACTACAATTCGGCGCAATACGGACTCGGCTATCTCTATCCAGGCGCGGGCATTCCACTGTCAGCGGACCACCCGCAAAACCCCTTCGGTCAGGACGTCCAGCTGCGCTATCGCTTCACCGACGTGCCTGCCTCGGTGGGCTGGAAGAGCGACAACCAGCGCCTGACCCTGGGTGTCAAGGCCAACGAATTCGCTGGCTGGGACCTCGAGAGCGCGTTGGTCTATTCGCATTCCGAGGCGACCATCAAGCAACGTGGCC
>Ga0182021_10008567_pt1 | contig 12107 bp, 13 predicted proteins | sample 612E3MmetaG_FD_120493 | JGI IMG/M metagenome (GOLD analysis project Ga0182021, IMG submission 120493) | Permafrost microbial communities from Stordalen Mire, Sweden - 612E3M metaG (Illumina Assembly) | ecosystem: Environmental > Terrestrial > Soil > Wetlands > Permafrost | place: Sweden...
CCCCAACGGCCGCCCATCGGAGACGGATGAGCCAGGCGGCCCTGGCCAGAAGGCTATCGTCGCGGTGCGCGGTCATGGCCAAAGAGAGCCTCATCCTCCCGCGAGCAGCCGGTCCACCTCGGAAATCAGTTGCTCGGGTTTAAGCGGCTTGTCGGCGAACGCGTCCACCGGCAGCCAATCCGGGTCGCCTGTGTTTTCTTTGAAGTCGAACCCGGATTTCTCCTTCAAGGCCGTCAGCATGAGGATGGGGATCCCTCGGAAACCCGGGTCCTTTTTCAACGCGCGAGCCACGGAAAAGCCGGCGTCGCCCGTTTCCATCATGACGTCCAATATGACGAGGTGGGGCCGTTCCCGTCGGACCGCTTCCAGGCCTTGCCGCCCGTCCGGGGCGTGGAAGACTTGGTGGCCGCGGCTTTCGAGGACCGCCTTCATCCCTTCGGTGATGTCGGCGTCATCGTCCACAATCAGTATCTTCGCCATGTGTTCCTCCTGGGTCATGCGTACGAATGGGGAGAGATCAAATGATAGTTGACGCCGGGCATCGAAGGGAAGACTTCAAATGGAATGATTCGGGATGACGGCGCGCTCGATCAAGTGGCGATGGATGGCCCGCGCGGAGGCCTCGGCGTCGGCTTCAGGCAGAGTCAGACCGGCCGGGAGCGCGCCGGAGCAGGCGAGCCCGATTCGGACCACCACGATCTCATTCGGAGCGTTTAAAGCCCCCAGTTCCCGGCCTTCCGGTTCATCCAGGTCCGTCAGGGCCGTGATAAAAATCTGTCCCGAATCCGTCAGGATCCGGGCAAGTTCTCCCAAACGCCTGACCCATTCGTCTCGGGGGTCGAACGACTCCTGGACGTCGGAATCCAAACCCTCCTCGATCGAACGCATCCCGAGAAAATAGGCCTTCCTCCCCTCGGCAAAAAGCATGGATTCCAGGGCCCGGCCGGCGGACTCCAGCGCAGGCCCGTCGGAGCCTGTGAGGAGGACGAATTTGGACCCATGCCCGTAGCGGAGGGCGCGCGCGGTCGCCGGGACCGCGCTTCCTTCCCAACGGGATTCCCGGAGATGGACATGCTCGGAAACGGTGGAGGCACCGTCCTCCACCGCGTCCAGGACAACACCCCCGCCGGCAATATCGAAGTGATCTACGAGAACGAAACGTCCCGTCCCCTCGTCCCCGGACTCAAGATCGAAAGCGATGGGTTTGGTTGTTTCCAGGATGCACTCGGCCACGTCATGCCGGTCCACATGCTCTTTCTCCCGAGTCGAGGCCATGTCCGAGGAATCCAGGACGTTCAGGACCCGGGCCAAGCGGGCCGTGGCCCGAGCCGAACCCAGTTTAAGCTTGTATTTCTTTCCGGCAACAAGAGGGGAAGCCCCCATCCAAAAGAGGCTCACGCGAAAACGGGACCCCACGACGGGCGGTGGCTGGCCCTCGCGGCACATCAACTCGCCCGATCGGATGAAGGGCTCGTCCTCAAGGGTGAACCCGGCGGCCTCCCCCGGCCCGGCGGAGGACACCCGTCGGTTGAAAGACTCCACCGTCTTCAGTCGGGAGGCCTGCCGCGAGGGAAAAAAGACGACGCGGTCCCCGGCCGAGGCCCGCCCCGATTCGACAGTACCCGCCAGTATTCTTCGTTCGTCTCCGGATTCGGTGAATTTGTAAATGTCTTGCACGGGGAACCGGAAGGGGCGCGCTTCAGCCTCGGGAGGCTTCACGAAAGCGTCCAGAGATTCCAGCACGGTCGGGCCCCGGTACCAATCGGCGCGGGAAACAATGTTATGGCCGTCGCGGGCGCAGAGGGGGATGAAGGCCGTCGTTTGCACCCGGAGGGGTTTCAGGAAGTCGGAGAATTCTTTCTTGATCTTTTCGAAGACGGAAAGGTCGAAGTGAACCTGGTCCATCTTGTTGACGAGAACGGCGATTTGGCGCACTCCCAAAAGAGAGAGGAGGACGCCGTGTCGGCGGGTGTTCTCCCGGATTCCTTCTTTGGCATCGATCACCAAGAGCGCCGCTTCCGCGCGAGCCGCGCCCGTCACCATGTTCTTCAAGAAGGCCGCATGGCCGGGGGCATCGGTTAGAATGTAGTCTCTCTTAGCCGTCTTGAAAAAGGAACGGGCGCAATCAATGGTGATCCCCCGTGATTGTTCCTCCTTCAGCGCGTCCAGGAGGAAAGCATACTCGAAGGGGCGGGAATTCCGGGCGCAGAAGGCTTTAACCTGCTCCAGCTTCCCCTCGGGCAGGGACCCCGTGTCGGCCAACAAGCGCCCGATCACCGTACTCTTCCCGTGGTCCACGTGTCCCGTGATGACCACGGTCATCCTCTCGCGGGATTCGCTTGGTTCCTGGATCACATGTAGCCTTCCTTCCTCAATGTTTCCAATCCTCCGCCGTCTTCCTTGTCCTGGTCCCGGCCGCTCCTCTCCGCCACATTGACCAGGCAACCCGAGCGCAACTCCTCGATGATGTCCCGGACCGTTTTGGAACGGGACGCGATCGGCTTCGTGCACGGATAGCAGCCGAGCGAACGGTACCGGGACCCGTCCCCCCGGTCGAAGTAGAGGGGGACAACAGGGATGTTTTCCCGCTCGATGAATTCCCAGACGTTGAGCTCCGTCCAGTCAAGGAGGGGGTGGATCCGGACGTGAGTCCCTGGGGCGAAATCGGTCTTGTAATAGCTCCACAACTCCGGCGGCTGGTCCGCCACATCCCATTCGCTGTCCTTGTCGCGGGGGGAGAAATAGCGCTCTTTGGAGCGGCTCCCTTCCTCGTCGGCCCGGGCTCCAACGATAACGCCCGTGTAGGCCTCGCGGTTTCCGTCCAGGACGTATTTCTTCAAGTCGTGGTCCATGCGGTAGCGGGGCCACTCACCGGAAAGCGTGTTCTTGAGGGCCTCCGTCTTGAGGTACCGGCAGCAGGCCAGGCGATCCACGGCGCCGTCAGGGAACGTCTCCTTACGCGCCAAGGCCCGGGCGTTCTCCCCGTACACCATGGTGAGTTTCCAATCCAGAGACAGTTGGTCCCGATAGGTGATCATCTCCGGGATCTTGAAGTGGGTGTCGATGTGCACCAGAGGGAAGGGCACATGGCCGAAGAAAGCCTTTCGAGCCAACCACAAGAGCACCGTCGAGTCCTTCCCGATCGACCAGAGCATGCAGAGGTTCTTGAATTCCCGATACGCCTCGCGCAAGATGTGGACGCTCTTGGATTCCAGCCGCTCGAGATTGTCCATCATATGTCCATATCCGCGACGCCGTAGTGCGCCGCGTCCGTCGGAGTTCCCGGGGACGGAAACACGTGGTAGGCCGCGACGTCCACGAACACCCGCCGCCCTTCGACCAAGCCCCCCGCCTGGGCCACGCCCTTGGGCACCTGCGCCACGATCTCCCGCCCCCCGCCAAGGTCCATGCCGAGTTCCATCAGGGGGCCGCGGAACCGCGTCCAACGGATGAGGGCCTCGACCCGCCCGTCCTCCGGACTGTTACCGACACGGACGTCGTGGGGGCGGAAGAAGACCCGGACCGTTTCGCCGGCGGCGGCGCCGTCAACGGCAAACCGGATGGGTCCCCAGCAGGCGACGCCCGGCTCCGTCACCGGGGCTTCGACGCGGTTCGATTCCCCGACGAACTCGGCCACGAAGGGCGTGGCGGGCCGGTCAAAGATGTCCAAGGGCGTGCCGGCCTGCACGATGCGGCCCTTGTTCATGACGAGGACTTGCCCGGCGATCTCCAGGGCCTCGTGCTGGTCGTGGGTGACGAAAACGGTCGTGACCCGTGTCTGGTCGTGCAGCCGGCGAATCCACCGCCGGAGCTCCTCGCGCACCTTCGCGTCCAAGGCGCCGAAGGGCTCATCCAATAGGAGGACGCGCGGATGCGGCGCCAGCGCCCGGGCGAGGGCGACGCGCTGCCGTTGTCCGCCCGAAAGCTGGGACGGATAGCGATGCTCCAAACCCGCCAGCAGGATCAGGTCCACCAATTCCTTCACCCGGCGTTCTACCTCCACGGAGGGCGCCCGGCGTACTTGGAGCCCGAAAGCGATATTCTCCCAAACGGTCATGTGCTTGAAGAGGGCGTAGTGCTGAAACACGAACCCCACGTTCCTCTCCCGCGCCGTCCGGGACGTCGTCTCCTCCCCGGTGAGGAGGATCTCGCCCGAGTCCGGGACCTCCAAACCGGCGATGATGCGGAGGAGCGTGCTCTTCCCCGAGCCCGACGGGCCCAGGAGCGCGGTCAAGGACCCCGTTTCCACGCGGAAACTCACGTCGTCCACGGCCTTGAAGGCGCCGAAAGACTTGGTCAGGTTCTTCACCTCGATGCTCACGACGCCTCCGCCCGCGACCGCCGATCGATGACGCATTTCGCCGCGAGGGTCAGCAGGGCTAAGAGAGTCAGCAGCGACGCCAACGCGAAGGCGGCCGTGAAGTTGTATTCGTTATAGAGGATCTCCACGTGCAGGGGGATCGTGTTGGTGAGCCCCCGGATGTGGCCCGAGACGACCGACACGGCGCCGAACTCCCCCATGGCGCGGGCGTTGCAGAGGATCACCCCGTAGAAGAGTCCCCACTTGATCTTGGGAAGCGATACCCGGAAAAACATCTGCAGGCCCCCGGCCCCCAGCACGTAGGCGGCCTCCTCCTCGTCCATCCCCTGGGACTGCATGAGCGGGATCAGCTCCCGGGCGACGAAGGGGAAGGTCACGAACGTCGTGGCCAGGACGATTCCCGGCACCGCGAAGAGGACCCGGAGCCCGTGGCCGGCGAGCCACGGGCCGAGAAAGCCCTGGGCTCCGAAAAGGAATACGAAGATCATCCCCGAGATGACCGGCGAGACGGAAAAAGGCAGGTCAATGAGTGTGACGAGAACGCTCTTCCCCCGGAAATCGAACCGCGTGACCGCCCAGGCCGCCGCCACCCCAAATACCGTGTTGAGCGGGACGGCGATCGCGGCCGTCAGAAGCGTCAGCCGGATTGAGGCCCGGGCCATAGGATCGCCGAGGGCGCGCCAATAAAACCAGAGCCCCTTTTCCAGCGCGTAAACGAAAACGGCCGCCACCGGCACGAACAGGAACGCCGCCAGAAACACGAGCGCCAACCCGATGAGCGTCCAGCGGACGTAAGCCGGTTCAGTCATCGGGGACATCAGACTTCCCCCAGCCGGCGGCGGGCCATGCGTTGGACCAGGTTAATCACCAATAAGAGGGTGAACGACACCCCCAACAGGACCACCGCGATGGCCGTGGCGCCGGTATAGTCGAACTGTTCGAGCTTGGTCACAATGAGGAGAGGCGCGACCTCGGTGCTCATCGGCATGTTTCAGGAAATGAACACGACCGAACCGTATTCCCCGACCGCGCGCGCGAAGGACAGGCCCAAGCCCGTAAGGAGCGCGGGAACCAGCGGCGGAAGGAGGACCCTCCGGATCGTCTGGCCCCGCGTGGCCCCCAAGGTGGCGGCGGCCTCCTCCATATCCCGGTCCGCCTCCAAGATGACGGGCTGGAGCGTCCGCACGACGAACGGCAGGCCGATGAAGGTCAGGGCGATCACGACGCCCAGGGGAGCATAGGCCGCCTTGATGCCGAGCGCGTCCAGGGGCCGGCCCAGCCAGCCGTGGACCGAATAGACGGCCGTAAGCGCGATGCCCGCCACGGCGGTGGGCAGGGCGAAGGGAATGTCCACCATGCCGTCGACGAATCGCTTCCCCGGAAACGAGTAGCGCGCCAGAACCCAGGCGGTGATGAAGCCGAAGAACGCGTTGATCAACGCCGCCGCCGCGGACGCGAGGAAGGTGAGCCGGAAGGACGCCAGGACCCTGGGCGTCGTGACCACCCCCCAAAAATCGGCCCAGGAGAGCACCGCCGCCTTCAGGAAGAGGGTGGACAAGGGGATCAGGACGACGAGCCCCAAATAGGCCGTTGCGAGGCCGAGCGAGAGCCCGAACCCGGGAAGGATGCCTTTGCGCTTCAACACGCTTTGCATGTCATTCCTTGCCGTCTTGTTGTCGCCCCGACCGCGCTGGCGAGAAGTGCCGCGAGGGAGCGGCCAATCATGGGGCGCTTTTCTCATCGGCCGACCGTTTTAAACCACCCGATGAATCGGGCAACTACACTCCAAAAATCATTTCCCCGGCAGGTAGATCTTGTCGAACAGGCCGCCGTCGGCGAAGTGGGCCTTCTGCGCCTTTTGCCAGCCCCCGAAGACTTCTTCGACGGTAAAAAGGTCCACTTTCGGAAATTGCACGGCGTATTTCGCCGCCACCGAGGGGAGCCGCGGCCGGTAATAATTGCGCGCCGCGATCTCCTGACCCTCCTCGCTATACAGGTATTCGAGGTAGGCCTGGGCGACCTTGCGCGTTCCGCGCCGGTCCACGACCTTGTCCACCACGGCCACCGGCGGCTCCGCGAGGATGCTCACCGACGGTACGACAATCTCGAACTGACCTTTCCCAAGCTGGTTGACGGCCAGGAAGGCTTCGTTTTCCCAGGAAACCGCGACGTCCCCGATCCCCCTCTCGACGAAGGTCACCGTGGCGCCCCGGGCGCCCGAGTCCAAGACCGGCACGTTCTTGTAGATCGCCGTCACGAATTCCCGAGCCTTGGCCTCGTCCTTGTTCCACTTCCGCAAGGCGTAGCCCCAAGCAGCCAGGTAGTTCCACCGGGCGCCGCCCGAGGTCTTCGGGTTGGGCGTCACGACGGAGACGCCGGGCTTGGCCAGGTCGTCCCAATCCCTGATGTTCTTGGGGTTGCCCTTCCTCACCAGAAAGACGATGGTGGAGGTGTAGGGGGAACTGTTGTCCGGAAGGCGCTTCTGCCAATCCTTGGGGAGGAGCCCGGCCTTTTCGGCGACGGCGTCCACGTCATAGGCCAAGGCCAACGTCACGACGTCGGCGTCCAGCCCGTCGATCACGGCGCGAGCTTGGCTGCCCGATCCGCCGTGGGACTGGTTGACCGTCACGTCGTCGCCGGTCTTGGCTTTCCAGTACTTAGCGAAGGCCCCGTTGTATTCCTTATAGAGCTCTCGCGTTGGATCGTAGGAGACGTTTAGAAGCGTTACGCTTCTCCCCGCCCAAGACGCGGGCAGGATTGAGAGGGCGAGGACCGCCGTCAACAAAGACTTAAGGGTTTTGACTAACATGGAAATGATCTCCTGAAATTAGGCTATTCGCATTGCTCACGGCACTTGGGGCGGCGGAGCCGCTGATTAGAATGAGAACTGTATCCGAGAGAAGACCGCCCGTTCCGCGACCCGGTCTCCCGTGGTCGCGCCCCGGTCGAACCAAGTGTAGGCGTAATCCACCGACGTTTTCACCACCGGGTTCAGATACCAGTTCAGGCCGCCCGTCCAGGCTCGGGCCGCTCGGGACGACTTCGCCGGGTCCGCGAAACGCGGGAAGGCATTCCGGTCGACGTCGAGCTGACTGTAGCGTACCGCCAACTCGAGCGCGCCCCACGTATTCTGCTTGGGGTCGAAGGGTTTCCGGGGTTTGACTCCGTTATAGGAGGCCCGTTCACCCGTCAGGACGTAGGTCACGGCCACCTGCCACGCGCGGTTCCTCAAATTGGCCGCCGACACGGTGGTCGTGGACTTGACCTCCTGCGAGGAAAGCACGTATTCCGCCAGCAACCCCACCGGTCCGGGATACCACTTGAGTTGCGGCGACACCCGCCGCCTTTCTCCCCAGGCGATGATGTTGGTTTTATAGGTGAAGAACGCGTTCTGTCCCTCCGTCTTATAGGAAGGCAGACGGGTCGTCGAGGCGTTGGTCGTTCCCCGGTCCTTTCCGACGGCCGCCCCGACGCCGAAACCGAGATCGTTCAGAAGATCCGATGCCGACGCCTTGAAGGGCGTCAGGAAAACCCGTGCCGCGAAGTCTTTGCGGTCGTTGTTATCCGTCGAGTCGGTGTTGGTCCCATCCAAGGCTCCATTCTGCACGGCCAAAGCGTAGGTAGCCGCCCCGCCCCATAAGTCCCCGTGAAGCTGCACACCCTGATCGTAAGCGGGGAGCAGACCCGCCGGGAGGCCGCGCTCGACGAAGGTGATCTTGGAACTGGATTGCAGATTTTCCAAACCCACCGGGGCTTTGAATCGTCCCGCGCGCAGCTTCGCGAAGGGGAAAAACCGGAGCTCCGCGTAGGCGTCGTCCACGCCCGCGGCGCCGCCGCCGAAATTCGGCTGAATCCGGCCGTCAAAGATCCCGTAGGCCGTCACCTCCACCGTCGGCCGGACGCGGCGCAGAAGGAACGTATCCGTGAAGGCCTCCGCCTTGTCGTTCAGGTAGAACCGTCCGTCGGCCTGGATGTCGCCCTGGAACTTGATCTGGAACCGGCCGTCGGCGGATTTCAGGGAATACCCGTCCTTCCCGATGGAAGGGGTCGATGATTCCTTTGATTTGGCCGCGGCGTTTTCCTGGTCCACTTCCCATCGCCGCTCCAAGACTTTCGTTTTCAGCTCCAATGCCTCCAACCGCTGCTGGACATCGGCCGGAGAGGCATTGACGTCCCCGGCCGAGGCCCGTCGGATGATTCCGGCGCCCAACAGGATCGCGCCGGCGATCGCCAACAGCGTTCGCCTATTCATGTGTTTCTCCTCGTTGTTCGCGTTGATGAAGCCCGCACTCCCGGCGCTCGGCCTCTTCCCACCACCAGCGGCCCGACCGGGGGTCCGCTCCCGGCTCCACCGCGCGCGTACAGGGCCGGCAGCCGATGCTGGGGAATCCCTTTTCGTGGAGCGGGTTGAAGGGGACGTTGTTGCGTCGAAGATACTCCCACACACGCGCCTCCGTCCAATCGTGGAGGGGCGCGATCTTGATCAACCCGTTCCCCTCGTCCCGGGCCGCCGGCCGGACGCCGGCCCGCGTGACGGATTGCTCGCGCCGGAGGCCGCAGATCCAGGCGTCCAACCCCGCCAAAGCCTTTTTCAAGGGATGGGCTTTCCGGACCTCACAGCAAGCCAGGCGGTTCTCCCGGCTCGCGTAGAAAAGGTCGGGCCCCTTCTCCCGGACCAAGGCGGACACCTCCGCCGGGTCCGGCGCGAAGACCTCGATGGCGACCTTGTAGCGGTCCATCGTCCTTTGCATCGTCTCGTGTGTCTCGGGGAAAAGACGCCCCGTATCCAACGTGAAAAGCCGGGCTTTGGGGAAAATCCCCGTCCACATGTCGATGAGGACTTGATCCTCCGCTCCGAAACTCGTGGCCAGGGCCACCCGGCTCCCATAACGGTCCGCCGCCCAGCGGAGGATGTCCTCGGCCGAAGCCCCCTGGTGGACGGCGATCGTTTTCGTTGGATCGTTCACCGTGGGTGCGTCACACCTTTGCGATCAGCAGGGATCGGACATACTGCATCATCGTTGGTTAGAGACCCTTGCATGGACCGTTTCTTAGGCTTCTCTTCCATGACCCGCTCCCGACCCCGCTTTGCATTCTTCATCGTCGCGAAGCGCACGGATTGTCGGCGCTTCCCCGCAAACGGCGCACCGGGGGTTCTTCTTGAACGGGACCCGGCGAAAGGTCATCGTCAGGGCGTCGAAAGTGAGAAGAGTGTCCGTCAACAGCCGCCCAGCCCCCGTGAAGTACTTGAGCGTTTCCGCCGCCTGGAGGGTCCCCAGCATCCCGGGGACGGCGCCCAGAATACCCTCTTGCGAACAGGAGAGAAAGGCGTCCGCCGGAGGGGGCGCCTCAAAAACGCAGCGGATGCAGGCGGAGCGTCCGGGAATGACCGTTAGGGCCTGCCCCTGGAAGCGCAAAACCCCTCCGTGGGAAAAAGGGACCCCCGCCAGCACACAGGCATCGTTGACCAGAAACTTGGATTGGAAACTATCCGTCGCGTCCACAACGAAGTCATACCGCCGCACGATCCCGACGGCGTTGGCCGCCACCAGGCGCTCCGGATGAAGGATCAAGCGGACGTCCGGGTTCATCGCGCGGATCTTTTCGGCCGCTGATTCTACCTTGAGCCTTCCCACATCCGGCGTATGGTGGATGACCTGCCTCTGCAAATTAGACAACCACACACGATCCCCATCCGCCAAACCCAGCGTTCCCACGCCGGCAGCCGCCAAATAGAGCGCGACGGGCGACCCAAGACCACCCACGCCCACCAGGAGAACTTTGGCGTTCCAAAGCTTCTTTTGGCCCTCCACGCCCACTTCCTTGAGCAGGATGTGGCGGCTGTAGCGTTCCTGACGCTCTTCGGTGAACTCCATAGGGTCGCAAACGGCTTAATCAACTTGCGTGCGGCTTTGAGCGGGCTTGCCTGATTTCTTGGGCGCCTTCGGCTTAGTCGTCCTTATCGGCCGCTTCCGAACATGTTGATCACCATAGTACCCGGTCTGCAACGCAGGGGCCGGGGGGGTTCCGACCCCGAATTCATAGACCATCCGCCCACCGAGGTTGGCGCCGAAGACCATGGCCCCGAGGACGAAAATCTGGAACAGCAGGATGAAGGGATCGAAACGCTCGTGCCACTCCGGTTTGGCCCACAACTTCCAAACCAGGATCGCCGCGCTGGAGATCAGGACGGTCCAGGCCATCGTTTCGTGGATTTCCAAAATGTCCTTCGCGGCGTCGGAATGGGGCGTGTGGCCGGCCGCCCAGGCGCCCGTCGCCACCGCCGCCGCGGCTCCCAGGACGCCCAGCCCCCAATTCCAATCCGCGGCCGTCCGCAGAGCGTCCTTATGCCACAACCTACCCGCCGCTTCAAACAGCAGGGAGACCATCAGCAGGGCGATGGGGAAATGCACGGTCATCGGGTGGATCAATCGAAACGAATTCATTCCGAACCCCCAAAGGGCATTGTCATCCTATGAACGTTAACATTTTTGCACCGAACGAATCCGGGCGCTGGAGAATAAGAAAGAAAAAGCCCCTCGCTGAAGGGGCCTTTTCTTCGGACCGTTCGGACTATTTGTGAGCGGGCGCCGCTCCTTCCGCCTTGGGGGCGGGCGCGGTTCCCTCCGCTTTGGCCGCGGGCGCCGTCGCGTCCGCCGGTTTTTCATCCGAGGCCTTGGATTTGATCACCCCGTTTTTCATGGGGATCCACCAGTACCCGCCGCTTGAGACAAGCAGCCTCCAGGTATCCCCCGTGGCGGTATCCACTTTGATCACGACGGGGATCTGCGAAGGGCCTTTTCCGGGCTCGCCCGACTGGGCGGTGCCCTGGACGACCTGATACCTGGTTTCCTCGGCGACGGAAACCCCCGCCAGCGCGACCATCATGAAACCCCCCAACAAGAGCTTCTTCATCATGTCCTCCTCAGCGACGAATGGCAAGATTTTACGCTTCTTCGCCCCTAATATCCATATCAAAAACCGGTCATGAAGAAGGCCCGGACCGGCCGATCATTCATCAGACGATCGAATTTTCCTTCAGGAACCTGTAAAAACCATTCCTTTCCGCTTCCATGGAATGGGAGCCCGCGACGGCGGAGGCTTCCAGGCGAAGCCTCATTCTCAAAGGATCATCCCCGGCCAGGCGCAGGACCATCGCGACGTGGCCGGCCAGGTCATCGAACGGCGGCATCAGGCAGGTCCGATCGTGAATGCAGAACCCCCTATTGCCGACGGCATCCGCGCAGACCACGGCGCATCCCGCCGCCATGGCCTCCAAGGCCGGGAGGTAGAACCCTTCCGTACGATTCGGCAGACCCACGAAAACCTCCGACCGGCGAAGCCTCGCCGCGAATTCGGCCCGGGGAACGGATTGCGCGACCAGCGCGACGTCGAGCCCCTCGGCCCGGAGCGCCGCTTGAAGGCGGAGGCCGAGGCGCGGATTCTTTAGAGCGCAAACCACGACGGAACGCGGCGCCTTGTCCTCCCCGTTCTTGAAGAGGTTCAGGGGAACTCCGTTCCCGATGACCGTGGACGGGCCGTTGGCGCGCTGCGCGATGGCCTCCCGGACCTCGGGGCTGACGCAGATTCGGAAAGCTTTTCTATCCAGGAAGCCGAACCGATCGTCGGAGGGGTCCCCGTGCCTGACGTGCTGGATCAGGTTCACGACGGACCGGCCGGCCGCGTCCCCTGGAAGGAAAGACCAGTCCAAACCCCCAAGGAAGTAGGCATCGCAGTCCGTTGTCAGGTGGTCGACCACCCTTTCCGCGGGAATGTCTCCCCAGGG